>Ga0075163_10013915_pt1 | contig 10406 bp, 10 predicted proteins | sample JI1023141ADNA_FD_71478 | JGI IMG/M metagenome (GOLD analysis project Ga0075163, IMG submission 71478) | Wastewater effluent complex algal communities from Wisconsin, to seasonally profile nutrient transformation and Carbon sequestration -... | ecosystem: Engineered > WWTP > Effluent > Algae... | reverse complement strand
TGCCGTCTACGATATCGTAGATGGCGTTTGCGCCCCATGTCTGCGGATCCTGCACACGGCAACGGGGACGGCCGCCGCCACCCCATTCGTCGGTGAAGATCACCTTGGTGCCGTCATTGTTGAATGTCGCGGAGTGCCAGTAGGCGAACCCCGCATCCACAACTGCATCAATCCGCTTGGGCGCGCTCGGGTTGGTGATGTCGAAGATGATGCCGTTTCCGGAGCACGCGCCGCCGGCGATCTTTTTCGACGGGAACAGCGTTATGTCGTGGCAGTGATCCGTGCGGTTGGTGGTTTGCGTGCCTTCACCATGGTCGCCGCCAAGCCACAGGCCACCGAGTTTACCGCTCTGAGCATCGGCAAACACGGACGGGCTGTCGATGATGCGGGCCTTTGACGGATCAGCCAGCGGAATTTCGATGACGTCGACACGAAACAGCGCTGTGCGGTTGTCGCCCGGCTGGCCCATGATGCAGCCCGCCAGCTCCTTGTCGTCGCGCACGCCCGCTGTTCCGGAGTTGTAGACGATCAGGCGCTTGTCATCAGCCGACACCACGGAGTGGGTGTGCGAACCCCTGCATGTCTGAACCTGTCCCACCTGACGGGGACGGGTGATGTTCGAGATGTCGAATATACGCAGGCCCCGGAAACGTTCGGGGCTCGCCTTCTCTTCAACGCCTTCGCGACCACAATCCACGCGGCCGCTGGTGGCTTCCACCGACATCAGAAGGAGATTGCCGACAATCGACACGTCGCCCTGTCCGCCCGGGCAGACGATGGCGCTGACGAGCTTGGGCTCCTTGTCGCCGAGACGATAGAATTGCACGCCCTGATAGCTGCCGACCGCCAGCAGGTCGCCCGAGAACGCCATGTCGGTGTTCGCAAAGCTGAGGAAAGGGGCCCGGCGGCTGGCTTCATCGGCTGTGCCGGCGCGCGCGTCGCCATCCTGTTTTTCCGTGGGCAGGCGCAAGGGGAGGCCGCCCGGATTGGACGGATCGAAGAATCCAGCGGGCTTCGGCAGGCTGCTGATCAGCTTCATGTTGCTGGCCGCTTGTTCGGCGTCGAGGAAGCCGGCCGCAAGCGTGGCGCGCGGGTCCGGCGAAAGGCCACGCAGCAGCGCGGTCATGCGATTGATTTCGGCTTTCTGCTCGTTGGTGACGTCGCTGGTAAAGCGATAGAGCACGGGATCGTAGGCTGAGCCGGATTGGGCCAGCAGGTCCGTCACCATCGTGACGGCGCCTTCATGGTGAGCGATCATCAGCTGCAGGAACTGCCTGTTGAATTCCGCGCCGCTCGACGATTTCAGCTGGGCCAGCTGCGCCGCGGTCGCCATTCCCGGCATGGCCGCATCGGCGCCGTGTTGAGCGGCGTCATGTCCCGCAGCTGCATGTCCGGCATGATCATTCGCAGCGGTTGGCGCCGGCGCATCTTCGCCGCGCTCGCGCAGCCAGGTCTGCATGAACGCGATTTCGTCCGCTTGCGACGCGTTGATGCGTCCAGCAAGGTCAACGATTGACGATGTCGCGGAGCGGCCCTGAACCAGCGCGGCCATCTCAACCGCCTGAGCGTGGTGATGGATCATGCCTTGCATGAACGCGACATCGGCATCGGAATATCGGTTGTCAGCAATGCGCGCCGCCTCTTGCCCCTCGAGCGTGCGGCTCGCCTGGCCGGGCGCTCCAGGCTGAATCAGCGGGGCCTGCTGCGCACAGGCCGACGCGGCAAGAATGGCTGCAACGGCAACCGTATTGACAAGGATTGTCGACAAAGACGGGCAAAAACGGGACAAAGCGACCTCCGAAACAGCAACGCCGTATCGATAGCCTCGCTTTCGCGAGTTGCACAGGCTTTCTCGAGCAAGCCGACCGCTACAGGCTTGCCGCACACCAATTGGACAGGATTTACGCGGGCGCCACTTCTCGAGGCGCGAGGTCGCGCTGACGGGCTCTTACGCGTTTTACAAAGTTCGCGCTCTTTCGGCGTCGCGTCCGCAAGTCATCGACGACATCAACAGGCGGGCAAAGGTGGCTGCGGTGAAGAGCGGTGCGATTTCGAGGGCTTTGAGCGAAGAGTGGTGTGACCAATCAGCGTACAAGGTGGGCAAGCCGTCAGTGATGCAGCAATCGATGCTCGATTTCGCGGAGAACGTGAAAGAGGACTCGCGGCTGTCGTGCCAGATCAAGGTGCGGGATGATCTGGACGGGCTGAAAGTTACAACGCCAGAGAGCCAGCACCAACGCTGGTTTCAACTTCACTCAAAAACGTAGCTGCGCGCTTTCAGAAATGGGGGCGTGCAATTTCGCATGTTTGCGCGTCAAAAAATGCCCCAAGAATGGACCGAAAAAACTCGATCGCGTTCGTCCGACCGAGCGAGAGATCCTCAATCACCTGACTCAGTTCGCTATTTTTAAGCGTGCATGCCAGCCCTGGCCGCAAGCGGCATGCATATTCCTGCGAAACTCCCGCAGCTAACGGCTTTTTTTCTGCGAGTTACTGCGAAATAGCTGCGGGTTTGCTGCGAGGCTCCCTCAACTGCAAAGCGGTTGGTTTTCCGCGTGCTTCACAGCAGGAATCGACTTGTCTGAGACACGCGCGGTTGCGCAATGAAGCCTCCGCGGCTGCCGGAATCCGCTCTGCGCGCTATGCGCGAACTGCGCTTTGAACCCGCCGCGATCACCGTCCGTCGATTGCGGTCAGATGAGCAGCGCGGCGATACCGTCCCGCATGCGCGCGTGCTTTCGCCTTTCGACCAAGTGGGTCCACGCAGAAGCATCCCACAAACGCGGCGGTCCTCCGAGACAATAGAAGCGTTTCGATTCGCGCGGATGCAGCAACATTGGGCTCGTCCACAGGTGCTGCTGTTTCCACCACCCTGAAATGTAATAGAATTTAGCGCACCCGACATTGGTTAAATAAAATACCTTGGAGAGTTCAATAAGAGGCGCTAGAAGCGCTGTCCAGAATTGAACTTTAACCGACGGGCGTTCCTTGAATGTGGGCGATCCCGCAGCAAGGACTTTGTATCTTGAAAAAGAGAATTTCTCTTTCAAAAACATTTGTGTACCCCGGGTACACTGGGATGCGTCTTGTGTACCCGGGTACACAAAAAGCGCAAGTGGCAACACAGAACAAAATTGTACCTCGGGTACAATTTAGAATTGTCGATTACATATCATGCCACTGTGCACAGCCGGTTCGTTCGGCCAACGCCTTCAGCGCCGGAGCAGGCGCATGAGCAAGTCACCGCAAACGTCACGGCCCCGCAAAAACCTGCCCACCCGCGCAAGGCGGCGCGAGCGCAGCGAGCGTTTTCCACCACTGCAAGTCCCTCACGAAGAACGAGTGTCGAACGAAGAAGAGGGCGGAAAGGGCGCCGCGTCGCTTCGTCGGGTCGAGATAGCTGCCCTTGAGCTGAGCAAACGCCGGCTCGCAAAAGAGAATGACCGGCAAAATCGTCAACTGATGGCGTCAATCACCGAGTTCGGCTTCATCACTGCTATCGTCATCAAAGGCAAAGAAATTGTCGTCGGCGAAGCGCGTGTGCGAGCGGCGCGCGAACTTGGGCTGACGCACGTGCCCGCGGTCGAAGCGAGCAATCTGACCGACATTCAAGTTCGGCAATTCCGTATCGCGGACAATCGTCTCGGCGAGCTGCGCGAGTGGGATCCCATCGCATTGCGCGCAGAGTTTGAAGAAATCGTCCTTCTGGACAAAGACGTAAACATTGAGGCGATGGGATTTGATATCGCCGAGTTTGACGTCGCTTTGCAGGTCGTGGACGAGGGCGCAGATCCTGCCGACCAGCTAGAACCGCTGCCGCTCACATCAAGCATTGTCGCGGGACAAATGTGGGAAGCTGACGGCAACGCAATTCTCTGCGGTGATGCCAGATCGCCCTCGGACTGGGCTATGCTGATGGGCGACGCAAAACCCAGCGTGATCATCGCCGATCCACCTTGGAATTTCCCCGTAAAATCCATGGGCGGGAAAGGCGCAATCAAGCATCCCGAATTCATCATGGGATCGGGTGAGATGACGGCCGACAAGTTTCTCGATTTCCAGACCGACTGGATCGCAACGGCGGTCCAGAACCTGGCGCCGGGACAATTGATCTACATCGCAACCGACTGGCGTGCCCAGCACGCAACCGCCACCGCAGCGCTTGCGGCAGGACTTGAGCAAATCAATCTATGCGTGTGGTCCAAGTCGCCGGGGCTCGGTTCAATGTACCGGAGCGCTCATGAACTGTTTCTGGTCTATCGGGCGCCCGGCGCCTCTCACCGCAACAACATACAACTGGGCGCTTACGGTCGGTACCGGAGCAATTGCTGGAATTATCCCAGCGCCAGCAGCTTTGGCAAAGGTCGCGAAGGGCTCGGTATTCACCCGACAGCCAAACCGATAGCCCTTTTGTCCGACATTCTGTTGGACTGCACAAAGCGCGGTGATGTCGTTGTAGATCCCTTCTCCGGCTCTGGCTCCACGCTGATTGCAGCTCAAAGAACGGGTCGCATCGCCCGGGTGATAGAGCTTGATCCGCGCTACGTTGAGGCAGCGGTGCGGAGATACGAGCAGGTCTTTGGGCATCCCATGCGCCTTAGGGGCAGCGGCCTCACTCTGGCAGACATGGAAGCACGCCGCGCCCATCCCGATCATGTGCCGATGCAAATGCTCACGGCTGGACTGGCATCAACAGAACCAAGCGCAGGCCCCCAACGTGAAGGAAAACGACCAGTCGTCAGGAAAGGAAAACACTCATGAAGGCCCCCCACGCGAAGAAGAGAAAGCGCGCCGCACCTAGCACAACCAAGCCGAAGCGCGGCCGCCCCTTCTCTCACGGTCCTGATCCCCGACGGAACCGCAAAGGCCGCACAGCAAAGCCCAAAATATCGCCTCAAGAGGTGATGCTGGCCGCCATCATGAAGGAAGTCTCCGTAACGCAAGGCGGCCGGAAAACCAAAAGACCGAAGATTGCGGTCGTGCTTGAGCAGCAAATGGCCAGCGCCATGCAAGGTGACCAGAGCGCCGTGCGGCTGATCGCGACCTTGCTCCGGGCGCTAAACGTTCTGACCAAGCCACAGAAGGACGCAGCCGACGCTTCGCCGTCTTCGGTGCATGACGCCGACAAGCTTGAGGCGATCATGAAGGCTTACGACGCTAGGATCACGAAGTCGGTGAAGAAGAAAGGCGCGAGATGATACGACGTCGCGATCTTGGTTCAGCCCGCGCATTGCTGCACGAAAACCTACTCTCATTCGTGCAGTACGCCTTCGCCAATCTGAACCCGACAGAGCAGCTATCGAATGCGCCTTACCTCGAAGCATTTGCTTATCAGTTAGAGCAATGCGCCCGCGGTCATAATAGGCGGTACATAGCCTGCTTGCCGCCCCGGCATTTGAAGTCCTTTACGCTTGTCTGCATGCAGGCGTGGTGGATCGGACGTAATCCGTCCGCGAAGATGCTGTCAGTCTGCTACGGCGATGAACTCGCGCGGACGTTCACCGACCTATTCCGCAGGATCGTTCATTCGAGTTGGTACGCAGACATTTTTCCGCGCTTGAATATCAAGCTGGCGGACGACCGATTGGGTGAGTTCCGTACGTCGTCAGGCGGCACCCGCCGTTCAGCAACAGTGCAAGGCGCGCTGACAGGGTTTGGCGGTAACATCATTATCTGTGACGATCTCACGAAAGCCCAAGATGCCAATTCGCCCTTACTGCGTGAACAGCTACGTCGGTTCGTCGATGAGGTCCTTCTCAGCCGCTTCAATAATCAAAGCACGGGCGTCCTAATCGCAGCACAGCAGAGGCTACACGTGGACGATATCGTAGAATCGTTGCGGCAGCTTCGTGGGGTCGTTCACCAGAATTTCCCGGCTTGCCCGATCTTGCCGCAGAGTTTCCCAATCTATCACGGAGCAACGTGGGATCGAGCGCCGGGCGAGCTTTTGGATCCGGAACGTCAAACGAAAGAGTTTCTCGACGAAACCAGACTGCGCAATCCGCTCGTTTATGCAGCTCAGTACCAATGTGAACCCGCGGTTGCAGCCTCGAGCATGATCGATCTCACCAAGGTGACATTCGTGCAGGAGTGTCCGCCGTGGGAGGACATGACTACGCGGGTTCAATTCTGGGATACGGCGGAAGAGGTTGCCGACCACAACGACTTTTCAGTCGGGACATCGTGGGGGTGGCACAAAGGCGTCTGGTACTTGTTCGACGTTCATCGCGGGAAGTACGAGTTCCCGAGGTTGAAGGCGGTTATCTGGGAGTGCGCAAAGAAATACCGGGTGCACAACGTGTACATAGAACTCGCAGGTTCAGGACGTCAGCTTGTCCAGCAGCTTCGTTCAGAGGATCGCGTGATTGTTTGGGGCCGAGAAGTCGAAGGTGACAAGGCCATTCGGTTTTTCTCGGCGACAGAGTTTTTGCAGTCTCGTCAGGTTGCGATTCTGGATGGGGAGCCATGGACAAGCGACTTTCGTCGCGAGCTGGGCGGATTTCCTTATCAAAACCATGACGACATCGTCGACTCTGTTTCCATGTTTGCCGCATTCGCTCTGGCGCCAGAGGGGAGGGCCTTGAATGCGCGAATGCAAAACGGCGGCGTAACTCCTAGACCTAATCCTAAGCGCCGGTCTCGCTACGACAAATTTAACTACGGGGACGAGGAAGGCGCGGCTTGAACGCCTCGTGCCGGTCAACGTCGAGCCGGCTGATACAAGAATTGCACGATCAGGCCTGAACGTTGCTGAGCACCGCGTTGTCCGAGAATCGTATGCCACCGGGGGTAGGCAACCACGGCGGAAGACGCCCCCCCTACTTCAGCAACACATACGCATCGACGCCCAGCGCCTTGGCAATCTTGGCCAGCACCAGAACCGTGGGGTTACGCACGCCACGTTCAACGCCGGAAATATAAGTGCGATGAAGCCTCGAGCGATCCGCCAGCTCTTCCTGGCTGATCTCAGCTTTCTCGCGAAGCACACGAACATTCGCCCCGACTTTTTTGCGCATGTCCATGCGCGGCAAGCGACCGCGACGTAGCCTTTTGGTCTACAGACTATGAGTCTCGTTTTCGCTTGACTGGCCGTTTTGAGCATGGCTGGTGATGAGACTTATAGTATTCAGTGGGGAGTCTAAAATCAGCTATGAAAAACAGAGCCATCTCGGGAATTGCGCTTATTTTGCCATTTCTCGCAGGGTGCACGACGGTCGCCAACGAGACACGAATCTCCAGCGCGTTACGCGCGATTGAATTCAACGATGTCGCGAGCCAATACATGGAAAGGCCCACCTTCGTTTCGATTCAAAGCTTCTCAGATAGAAACACGGCATTGAAAGTCGAGATGGACGAGTATGGGACGGGCTACGATCCGGCTCTCAAGATCGTCACGCCGCACCTCAAGTATTTCGACAAACGCTTTGTCGCAAACTACTTGCCGCTTATAGACAAGTACCTTGAATGGGATGCTCTCGCCACTGAACGTGGCGACCAGATTGAGCGGGACATCGGAAAAGCTCAGACTTGGGGAAACGGGGCGGAGGTGACGCTGGATTTCAGCATTTACAGTGGATCCGCGGGCTCCAACTACCTCACGATCAAAAGCTGCGCTGTTGGGACATGCGGTGATAAGCATCTAATGCTTACAAGAACAAACGCGATCGTCTTGCGAAAGCTTTTAGCCGATTTCGGAAGCGGGACCATCGGTCTGCAGAACCTGGATGGTGTCTACAAGTAGCTGGTCGGGGCATGGCCACGACCAGTAAAGGCGGCTTGTACAAACGAGCCGCCTTTTTGCTTCGACGGTGTCGCCGTCACCTTTGGTCCTTGGCTCGTCGTCTGGCGAGGATATGTCCGTAGGCGGTGACCAGATCCATCACGGTTGCGAGGCCATCAACCAGATCTGGATTGGCAGACTTGGCGCGTTGCTGGTTAGCCGCGACGTAGGACAGATCTTCGAGCCGCGCTGAAATCTCAACCATGAGCAGCTGGGCGAGGGCTATCTTGTCGCGCTCATCCATGGAGGTCATCGGGCGCCGTCCAGAGCTGTGTCGACGCTCGAACCATGCGACGGCGCCTTGAAGCATCGGACGGGCCGCAGACGTTTCCGTCTCGTCGCACGCGGCACCACCTGTCCGTTCATCTTCCGTTTGAGCGGACCGTCCCGATTGGTGGGGAAGGTTGGCGGCTGCGTCCACGGTTTGAGCTGACGCATCTTGCGGCGATATTTTTGCCCGATCTCCCCGCGCACGCGCCGACCGTGCAGGCTCTCGGCTAGATCATCGTCCGTCTTCGACCGCGCGCAAGCGGTGCAATAGAGCGCTCGGTTCGAGAGCTCGTTGGTGCCTCCGTGGTCCAAGGCCGTCAGGTGCTCGTCGACGATCAGATCAGCGCGCAGCTTTTCGCGGCAGGCTGCACATCTTCCATCTTGGTCGAGCATGAGCTGGGCAAACTGGATGCGCGTCAGCTTCCGCCGTGGCAGCGGTTGGACGCCCTGAACCGCAGGGATAAGGGAGGTCATGGCTTTGCCCTCCGTGAGCGTTTCGCTCGTCGTGCGGGGACAGCAACTGGCAGGGTCTCGCCCGCCGCCCATCGCGCCAGCATCTCCCCGTGCGCTTCGTCGAGCGGTCCCACACGCTTGAACACCGGCTCGAACTGCCGCGGTAGCTTGATAGCGGCGTGCTCACCAGGAAGCGCGCTTGCCCATGTCGGCGTGCCCTGTGCGCCAGCTTTCAGCAAAGCCGATGCGGTGAGTTCAAACAAGAACTCCGGCGCTGCAATCGGTGTCAGCCCCATGTCGACCGGCTCCACCGCTAGCGCTTCACGCGCCAGACGCGTGCGTTCATTGGCGCGGATGCAAACGATGACGTGAGACTGTAACCGCAGGAGCCCTGAGAGCAGGGCGCGTCTTGCGGCCTTGGGCTTGCGCCAGGCAGCGGCCGCCAGCTTTTGCTGAAGGCTGCTATCCGCACCAGCCAACCGATCCAGCTCAGCCGTTACACAATCGAGCGTGCCGCCCTCGCCATCGTGCTCGTGAGACAGGCTGTCGATGACGATGCAGGCGGGTTTGGTACGGTCGGCGGTCTGGAGCGCCGCTAGATAGTCCATCGGGCCGTAAGGCGGGGCGAAGTCGATGTGACTGAATTTGAAGAGATCAGCATAGTGCTGCGCCCGCTTGTTCTCCGTATCGATGACGACGATGTCGCCGCCGGCTGCGCGCGCGATACCGGTCGCAAGCCGAAGGGCAGAGTAGGTCTTGCCCGAGCCGGAAGGGCCGGCCAATCCGAGAAGAAGTGGGACCGGTCGCCGGACCGCTGGCGCGATGATGAACTGACGTCCGCTCTGCGCTGCGCTGAGGCGGTCTGGCTCAAGCGAGGCTGGCGCAAGGCCAGCCTCTTCGAGCATGGCGGGGGTGGGTGGTGTTCCTGCAAGTGTGAGGGTCATAGCGCGATCACCTCCTCAAGGGTGGGATCTGTAAGCTGGCGCTCCTCCCAGCGTGTAAGCTCCCAGGGCGGGGGACACGCCAGATAGGGATGAGGCGAGTAGGCGGGGAAAGCCCCGTGCAGCAGCGCCTTGTCCCAGAGATGGCAAGCGGCCTTCCACTGCGCCCGGCCAAGGCTCAAGAACGCCTCGGACATCTCGATCGGGGGTGAGAGCGCATAGGGCGGTTTCTGCTCCTGCCACTGGAAGATAAATTTCACTCGACCCGCCAGTTCGGGATGAAGGCTTTCGACCGCGTCGACGTACGTGGCCGCCTGTATATGAAGGCCCATGTCGGCAATGCGCCGCTCGCAAGAGTGGGCATCAACGGCCGCTTCCGTGGTCTTGTAATCCACAATCAACGTGCGGGACGTAGAAAGTGTGTCGATGCGAGAGCGTCGCCAGCCTGCGCCAGGCGAGGTTGTGTCGCGCCAGATGGCCGTCTGCTCACACAGATAAGCGCCGCCATGCAGGTCATGGAAACGCTCACGGGCGGGGCCGATCATGGTTGTCAGTCCTTCGATATCTTTGGATAGCATCGGGATCCGACCGGCGGCGCGGGCTTTGTCGCGGGCGTCACGTGCCGCAGCCGTACGGAAGTCATCTGCGACAATCGCCTCAATGGCTTTGCCGCCGAACAACAGCGCATGCGCCGCGCTACCACGATCTGCGGCTGCGCCCATCACGGAAGGCTCGAACAAGGGTGACTTGGGATGACTGCGCCAGGCGTGCATCAGTGATTTGCTGATGAGGGTCATCGCCACATGCGAAGACAGCGAAGGTTGAGGGCAGGGGTCGGCATGGTACGCTTCCTCCGGGATGTCGTGCCAGCCGGGTGAAGTGACAATCGCGAGCCGCTCGGATGTGGGCGGCAGGGTAGGGATCTCGGCGGCAACGGGCTTTGCCACCCGCTTGCGCGCCGT
>Ga0075163_10013914_pt1 | contig 10406 bp, 6 predicted proteins | sample JI1023141ADNA_FD_71478 | JGI IMG/M metagenome (GOLD analysis project Ga0075163, IMG submission 71478) | Wastewater effluent complex algal communities from Wisconsin, to seasonally profile nutrient transformation and Carbon sequestration -... | ecosystem: Engineered > WWTP > Effluent > Algae... | reverse complement strand
TCAGGCGACCGAGATCTTTTTCCAGCGCTGCGCAGGCTGTCATGGTGTGCTGCGCAAGGGTGCCACCGGTAAGCCACTGACTCCGGACATTACCCAGGCCAAGGGCACTGACTACCTGAAGGCGCTGATCACCTTCGGCTCACCCGGCGGGATGCCGAATTTCGGCACCGGCGGTGAGTTGACTGCCGAGCAGGTGGATCTGATGGCGCGTTTTGTCCAGCACACGCCGCCCGCCCCACCGGAATGGGGCATGCCGGAAATGCGCGACAGCTGGAAGGTGCTGGTGCCGGAGGCCGAACGCCCGACCCGGCAGATGAACGACTACAACCTGCAGAACCTCTTCGCGGTCACCCTGCGCGACAGTGGCGAAGTGGCGCTGATTGATGGTGACAGCAAAGCGATCATCACGATCATCAAGACCGGCTATGCCGTACATATTTCGCGCATGTCGCACTCGGGGCGTTACGTTTACACCATCGGACGTGACGGCAAGATCGATCTGATCGACCTCTGGATGGAAACGCCAGCCCGCGTCGCCGAGATCAAGATCGGCCTCGAAGCGCGCTCGGTTGAAACCTCCAAGTTCGAGGGCTACGAGGACAAGATCGCGATTGCCGGTGCGTACTGGCCGCCCCAGTACGTGCTGATGGACGGACCGACCCTGGAGCCACTGAAGATCGTCTCTACGCGCGGCACCACCGTCGATACCCAGGAATACCACCCTGAGCCACGTGTCGCTGCCATTGTTGCCAGTCATCAGCATCCCGAGTTCATCGTCAACGTCAAGGAGACCGGACGCATCCTGCTGGTCGACTACAGCAACATCGACGCGCTGAAGGTCACCACGCTGGATGCCGCGCGCTTCCTGCATGACGGCGGCTGGGACAGCACGCATCGCTACTTCCTGACCGCCGCCAACCAGAGCGACAAGATCGCTGTGGTCGACAGCCTGGAACAGCGCATGGTCGGCCTGGTCGATGTCGAGAAGATTCCGCACCCGGGTCGCGGTGCCAACTTCACCCACCCGCAATTCGGGCCGGTTTGGGCCACCTCGGCGCTCGGCAATGCCAATATCACCATGGTTGGAACCGACCCCGTCGGACACCCCGAGCACGCATGGAAGGCGGTCGGCATTCTGCAGGGACAGGGTGGTGGCTCATTGTTCATCAAGACACACCCGACCTCGCGAAACATCTGGGTTGATACCCCGCTCAACCCTCAGGCGGAGGCATCGCAAAGCGTTGCGGTGTTCAATCTGGATGACCTTGATGCGGGATTCGAAGTCCTGCCGATTGCCGAGTGGGCGGACCTGGGTGAAGGAGCGAAGCGCGTCGTACAGCCCGAGTACAACCGCGCTGGTGATGAGGTCTGGTTCTCGGTGTGGAATGGCAAGGATCAGCGCTCGGCCATCGTGGTCGTCGACGACCGCACACGCCAGCTCAAGGCGGTCATCAAGGACCCGCGACTGATTACGCCCACCGGCAAGTTCAACGTGTTCAACACCGTGCAGGACGTTTACTGAGGCTTGTGCAAGCGGTCTCCCACCGTCCCAGAATCAGGGGCGGTGGGAGACTTCCTGCTTGACGTCGCGGTTTGGCGACCTATGCTGACCGCATGAGCGACAAGACACCTCTGACCATGGCGGATGTGGCGGCACGCGCAGGCGTGGCCGAATCGACGGTATCGCGTGCGCTGGCCGACAACCCGCTGGTTGCCGAGAAGACTCGCCTGCGAATCCAGAAGCTCGCCGCCGAACTCGGCTACAGCATCAACCCGGTCGCCCAGAGTCTGCGCTCGCAGAAGACCCGTGTGGTCGCCGTGGCCGTTCCACTGCTGCACGAGAGTTCGCAGCCGCTGTCGGACCCCTTCATGATGGGCATGGTGGCGCAACTCGCGGACGCGCTCGCCGCGCGCGGCTACAGCATGCTGCTCAGCAAGGTGCCAGTGCACGAGGAAGACTGGATCGGGCGTCTGTTGCAACCGGGTCGTGCCGATGGCGTGATCCTGATCGGACAGAGTTTCGAGCACGCCACCATCAATGACGCCTCGCGCCGTGGCAAGGCCGTCGTCGCCTGGGGGGCGCAACTTCCCGAGCAGGACTATGCCAGCGTCGGAACCGACAATCGGCTCGGTGGGGAACTGGCGACCTCGCATCTACTGCAACGCGGGCGGCGGCGGATCGCGTTTCTCGGCGACGAACGCCTACCCGAAGTGGGTCAACGCTATGAGGGCCACATCCAGGCACTTCGACAGCTCGGCTTCGCACCGGACCCCGAACTGCTGGCCCGCAGCCACTTCCGCGCCGAAGATGCACTGGATGACATCCGTGCGTTTGTGACCGCGCATCCCGACATCGACGGCATCGTGGCAGCGTCCGACGTCATCGCCAACAGTGCCATCCGCGCGCTGACCGAAGCCGGGCGACGGGTTCCGGATGAGGTGTCCATCGTCGGCTACGACGACATCGAACTGGCCAGTTATGCCCATCCGCCACTGACCACGGTGCGTCAGGATCTGGCCGAGGGCGCTCGCCTGCTGGTCGAGCGTGTGCTGAGTGGCGAGACCAACGTCGCGCAGTCGGTGGCGATGACACCCGCGCTGATCATTCGTCAGTCGAGCTGAGTCGCGCGTACCGACACCGTCAGCGGAACAGCCAGACGATGCCGCCGGTCAGTGCCATCAGCAGCACGGCTTGCAGGCGATAGTTCTGCCAACGAGGCAAGGCTTGAAGCTCGGCACTTTCCGCGCGAAAGGTCTCACGCGACCACAGCAACGCGGCAACCTGTGAAGACTCGGGCGCAGCACCCGAGTGGCTGACCAACAGATGGGTCAGCACACAGACGACAGTCAGGATCGGCGCGACCAGCAGGAAGTGCAGCCCCAGCGGCGCGTTGGACAGAACATTGGCATAGAACATCAGCGCGCCGCCGAGCAGTCCGACCAGAATGGTGGCAAACGCACCACGCGCATTGGCGCGCGCCGAGAACATGCCGACCAGAAACAGCGCAACAACCGGCGGAACCGCGTACGCCAACACCGCTTGCAGGTATTGCCACAGCGATTCGAAACGGGCGATCTGCGGGGCCCAGACGACGGCAATCAACATGAAGACCAGCGTGGTGATGCGACCGGCACGTACCAGCGCGGCACCATCGGCCTGCGGCCGCCAGTGACGGTAGAAATCCATGGTGACCAGAGTTGCTGCCGAGTTGAAGGTGGAGGCAATCGAGGACATCAGCGCAGCCAGAAATCCGGCGACCACGAGACCAACGATTCCGGTTGGCAACAGATCGAACAGCAGGGTTGGATAGACCAGATCCGGGCTGCTGAGCTGCGGATACAACAGCAGCGCGCAAGTGCCCGGCAGCACCATCAGCCAGAGCACCGGCAATTTGAGCAGCCCCGCAAACAGACTGCCCCAGCGACCGTGATTCAGGTTGCGTGCCGACAGGATGCGCTGCGCCATGAACTGATTGGTGCACCAGAAATAGAACCCAAGCAAGGGCACGCCAAACAGCAGCCCGGTCCACGGCACGCCGGGGTCGTCGGCTGGACGAATCAGCGACAGTTTGGATGGATCGACCGCCTGCATGACCGCATCCCAGCCGCCCGCCTTGTCGAACGCAAACACGCTGATCAGCACCGCCGCCAGCAACAACACCAATGCCTGCACGGTTTCGGTGACCATCACCGCGCGCAAACCACCGGCCATTGTGTAGATACCCGCCGACAAGGCCAACACGCTGACGATCTGCCACAGCGGCACGTTCGGGAGGATCAACTTGAACATCAGCGCGCCGCCATACAGCGTACCCGCCGTGTCGACGACAACGTTGAGAAACAGCGTCAGCGCCGAAAAATACACTCGCGCCCTTCGGTCGTAACGACGCTCCAGATACTCCGGCAAGGTGAATACCTGGGAGCGCAACAGGAAGGGCAAGAAGAACACGCAGAAGAAGGCCAGCACCACGCTCGCCATCCACTCGTAGTTGTAGACCGCGATGCCCATCGAGTAGGCCGCACCGGCCAATCCGATCAGGGTGGTCGAGGAGATGTTCGACGCCAGCAAGGCCAGCCCAATGACCGGCCATGTCGAGTCTCGCGAAGCAAGGAAGAAGTCCGTCGCCGTGCGCTGCTGACGCGACACCCACAGTCCCAGCCCGACGATACCCAACAGATAGACCGCGATGATGCCGATATCGATGCGGGCCAGAACAGCAGTCACGGTCGGTTCCATGCAGACTCCAGAATACGTTCATGAAACAGGGTAAGACGGAAATCGAACGGCGTACGGGCGGGGTCATCGGAGGGTCGTCGCACGATGGCGAAAACCGTCGCGATTTGCGTCCGTGCGACTCGCGGATGCCCCTCTCGACATGGCACATGCTAGGCAAGCGGTCGCGATCTGGCATTCTGCAGCGCGTATTGCAATCGATTGCAATCGCGCGTAGAAGGTCGCCGCGCAACACCAGAAATCGCCCGTCGCCCATGCCGCGCCGGCCAATCCAATCGGGAGGATGCTCATGTCACGTCGCCACCAACCAGCTCAAAAACGTCTCGCCTACGCCATCGCCCTGCTGCTGTTGCCGATCCCGGCGATGGCCCAGGAAGCCCCCACCGAATCGGACGACGAGTCCGCGCAGCGCGGCTTGAACCTCGACGAAGTCGTCGTCACCGCGAATGCGCTGCCAATCTCCAAGATTCGCAGCAGCGCCTCGGTGAGCACGGTCGGCTTCGAGGCCGTGGAGCAGTCCGCACCGCGTTCGACGGCGGAAATCTTCCGAAACATTCCGGGTATCCGCTCCGAATCCACTGGCGGCGAGGGCAATGCCAACATCGCCGTGCGTGGTCTGCCTGTCGCAGCCGGCGGCGCGAAATTCCTTCAACTGCAGGAAGACGGCCTGCCGGTGATGGAGTTCGGCGACATCGCCTTTGGCAACGCGGACATCTTCCTGCGCGCCGACGCCAGTTTGGATCGCATCGAAGCCATTCGCGGTGGTGCGGCATCGACCTTCGCCAGCAATTCGCCTGGCGGCGTGATCAACTTCATCAGTCGTACCGGCGAAGACGAAGGTGGTCAGGTCGCCGTCACGGCGGGCCTCGACTATGACCACACACGTACCGATTTCGCCTACGGCGGCGCTCTCGGTGATGGCTGGCGCTTTCATGTCGGTGGTTTCTGGCGGCAGGGCGAAGGTGTGCGCAATGCGGGCTACACGGCCGAATCCGGCGGGCAGATCAAGGCCAATCTGACCCGCGAGTTCGACAACGGCTTCGCCCGTTTGTATGTGAAGCACCTGGATGATCGCGCGATCGGATATCTGCCGATGCCAGTGCGCGCGACCGGCAGCAATGGCAATCCTTCGCTCGGCGGGTTCGCTGGCTTCGATCCGCTCAGCGATACGCCGCATTCGCCGTATTTCCTCAGTGCGTTTGGACTGGACGGCAACAATGCACCGCGCCGTGTCGACATCGCGGATGGCATGCGTCCGCAGAGTGACGCTATCGGGGCCGAATTCTCCTTCGATCTGGACGGCGCCTGGACACTGACCGACCGCTTCCGCATCACCGACACCCAAGGACGATTCGAATCGCCCTTCCCGGCGGAGGTCGCCAGCGCGGCGTCGCTGGCCAGTTCGATTGGCGGCACCGGTGCCAGTCTGGTCTACGCCAATGGCCCGCAGGCTGGCAACGCCTTCACTGGTACAGCGATGCGCGAGCATCTGTTCGATGTCGAGATCAATGACTTCGGCAACGCGCAGAACGATCTGCAGTTGGGTCGCCATTTCGAGTTGGCGGGCGATGCCAGCCTCGACCTGAAAGCGGGCTACTACAGCTCGCGCCAAAGCATCGACATGGACTGGCTGTGGAACTCCTACCTGTTGGAACTGAAAGGCGAGGACGCCGCCCTGCTGAATGTGCTGGATGGCAGCGGCAACAACCTCTCCGAAGGCGGTCTGTATGCCTATGGCGTGCCGTTCTGGGGCAATTGCTGCACGCGCAGCTACGACACCGATTACCGCATCAACGCGCCCTACCTGTCGCTGGCATGGGCCAGTGGTCCATGGAACCTTGATGTCAGCGTTCGTCGCGATGACGGCACCGCGCGCGGCAGTTATGCCGGAGCGGTGCAGGCGGCCAATCTGGACGTCGACGGTGACGGCGTGATCAGTGCGCCGGAACAAAGCGTCTCGGTGATCGATGCCACGCGTTCGCCGGTCAACTACGACTGGGCGTACACCTCGTACTCGGCCGGCGCGAACTACCTGTTCAATGATGATCTTGCGGTGTTTGGTCGACTCAGTCGGGGTGGTCGCGCCAATGCGGATCGTCTGCTGTTTGGCCGCGTCAACGCCGATGGCTCGGTGCGTGCCGAAGATGCCATCGATCTGGTCGACCAGATCGAATTCGGCCTGAAGTATCGCCACGACGACCTCAGCCTGTTCGCCACCCTGTTCCAGGCCGAAACCGAGGAGCAGAACTTCGAAGCGACCTCGCAGCGCTTCCTGGACCGCGTCTACAAGGCACATGGACTGGAACTGGAAGCCTCGTGGTATCTGGGTAGCTTCAGCCTGACCGGCGGTGCGACATGGACCGACGCAGAGATTTCCCGTGATGAAATCACCCCGGAACTGGTCGGCAATACGCCACGCCGTCAGGCAACCTGGATCTATCAGCTCACGCCGAGCTACATGGGCGAGCGCTATACCGTGGGTGTCAACTTCATCGGCACTACCGACGCCTATGCGCAGGACAACAACCAACTGGTGATGCCGGGTTTCCTGCAGACCAACCTGTTTGCCACCTATTACCTGACCGATAGCCTGAGTCTTGGACTCAACGTCAACAATCTGTTCGACAAACTGGGACTGACCGAAGTGGAGGAAGGCAGCATCGTGGACGGTGGTGACAACATCATCCGGGCACGCTCGATCGCCGGTCGCAGCAGCACGCTCACCCTGCGCTACGAGTTCTGAGCACGGACATGGGTGAGTCTGCGACGGCAATCCATGCTCTGAGCAGCGACGCGCCCGCGTTGCTGACCGCCCGGCTGCGCCAGTTGTACGGGCATACCGAGGGGTTTGAGGTTTGGCTCAACACCTTGGTCACGCGCCTGCGGGAATTGCACGCGCTGCGTCCCCGCGAACTGCGGGCACTGGACGCTGAGCGTAGGCCGGACTGGTTCTGTGACCAGCGCATGCTTGGCTACTGCACCTACGTCGACCGTTTCGGCGGCACCCTGCGGGGTGTCGCTGAACGACTGCCGCACCTGCAGTCGCTCGGCGTCCGCTATCTGCACCTGCTGCCTTTCACCCGCGCCCGTGCGGGCGACAACGATGGTGGCTTTGCGGTCTCCGACTACGACGATGTCGAACCGGCGCTGGGCAGCGTGGAGGATCTGCGCGCACTGTGTGCCGAACTGCGTGACGCAGGCATCAGCCTATGCAGCGACTTCGTACTGAATCACTGCGCCGATGACCACGCCTGGGCGCGTGCCGCGCGCTCGGGTGACCCGCACTATCGCGGTTACTTCCACGTGGTCGATTCGGCGCAGGATGTGGCGGACTGGGAAGCCGGACTGCGCGAGGTTTTCCCACATACCGCACCCGGCAATTTCACCCGCTGCGAGGCCATCGACGGCTGGGTCTGGACGACGTTCTATCCGTATCAATGGGATCTGAACTGGTCGAACCGCGAGGTCTTCGCGGAGATGCTGTTCGCCCTGCTGCGAGCGGCCAATCGCGGCGTCGAAGCCTTTCGACTGGACAGCACGGGATTTCTCTGGAAACGCCGCGGCACCGACTGCATGAACCAGCCGGAAGCACACTGGATTCTGCAGGCGATACGCGCGGCGGTGCAGTGGGTCGCGCCGGGCGTGCTGTTGAAGGCCGAGGCCATCGTGCCAATGCGCGATCTGCCGCCGTATTTCGGCGAGGGCGATGAACGCGGGCAGGAATGTCATCTCGCTTATCACAGCAGTCTGATGACCGCCGCGTGGAGTGGGCTGGCTTTGCAGCGTGGCGATATCCCCGCGCACATCCTGCGCAGCACGCCCGCCTTGCCCGCAAACGCCACGTGGATCCAGTACGTGCGCTGCCATGATGACATCGGCTGGCCGGTGCTCAGCCATGAGGCAAGCGGCGCAACCGGTGTCGCTGAATTCGATCAGCAGACGGTCGCCGCGTATTTCGCGGGTAGCGGTGACAGCGACGCGGAGGGCGAAGCCTTTCAGGTCGGCGAGGCCGGTGGCGTGCACGGCAGCAACGGCATGACCGCCGCGCTTTGCGGATTGAGTCGGGCTCGACGCGGCGAACGCTCAGCGGAGCATTTGCAGCGAGCGCAACGACGCTTCCTGTTGATGCATGCGCTGATGCTCGCCGTACCTGGCCTGCCGGTCATCTACATGGGTGACGAGATCGCCTTGGACAACGATGACAGCTACCGCAGCGATCCGGCGCGACGTCATGAAGGCCGATGGCTGCATCGGCCACCCATGCCGTGGCGGGAAGACGGCCAGGTCCAGTTCGCCGATGCGGTCGCGCGTGATGTTCATGGTGAATTGCTGAGCTGGATTCGGCTCCGCCAGGAGCGCCCTGAGTTGCGCGCCGACAGTCCCTGTCAGGTCTTGCCTTCTAGCAGCGCGGTACTGGCCTTCCTGCGTGGTGAACACCTGCTCGCGATGTTCAATTTTTCCGCCCACACCAAGCTCGTCGACTTGCCGCAAGGATCGTGGCGCGACCTGCGGGACGACAGCGTCCAGCGTGATACGGCCGCATTGCCCGGGTTCGGCGTCTGCTGGCTGCAGTGGCAGTCGGGCAGCACGTCATGAGTTCGCGGCCGTTTGCCGCCATCGAAGCCGGAGGCACCAAATGCCTGCTGGCCATCGGCCATCACCTGGATCAGTGGCTGGAACACCATCGCCTGCCAACCGGCAACGGCGAGGTAACCGTCGCTCGGCTTCGCGATCTGCTGGATGCGGCGATCACGACTCATGGCGGCCTGCGCGCGGTGGGCGTGGCCGCATTTGGACCACTGCAACTCGATCCGTCTGCCCTCGACTACGCTCACGTGCTGGCGACACCGAAACCCGACTGGCAAGGTACCGATTGGCGCCGTGTGCTGCCGCACGCCCAACTGCCATTCGCCATCGATACCGACGTCAATGCCGCCGCGCTGGCCGAACAGCGCTGGGGAGCGGCGCGTAACACCGACTGTGCGGTCTACCTCACCGTCGGCACTGGCATTGGCGGCGGTATCGTCATCCGGGGCCAGCCCGTGCATGGCGCATTGCATCCGGAAATAGGTCATCTACACGTGCAGCGTCATGCCGACGATATGCACTTCCGCAGCATTTGCCGGTTTCATGCCGACTGCGTGGAGGGTCTGGCCAGTGGTCCGGCGATCCTCGCCCGTCATGGACAAGCCCTGAGTGCGATGTCGCCTGATTCGTCGGCCATTGACATCATCGCCGACTATCTCGGCCAGCTCTGCGCGCAACTGCTGCTGGGTGTGGCCGCCCAGCGAATTGTGATCGGCGGTGGCGTCATGCAGACCGAGGGACTACTGAACCGGGTTCGATACCACTGTGCGCAGCGCATCAATGGCTATCTTCCTGGCTGTGATGTCGATGCCCTGCAGACGCGAATCGTCGTGCCCCACTTTGCCGATTCCGGACTGGTAGGCGCCTTCGCACTGGCTGTCGCCCAAGGGTTCGATCCGGGTCATCAAGTTGACATGGTGTCGAACAATTCACAGCTTTGAACTTTGATCGGGTTGATTCGCCGATTGCCGTCAACATTTTTGACAATGGTCAAGCAACGAGGCGCGCGTCTGTAAGCAAATCGAGCCCCTCTTGCCTCGGGGACTCAACCGTCATGAATGAACAAGCCGAACAACTGCACTTTGCACTGAGTGCCCTCGACACTGCAGCCCATGCCATCCACCAGGTGATCGACATCGTGCCCGATGCCGGTCTGGATCAGGTCGTTGAACATCTGCGCCGGGTCGTCAGCCAGATTGACGAGCGTCTGCAGGGTTGAAACGGCTGCAAGCATTGCGCAGCCGCCGAATCCGACCGAAGGCCAGAAAACAGAAGCCCCGCAATGCGGGGCTTCTGTTTCAGCCTGCCGAATGTCTTACAGCAGTGGCACCAGCAGCAACGCCACGATATTGATGATCTTGATCAGCGGATTGACCGCCGGACCCGCCGTGTCTTTGTAAGGATCGCCCACGGTATCGCCAGTGACGGCGGCCTTGTGGGCATCCGAACCCTTGCCGCCATGATGGCCATCTTCGATGTACTTCTTGGCATTATCCCAAGCGCCACCGCCGGTGGTCATCGAGATGGCCACGAACAGACCGGTGACGATCGTACCGATCAGCAGACCGCCGAGCGCCTGTGCACC
>Ga0075163_10013913_pt1 | contig 10407 bp, 6 predicted proteins | sample JI1023141ADNA_FD_71478 | JGI IMG/M metagenome (GOLD analysis project Ga0075163, IMG submission 71478) | Wastewater effluent complex algal communities from Wisconsin, to seasonally profile nutrient transformation and Carbon sequestration -... | ecosystem: Engineered > WWTP > Effluent > Algae... | reverse complement strand
TATAAGCATGGTGTTTCCTGCCAGATATTGGAGAAGTGTGGTTACTTTCCCAATAACGGCAGGAACATTTTTTTTACCAACGCTTTTCGATATTCAGACGAAAAATGTCCGAACCATTGAGACAAGTAACATTGATATATTGACAACAAAACAAGAAGCCATTCCTCTGAAAACAACAACAAATGCTTGGAGCAATTTACAAAATGTTACTATCTCTAAAGAAGACCGTGCATTAAATGTAAAATTAGCCAACCTAGCCAAAGCAACGGCCAAAGCTTTAAAGAATCCTAAATCTACTCAATATCTCCATAAAAAAGTAATTCAGCGTTTTGATGGCGATACGGAAGTTCTGTGGAATAGATTAAATGCTGACCAGAATTTCTCTCAGACCATACAACCAGGTGAAGCGCTTAATTGGTCAGCATTCGTTGCGAGCAAATCTAGTTCGCCAACTCTACAATCCTCTGAGCAGGTCTCACAATTCCTTTTGCAAATTCGCAGCAGCTACTATGCAAACCTACATCTCTATTGGCATAATGCTGATAAATGGGATGGAAAGAGTACTCCATTAGTAACTTTTGTTCCAACCGGATTTGATGTAGAAAAAGCAAAGATTACAAGTTTAACAGCTTACGATGCGGAGGGCAATACGTACGAGATTGATGAAAAGTCTGCGAAACTTTACCCGGTTGTTGTACTTGGGCCGAATGAGCGGACAACAATAGACGGTGAGTTACAAACATCGGAATTAAATCTTACCGCAATGCAGCCTAAAAATGCTCAATTACAGAGTGTTACGCCTATCTATCTGGAGTATGTTTCATTCACCAGCGATTATGCTGATGATATATTTGAAGCGTGGTTCAGTGGCAACCCAGAATTCTTTACGAGAATCTTTACATCTACTTCAGCTACTCAAGTCAATGACCAAAGTTGGAGCTTCAAGGATCAAATTGAGCGTTGGCGATGTAATGGCTCAATTATCGGTGGATGGACGGGTGCATTTGAAAAGCGTATCAATTGGCCATTCCCTGCAACAAATCAGACCGTATATTTTCAATGGTTTGAAGCTGACCCAAGTGCAGAAAAAACTTTTGGACCGATAACGCTTGGATTCAAAATAGACAGTGTTACGGTAGGAATATCGTTTTCGACAAAAATTCAGGATCGCGATGATGAGATGACTCGGTTTCGACTAGATTACAATCCTTCATCTCCGCAGTACTTCTTTGGTGGCGGTACACCAACCATGTATCTGAATTATTCTCTCTAACCTAATCGTACAAATTTCACTTGGAACAACAGTGCTATTATTGCTTGTAAAAACTCTTTTGCCTTTGGATAGCACTGTTGTTCTTTTGTATAAAAAATTTGATTGTAATAAGGAAATCATTTTATGTTGAAGCGCGTGAGTCATTGTTTCTACATGATTTTTATTTATTTGTCCTCATGGTTGTATTCCTCTTCAATTCTCACAGCACAATCTTATGAGGGGATTCCATTAAACATCGGCGGAGAAAAATCACCAGGATTTCGTAATCACCTTTCGTTTGGCGGTGCCCTTGCCGAGGGGGATGGTACACTCGGGCGCGATGGAGGTGAGCCAATGCTTAGCCTCCTTTATTCGCGGTCTTTTCATCCTATTCTTGAAGGGGAATTAGCAGTGAATTACCTCATCGTTCACCGACAGACTGCAATCTATAGCGGTTTTTCATACTTTACCCTCTCGTGGCTTTTCGACGGCTCACTTATGGTACAACCACTTGCAAATTCAGCATTTCTGCCGGGACTGCGTGTTGGAGCCGGACTGACATTTCGACGACTCTCAGCTGTATGGATGAATACTACCGGTGGTGGCTTAAGCGCAAATGGTCAGGACACAATATTTTATCGTAGTTTTCCTATTGCTTCATATACAAACAATAATACATTAGGAGTAAATATAAAACTTGAATATCTCTTTCCTCTTAGCACACGCTGCGATATTGGCTTACGAGCTCAGGTAATCTTATTTGATTTTCCATTTCAAGGAATATCTTTGGATGGTTCGACTTTCTACATAGGTCGCCGCGGATTAGGTAGTCTGGGAATGTATGTCCGAATAAACTGGTAATCTTTTAATCTACGAATATATCTTATGAGTAACATCATCAATTATCTGGGTATGCTATGTTTGGTGCTTAGCTCGAATTATTTCATAGCCTCTGCACAAAATACTGTACCGATAGAGACAAAAAATATATCGGAAATTTCTTCTTTCGGATTGTTGAACAACGATGATAATATCATCTTCCACCATCATCTTCAATTGGGGGGAAGTATAATTCAAGGAGATATTTTTAACGATTACTTTGTGTCAAAAATTGGATTGATGTTTTCAGCCGGATATCAGTATCAAATCACAAAAGCTATTGGTCTAGCAACAAGTATCTATATTATAGAGTCCGCAAATACTGCATCAGTGTTGTACCCGGCAGGACAGACTTCACTCACCGATCCGCTATATATTCAGATTGGTCAATATTATCGTCTGTCTCATAGCGTTAATGGGACGTGCAATATCGTCTGGAATCCGTTCTATGAGACTCCTGCTGATTGGTCGAATCTTGCCGTTGGTATTGGTATTGCCGGACGCTCTGCCGGGTTACTAAGTATCGCAACACGTATCAAACCTGACTCTCAAGCTGTTGAGACACGCTTTACCCGGCAATTTGCTTTAGGAGGGCACGCTTTTCTTCAATATGTTATTCCCTTAAGCACTGAAATTGATTTAGGATTTCGTGCAGAATCGCAAATATTTTTACCACCCATATCTATTATCGGGGAAAGAATATCTTTACGGAGTCCACCATCTAGCTTTAGCTATACAGTGCCTATAACATTACAATCCAGCAACGACATTGCTATTGGTGCATTAGGAGTAGGGGTATTCTTGCGCTTAAAATTTTAGGCTAGCCATTACCTAGAACTTGTCTGTCTGCCAATACCTTCCTTTGCCCAAACCATCATCCTTGAAGGCGGCGCTGCCGCAATCCCAACGCACTTGTCTTCATGGGCAGTAGGCGGAAGTCTGCGAATCACTGTAATAGAACGTTTTTCCATCGGTGCAAGTTATTAGGTAGCACCACAATCAAGGGTGGAGCAGCAAAAAAGTAAAAAAAGGGTTCATTGTGCCGATATTGAAGAACTTCAAATCTTTTCATACCAACATCATCGGAGATGAACAATGAACCCGAAGCGTCAATGTTGCCACAATCCTCAGTGTGGGCATCGTGGGTTATATGACAATGGCAATATCGGTGTTCACAGCCACAAAGCCAAGCAATATCGCTCAGGGTGTATCCAATCCTTCTGGTGCTTATCAATGGTAAGCGGAAGTCTAGTTTTCTCCCTCCGAAACATATTCAGGTTTTGGAGGGAGAATTTTTTTTCTGCCTAAATTTACAACCCCTCTTCATTATATCACTGTAATAAGGTTTCTATCTAATGCACACTTATCAAGACCTTTACCACAGAATTTTTCAATGCTTTTTATATATTCCGATCTGTTTTCTTTGCATAGAGCAGGTATTTGCTCAAAATACTACCATCTTTGGTAAAATAGTGGAAAAAGACACCCAAGAGCCGATAATTGGAGCAACGTGTTTCCTTATGCCGATACTTCCGCAAGGCTCTGTTTTATCTGATAAGATATCCGTAACCAATAAGCGCTATTATAAAATACAATCAGGTAAGGGGGGGCAATACTTGTTTTCAGGTCTTATTTCGCAGGATTATAAACTGATTGTTGTGAAGCAAGGGTACCAGAAATTTGAAGAAAAAATCATTCAAACACTCCCAAGCCTTCAAATAGATATACAATTATCGCCTTTATCAATCCAAACCCAAATTGTTACTATTGAATCTCATCAAGAAAAAATACAAACAAAAGGTTTGAGCATTATGGATGTCAGTATGGATATGGTCAAACAATTACCGATATTGGGCGGTGAGCCTGATGTGATGAGAACATTACAGTTACTGCCCGGCATAAAAACAGCGTCTGATTTAACAAGCGGGGTAAGTATTCGCGGAGGGAATGCCGACCAAAACCTCGTATTATTAGACGGTGTTACTGTATATAACCCGATTCACTTTTTAGGGCTATCAAGTATTTTTAATACAAACGCATTAAGCAATATTCGACTGTATAAAAGTGTGCCGTCGGCAGAGTTCGGCGGTCGTGTTTCGGGCGTTTTAGATATTACGATGAAGAACGGGTCAAAAGATAAAACACGAGGCAAAGTCGGTGTATCAACCCTTGATGCTCATGTTTTTCTTGAAGCACCTATCAGTTCAAATGCAACAATCATGGTAGCTGGACGCAGAATGTATTTGGATGCGCTTATGGAAACTTACCGATGGTTTACAGCCGACGTTCTCAAAAAGCCTGATACAGCACCCCTATACTATAATTTTTACGATACAAATATCAAATTTGTCTATGAGCCTTCCGCTAATAATCGTTTCACTATTGGGGGCTACATAGGTCAGGATACATTGTATCCCTCCCCTGCGCTTCGAGTAGCAGAAACAGACATCAAAATGGGTTGGGGCAATACCATTGCATATCTTACTTGGTTACACATCGTATCTCCGACATTATTAGTGAATTCTTCGATTTCATACAGTGGATATAGCTTTAATCTGCGCAACACACTAAATTTATTGCAAACTACTCTTGGCGACGGCTCTCAAACACAATCTCGTATTCACACTATTACGGCGAAGGCAGATGTTGATTATTTAGGTGAAAAAGATCATACCATGAAAGCTGGACTGGAGGCGATGTATTACGATGTACATTCGGTTCTTTTTTCTGAATCACCAACAACAGTGCCTTATTCATCACTCTTAGCTCTTAATCTCTTCGCTCAAGACGATTGGACTGTATCGAATGATCTGAGTCTTAATGGTGGTTTTCGATTCATCAGTGTTCCCGATATGAATTTTATCCGTATTGAGCCGCGCTTAACGGTGGAATATCAACCATATAAATTCCTGAATACTCGTGCTTCTTTCGGAACTTCGAGCCAACTCATTCAAACTCTTGTTCAAAGTCCAAGCGGTTTACCCAGCGACGCATGGATACTTGCATCAAAGGAGGTGCAACCGAGCACATCAGTACAAGCCACTTTGGGAATTGAAGCAACAATTATTGAAGACAATCTTAAATTTTCTACCGAAGTATTCTATAACCGATTTTCCAGCATATATGCTGTCAAGCCTTCTTCTATGCAAGGATTGAATAGCAGTATCATAAGCCGCAACGACATTCTTGCAATCGGTCAAAGTGAAAGCTATGGTATTGAAACATTTATGCAGCTAACGCTCAAAAATCTTACCGCATGGGTAAGTTACACGCTTTCGTCCGTTACAAATACATTTTCTGAACTTAATCGCGGTATTCCTTTTGCACCACGATACGACAGCCGCCATGATATATCTCTTGCTGTGTCTTATACCCCAGATAGTATCTGGAATTTCAGTGTTACGTGGGTTTACAGAAGTCCTCAGCCTTTCACGCTACCGGACGCACAGTTTTTTGCACCTCTCAGAACTGGTCTTTCGTCTGACCCTTGGCAATGTTGTACGGCTCTGCCTTTTCGCGGTCAATACTTCACAGGGCAGCGCAATGCCGTCAGATTGTTGCCCTATCATCGCTTAGATATTGGAATCACGCATAAACTCAGTTATATCAATCTGCCTCTTGATTTGACTTTGAGCATCTATAATCTTTACAATCAGTCCAATAGTTTACTGTGGTGGTTAGAAAGAACTCAAAAAAATAGCTCTACCATTAATGCGGATAATACCTTTTTACTCAGCTTATTTCAACTCAATCAATTTCCATTTTTACCTTCAATAGGATTACAATGGCATTTTTAAGGAATTTCCCCCGTACTTTTTTTACTATTCTTCTGACATTAATCATCACTAGCTGTAGTTCAATACAACTCGACAACTCTTATTTACCTGATAGTAAGTCATCTGAAACTAAACTTGTCGTTTCAGGAATGTTACTTGCCGATACTCCACTACGAAATATTTTTATCGGTAAAACCCTACCTCTTTACTCGGAAACCGCTATTCGGGATTACTCTGTATTTGATGCCGAGGCTATTATTATCGTCGATGGTACAGAACTCAAAATGACCTTGCAGCAAGATTCTACAAAACCACTTGAGTTAGTTGGAAAGCCGATGGACTATTCTTTTTATGAAGTCCCGGGAATGATTGTCCAATCTGGCAAGCGCTATCAAATCAAAGTAACTTGGCACACTACCAGTCAAAACTCGTTAGCTGCACAAGCTTTCACCGATGTACCTGCATCTGTACCGAATCTTGATTCAATTTCTATTGAAAGAATGCCAGGTAAATCGGTCATTCTTAATTCTTTTATACAAGTAAACCATACAAATCAAGCATTTGTCTTTGCTACACGGGGGCAAAAATTACGTTCTCCGCAGTGGGGTGCGCAAGGCTCATTCATTGGACTGCCAACTGTACCAAATGGCATAAATCATTTCACAAAGCTCAGTAGTAAAATTGAGGTCAGTCCATTTACACCTCAATTTTTTGATTTCATTGATAGTACCGGCAAAAGCCCATTATATCCCTCTTTTGGAAGGCTTTACGTATATGATAAAATTTATGCGCAATATTTTCGCTCAGGATTGATGTCTTTGCAGAGCAACTCAAATCCGTTTTCCAGTGGAAATATTGACAACATACAAGGTAACATTAGTGGTAATGGTGTAGGAATTTTTTGTGGATTGAAAATTGGAGCTGAGGTAAAGGTTCTAAATCGTTGATGAGTAAGTGTTTGCGCGCCAGATGTTCGGCTAATTGCATAGGTATTACCGAGCTTTTCAGAACCTAACAAATCAAACACTTTTTTCAAACTTACATTTTTTCTACCATGCGCACATTTCCCCTCAGCCTAATCTTCATAGTTTTTACCTACACGAGCCTCAGCTCCCAATCCATCACACTCGAAGGCGGCGCTGCCGCAATCCCAACGCACCTGCCTTCATGGACAGTAGGCGGAAGTCTGCAAATACCAATCATCGAACGTTTTTCTGTCAGTGCCAGCTATTATCGTTGGGCAGATAATAAAGACAGGCAATCTGTTATTGATATGTATCCTATCCGCGACCAATTTCACCCAAACTATGTGTTTCCACAGCTCACCATCAACAATTCTTATTGGGGAAATAATGTTTTTGCACTCTTTGCACTCTATAAGCCAATAATGACAAACGTTATTGACGTTGAACTTGGCTTAGGATGGTCATTTTTTGAGTATGGTTTGCTAGTTGCCGGAACTGGCATACCCGATGCAGGAAATAATTTTAGCACAAACCAACTCGGATTTATGTTCCGACCTGAGGCTCCCGGACCACAGCGTTTAAGCGGACTCCTCCAGACCCGCTATAATTTCTCGGACAACTTCGCCTTGCAAGCTAAACTCGCTGCGTTCGGAACGGAGCATTTTATCGCCACCCTTGGTATCAGTTTTATGCCATGGGGCAGCAAATCATCACTGGCAGACCTTTTTGCGCCCCAAGCCTCGCTGCAAGCTGTACCCCAAACAAAGTAACGTTTGCAACCTCTCACAACCTCTCACAACAATCATGTTTCCTCTCTTTTCAAGCGTCTTTAAGTATGTCGCTCTTTTTCTAGGGATTGGTATTATCGTCTCGACAAGTCTGCTCACTACCCAAGCACAAGCACAAGAACAAGCGGTGACGATCTCCGGCGTTGTTCGTGAAGCACAATCAGGTGAATTTGCCATCGGTGCAACCATAGCGCTCTACGAAGGCACGTACAAAGAAGGAATTGCACAAAAGCCTGTGCACGGTGCTGTTTCTAACAAATATGGATTCTATACACTACCGAATGTTCGCTTCGGTGATTATACACTTGTTGTGCGGCGCATTGGCTTTGCTGCGTTTACTCGCTTGGTCGCTGTTCGTAATGCTTCCGAGCGCATCAACGTAGAAATGGAACCCAATACGGTTCGTTTGCAAAGTGTCTCTGTGCAGGCACAACGGGAGCGCGGCGCGGCGGTTAGTACTGTAGATGTGTCAGTGGATTTTATTAAGCAAATGCCCTCATTAGGCGGAGAGCGTGACATTTTTCGTGTCTTACAGCTCATGCCGGGCGTGAAAACTGTCAGCGAGATTTCGAGTGGATTGTATGTGCGTGGTGGCTCTCCCGACCAAAACTTAGTGCTGCTTGATGGCGTAACTGTCTATAATCCACAGCATCTCGGCGGCTTCCTGAGTGCTTTCAATACCGATGCCGTCAGCAATGTTCGGCTTATCAAGGGCGCTTTCCCGGCTGAGTACGGCGGGCGGCTCTCCAGCATTTTGGATATGAGCATGAAAGAAGGCTCGAAGGAAAAACTTCAAGGCACTGCGGGAATTTCCATTATCAGCTTGGCGGCTCTTCTGGAAGGTCCGATAAGCAGTAATGCTACATTCATGGTCTCCGGTCGTCGGATGTATTTCGATGCTATCGCGGCAGCCATTGATCCCGGAGGGCGCATTATGCCTCGCTATAATTTTTATGATGCCAATGCAAAAATCAATTTCCGTTTGGACGAGAATAATCAATTTTTCCTCAGTGGGTATCTTGGGCGCGATATAATGCCCCGCGTCAATCGCCCGAACGATGCGACTTTTGAGCTTGACTGGGGTAATGCAACGGGAAATTTCCGGTGGGCACACATTATTTCGCCGTCGGTTTTTAGTTCATTTTCGTTAGTCTATACCAACTACGATTTTCGTTATGCAGCGTACTTTGCAGAAAACACAGGGGGCGCAAAGCAATTCGAGACCGCAACACAAATTCAAGACCTAGCCTTGCGCGGCGAAGTGCAGTGGTTCCCAGCAGCCGGGCATGTTATCAAAAGCGGTCTTGATGCTACACGTCATAATTTTGTTACCGATATTGTAAGCGGCGCTAATGTTTTGCAAGGCAAAGGCACTCAGCAACAAGGACGTGCCGACCCGCTCCAACAGGTAAGTTCATTGGAAGTGGCTGCGTATCTGCAAGATGAATGGGAAATAAGTGACAACGTGTCAGCAAACATTGGTCTCAGAGCTGCCTATTTTGAGCGCGGAAAACATTTTCGCTTAGAACCTCGCGTTTCGCTGGCATACAAAGCCACAAACGACCTGACATTCAAAGCCGCATATGCAGTAGCAAACCAATTCTTACATTTATTGCAAGATAACAGCGTAGCACTTCCTACCGATACATGGTTTCCTTCCACGGATATTCTCAAACCTGCTCGCTCCTCGCAGTATGTTGCCGGTATGGAAACATATCTTTTTGACCGTGAATTTTTCCTGACGGTCGAAGGGTATTACAAAAGCATGGAAAATCTGTATGAATTCCGCGAAGATGCAAGGTTTGTGCCGGGAACCATTGCTGAAGCACTGATGACGAGCGGTACGGGCGAGGCATATGGAGTAGAGTTTTTTCTCAATAAACAAATCGGCTCATTTACGGGCTGGCTTGGATACACGCTGTCGCGGACGACACGACTTTTCCCCGAATTGAATGGCGGAAAACCGTTCTTTCCACGGTACGACCGTCGGCATGATATTGTTGTCGCATTGGCTTACAAACTGAACGACCGTTGGGATTTTAGTGCAACGTGGACATACGCCACAGGGCAGGCTCTCACAATGCCCAACGGCTTACTTGACGGCTTGAGTATTCCGACCAATCTCTCCATTGACCCTGCACTGACGCGCAATCTTAGCAGTGGTTCTTCGCAAATTTATGGTGACCGCAATACATTTCGTTTACCGGACTATCATCGTTTAGATCTGAATGCTACCTATAAATTTTCGTGGATTGGCGGGCTGCCGTTTGAGTTTTCCATCAATTTGTACAATGTCTATAACCGCCTTAACCCATTTACCGCTTGGGTAGAAAATTTTGCCGGAACGAGCAGGGTACGGCAATTAACCTTACTGCCTTTTGTACCTACCGTTGGTTTGCGATGCAGCTTTTAGTTTTTCACAGTTATTCTTTTTCGTTATGCAATCATTACGAACTTTCTATCGTAGTTTCACTGCCGCCATTGTTCTTGCGCTTACGTCATGCGGACAAAGTTTAGAACAGGCACTCATTCCCGATTTGCCGCTTGATTACAAAGAACAAATCTTTATGGAAGGCGTCATCGTAGCCGGTGAGCCTATCCGCAATATCCGATTATCGCGCACGCAAGAACCCACAAAGCCCGTCAGCAGAGATCTTGCGGCAATTACTACGGCAACGGTGCGGCTCCGTGTGAACGGACAAGAATACCCGATGGCGCTGCAATCACAAACGGGACGTTCTTCCACA
>Ga0075163_10013912_pt1 | contig 10408 bp, 2 predicted proteins | sample JI1023141ADNA_FD_71478 | JGI IMG/M metagenome (GOLD analysis project Ga0075163, IMG submission 71478) | Wastewater effluent complex algal communities from Wisconsin, to seasonally profile nutrient transformation and Carbon sequestration -... | ecosystem: Engineered > WWTP > Effluent > Algae... | reverse complement strand
CCGGGGATCCCAGACGCCCCGCTCTCCCTCCCCGGTCGAGGCGGGGTGGGTCTCCTGCCAGCGGCGAAAGAACGTGTCGATCTCGAGCGACCACGGTACGACCGCCGGGCGGCCGCGCCGCTCCTCGGCCCGGAACGACTGGACGGCGGTGAACGGCGGCTCAATAAAGCCGGTCGCAGCCATCAACGCCCACACGGTGTGCATCGCGGCGGTACCCGGCGACAGGTGGACGACGAGCTCGCGCCCGGGAAATTGCCGTCTCAGCCGCGGCAGAAGCGTTCGAAGATAATCGTAGATGGCGGCATGATCGGTCGGGTCGTCATGATTCCAGACCTGCGGGTGGAGCCGGATCGTCGGGGCGCGCTCCGCCAATGCCTCGGCCAGCTCGTTGTACACTCGCGTGTGGGAGAGGGCCTCCGCGCCGCCCTGACGCAGGATGACCGCGTCGCTGATCCGGTTCGCATACGGCGACGCCGAGTCGGTCAACAGCCCGAGCATCGGTCCAGGGATCGGCCCCTTGGAAGTCTCTCGAAATGGTCCCCCGCTATGCGTCCGCTCAAATGGATCGCCGCGGGTGGCGAGCCACGTCACGAGAATCGCGGGCGCGTTGCTTATAGATGCCTCTTCTACTCGGCTGTTCATCGTCCATCCTCGATACGAGCGACCCATAACGCAATTTGCAGCCGGACCTCCTCAGCCTCGGATTGAGGACCAGGCGAGGTCGTCATTAGCCATGCTGACATGACCGAACTAACACGGCGATCCATGTCGTTGGGGAGTGCCTCCTGCATAGTATCAGGCTCAGACATGAGCGCCTTGAGGAACCGTGCCCGTTCAATCTCGTGCACGCTCTCGTCCGGACGCTGCATGAGGCAGATGTATCTGCCCTTCACCTCGACCAGCAAGTAGAGGCCGGGCCTCGGGCCAGTGCGTGCCGTGTAGATTCCTGCGGGGAAGTTCTTCGCTTGGTTTAGATCCTCTCTACTGGCGCTCATCTGCACGCGAAGGAACGTGCTGGTCGGGACCTGTTGATCCCGCACCTGCTCAAGCAGGTCGGCGTGTGAAGATATCGTCTCAAAGCCGAATTTTTTTGGGTCATCTGTGTATGTGTTCGGGTCGCGCTGGGTTGATTGGAACACCTCCGCCTCCGACATCTCACGGACGTGGACCGAGCGCTGTGTGAGATGCGGCCAGTGTTTGATCATCTCGCGGTAACGAGGACTGCCGGGGAAATAATTGTATGCTTGTACCTTGCGAGGCGCCTTGGTCGGTCGGTCAATCCTTCCGAGGCGCTGAACGAGCCGGAGTGGCGTCCAGGGCAGATCGTAATTGATGAGAACCTGCGCATCTTGGAGGTTCTCCCCCTCAGAGATTGCGTCCGTGCCGATGAGTATATCGAGCAATTGACCCGGTTGGCCGTCCTGAGCTTCCGGCGCGAAGCTCACGATGAGCCTTCGCTTCTCGGCCTTCGACGTGTCGCCGGTCAACTGGCCAATCTTGCGCTTCGGAAAGGTCGATTTCAGCCGCTCATACAGATACTGCGAGGTGTCGATGTATTCTGTAAACATCAGCACCTTGCGACCGCTATGCTTCCGCATCAAGGCGACGAGATCCTCGTATTTGCGATCTGTCGCGCCTTTGAGGAGTAACCGGGCGGAGCCCAGTAGGGGTTCTGCAGCGCCGGTCAGCCGGTGCTGCTCGACTCTGGTCAGCCCGCGATCCTTCACATACTTGATCATTCGCTCCAGGGTGCATGCCAACGCCAACGGGCTGCTCTCGGCCCGGCGCGCGAGTAGCGTTCGGAGAAGATTCGCTCGACGCTTCAGCGTGTCCGAGAGTGCATCCTCCAAATCAACGTCCTCGTCGTCATCTGGTGAGGTGCTGAGTTCACGGGCGATCTCATCTGCGAGATCTCCGAAGCCCTTTAAGGTCTCTGTGAACGTCTCGATCTGCGCAAACACTGACTCCATGGGAGAGTCGTAGGACTGGAGGCTCAGGTCAATATGTGGATAGAAGCGAAGGTGGTCTCCGAAGTGAAGGGCGCGCTTATCGGTGTTTGGAGCGGTTGTCCCGAAACGGCGGAGAATGTCGGGGAGTGTAACGTTCACGAGTCCGGGTTCTCCTGCAGCGGCGGCGACATCTTTGATCTCCGGCACCTCCTTGTAGTCCGTGAGGTTCAAGAGGGCCTGCAAGTTCTCGGGGCCCCGGCTGATGGCGGTCGCAGTGAGAAGGAGGGTGTACGGGCGTTCGGACTGTTCGTCCGGCAACAAGAGGGAGCGCAGACGGACGTGTCCCTTGCGCTTCGGGGTGCGGTACTGGTGACACTCGTCGACGATCACTAGGGTGTCTGCGCGGAGGTAGCGCCTCAGGTGCTCGATGTCCTCAAGGCTCGGCTCGGGGTTGCGGCTCTTTCCCCTGAGCTTTCCTGACGTGATCAGCCGTGGGTCTATGCCGACCATTTCGAGTTCCCGGCGCCAAGCACGCTCGAGAGACTCATTATTGCATACGATCAAGACGCGATGCACCTTGGAACCCCACAACGCGGCGGCGACGTACGCGGCCATGACGGTCTTACCAGTCCCGGTCGGCGCCACGAGCATGACGCCTCGACGTTCGTCGAACTTACCGAGGACATGGCTGACGATCAGGGATTGAAACTCGGCGAGGGTCCGGGCCGGCCGGCATTCAGGCTCCTTCAGGATGCCGTAGAAGAGATGGAGCGCTCGGAGAAATGCGAGGTATGGAAGGACAGGCTCCTGGAAGATCCAGGATCGCTCAATTCCTTGAAGGACATCCTCGGCCAGGGGGAGGGCCCTTTGCCAGTGTTCTTCGAAACGTGTCAGGAAGAAGTCGATATCCTCCCGGTTCGTAATCAGGTATCCGCCCTCGATATTCCACTTGAGCCCATTCGCGGTCAGGTTCGCAGAGGTCACATATGCAGCGCGATGATCAAAGAGGAAAATCTTGGCGTGAAGGCGCTCGCTCATGCGGGCGTCCAGCGCGCGCATCGAGATCTTTCCGTGCACGATCCTCCAATAGATCTGATCGATGACCTCTCGCTTGACGTTCTGTGGTGGGGTCAGCCCCCGGTCGAGGCTGCGGACGAAACGCGCCAGGAACTCTGCATGGGCCGCGCTTCTCTTATCGTCCTCCAATCCGCCGACGAGAATACGTACGTCAGGGTTGTCGATGCCATCGGCGAGCAACTCGTAGCCGTCAAGTGTAAAGAATCCAGTGGCCACGTCGAGCTTCGTGCATCCCTGCACTAGGGCATGGGCCAGACGGAGTGAATCTCCCGGATCGAAGATAGCGGGCCGCAGTTCGGCGATGTCGCAAGGGCGGCGAGTTGGTCGATGATCCGAGGTCTCGAATTGCTTCCTGGCGACGATGAACTGATCCAGCCATTCCTGGAGCGTCCCTGCGCGCATTTTCAGGGTCCCTTTTTCCCCGGGGGAGAGTCCGGTGCACCTCTGCCGCAGAAACTCCTCAGCGTCGCTCTTGCGGAGATCCCATAGTTCACGCACACCTGCCCAGATAAGCCAGGCTCGCCCGACCACACTCCCCTCAAAGGCATATGAGAGCCGCCGTCGTTGCTCGACGGCCTCCATGCCGCCGAACACGCGCCCCGTTGCTGTCAGTCGGGCCTTCATGATCCCGGAGTTGTTAACGAGGCCGAGAATATGCGCTGACTGGCAAATATAGCCAACGGTGCGCTGCTGGTTCTCGGAGTAGGTCCCGAAAGCCTCTTTGATCGTTGATATCTCGCGTATGAATTTGGCGATCGTCGGCAGATCTCGCGGGCGTTGAGGTACGTAACCCGAGTCGATCAGTTGCTCTGTATCTTCAGGGGCGGTCGACACTCTTCATCGCTTTCGTGACGTGTTTCTGACCTTACTTCGACTAAGTGCGAGGCTTGCGAGGCTTCCGGGGTTTTGCCAGGAGTTTCTTTGCTTCTCGGGCCGCTCGTGCGTCCGTCTTCGCCTTCAGGAAATCCCGAGCGGTTTGTGAGAGCTTGTCGAGGCCATGCAAATCGTCGACGAGTTTAATGGTGCAAAGTTGTACGCCATAGCGACGGGCCCGGATGTCTCCTGCGTGCCGCAGTAAGTTGATCTGTGAAAACAGAGGCAGGGCATCAATGGCATCTTTAGGTGGGTCCTCGAGTGCGATGCAGTACACAAACGTCAAGCGATCGAGCAATTCCACTTTGGCATTCGGCCAGCGAGCGCTTACATCATTGTAAAACGACGTCCTGTAATCTTTACTACGGCTAAAAAGATCCGCTGAAACACTCCCTTGCGAAAACAAGTGGCTAAGCGTTTGAGACTTGTGGCGGCGCTTTACGCAGAAATGCATGGCTGAGGGGTGGTAGAAGAAATCAGAGATCTCGATTTGATCATGCCCACCACCCTCCCCGAGGGTGTAGTTGTCACGATCCATGAACAAGAAGTCCGCAGGGCCATGGTACTGGAGGTTATAAAATCCTTCATGCCATGCAATCTCTCCGGGCTTGTCCTTTGGGGGATAAGGAGGGAGCGAGCGAGGCCACGGCATGAGCGTTGGTCCGCTGTATGGTTCAAGAACCTGTTTAAGGTCATTGCGGATAGTCTCAACGTAATTTCGCGAAAGGACATACCACTTTCGACCTGACAGGACATATACGAGACCATTCGTCTCGTCGTCGACCTCAAAGCGAAGGTATGCAATCAAGGGTTCCTGTTTACTCTTGAGCGAATCATCGGTGCATGATCGTGCCTGAATTTTTATACGCTCTTTTAGCCCTGACATGGTGATCTGACGATCTCCAAGCATGTCGTATAAGGCTTCCAATGTCATCTCTGGCGCAGAAGTTTCACACCCGGTCATGTGGTATTCATCAAAGACCTCATAATCGATCAGATCTGGCGCGGCCACGGAAATTTTCATACTCCGCTGGCGCGAGTTGATTGCGTTCAGCAGTTCAGTGCAAAGCTCAGTCTCCTTGTGGTCGTCCTTAACCGTCTTCATTCGCTCGACTTGAGGGTGCTCTGTCTTGTAGCGATCGTCTTTAGATGCCGCAAATAATTTCCTGCACTTAGCTCCCAGCGTTTCCAAGGTGATGGATGAATTGAGCTGGAGGCTATCCTCTCCGCCGATACGTGTGCCAAGGCTTTCTTCTTCGCAGCGGCCAGATACTCCCGTCAGAATTTCGTAGTCTAAATGTACCCCGATCCGCCCAAGCTCGACTTCGGAGTTCGAAGCAAGTCTTTTCTGAACTGCGTTGACCCCGATTTCACGAGAATTCGCCACTTTGATCTTGCGAACACTGTTGAGCGTGGCGATCTTTCCGAAATCACTCTCCACGAGATCATCGCTAAGCATGTGATGACCGTGACCGAGAGAAACAGCAAAGAATCGAAATGAGTCCTTGATCTTGGTGCTTATAATTATCAGTGCCGCGGCGTTGCGATTACGGAGCCATGGGTAATACTTTGGATCCACACTATCTTTCACGAAAGAGAACCATTTAGGCGCCTGTTCATGTCGATATTGTGAAAATATCGTGCAGACCGTGCCATCCTCAGCCTTGTGATGCCCGATCTCTTCGGTCTTCATTCCTTTCGTCGAGGGAGTTACGTAGGTCGCAGCAGTTGCCACGTCCAGCTTCTTGAGGAGGAAAAACGTCGTTCGCATGTCTGTCGGTCCTATTCAACGGTTGGTCGGGAGATCTAACGGCATGACCCTTGGGGTGGAACAATCGGCAGGTGCGCCTCTACCTGTCTTTCGAGAGGATTACGAGCGAGTGAGGCGGTAGCGGGTCCAGCGGCGCTCACCCTCTTTGTCGACGAGGCCGGCGTCGAGGAGCTGGCGGATGGCCCTGGTCCAGCGGGGCTCGTCGAGATTTGTGGCGGCGAGGAGGTCGGTCTTGGAAGCGGGGGCGCCGGCGCGGTGAAGGGCGCGCAGGACGGCGACGAGGTCGGGGGTCAGGGTGGCGTCTTCGGTGGCGAAGAGATGGCGGAGGAAGGGCGGGTCGTCGGGGACGGCCGCCAGAGCGAGCGGTGCGAGCGTAGCGGAGGCAGAAGGCGCGGGAGTGGGGGCGAAGAGGCGTTCGCTCGGAGCTGCGGGGCTGTGCAGGTGGAACGAGGCGGTGGTCGAAGGCTTGGGCTTGCCCCGGGTGGGTGGCGCCGCGGGGAATAGATGGGGCTGAGGAGTGGGCGGATGGGCGAGTTCGAAAGGCGTGGGTGATGGACTCGCGGCTGGAGGAGAGGCCCGGGTTGGTTTCTCGCGCGGTCGGGTCGGCTTCCGCGGCTTGGATGAGGTGGGTTCGTCGGGAAATAGAGGTGCGGTGGTGCCGACAGTTATGGCGGCGCGCGTGTCGGGGTCTGGTCGTTGCGCGTCGGCCGGCGTAGTCGAGGGTGGGCGTGTTTGGGGGATGACCTGCCAGAGCGGGTCGTCCGGTGCGAGCGGTGGGTGGGTGAGGCTTGGATCGGCCGGCGGTGGGTCGAGCGGGGTCACGTAGGACGGACCGCCTTGCATGGCCTGGCGCATGCGCTCGTGAATGGCGAGGATCTGATCCTTTGTGCGGTAGGTGCCGTGCCCCTTCAGGTCGTGCTGGCGGATGAGCGGAAAGGTGTCGAGAATATAGGCGACGTCGTCGGCGCCAGTGATTCCATAGAGGTGGAAGAAGGCGGCGTCGAGCTCGGCCCGAAGAAGGAAACGTCGGGTCTCGTCCCACCGGAACGGTGGGCCCTCCCAGCCGTGGTCGCGGGCGAAGGAGGTGAGGTCCCAGGCGGTATAGGTGAGCTCGAGGATTCTAGGGTGCAACCATTCAGCGATCGTGTGCGTGCTACTCCATGCACAAGTGACCTGGTAAGCCTCCGGATGCAACACTGGGAGCTGCTTAAGAACGAAAAACGTCAGTGACGTTCCGCCCAGCTTCTGCCGAGCAACGTAATCAAGAATTAATGAATTTAGGTTTGCCAGGGCGAGGTTGCCACCCCTGGGGATAAATGCGAGCGGGAATTTATGATTACTCGAGTAGCGCGGAATGACTGTCGTGATGACGGTGCGTATCTTCTCGGATCCTGTCACATCGCGCCAACCTAGAAGCCAGCCATGACGCCAACGGTGGTCGAGGCGTTTGGCGACTTCCTCAGCATCGACCCAATACTGGGGCAGAGACAAAAATTTCGGATCGGCGTGCTGCTCTGGGGGCAGATACGGAAGGAAGCCCTTGTTCGCCTGGGCCTGGGTCTGGCCCTCGTAGGTGCCGAAGCGGTGATCGAAGTGGTGGATCATCTTCGCTTCGTATAGTGGGATGCGTTGTTTATCGCCGCGAACGAATGTGATGCCGACCTGCCTCCAGCCGTCGTCGCGGAGCGCTTCCCGGGTATGGAATAGACCTGAATCGCTTGCCATGTTAAAGATTCCCTGGCGAAACGATATGTCCCAGGCGTTTTGTGCAGGTTCGACCTCTCGTATGAGTACCGGAACACGCCGATGGATGGCTCTCGTAAGATCGGCATCGCGTTGAAAGCGAAACGCGGGGAACGTACCTGTGTTGGGGTTGATCAGCGCGAAGTCTGCGGGAGACAGCCTGTATGGTCGCGAGGGGTCCAAGAGGGCGCTGACTTGTCGGGCGTACGCGACAAATTCTGCGGTCTCAACGGGCCGCGCACAGCCACTCAGCGTCAGGAGCACAAATCGGTATGCATTATGGACGGAGGAGAAGATCTTGTCCTCGTTCTCGAAATGCAGCAAGGTGGCAAGGCTGCGAGTTTCGACGAGATCGGCGAAGAATAGCTTCGTCGTGTCATCCATGGCGATCCCAGCCGGAACGATGCAACCGACGCGGCCTCGATCACGGATTAACTCACGGTTGAGTTCCGCGAAAACGGCATACGTATTAATTCTGCCGCGCGCGCACAGCGGAAAGCGCCCCGACTCACGCATCAGATGCATCTCGCTGTCGGCGAAGTGTTGTGCAGCTTGGAATTCCTCGAAGAGTGCCAACGATGAAGACTTGAGGGCTGCAATCGCCTTCTTGCGCTGCGCCGCATTACGCGCCTTGGTGATCTCCGGGGCGCGAGTAGCGAAGAACTCCTCTTCTTTCAGCTCAACGTGTTCCCACGGCGGGTTGCCGAGGATAACGTCGAAACCTCCACGAGGTTCGGTGAACACGTGGGGGAAGGCGAGGTGCCAGTGGAAGAACTGGTAGCGTGTGGCGAGCTGGGCGACAGCGTCGCGCAGGCGCGGAGAGGCAGTAGCTGGGTCGCGATGGAGGATCTGCAGGAGCGCCTGTGTCGGCGCGATCGTCTCGGTGGTTTCGGATTTGGGCCAGACAAACGCAGTGCACCAGGCGTCGGCGAGGAAGCGGGCGTCGCGGAGTTCTGGGGAATCGATGAATTCGAGGTAGCGGCGTTGCTTGGTCGTCACGGCGGTGAAGTCGCCGTCGCCGAGCTGGTCGATGTCGGCAGCCTTGTGGGCGATGCTCAATGTGTCGACGCGGATGGCCGGAGCGGCTTCGCCGAGGCCCATCTGGACGCCCTGGGCTTTGCTGCGGCTGTGCTCGTCGCGGTTGCGCTTCTTGAGGCGGCGGGCGACGGCGGGGTCGTCTCCCGTCAAGGCCTCGAAGGCGTCTTCGGGCACTCCCCTGGCCAGCAGGGCGGGCGTCGTGCCGAGGAGCGCGTTGCCCTGCTGGATGTGGTTGTCGAGAAAGCTGAGCGGGCGGCCGGGCTCGAGGGCCTCCATCCACAGGGAGACTTTGCACAGCTCGACGGCCATATCGTTGATGTCGACGCCGTAGAGGCAGCGGCCGACGACCTCGCGGAGAGCGTGCTGGAAGTCGGCAGGGCTCGGTTCGCTGACACCGGCGCGGACCTGGGCGAGGCGGCGGGCGAGGCGGCGGCCGGCGGCGAGCAAGAAGTGGCCGGAGCCGCAGGCGGGGTCGCAGATCTTGAGGTCGAGGAGGACGGCGACCGGGTCGGGGGAGCGCTCGGCTTCGTCGAGCACGGGATCGAGGGCGGTGTCGAGAAGGCACTCGACGAGGTCGCTCGGGGTGTAGTACGAGCCGGTCGTCTTGCGCTCGTGACCGGGCGCGACCTCGAGTTTGAACGTGCGGGCCTCGCGAAGAACCTCGGGGTGGAGCTCGAGGAGGGCCTCGTAGACGCTGCCGAGTTCGTCGGCGCCGATGTTCTGCCAGCTCACGATGCGGCGGGTTTGGCCGTCGTCGAAGGTGCAGAGCGAATGCAGGGCGGCGAGGAGGTCGGCGTTGCTGAGCTCGCAGCGGTCGAGGTCGGGAGTCGCGTCGGGGCTCCACAGGAACGACCCCAGGGCGGGCAAGCCGAGGTCGGGGCAGCCGCCGTGGAGGTGGCCGAGGACGAGGCGGAGGGCCTGCCAGCGATCGGCATGGGGGCCACCGCGGCGGCGCTGAGCAAGCGCGCGGACGTGGGAGGTCGCGTAGTAGCGGCGATAGCGGTCCTGGGCGGCGCGGGCCTCGGGAGGAGCGTCGTCGGGGAGTTTAGGGAGGAGGGCGCCGCGGTCCTCGGCGACGAACAGGAAGATGAGGCGGTAGGCGAGGCGGAGGAGCTGGCGGTAGTAGTCGCGGTGGTTGAGCGCGCCGCGGCGGAATGCTTCGTCGAGGGCGGAGTTTCGGGGGTGCTGCAGGAAGCCGTTGCCGAGGCGGAGGATCGCGGCCTGGACGCCGTCGCGGAGGCGGTCGAGCGCACGCATGCCGTCGGTGCGGACGTGCTGGAACCACCGCTCGAGCGGGCAGTCGCCGGGGCGTGTCGAGCCCTCGGGCGGGACGACGCGGCTGTGGTGGCAGCACAGCCACAGCAGGCGGAAGTCGGCGAAGCGCTCCCCGGCGAAGATCGCCTCGAGGTCGAACTCGACGTACGCCTGGCGCGTGAGGCTGTGGTGGTCGCGGAGCAGGCGGAGACGCAGGCCGTTGCACAGCAGGGCCCACAGGTGGTCCTCCGAGCGGTTGAGGAGGTCCTGGACGACGCTGTGGGGGGGCTGGGTCGCTCCCTCGACTCCTTTGGTCGCGCGGTCGAGGTCGACGCCGGTGCCGAGGAGGTGGATCGGAACCGGGCCGACGACGTGGGAGATCGGGAAGGTCCGTCCGTCGAGCTCGATCGGCTGGGTGCGCGTGGTCGTGAGGCGGCCGAAGCCGAGCTCCTGAAACAGCGGGTACAGCCAGCGCTCGCGGGTCAGGCGGACGGCGGGATCGCTGGCGTGGAGCTTGTCGAGGGCGGCGCGAAGTGCCCGCCAGCAGCCGAGCAGGCGCAGCCAGGAGCGGCTGACAGCCTCGCCGAGGGGTTCGTGCTCGGCGAGGTAGTAGGCGGTCGGTTTGATATCGGGGAGGGTGCTGTCGAGGGCGGCGACACGCTCGAGCAGCTCGTGCGGGAGGAGTCCGCCCTCGCTACGAACT
>Ga0075163_10013911_pt1 | contig 10408 bp, 5 predicted proteins | sample JI1023141ADNA_FD_71478 | JGI IMG/M metagenome (GOLD analysis project Ga0075163, IMG submission 71478) | Wastewater effluent complex algal communities from Wisconsin, to seasonally profile nutrient transformation and Carbon sequestration -... | ecosystem: Engineered > WWTP > Effluent > Algae... | reverse complement strand
CGCGAATCCGTTTTTTCTAAACTTGATATTAAGTCCAGAAGTGGTATCGTGGTATTTGGATTTATGAATGGTTTGGTTGAAAATAAGGGGTAGGGATATGATTTGGTGTTGGGTAATTTCATTAATAATTTAATATTGACCACACTACCTCATATCAATTTTATACCCATTATTCTACAATAAGAACATTTTCCATTACAACATATTCCTCGTTTTGTACTACTAACTGATATAAACCGGATGGGAAATCAGTGATATCAATTTCAAATAATTTTGAATTATTCAACTTATTTTCAAAAATTCTTTTACCCTCAACATTGTATAAATAAATGCTACTTCCCTCGAATGTATTTTCATCGAAAGATATAAATATCGAATTTGTAGCCGGATTAGGCCAAATAAACACATTAAATGGCTTTTCATTACTATTTATTCCATCAAGTGTAAAACTAAATGGTTCACTGATGGCAGAACAATTGAACAGATTAAAAACTTCTACACGATATGTTCCATTTTCTGTTGGCGTATAATTTTGTTCGGTAGCTGATGGAATTGGTGTTAAGTCAAAATACCACTGATATGCGCTACCAATAACAGAACATTGTAACTGAGTACCAACAAGATTAATTGTTGGTGTTTCAGGCGTTGGAGCTACGCTTACATTAAGTTCATCCGACTCGGAAATACATCCGTTCGCATCTGTTATTGTTACTGTATAAATACCGGATTCCTCAACTGCAATAGTGTTATCGGTTGAGCCCGTGCTCCAATTAAATGTATATCCCGGACCTTCTAAAGCCGAAAGCGTTAACACATCTGCGTCACATATAATTGTATCGGTAAATAGAGGGGTAATATATACCATTGGGGGTTCATTCACCTCTACTAGCAAATCCTCCGATACCGAAGAACATCCATTCAAACCAGTTCCGGTTACATAATATACACCGGCACTAGTAATTACAATATCTTCTCCTGCTTCTCCTGTCGACCATTCATAAGTTGCGGCTCCGTCAGCTACAACAATTATTGGTAATTCATATGTACAAACCTCTATATAAGTATCACTTAAGGTTACAACCGGCGCAACTAATTCTTCAACGAAAATAGAATCTGAATATAAGGAACATGCGTCAACCTCAACCGTAACAGCATACCACCCTCCAGATGTTACTGTAATAGATTGTGTAGTAGCGCCGGTATTCCATAGGTATGTTGCATCTGGCTGTTCAGCCGTAAGTAGCACTTCTCCTTCTCCAGAACAAAATGAAAGTGAACCGTCAATTAAAATACTATCCGTTACAAAAGTTGTATAATTTAGTCCTAGTTGAATTAATCCTTCACTCTGATTGTTATCTCCGCTATCATACACTTCGATAAAATATTGTTGACCCCCTAATAAATGTACCGTATCTTGATCAAGTATACCATAAGTACCTGCATAAAGTGTTTTCTCAACCGGAAAGGCAAAGAAGTCTTCAATAACTCTTGCATAAACCTGGACTCCAATAGTGGCATTATATAAGCCAAGCGATAATATTCCGTCACAGTCTGGAGTGAATTTAAAATAGTCCCGATCATTATCAATTTCATACAATTTATTCTTCCCCAAAATAGTAAAACTTAGTGTATCGTTAACACCTATCGGATATGCAGACTCAAATTCATTATTACATTCAAATTCATCATTAATAAAACTAATGGTTAAGTTGTTTAAAGCAGGTGAATTTTCCAATCCACCAAAGTTATTATCCTCTTGGATTCGAATAAAATACATTCCTGCACAAACTTGGGCATAATATGTAATATCGCCGGATGAAGTAGTAGACCAAATTTCAGCGCCATCTTCATTTAAAACCTGCACAAAGAAAGGGCTTTCGTCTGTGTTATTTTGAAAAAATAGCTTTAAAACACCTGTATTGTCAAACCATGTTTTAAAATAGTCCACATCGTCTGACGATGCACCGGGCTCTTCAATAAGGTAATTATATCCATGTATACTAAAACTAATCGTTGAATCTAATGCAATTTCTGAAGCAGTTGGTTGTGAATTATTACATTCATAAATATCACTTGAATTAAATGTTAAATTTAAAACATTTAACTCTGTGGACATTTCAGACCCATCTCCTCCATCCTTAATTCTTAAGTAATATTCACCTGGGCAAAGCAATGTAAACTCAGTAATATCCCCACCACCACCTGAAGTTGGGTGGTAACCATGAACTTCATTTGAATCAAGATCGAATATCGTGAAGTCTATTTCACTATCTGGAGTATTGTTTACAACTTCAGTTGTTAAAACCCCTCCTTCTGTAATATTTAGCAAAAAATAATCAACATCGTAATTGATTTCACCGTAATAAGAATTATAACCATAAAGCATGAAATTTAAGGTTGTGTCAGTGCCAATTGGGAAAGCGTCTGATTGGGTGTTATTGCATTCGCATTGGTCATTAGTAACTACATTTAAATTAAATTCATAAGTATCTGCAAAAGTCTCTCCATTATCTTCATATACCTTAATTAAGTATTCTCCAGCACATAATAATACATCTTTATTCACATCATTACCACCTGTATTGGATTCAGAATAATAAATTTTAGATTCACTATAATCTGTTAAATAAAAAACCACATCCAAATTTGTACCTGATACAAATACATCAAACTCGTATACGGCTGATGTTTCGATAACTAATTTGTAATAATCAACATCACCTGCAGGCGATAAGGAGCCCGTGAAAATCATCGGAGCACTAATCACAACTGCTTCATCCTTGGTATTATTTGGCACATCATCTTGTCCTTGAGTAACCAATACAAGTAGTAAAGCATACACAGTAAGTAACAGTTTTTTCATAACATTTATTTAATTATTGTTAATTTAATCGGGCCGTTGTTGCCAACTTCTAAAACTTGAATTTTGTTTTTACTATTGGAAGTTAAGTTTGTTAATAAATCATAAACCGAATGTCGATGAGTAACTGTAAATGTCATTACACCATTTTCAAATGACCCTTTTTTAGTATCTACACATTGAGTATCTGACTTTATCCATGCATCAACCTCGTTGATTTGATTAAATGTGATTCCGGCTATGGTTAATGTAGAGGTATTTATATTTGCCGCGGCTTCATCAGGAAGTGGAATTTTTTGCTTATTTGCAGCGATGTAACTTACAGCTTGCATAATGCCATTTTCCAAGGCATCTGCTAACGCGGGATCGTTGTTTGTGGCTTCTGCAAGATTAATTCTCCCCATATAAGGAACCGTAACGCCAAAACTTCCACCAGTGCTCGCTTTCCCTTCAATATTAAATGATTTAGAAAATAACACATCTCTGGTGCCTGGATCTAATATTTGAATAATAAACCCAAGTTTAACCACATCTTTACCCACTTTTACCCCTGCAATACTTTTGTCCTTATCTTGTTTTGAATATTCAGTAATTTCACCAGTAACAATAAATTGCTCTTTTAAAAAATTAGTTTTACTATCATTTGTGTTATTAAAAGCATTTACAGCATTAATATCTTTCATTTCATTTACAGATTGCAAAACACGAAAGCAATTTGTATTTTGTAGTCCATTGGTCAACATTGTTGCCATATTTTCGCCCAGTGTAGTGGGAACGCTAACTGTATTAACACTAAAACTAGCTACAGAAAATCTTAAACGATCTTGTAATGGTAAGGCCGAATCACATGTATCACTTAGATTTTCAATGGTAACCTTGTCGTTCGATTTATCAGTTTTAATCTCACTTTGAGCAAAGCTGTAAATAACTATAAATTGAAATATTATATAAGTAAAGGTGCGTTTCATATCATGATAATTTAGTCGGTCTCTAAATCAAGCGTGCTTGTATTCAAAACAAATTGGATTTGTGTGAATCAACCACCTGGTTAACTAAGTAGGTTAAAAAGTATAATTAGTTATCTAAGGTCAGCTATCTACAAATTAATAGAATGAAAAATAGGTATTAAATTGTTAGTGAAAATTTTACTATTTATGTTATATCTTATTGATTTTCAATATTTTGCATAATTATTAACAGGTAATTTTTTACGATTTTTTTAATACCTTTAACCATATAATTGAATCTATATGCCCGAACTGTTACATAATGCCTATTTGTTAGTTAGCGGTTTAAATAAATCAGAATTACAATATGTAACTTCACAAATAAAGAAATTACCCAAACGCTATCAACAAACAGATGGATTTAGGCTATTCTTTACGATAGTCGGTATAAAACAATATAATGAGGAAGAAATTAGATATAAATGGTGGCGAAAAGCGGGCATTAAAAAGGATAAACGGTTTATTAATGCCGCACAAAAAGAGATGATTGCCTTTGTATCCGAAAATTTAATAAAATATAATAAATTATCGAAAGATTTTCACTACGAAAAATCGTTAATGATTGGAACTGTTTTAGCAAAAAGAAAAATATATAATGCCGCTTATTACTATTATAAAGAATCATTGGAAGCATTATCAGTAAGCGATCAACCCTATAACAGAGCGCATGTTTTACATCAAATGTTTATTGTTTTTCCCCACATTCAAATACCCAATAAACAATTAGAATTACGCAGTTTAATTCAAATTGAAAAAAATATCGTTAAAGATATATCGCTTTTTTACAAAGCTTTTCGGCTATTTATGCATTTTGTGCCCTTAATAGTTAAACAAGTTATTCCACAAGGCGAAAATGAACGTAATAAAATTAAAGAAATAATTAATACCGATTTTTTAAATCAAGATTACACCGGTGCTTCTTTGTTTACTATAATTTATATTAACAAACTTCTTTCTATGGCTCACAAAGTATTAGGCAATATAGAGGAGCGACTTTACTATCAACAAATAATAATTCAAAAATTAAATGCAGATAAAAAATTAGTACTAAAACATATACCTTCTCTTTATATTCAAGAATTATTTGATTATGCAGATGCCTGTTTAAATTCAAATAAATTTTCAGATGCAAATTTGGCAATAATTACTGGCGAAACACTTTTGAATAAGTTGGAAGAAAACACGATAGAGAAAAAAGCAATTTGTTTACATCTGAAATTAAGCCTTGCACTAAAACAAAAAAACCTAAACCAGGTGTCATCCCACCTGTATAGTTTGTACGCTTATTATCAAACAGAAAGTAACAATATCAACAATAATTTTAAGACGGCTTTTCTTTTTTCAATGCTAAAAGGGAGTTATTTTATAAAAGACTATGAGTTATTAAATATTGCGTATAATGCGGTAAATCAATTGAATAAAGAGTTTATGCAGGATATATTTAAAATAGCATCTCTAATATATTTAGCTGGAACTTACGAGCAATTTGAACGACATCACAACAACATTAATATTACCATACCAAACATGTTTATTGACGAAGTTCAAAAAAGTAAACCTTTATTTCGAGAAAATAAAAATAAATATCGTTTGCCAACAATAATTTTCAAACATATAGCCCTGCTTTCCGAAAGCAGTAAGATTACTGAACATAAAACAATATTCACAAGATTAAATAATGAGTTAGAAACAATAGACAACACAGAATTAATCTTCAAAACACAACTGCTGGTAATTTGGGACTACAATTCTTGGATAAAAGAAAATTTATTAAAACTCAAAATTTAATAAACAAGTGCTTGTGGCGCCTATGTCAAGCATTTGTTTTCAAGTTGGTGGTCTAACTAATTAGGCCAAACCCACTCCCAAATTCTGAGAGCGGTAATAAAAGTCCACATTTCAATGGTGTTTTACTGTTAACTGAATACATTACTTTAATCTGTGAAACTGAAATTACTTTCAGTCACCACATGAAAATAAAAGTAGTGCTTAAAGTCGCTGGTAAAGTCCATTTCGTGCAAACTAGGCAAAAATGGGAGCAAAACGAGTATATTTCGGTGTATTTATTCTACCGTAAATTATATTTAAAGCTGGATCGAAAATCAGGTGATACAGGAATCCTTAAACCTCCCTTTGTAGTCACAAAAGCCCCGTCTCTGGTGCACCTAATAATTGATTTCGTATTTAGCAGTGTTTTTTGGTTAATATTCATAAACTGAGTAGATGCAACGAGGTAATCCCTTTTTATTTGCAAAACACCTTTTGAAATTGTGGCACTAGAATAGATAAAATCTGAAGTGTTTAATTCTTTCGTCAATTGATGTAGTTTAACGAAATTTATTCCCTCGGGTGATTGAGGTACATAATAAAGTGCTTTTGCATATTTATTCTCCGTCGTTACAAATGCTTCGATACTATTTAATTCGAATGATTGCAAATATTCTTGCCACAATATGGGTAGCCTAATAATTTGCACCTCACCCTGTTCAACAAAAACCAAATTTGCAAATAATGTTGAAAAGGATAACTCTTGCTTCTTTATTGTTTTAAAACGAATCAAGAGCTTCTCAATGTCCTCAATTTCTATTGGTTTTAAAAGATAATCAAAGGCACTACATCTTATTGCCTGGATCATAAATTGGTCAAACCTAGTGGTGAAAACAACAGCAATGTTTTTAAACTTAATATTATACAACACATCAAAACCGTTCTTTTCACTTCTTAAATCAATATCTAAAAATACTAAATCCGGTTTGTTGGTATCGATTAAAATAACAGCTTCCTCATAATTTTTAGCAACGTTTATAATTTTGAATTCCTTTTCAAATTGATTTAACAACAAGGTCATGTGTTTGATACAATCAAAGTCATCATCGACAATAATACATTTAATAGTGCTCATAATATTTTTTTAATTGGAAATTCAATAGTTACTTCATTCAAGTTATTAAATTTTTTAAAATTAAGATATCCTTTTTTCTTGCTTAGTTTACTTAATATTTCAATTCGTTTTTTTGTAATGCTCAAGCCGCTGGGTCTTTTTTTTGTAGTCTCAACTTCGAAGTAATTTGTGGGAATTACCAGATCATTATTGTCTACAATAGTACAAAGAATGGTATCTTGTTTAAGTAGCACGCTGATATCCACTATACATGTTAAGTTAGCGCTGTTGGAGTGATGTGTTACAGCATTTTCCACAATAGGTAACAAAATTAAAGAAGGGACCAATACTTCATCAGTATCAAATATATTTAAAAACTTAATATTGTGCGATACCTTTTGATTATAAGTTAGCAAGGTTGTTTCTAAATATGTGTTAATAATAGCAAGCTCATCTGTTAGGGTGTGATCCTCTGAGTGAGCAAGTTCAAATTGTTTTCTATATAATACTTGTAATTGATTGGCAAATTTCTCACCATGTGCCGTATCTTTTGCATATACCGTTGTTATCGCTTTAAATGAATTGGATATGGCATGCGGATTAATTTGCATAAATGATACAAGGTTTTCTAATTCGAGTTTGTTAAAACGGTAAATTTGTTTCCGTTTATAACTAAAGTAATAAGATATAAAAATAATTAGAATTAAACTCGCACTCCCCAAAAGTATTAGATATTTATTAACTGCAGATTGATAATTCGCCTGCATTGTCATTTTTTCTATTTTATTGGCTGATTCGATATTAATTATTTCTTGCTTAAAAAGCGCATTATCCATGCTATCCATTTTTAAGTCTCCAATTTTAATAGAATCTTTTAAAATCCGTCTATGATAATTTGCCAATGTTAATTCGTCTAATCTTGATTTATTTATAAGCTTTTGCTGGTGTTCGCTTATTTTTAAAAGTTTAATTGAATCTTCTTTCTTACTCGTTTGATATTGGATTTTCAAATTATTAGCAATTTCCAGATTTTTATCATTATTTAAATCGTTCCTGTAATTCAATAAGTCATTAGAATAAAGGTAGGCATCCTTAAAGTCATCAAGTTTCAAATTAATTTCAATTAATGACTCAAGTAACCCTATACATCTGACTGCATCTTTAATTTGGATGGCATAGCTTAAAGCCATTTTTCCGTTAATTTCAGCATTTTCAAAGTCCTCTAATTTAATTAATAAAATCATTGTCGTTTGATAAGCCCTACCTAAATCACTTGCACCCATTTCTTCCTTTTTTTTAACGAAAATATTTGCATAATACATTGCGCTGTCTAATATGCCTAATTCAGCAAAGTTCATACTGAGGTTATTGTATTGTTCAACTAAAGAAACACTGTCTCCTATTGCAGTACAAAGTGATATCAATTCTTGGTTCATTACAATAGCTGACTCATAATTTTTATTACCTCTTAATGCTATTTCTTTTGTCCTTAATAAACTAACAGTATGTTTCTGGGCGCCTCGTTGTTTTGAAAGTGAGATACCCAAATCAAGCTTTTCAATAGCCTGGGGATAGTCGCCAATACGTATAAATAAATCGCCATAATATTTGGTATTTATTAATTTTACATTTTCATTTTGACTCACGATAGCAAAGGAATCACTTTGTTCTAAATACTCCATTGCCGTTTCATAGTTGCCTTGAATTATTTCAGTAAAACTCATTGTAGCATATATACTAGCGATTTGAAAATCATTTTTATTTAAAATATAATTCCTTAATGCTTGTTTATAATAATATTGTGCAGAATCCAGGTTTCCCTTCGTGTTAAATATCTCCCCTATTGATTCAAAATAACGCCCCTTTTGAGTTGGTTCGCTAATAAAAACATGCTGGTACTTAGACAATATATTTAAAGCTTCGTCCGGATCATCCTTTATTCTATATAAGTGAATTAAATTTTTTACTGAGCGTATTATCCCCTCCGGGTATTGAATTTTGTCAGCTAGTTGAATAGCCTTTTTGTAGTCCTCTTCTGCAGTAATTAAAGTTCCGGACTGCACAGCAATTACACCACTATTATTATAAAACTCAACCAGAATTTTATTTTCCCTTAACAGGGGTGCGTATGAAATTGCTTTAGCAATTTCTATTTCAGCCCTGTTAATGTTTAACAGTTTAAAATTCAAAACTGCAAGCTGATTATGAATTTTAGCGATAGCCAAATAATCATTTTGGGTTGCTGCTAGTTGGTAAAAACTATCTAAAAGTGAAAAACAATAAGCTGTATCCTTTTGTCCAATTGAATCTACAATATCAAATAAATTATTAAAATCTACTTTTGTTGTGTCAATCGAAATTTCTGCATCTTGTGCTTGGTTTAATTGACTTTCATTCGTAAAATTAAAAGCAACAAGTAACAAAAAGGAAATAAAAGTAAATAATGAGGTTTTCATATTTGTTATTTATTAAAATATAATAAACAAAATTTGTTACTATGAATCAAAAGGGGTTCGATTAATAGTACTTGAGGAGCATATAAAAATAAATATTTGTGTATTGACAACCAAATGTATATTCATTTGTTAAATGCAGCGTCTAAACAGGCAAACTAAACGTCAACTCATACAAGTCTTCCTGTTTGGTTTGAAACATATCGAAACTTGCTAATTCTTTTAATCTAAACGCAATTGATTGCTCGCCAATTCCACTTACAGCGGCATTGCCATTCTTTAATGTAATATTATTTTGATATTTTATTTTTATTGTTTGACCTTCATGACAAAATATAATATTGATATTATTCGCTCCTGCATGCTTTATTGCATTAGTAGTAAGTTCTTGTATGATACGGAATAATTGATATTGTTTTTTGGGTGACAAGGCAATACAAAATTCAGCGCCATCCTCTTTTATGGACATATTTGCGCCTTTTTTATAAACTTGGAAATAATCATAAATTGCATTTTTAAATCCATTTGGTAAATAACTTGTATCATTTAGTGCATGCGTAAATGTGCGCAATTCTTGAATTACTTTTTTTAAGTTACCCTCCATAAATAACCATGAATCCCTACTTGGAGTAGTGAATTTATTATCGTCTGTTTGCATACTCGCAGCCATTAAGCTTAATCCTGTTAAAGTATTGGTAATTCCGTCATGCATGTCCATAGCTACTTTGCGCCTTTCGGCTGTTTGCACATCTCGAATTGTTTTCAATAAATTCAATTCATATTGTGTCATTTCTTTTTCCATTACTTGAATACGAAGGTTGGCATTGTTTTCTTTAATCTGATTATAACTCTTCCACCTTAGGAACAAAGTATATCCTGTCAACGCCCCAACCGCAATTATAAACAGAATAATTACAAAGGTTAATCGGAGTGTAGCAGTATTCTTTGCAGCCTCTAAGTATTCCCAAGTCAACTCCTTGAACTCAAACTTATTTAGAGCCAGATCCAATGAATGCCTATACGTTACTTGTTTTTTATCGAGTAGCTGTGCTACGGCTAGAATGTCGCTGTTGTTTACTTGATTGGTATCATTTAAATTAATTACCCCGGTATCAAGTATTTTTTTATACGTGCTATCATTCAAAAAAGCTTGGATTAATTTGACTTCTTCTTTCTCTGTAAGTTCCACATTTACAATTTTTTTTCC
>Ga0075163_10013910_pt1 | contig 10408 bp, 2 predicted proteins | sample JI1023141ADNA_FD_71478 | JGI IMG/M metagenome (GOLD analysis project Ga0075163, IMG submission 71478) | Wastewater effluent complex algal communities from Wisconsin, to seasonally profile nutrient transformation and Carbon sequestration -... | ecosystem: Engineered > WWTP > Effluent > Algae... | reverse complement strand
TCCAAAACGGCCGCGGTGAGGCCTTGATCAATGCAATCGACCAACAACGGCACCAGCGAGATGCGGCGGCCTTCGATGTCCACGCCGAGATCGAGCGAAAACCAGTCTTTGCCGCCCTTGTCGCCTTGCAGGTCGCTGAACCACTCGTCCTCGCCTGCTTCGTGAATTTGGAAGCCAATGTCTTCCGCCACCTCCATGCGCCAGCCGCTCTCACCGAGTTTCTTCGTCTGCTCTTGAAGGAACTGAGCCCAAAACAACGCCTGATCGCCCGCGATGGCCATGTAACCCAGCGTGGACTCTTCCGCCTTCGCACCGGGTATCGCCTCGGCGAAAGGTTTGAGACCCGTCGCTGTCAAATCCGTGAGCAAAAGCCGCTCGGAGCGCAGATTGCGCACCACGGTGTGCTTGATGCCGTCTTCATCCGTCCACTGATGCGCGGGGCTGCGCACGAGCATCTCAAAGCGTCGCGGACAACCTTCATACTCGGAAAACGGCTGTGCGATGGCAATGCTGCGCGGTGTCCAACCTCCAATGCCACGCTTCGCCGTGATTTGCGGCACCTGCACGGCGATGCGCCTCACCACGAGCACCGGCTTCGGCTCCGATGGCGGCAGTTCCTCTTTGATTTCGAGCTCGCTGCCCTCGCTCTGCGGCACGGGCGAAGCTTTTTCCTGCACACGGGCCATCTTTTCGATGCGCTGACGACCTTCCTCGATGTCGAGCATCAGCATCACCGCCGCCGCATGCGAGCAGAGCGAACCCATCACGCAGGTGCAGTGCGAAGTCATCGCCAGCGAGCCATCCTCCCGCAGCCGCAGATGCACCGTGACGGAGGCCGTGTTGAACAAACCAGTGCCCACACCCGCGATGATCTCCACCTCGCTCTCCGAGCACACATGCACCCCCGCCAGCCCGATGTCCCCGTGCTTCATCAGCCGGCTGCCATCATCAATCTGCTGCCGCCGAAACAGCCACAGCCACGCCTTCGAGCGCACCTGCGCCCAGAGTTGGGTGAATGAAAATCCGGCAATCAGCATCGTTTCCAAATCAACAGCCCGAACACATTGTCCAGCGGGTGTTTGCTGGGGCCGTATTCATTCCTGTGTGCGCGGTGCCTGTGCAGCGGTCAGCGCTTCTTTGGCTGCTGGGAGATTTGGATCGAGCTTCACGGCTTTCTGCGCGGCTTTCAGAGCTTCTTCGGGAAGTTTCTGCGCCAGCAGGCTCTTGCTGGCCCGCGCCCACAGGGCTGCATCGTCGGGGAGGCGTTGGATGTCGTAATCACGGAAGAATGTTCCCTTGTATTTCACATCAAATTCGCCCAGCAGCAGCCACGAGAGCGGAACAGTGGGATCGTAACGCAGTGATGATTCCAATCCTTCTGTTGTCATGGAGTCGCGTTCACGCTCGGCAAGCTGGCGTGGTGTGAATTTCGACTCGGGCGTGAGTGTGCGCTCATGCGTTGGTTGCATCATCCACAGCGCGAGTTTTGACCACGGATCTTCGCTGGGGATCGGTTCAGCGAGCAGCTTGAGCCGATGTGCGGCAAGTATTTCCTTCAAGAGTCCATTGGCATCATATTCCAACCCGGCGGTGGCGCTGACGCGTTGCAGCATCCACTCCGGCAGGGGTGTGGAGGGCGGCAGCAGCGATTTCATGTCCCACAGCCGAGCTGTGCCATCCACGCCGGCGGTGACGATGCGGGTGCCGTCCATGCTGAACTGCGCGGTGTTCACGGTTCCATGATGCGGCATGGGCTCGCCTATGGCTTTGCCAGTCTTTGTGTCCCAAAGGCGTGCATAACTAAGTGTGTTCAAATCGCCGCAGGCGGTGAGGATGCATGATCCGTCCGAGCTGAAGCAGACATCATGAACCGGCGTTTCATGCATGAGCGGCTCAAACACCAGCTTGCCCGTGGCGGTGTCCCAAACGCGAGCAGTCTTGTCGTAGCTGGCGGTGATCACGCGGGTGCTGTCCGGGCTGAAGCGCACCTGCGTCACTTCACTATTTTGGAGCAAGGGTTCGCCCAGGGGCTTGCGGGTAGCGGCATCCCAGAGCTGCGTGGCGTTGCCGTTTGCGGTGGTGGCGATGAGTTTGCCATCCGGGCTGAACTGTGCGCTACGCAAAGCAAAATCATGTTTCAGCGCATCGCCGAGTGGCATGCCGTTTTTCGCGTCCCAGATCAATGCGGTTTTGTCATAGCTGGCGGTGACGATCAGTGTGCCATCAGGGCTGAAAGCAGCACTGGTCACGATGTCTCCGTGCTGCATCGGCTTTCCAAGAGGTTTGCCGCTAGCTGCGTCCCAGATGCGGGCGGTTTTATCCTGGCTGGCGGTGACGATGCGGGTGCCGTCAGAACTAAATTGAGCGCTGTTCACTATATCTATGTGCAGAAACGGTTCACCAACGGGCTTGCCGCTTCGCAGGTCCCAAATTCTGGCGGTTTTGTCAAAGCTGGCGGTGACAAGACGCATGCCGTCCGGACTAAATTGGGCAGTGGTCACATCATTCTCATGACGCAGGTTATCGAATAACAATTTTCCACTCACAGCGTCCCACAGCCTTGCTGAGTAACCGTCCACTGTGACAACGCGTCTGCCATCCCGGCTGAACTGGGCGCTGTCCGTCTCACTGACATCCCGCAGCGGCTCACCGAGCGGTTTGCCGCTGGGCGCATCCCATAGGTGGGCTGCATGGTCAAAGCTCACGGAGAGGATTTGAGCGCCATCGGGGCTGAAACTGGCATCCGTTATGTATTCAGCATGGCGCAGCGGCTCACCGAGGGGTTTGCCTGTGGCCGCATCCCAGACTCTCACCGTGCGGTCACCACTCCCGGTGACGACTCGTCTGCCGTCTGGGCTGAACTGGGCGCTGCTCACCTCATTGTTATGTCGCAATGGCCCGCTGACGGGCTTTCCTGTGCTCACACTCCAGACTTGCGCGGTGTTTTCCGTGTGCGCGGTGACGATGCGGGTGCCGTCCGCGCTGAACTGAGCGCTCGTCTTCATGAATCCATGGCTCAATTCTGCCCCGATGGCCTTACGACTCGTGAGATCCCACACTTGAGAGGTTTCCTGTGAGCTGACGACGAGGCGCAATCCATCTTCACTGAACCGTGCGAAATGAACCGCCCATTCTTGAGGCAGCGGCTCTCCCAGGGGCTTACTACTTGCTACATCCCACAGTTGGACGGAGAAAGCCTCGGACGCTGTGACCATCTGTGTGCCATCCGGGCTGAGTTGCGCACTCAAGGCACCATCTCGATGGCGCACTGGCTCACCGAGCGGCTTTCCAGTCGTGATGTCCAAAACCTGCACGGTCGTCTCGGCTTGTATGATGGCGATTGGAGTGCCATCCGCTCGAAACTGAACTCTCGACAAGTGGATGCCTGCAATGTGCAAAGGCTCGCTCAGCCGCTTGCCAGTGGTGGCGTCCCAAAACCTCACCTTTTCCTCATAGCTCACAGTAACGACCTTTTTCCCATCCGGGCTGAAGAGGGCATACGAGACGCCCTCCTCCCCATGCTGTAGCGGCTCGCCGATGAGCATGCCGCTGGCAGCGTCCCAAATCTTTGCCGTATTATCCCCGCTCGAAGTGACAATACGGGCACCGTCCTGGCTGTATTCGGCGCTGCTGATGTTGTTGCCGTGCTGGAGGATTTTTCGCGGCCAAGCCTGCTTTTCCGCGCCGTGAAAGGCCAGCGTGGAATACAGCCGGGCGGCGGAGAGCAGGTTCCCCGGCTCCCATTTCAGTGAGCGCACCAGGTGAGCTAGGCCCTCGTTCCATTTGCCCTCTTTTTCGATTCGCTGCACTGCCACGGCGTAGTCCGCCATGCTGGCGTCATGCAGATTGCGCAGGTTGGCCTCATTGGCCTGCTCGGTTTCCTTCGTTTTCGTATCGGCGACCTTTTTTTGTGCCTCGGCTTCTTTCCAAAACCACGCGGCTCCGGCGGCGATGAGGAGCATGACAGCAGCGGTAACGCTGACACCAACGAGCATCCGCTTTTGAAACTGCCGATCCGCGATCACTTTGGCACGGCTGGTCTGCAAAAACTCGCATTCGGCGTCGCTCAGCGGCGTTTCGGCTAGAGCAAAGTCGTCGGAGGTTTTTGCATCATCGACGAGGCCGGGCAGGCCGGCACGTTTGAGCGACTCTTCCAGGCGAGAGCCGGCCCAGAGTTCGGATTTTTGCCTCGCGGGCTGCCAGCGGGTGGTGGCATCGGTGATGTCGCCTTTGAGGGTGTGGAGTGCTCCGCGTTCCTGCTCTAGCTTTTCAAAACCCGGCCACACGCGGAGCAAAACTTCATGCGATAGCTCCACCTCGCCCGCCTGGCCGCGGGTGGTGAGGATGCGCCACTGGTCGCTCATCATCGCGGCGGTGAGATCAGCCGGCAGCTCTTGCGGGGCGCAGGAGCGGGAGAGAGCACGGTATTGGCCCTCCTGGCGGGTGAAGCGCACCAGCTTGAAAAGCATCTGGCGGATTTCGCCTTCACGCCCGGCATGTTTTTTGAGGAAGGCCTCGATATGGCCGCGCAGCGCATGATCGATACCGCCGAGGCTGTCGTAGGAATCCTGGTTTAGCACGCCATCAGCGGGATTGTCATGCTCCCACAGTTTTTGCAGCAGGAACTGTAGCAGCGGCAGCCCGGCACGGGCCACACGAAGACGCTCGATCATGATCTCTGGCAGCCCGGCTTCAAAGATGACGCCGTGCTTCTGGGCCGGTTCGAGGATGATGGCACGCCAGTCGCCCTCATCCGGCGGCGTGAGGCTGATGTTCGCCGCGCCAAAGGTGGGTGAAAGCGCGGGCGTCTTCCCCCAGCGATCAAAGAAGTCCTCGCGGATGCCGATCAGAATCTGCGTGCTGGCTCCGCGATCATGAAAAAGGCAGTCGAGGAAGCACTTCCGCACCTCTGCGCTCTCGCAGCGGGTGTACAGCTCCTCGCTTTGATCCATCATGACGAGCAAATTTTGGCCCGGGAAGCACTGCGCGGCGATTTCGGCAAAAAGATCGGCCTGGAGGCCTTTTTGCGCCTGTTCGATGAGTGACTGCGCCTGCGAGCGATTGCCCAGCCCCATCGCCAGCAGCGACTCGAACGGGTTTTTCCCCGGCGTGAAGAGAATGACGGCACGGCCCTGTTTTTTCAGCCGCGGCATGAGTCCCGCCCGCAGCAGCGAGGATTTGCCACTGCCGGAGCCGCCGTAAAGCGTCACAAAACCATGCTGGTCCAGCGCCGTGGTCAAATCCGCGATCCATCGCTCACGTCCATAGAAGCGCTCATGATCCGCTTCCTCGTAGGGCCGCAGTCCAGGATAAGGATTCGCCAGATTGATCGCCACCGGAGCCGCCTCACGATCATCCCGCCAAGCAGGTGAGAGTTTCCGAATGAGCTCCGCATCCTTTTCATACTGCTTGCTCACCTCGGCGACGAGTTGATCGAAAGTGCCCTCCCTCCGCACCAGCCGCAGCACCGCATGCCAAAGGTCCTGCGTGGAGCCTTCATTCGGCAACTGCGCCTCACTCAGCCCAATGCTCGGCATCTCAATAAAACTAATCACCGCCGGCCTCCGCGAATAACGCCGGGCGAGGAAGTCGCGGAAGTTGTCGTCTTGGAGGGCCATGAGATAAGATGCTATTGATTAGGAGGTCCCTGGAGGAGCAAATTAATGGCGCTTTCCTCTTCGTTGGTCCAGGAGGTGGACTTGAGCTTCTCCGGGGCGTTGAGAGCTGGCTGGCGACTTTGCATGAGCTTGAGGACAGAGCGGGCTTCATCCCATTTTCCGGCACTAGGCTTCTCGGGGGACAAGGTGGAGAGGAGGATGCAAAAATAGCCTCTCAACTCATCGTCGGTGAGCTGTTGGAGCGTCCGGCCCGCTCTGAGTTCGTTGAATTTGGCCGCCGCAGTATTTTTAAGCCTATTGGGGCTGTCATCGAGCGCCAACCTGCCGAGCCACGCGAGGCGGGCTTCCACAGGAGCATCTTCAGGGACACGGATGTCATTGATTTCCACTTTTACTCCATGGCTTACTTGGTCTTGGAGCGCCGCGACTTCCAGTCCATGTACAGACTGGATGAGCTGGGTGAAACTCTGAGCCGCAGGATGCTGACGATCCCAGAGCGCTTTGGCAATGGCCAGCACCTCTTTGGCGGGATCTTGATCAGGTGGTAAGGTTTGGAAAATCTGCCCCCAAGAGGTCAAAACGGATTCAGGGCACAGTGATAGCCAAAGGGGCGTGCTAGCCGGGTCTTTGACAAAGGAACGTGCTTGGAGCGATGCGGTGAACCAAGCGTCTGGCGGGTTCACCAATAGACGGATACAGGCGATGTATTGATGCGCCTCCTGTGTCTTACCCTGCGCCTGTGCCAGATGGCTGAGCGTGAGAAACTTCGCCAGGAGATCGGATCGTTCTGTCGTTTCAAAAGAGGTGAGCCACTCAGGGTTTTCATTGTGCTTAGCTGCACGCAGTTCACGGAGGCACATCCAGGCACCTGATTCGTTGATGCCGAGCTCGGTCGGAATCCGTCCGCCTTTTGCGACGACTAGAGTGGCTAGCTCGCACCATTGATGCCAGGGATCTGGATACTTCATGGATTTCTCGCTCTTGATGGCAGTGACGATGATCTCGCGGCTGGCCTCCTCGGCGTTTCCAGTCGCCAGAAAGCTGGCGGTCGTTTTTATGAATCGAGCGAGTGTGGAGCTGGGACGTTCTTTCAGGAGTGCCTCGGCCTCAGTGACGATTTCGGGAGCTTTTTTGCGCAGCTCCTCAAATTCATTCACCGTGAGCAGAAATGTATCCCTCGGCCAATCAAGGCGCTTCAGCAGGGCGGCCTCACGTGCTTCGGGGGACCCTGCAATTCCGCTCAGCATCTGCCGTTGGGCTTCGGGGGAAGAGAACCACTGGATTTGAAAATCGCGTGTTTTATCAGCAAGAGTGGCCGGACTCGCGTTGGAAGCGCTGAGGCCTGAAACGATGCGCAAGAACGGGGTCGTAGCATTTCCTGTGTCGTCCTGTCCTTTAACCGCGCCCCCATTTTCCCAATAGGCAACCCATGACCAGTCTGGAGCCAGAGTGATACGAGCGGGCATCTTCATGACTTCGACATAGCCGTCCCTGCGTAGGAGTGTGTCACCGAGGAGGAAGATGCCAGGGACTTCAGGTGCCTCGCGGATGAGGTCGGGGACAACAGGAGCGTTGGTGCCGCTGGTCGCCAGGACGGGGCCTTCAATTCCATCGCGGAGCAGGAGTTGATGGGAAGAGCGCAGATTCTGAGCGAACAGACGATCTGTGGAATCCACATCAAGTTGCATGATGGCACCGTTTGAATACCAGAGAGGCGTATTCGATTCGCTTTTATAAAGGTCGATGGAGCCTTCGCCACCGAAGCCAGCCGTGGCCCAGACCAGACTGCCTGTGTGATTGCTGAGAAGTTGTACTGAAAGACTAATTTCAGACACGCTGGAGAGGCTTTCGTCATGATTGCTGATGAGGCGTTCGAGCTTCATCTCACCACGGCTAAAGATGGCGATTTGATCGTCTTGGTAGGGAAAGGCGATGAGGAGTTTTCCGTCCCCGGTGAAAGCAAGATCGAATGGCCCATCCCCAACTGCGCCTTGACTCCACCGGGTGGTTGCTGGCGAGTCGGGAAGCTTAAATTTTTTCATTCTTTCAGGCGCACCCGCTGGTCCGACAACGAAGTGACCGTCCAGATAGGCTCCCACCTCCACTTCCTCCTTCGACCAGTCCACACATTTGACGACAGCCCCCTCTGCGTACCAAGCGTCGAAGGCTGCGAGCCTGTCTTTAGGTAAGGCGAGTCGTATCTGCTCGACGTTCATGGGCCGGGCGGCGTTCGCAAATGAATGACTGATCTCGATCTGGGCGCGACCACTTGGGTCAGTGTTGTCAAAACGCAGGAAAAAGCCTTTTTGAGCCTGCCCGTCATCCCACGCCAAGAAATGACCACGGCCTCCAGCTTGTATTTTCAGGAAGTCTAGTCTGACATCAGGCACCGCGTTCTCTTCACCCTCTTTGGCCACTGGCAGCAGGGCTGCGCTAGAATACTGCTCCGGCAAGGGGATCAGATACAGGTTGTCCGTCAATGTCGCGTCCTCTTGATCAGCTTGCAGCAGTTCGAAGGGGTCTATTTGGTTGAGGTCAGCACGGACCAAGAAGCAACTGCGGTCTGGGGCGAGCCAGACACCCCTGCAGTGGCCGTCCTCAGTATCCCTGCCCAAGGACAAAAGCGGAATGTGGCCTGCATCCTGGTAAAGCTCCAACTCGTGGGAAGCTGTGAAAGTAATGCCGTGAGCGCTTAGCTTGCCTGGGAATTCAGACGTGTATTGGAACGCTCCTTTGCCATCATAAAGATCCATAGCGGCTTGATAGAGACCGCTGCCTTTGAGTGCTCCTTGATCCAGCAGGCTGATGTCTTTCCGCCGCAACTTCATGGGCGCAAAACCATGTTTTTTTGCCAAAAAGCGGCCTTCCCAAGTTTGGAGCAAATCGGGGCTTTTTGCCAGGTCGCGGATGGCCTCCAGCGATTCGTCATTTCCACGCTTGCTGGCTGATTGGAGAACGACCTCGCGCGTGAGCTGCTCAGCGCGGGCTTCTTCTTTTTGAGCTTTGCTCAGCGCTTTAGTAGCCTTGCCTTTTTGCTCGTTGGCGATGCCTTTTTGCTCCTCCGCTTCCTTCCAAAACCATCCGGCTCCGGCGGCGATGAGCAGCATGATGACTGCGGTGATCGTGACACCGATCAGTAGGCGTTTTTGAAACTGCCGGTCGGCGAGGACTTTGGTGCGGCTGGTTTGCAGGAACTCGCGTTCGGTGTCGCTGAGAGGGGTTTCGGCCAGGGCGAAGTCGTCTGATGTGGTGGCGTCATCGACGAGGCCGGGGAGGCCGGAGCGTTTGAGGGACTCTTCGAGGCGGGAGCCGGCCCAGAGTTCGGTTTTGTGTTTTTGCGGCTGCCAGCGGGCGGTGGCGTCGGTGATGTCGCTTTTCAGGGCGTGGAGGGCGCCGCGCTCTTGCTCCAGCTTTTCAAAGCCGGGCCAGACGCGGAGGATGACTTCGTGGGAGAGTTCGACCTCGCCCGCTTGGCCGCGGGTGGTGAGGAGTCGCCATTCGTCGCCGACGAGGGCATCGGCGAGGTCTTTGGGCAGGTCTTTGACAGGACAGGAGCGGGAGAGGGCGCGGTATTGGCCGTCCTGGCGGGTGAAGCGCACGAGCTTGAAGAGCATCTGGCGGATTTCGCTCTCGCGGCCGGGATAGCGGGCGATGAAGGCCTCGACATGGCCGCGCAGAGCGTGATCGACGCCGCCGAGGCTGTCGTAGGATTCCTGGTTGAGCACGCCGTCGGCGGGATTGTCGTGTTCCCAGAGTTTTTGCAGTAGAAACTGGAGTAGCGGCAGGCCGGAGCGTGCATTGCGCAGGCGCTCGATCATGCGGTCGGGCAGCTCGGCCTCGAACATGACGCCGTGCTGGCGTGCGGGTTCGATGATGATGGCCCGCCAGTCGTCTTCATCGGGCGCGGTGAGGCTGAGGTTGGTGGCACCAAAGTCGGGGTCGTGGGCACGGGTTTTGTTCCAGCGGTCAAAGAAGTCCTCGCGGATGCCGATGAGGACGCGGGTGCTGGGGCCGCGATCATGAAAAAGGCACTGTAGGAAGCGCTCACGCAGCTCGGCGTTTTCGCAGCGGGTGTACAGCTCCTCGCCCTGATCCATGATGATGAGCAGGGGCTGGCCGGGGAAGCATTTGGCGGCGAGTTCGGCGAAAAGATTGGAGAGCTGGCCCTGCTGGGCGCTGTCGATGAGTTTTTGCGCCTGCGCTTTGTTGCCAAGGCCCATGGCGAGCAGCGAATCGAAGGGATTTTTCCCCGGTGTGAAGAGCACGACGGCGTGACCTTCTTTTTTGAGCCGTGGCATGAGTCCGGCGCGGACGAGGGAGGATTTTCCACTGCCGGAGCCGCCGTAGAGAGTGACGAAGCCGTGCTGATCGAGTGAGGTGCTGAGGGCTTTGATCCAGCGCTCGCGTCCGAAGAACTGGGCGCGGTCGGCTTCTTCAAAGGGGCGCAGTCCGGGGTAGGGATTGGCGAGGTTGATATCAACCGGGGCGGCGTCTTTGCCCTTCAGCCAGGCCTCGGCGAGCTTGTCGATGAGCTCGGCATCTTTTTCATACTGGCGGCGGACCTCAGCGATGAGCTGCTGGATGGTGTCCATCTGCTTGGTGAGGCGCAGCACGGCATGCCAGAGATCCTGCGTGGAGCCTTCATTGGGCAGTTCCGCCTCGTTCAGTTTGATCGCTGGAGTCTCGATGAAGCTGATGACCGCAGGCCGGCGTGAGTATCGTCTGGCGAGGAAGTCTCGAAGATTGTCGTCTTGGATGGCCATGGTGGTTTCAGCTTAGCACACCTGCGG
>Ga0075163_10013909_pt1 | contig 10409 bp, 8 predicted proteins | sample JI1023141ADNA_FD_71478 | JGI IMG/M metagenome (GOLD analysis project Ga0075163, IMG submission 71478) | Wastewater effluent complex algal communities from Wisconsin, to seasonally profile nutrient transformation and Carbon sequestration -... | ecosystem: Engineered > WWTP > Effluent > Algae... | reverse complement strand
GTTATGCCGATATCGCTACCATTGCTACAAATGCTGTGAGTAAATATGTGGAGGATGTGAAGAGTAAGTCTTTCCCTAGTAAAGACGAGATGTATTAGTATGAAAAAAACATTTTTCAGAATCTTAGCTGCTTTTAATAAAGTGTTTTTGCCACGCCTTGGCAAGCTTGATCTGTATAACCTTTCGAAAATGCAAAAGGCGCTGGTCGCCTATAAATACTGGGTAACAACGAATGCGTTAGACTAAGTGACGCTTGTCTTTTGGCTCGATCAAATCCCACAGATTACCATACAAATCTTCGAATACAGATACTGTCCCGTAGACTTCTTCTACAGGTTCTCGAACAAAGTTTACTCCATTTGTTTTAAAATTTTTGTAATCACGCCAGAAGTCATCTGTGTGTAGGAATAAAAACACCCTGCCACCAGTCTGATTTCCTATTGGCGTCTTTTGTTCATCTGTAGAAGCTTTGGCCAACAAGAGCGAGGTAGTGCTACCGCGAGGTGCTACTAGTACCCATCGTTTGGAGTCACTCAGGGGAGTGTCCTCCACGAGTAGGAATCCAAGTACCTGAGTGTAGTACTGTATGGCCTCATCGTAGTCGCTAACAACCACTGCGAGGTGAACAAGAGATTGTTTCATCGATGTATCTAAAAATGAAAATCGGTAACTTCAACGAAGCTACCGATAAATAAAATTAACGTTAAACAATTACTTAAATCGATTGCTGAATTCAACGGGCATCTTATTGGCCGATTCCTTTTTAAGATCAACCACTACTACACCAGCGTAACCCTTGTCTCCAAATTTCTCTTTAGCCATCTCATCTTTAAATACCTCAATTGATTCAATCCAGTTAGGATCTATTTCTTTGAGAAAACTTTCTGAGGTCCTTGTTTCAGTGGCACGGATTTCAAAACTCTTTTCATCCAACTTTACAATAAAAAGAGGACTGTCGCCCGCTGTTTGTACTGAAACCCGATTAATAGATTGGGGAATCGTTTCTTGCGCCAAAACAACATTGCCAATACACAATAAAAAGCTGAGAAGCAGGAGTTTTTTCATGGGGGTCTTGTTTAGTTGTCATTCAAGATAAATAAAATTGAGGATTCTTCTGTGTGGCATCTCAATTTTCTCAAGGCCTATTCTTATGAATTGGATAAAGTTACAAGAGTAGTAAACGGCCTTAGACGTGGGTGAAAGTTCAGATTTAACTCATCTTCTTATTTTAATAATTGTCAAAACAGTTTCGGTGATTTGTGGTTTAAAGCAGTGACGATTTATTTACCTTTGTCAGGTAATCTCGAAAACCTGTTAAAACTATATGAAAAATCTAAGTCTAGTAGTGTTCCTGGCAATTGTTATCATGGCTTGCCAGCCCTCTAAAAAGGAAACCGCAGAAGCGCCTAAAGCGCCCACACTCACCCTAAAATGGGAAACAGACACTTTGCTCACTACCTGCGAAAGTGTGATTTATGATTCTGTAAATGATGTGCTGTATGTTTCTAACATCAATGGACAACCCACCGATAAAGATGGTAATGGCTTTATCTCTAAACTTGGTTTGGACGGTAAAATCGTGCAAGCGCAATGGGTAGGCGGCATGGATGCGCCAAAGGGAATGGGGATTTACAATGGTAAATTGTACGTAACGGACATTAATCGTATACACGAAATTGATATTGCTACAGGGGCAATTGCTAGTACTACAGTTGTCGACAGCGCCCAGTTCCTGAACGATATCACGATTGATGCCACGGGTAAGGTTTACATTAGCGACTCGAATGTGGGTAACATTTTGGTGTTGGAGAATGGCGCTGTAACGGAATACGTGGCGGGTGTAACTGGAGTAAATGGTTTATTGAGCGAAGGTGCTGACCTGCAAATGGTATCGTTTGCAACGGGTGTGTTTAACACGATTAGCGCCAACAAGCAAGTGACTTTGAAGACCGATAGCATTGACGCAGGTGATGGCATTGAAGCTTTAACAGAAGGAGGTTATTTAGTTTCCAGCTGGACTGGTAAGGTAACCTATGTAAGCCCTGAGTGGAAAAACACGGAGTTATTAAACACAAGTGCAGAAAAAATTAATGCAGCAGATATTGAATATATCGCTGAGAAGAAACTCCTCTTAGTTCCTACCTTCTTTAAGAATAAAGTAGTAGCCTACGAAGTTACTTTCTAATCTCCCATTCTACTGAATCAAAATGTCAGGCTGAAAAGCCTGACATTTTTTATTCTGATTATTCGCCTCCTGTTTTAATGAATAGCGTTTAAAAATCTGAAATCCACGTCATGCCGAACTTGTTTCGGCATCATAATCAACCTTTCAATAGATGTCGAAACAAGTTCGGCATGACTATCTTGCATTCTTGAAAATCGATTTTAGGAGTACGAATTAAGACACATATCCATTATTCAATTGTGCTAGAGTTCGGCTGTGTAATAAATCTTATAAAATTTACGACCGTCTTTTTCCACACCCCGCTCGATCAGTTCCCGATCGCCATGAATGTAGATGTGGAAGTTTTTATCCAGCTTTAGAACGCTTTTAAAGATCCGCGATTGCTTTTTCACTACTTCAGCCGAAATCTCAAAATTGTCTTCTGGTTCAATATCGAATTGTTTTCGAAAACTATTGTCGAACTTGCGAAAGGATTTAATTAATTCCTGATCTTCGAAAACCTCCTGCTCAAATTCCTTTTTATTAAACTCATCGTGGTTTTTAAAGTAGTTGATGGATTTGTTCAGGTAGGTAATCTGATCGGCCTTCGAGACTTCAAATTCATCCGCAATCTGATCAAGCACGAAATGACGAGCTACATCTAATACGTTTTTAGTGGATTGAAATTCATTGTTGATTGGTACTACGCGTAAGAATAGATCTTTCCAATACTGTGCTTCTGACGATTTGCTGGAACGATCAATAATGGAAAGTCGAAAACCTTGGTCTTGATCGAGATTGTAAATCAAACAAGCCTTGTCCAGTTTCTCCAGGTTAATTCCACTAGCCAGATCAACAGAAAAATTTCCATCTTTCTTGGAAGTAACTTTTAAAACAGAGCTTTTACTTTCGGATTTAAAGATGCCCAGTACATCCGTTTCTTCTCCATCTATCCGAACATTATTGAAAAGCACCACAAAAAGATTGCCTGATTTTATTTGTGGATGTAATGAAACCTCATATAAGTGCTTCGCGATACTGACGGACTTGGTGTGGAAGTTTTTAGTGGAGTCAAAAATGTCACTCGCTAATTGAAAGAGGGGATTGAGTTGAAAGTCCCCATCGGTTGAAGTAAGATTATAAAATTCTGAAGAGCTAAAGGAGCTCAAAAAATAAGTGATCATACGCTCGCGTAGATCGTCATCGGTGAGTTCCAACGCATTACGGGAAACGATCAGATCTTCTCCATTGGTCTTATTGCCAATCGTATGGGCCGAAATGACAGAGAGGGTGGCGCTGGAATAGTTGAGCATAGGTTCGATCCTTTTAGTAATCCGCGAAGATGAGGAAAATATCAATCTGCTCCTGCGTAAAATTCAGGTGTGATTTGGGTAAATTGAACAACTAAACACAACGTCATGCGGCTCTTTCTTGCTCTTTTTCTTATCTCCTTGCTGTTGGGTTGCCAGCCCGAAAAGTATGATCGAATTGTTCGTAATGCACTTGTATATGACGGAAGTGGTGGCCCGGCTGTAAAAACAGATGTGGGACTGCGGGGCGACACCATTGCGGCATTAGGAGATCTTTCGAAAGCGGAGGCTTTGGAAATAGTAAATGCAGAGGGACTTGCACTTGCTCCGGGTTTTATTGATGCACATAGTCATCATGACCGCGGTTTACGCACTAACCCGGATGGACTTGCTTTGGTGAGCCAGGGCATTACCACCATTATTGTCGGGCAAGATGGGTTTAGTCAATCTCCCCTGCAGAACTATTTTCAATGGCTAACGGACAGTGCCGTTGCGGTAAACGTTGGTTCCTACAGCGGGCACAATACTTTACGGGAGCAAATCTTGGGTGATGATTTCAAAAGAGAAGCAACACCGGGGGAAGTGGAACAAATGAAAACCCTTTTGAAGAGTGATATGTTGGCTGGTGCGCTGGGCTTGTCTACTGGTCTTGAGTATGATCCTGGCATTTATTCTCATCAAGCTGAAGTATTGGCATTGTCACATATGCTACCTGAATATGGTGGCCGGTATATCAGCCACATTCGCAGTGAAGACCGCTATTTTTGGAACGCGATCAACGAGGTGCTGACCATTGGTAGAGAGACAAAAGTTCCTGTGCAAATCAGTCACATCAAACTTGCTATGCGCAGCTTGTGGGGCAGGGCAGACAGCACCCTTCAATTATTGGAGAAAGCACGTGCAGAAGGTATTAACGTAACGGCAGATATTTACCCCTATGCATATTGGTCATCTACCATTCGGGTACTTTTTCCAGATCGCAATTTTTCTGACCTGAAAGAGGCTGAATTTATTTTGCGAGAGGTAACAACGCCTGATGGAATCATTTTCAGTTCATACACACCCAATCCCGAATACAATGGAAAAAGTTTAGCCTATGCAGCCGCTGTTGAAAAAGCGAGCCCAGCTAAAATGTTGATAGAGTTGATTAGACGACTGGATGCTTGTGAAGTGAAGGTGGATGACTGTGGAGGCAGTATTGTCGCTACGAGTATGGAAGAAGCAGATATCAAAAAACTAATGCAGTGGAGTCACACCGGTATTTGCTCTGATGGTTCTTCGTCTGGCAGACATCCGAGGGGGTTCGGGGCCTTCGCGCGGGTATTGGCAAAGTACGTTAGGGAGGAGAAAATTCTTTCCATGGAGGAAGCAATTTATAAAATGACTCACCTAACAGCACAGAATTTGGGAATCGAAAAAAGAGGATTGATCAAAGAAGGATATTTCGCAGACTTAGTGCTATTTAATCCTACTACTGTGACAGACCATGCCAGTATAGCGGAGCCTCAAAAAATATCAACAGGCATAGAGAAGGTTTGGGTAAATGGTATTCAGGTATTTGAGGAAGGTACAACCACCCAACACTATCCAGGAAGGGTGATACGAAGAAAGTGATAAGGATAACCAGAGACTGTCTCAAAAGTGAAATATGGCGTCATCGCGAGCGAAGCGTGGCGATCCTCCTCTTGAAGAATCATTCCGGAGGAGATTTCTCCCTTCGGTCGAAATGACAGCTAGACTTTTGAGACAGCCTCTTGTCACTAAGGAATATCTGATAAATTAATTTCCGGCAGCACTACTTCTTTCCCCAGCCTGATCATCCGGCAGTCCTTTCAAATACTTATCCAGAAACTTCAACATTTCCTGTGAGGTTTTAATGTTGTTTTCTTTCTTCACGAAACCATGCCCTTCGTCTGGGAAGATCACATACTCTACGGGCACATTGTTTGCTTTTGCATTGGCTACAATTTCATCCGATTCAATTTGTAATACCCGTGGATCATTACTACCCTGAAACACAATGAAAGGTTTCGTTATGTTCTTGGTAAAGAAGAGCGGAGATTTATTGTAGAGTGCAACTGAATCAGCGGTAGTTGGGTCACCCAATTCTGCATATAAGGCCTCGCGGAAGGATGCCCACCAGGGTGGAATGCTCTTTAACGTGCGCAACCAGTTAGTCACCCCAAATAAGTTAACACCAACCTTGAATTCTTCCGGGGCGAAGGTAAGGGCAGCCATTACCATGTAGCCACCATAGCTACCTCCGGCAATACCAACTTTTTCCATGTCAACATAGCCCAAGGATGCCAATAGTTTCTTCGACTCAACGCAATCTTTCAAATCTGCATCGCCATGTTTGCGATCGTCCGCAGCAAAAAATGTTTTTCCATAACCCGAACTTCCGCGATTGTTCACCGCCAATATCACATAGCCATGATTTACCAGATGTTGAATAATCGGAGAGTAGTTCAAGCGTGTTTGTCCCCCAGGCCCACCGTGTATCCACAACAGAGCAGGGGCTTTTTCGCCTTCAGCCAATGTTTTGGGTTTGTAGAGCAGGCAGGGTATTTCCATGCCATCAAAGGATTTGAAACGCACCACTTCACCTGCCACTAAGTGCTCCGGGCTAATTTCTTTTGACATGGTGTTGGTCAGTTGCTTCACTTCCTTTGTTTCAAAGTTGTAGACAAAAAGGTTGGCTGGTGATTTGGAGCTGCTCACGTAGAAAGACATAAGCTTTTCGCTGTCGGAAATAGTTACACCCGTTACATCACCTTCAGGCAAGCCTTCAATCTTCATCAATTGCCCACCGTTGGCTTCATCGTAAATTTTAATTTCTGTGCGCGCATCATTATTGATAACCGTAACGCGGTATTTTCCATTTCTGGAAATATACGCTCCCACTATATCCCAGGGAGCTTCTTCTACTTTTGTAGAGGTTCCGGAAGCAATATCGTAGCTGGCTAAGTAGGTAAACTCACTGCCTACATCGGTGGTGTAGAATAATTTTTTTCCATCCAGACTAAAGTATTGTGGATTGTAAGATGCATCCCCTTCGTGTTTTGATAAGTGTTTTACCTGGCCACTTTGTGTGTCCAGTAAGTACATATCATTGTTGTTGGTGGTGATTGTTTTGGTAAGGGCGATATAGCGATCATCATTGGAGATGCTACCTGGGTCATATCCCTCTGTGTTTTTATAAACCAGGGAAGATGGATACAGGTTTCCTTCTTTTTGCGCTCCATCCAATTGAATTTTGTGCAAATCAAAAAATTGCTTGTCGCGGCTGTTTGAAGCATAATACATCAATTTCTTGTTGTAGCTCCATCCATAGAACTGCGCCTTTGCGGTAGAGTCTTTTATTAAATCGATGGTAACACCATCATTGGTTCGTGCAAAAAGATGGGTAATCTCATTACCACCCTTATCACTCGTGAACAGCACACGGTCATCTTCCGGAAAGTAAGATTGACTGAAGATAGCGTTGTCAGTCGAGTTAGTCAACTGCTTTTGGGCTCCGGTAGCAATGTCGATCTCGTAGGCATTAAAGATGCCTGTCTCTTTCGAGTTAATCAGAATTTTGGTCTCATCAGGTGAGAAAGCACCACCATTGATTTGCACAATGTCCATGAATTGTGCGATAGTGTAAGCAGGTATTTCTGGTTTTTCTTTTTTGTTGGTGCAGCCTTGCCCAAACAGGACGAGTACTACTAACACAATGTATTTATGTTTCATGCAAAGGAGGTTTACTTTCAAGATACAACAATTTCAACTTTCTTCTGAACCATCAGGACGAGTAAAAAGCAAAAGCCCACCTGTATTCATACAAGTGGGCTTTTAATCGAGTGGGTTTCTTCTAATGGCCTAGCAAGGGTAACATCAAAAGGTAGGTGATGGCTCCTGCAAAATATCCCAACAAGGCAAAGAAGCTGATCTTTTTCATGTACCAGATAAAGTCAATTTTCTCCATACCCATGGCCGCTACACCGGCCGCAGAACCAATAATTAAAATGCTCCCTCCGGTGCCTGCACAATAGGCAAGAAATTCCCAAATCATGTGATCTTGAGGATACACATCCATGCTGTACATACCCATACTGGCCGCTACCAAGGGCACGTTGTCTACAATGGAGGAAATAATGCCAATTACCGTTACAATGATCCGTTGATCACCAATGGCGCTATCTAACCAGGTAGCAAAATGATGAAGTACTTGCATCGATTCCAGTGCGCCAACAGCTAATAGAATACCTAAGAAAAAAAGTACACTCGGTACATCAACGCGAGCCAAGGCACCAGCTGCTGTATAGTTCTTTTTAACACTCTCGTCTAAGTCGGGATTGATGAGTTCTGAAACAACCCAAATCACCCCTAGTCCCAGCAGCATACCGATGTATGGAGGCATATGGGTAATGGTTTTAAAAATCGGTACAAAGATGAGTGCACCAACGCCCAACATCAGCATGAGGTTTCCGGTGGTTACATCACTATGCTTTTTAGTGGTATGCTCGCCATGCGTTCCCAACTCTCCTTTCAGGGTAAAATTGAGATACAGTAAAGGTATTAGCATGCAAATGACACTGGGAACAAACAAGGACTTCATGATAGAACCTGTTGAAATTTGGCCACCGATCCACAGCATCGTGGTCGTAACATCACCAATAGGAGTCCAGGCACCTCCCGCATTCGCGGCAATGACAATCATCCCGGCAAAAAATAAACGCATTTCCTTATTAGGAATTAGCTTCCTGATAAGTGAGATCATCACGATGGTGGTGGTTAAGTTGTCAAGTATGGAAGACAGGAAGAAAGTGACCCAACAAACGATCCATAAAAGCTTCTTGGCCTTCTTAGTCTGAATTCGATCGGTAATAAAGCGAAAGCCATGGTGAGCATCTACTAATTCGACAATCGTCATCGCTCCTAATAAGAAGAATAGAATTTGCGCGATCGAATCCAGGTGCATGCCTAACTCATCAAGTACAAAGGCCCTGTAAATTTCCAGTTGTGAAAGCATACCTACTTTTTCAAGGCCTTGCTCTAGTTTAAGATGGTTTATAAAAGAAAGGAAGTGTGAACTTTCGGTAACACTTGTGGAGGGTTGGGAAATCATAAACAAAGTCCAACAGAGCACACCCGTTAAAATGGCGGATGCGGTTTTGTTTACTTTCAGGGGATGCTCAAAGGCAATACCTAAATAGCCGATGACAAAAACTACAATAATGAAGATTTCCATAGGAGTGTAGATTCAACTCCTTTAAAGGTGATAATTTTTTATATGCAGAGAAAGAACCCGTTAGACTAAATCAAGTGTTCTGATTTAAATCAGTTTGCCTTGGATTAATGAGCGGGATGAACAGCCAGGTAAGGCTGAATCACCAGGTAGACCGCAGCGCCTGCCAAATACCCCATCAAGGCCAAAAGGGAAATGCGTTTCAGGTACCAGATGAAATCGATTTTTTCCATACCCATCACTGCCACTCCAGCAGCAGAGCCGATGATCAGAATACTACCTCCTGTTCCTGCGCAATACGCTAAATATTCCCAGATCAAATGATCCTGATAATAGATACTCATGTCATACATGCCCATGCTGGCCGCTACTAACGGAACGTTATCGACAATAGCAGAGAGTATACCAATGAGGGTGATGATAATTCGTTGATCACCCAGGGACGAATCGAGGAATGCGGAAAAATTAGCGAGCGTTCCCATAGACTGGAGGGCACCCACTGCTAATAAAATTCCAAGGAAAAACAATACACTGGGTACATCAATTCGGGTAAGTGCACCGGCTGCAGTGTAAGGTCTTTTTTCTTTTTCATCCATGTGTGGATTGATGAGTTCTGAAACAACCCAAATCACTCCCAACGCTAGAAGCATGCCTAGGTAAGGTGGTAAATGAGTTACTGTTTTGAAAATGGGTACTGAAATAAGACCACCCACTCCTAAAAAGAACATCGCAGTAGATCCTTTGATGGGTTCGCCATGATGTCCATGTTCTCCCGGTGCGTGTTTGTGACTACCAGCATGACCCAATTCGCCTTTGAGTGTAAACTGAAGGTATATTAGGGGGACAATCATACAAACTAAGCTTGGTAAGAATAGTGTAATCATGATATTACCAGAAGATATTTGTCCGCCAATCCACAACATGGTAGTGGTGACATCGCCAATGGGCGACCAGGCACCACCTGCATTCGCTGCGATGACAATCATTCCTGCAAAGAAAAGGCGCATGTCTTTGTTTGGGACTAGCTTCCGAATCAATGAGATCATTACAATGGAAGTGGTGAGGTTGTCAAGTATGGCTGACAAGAAAAATGTGATGATGCAAATAATCCAGAGTAGAGCTTTTGGGTTTTTTGTGTTGATTCGATCGGTAATAATGCGAAAGCCCTGATAAGCATCGACCAGTTCAACAATTGTCATGGCTCCCATTAAGAAAAACAGGATGGCTGCAATTTCACTTAGGTGGTGGGAAAGATCTTCACCGATAAGTTCAATGGATTCTTGTGAAGAGAGGGCATATAAAGTCCAGCACAAAACGCCTGTTACTAAAGCTGAAGCAGTTTTATTGACGTTGATAGGGTGCTCGAAAGCAATGGCTAAGTAGCCGAGCACGAAAATGAGTATGATGAACAGTTCCATAGATCAACGAATAGGTTGCTGAAAGATGGAAAAATTTTAGAGTACGTGAAATAGCTCACGTAATTTTTTGACAAGTGGTAATGAAAGAATAATGTAAGAAATAAGCAGATTTTAAAAGAAGTGGCCATCTCTGAAGTGTTCAGAGATGGCCACTGATGATAAAATTTGCTATTTCAAATTAAAGAGTCCTGCATTCAAGGCAATCAATGCCTGCTCTTTGTATTGCGTGTCGACCAACACAGAAATATTGTTGGCACTTCCCCCACAGGAAACCATGCGAATGG
>Ga0075163_10013907_pt1 | contig 10409 bp, 6 predicted proteins | sample JI1023141ADNA_FD_71478 | JGI IMG/M metagenome (GOLD analysis project Ga0075163, IMG submission 71478) | Wastewater effluent complex algal communities from Wisconsin, to seasonally profile nutrient transformation and Carbon sequestration -... | ecosystem: Engineered > WWTP > Effluent > Algae... | reverse complement strand
GACCCCACGCCCGATCCGGACCCCGCGCCCGACCCCACGCCCGATCCGGACCCGGACCCCGCGCCTGACCCGGTCGACGACCCCGGTTCCGACGAGACCCCGAGTGACCCCACTCCTGCCTCGGACACCTTGTCCGACGTGACGACCACGGGACTCACCCTGCCCGACGAGGGCTCGGGCGACGGGTCGCAGCCGTAGTGGGGCCGTCGCACCCCTCGAGTGCCGACAGCGTCCCGATCGTGGCGACGGAGGCGGTCGAGGCTGCGTGGGAGCACGTGCTCGGCGGACCGGGGCACCTGCTCCTCGTCGGCGCCCCGGGTGCAGGGAAGTCCACCGCCCTGCACGCCATCGAGGACCGCGCCCGTGATGCGGGCCTGCCCGTCAGCCGGGTTGGCCCCACGCTTGACCCAGCCACGACGCTCACCTCCGGTGAGGACCCGGCCCCACGGCTGCACCTGCTCGACGACGCGCACCTGCTCCCGGCCGAGAGCCTCGAAGAGCTGCTGCGCAGGGTGGAGGAGGGAGAGGGCCGTCTTGTCGCCGCTACGCGACCCGGGGCCGGGGCCAGCGGGACCGGCGCGCTCCCGGCATCCACCCGAGGGACGCGCACCGTGGTGCTGGAGGCCTGGAGTGAGGCCGAGGTCGCGGCGCTGTTGGCGCTGCACCCGGGCTCCCCCAGCACACCGGGCGACATCGTCGTGGCGACGGCTGCCCTGCCGTGGCTCGTCGTCGACACCGTCGAGGCCGCGGCGGAAACGACAGCGGCCGGGCGGCCGGGCCCGGGGGGCGGTCCCACTCCGAGCGGCGGCCCCGTTGCCGACCGCCACGTCCGGCGACTCCTGCGTGAGGTCCCTGACCTCGACGCAGACGTCCTCCTGTCGCTGGCCGCCGGATACCCCAGCCACGGTGACCCGCTGCCTCCCCCCCTTCGCGGCCTCGACTCCCTCGAGGTACGTCGGGTCGTGGACCGCCTGTGGCACAGCGGCCTCGTCGGCGCGGACGGAGTCATGCCCGTGCTGGTGCGCCAGTCGCTGGTCCGCACCGGGCCCCCACACCGGATCCGGGAGATGCTGTCCGAGCTCGTGGACGACCTCACCGGCACCGGGGCGGACCTGCAGGAGATTGCCCGGAACCTCGCCGAGCTCGGCCTGCGCGACCCTCGAGTGGCAAACGCGCTGGCCGAGGAGGCCGCACGCCAGGTCTCGCGAGACCCGGGTGCTGCCGCGCGCCTGTACTCCGCAGCCATCGAGGCCGGGGGTGACGTGGCGTCCCTCGGGGTACGCCACGCCGAGGCCCTCGCCCTCGCCGGTGATGTGGGCGCCGCCGCCCACATGCTCTCGGACCTGCCTGACGGCGAGAGCTCGCCGCGGGCAATCCGCGTCGGGGTGGCCCTGGCAGTGCTGTCGGGCAGCCCTTGGCAGGCAGCCCAGATCGCCCGAAGTGCCCTCGTGGACGACGCAGTGCCCGTCGGCGCCTCGGTGGGCGGGTGTGCCGCGCTGGCCCTGCTCGGGGCGGGCGATCTCCCGGGCGCCGACCTGCTGCTTGCCCGCGTGGCGGGCGCCCCGCGGGGATTGACCCCCTCCCCGCTCCCCGAGATGGCGAACGCCGTGCGGCTGTCGGTCGGCACGGAGGCGGACCGCGCGCTCCCGGCGCTGGCTCGGGCGTCGACGACCGAGGTTCCCGGGCGGCGGCGCCCCCTTCTCCTCCCCGACACCCCGGCCACCCTCGCAGCCCTCGTGGCCCTCCACGTCGGCGACCTCGCCCTGGCCGAGAGCGCGCTCGCTGAGGCCTCGTCCACATCCCTCCGCCCGCTCCCCGTCGAGGCATCACGGGTCAGCGCCCTGCGGGGTTGGATCTGCATGCTCAGCGGGCGGTACGCAGACGCGCGGGTCCATGTGGAGGAGATCGACCCCCGAGTCCCGCGGGACGCCCCGTGGGCGTGGGGTCTTCGCCTGGGCCTGGCGCGCCGACAGGACGACGTCCGGGCCCTGGCCGCGGTCTGGGCGCAGGCACGGAGCGTGCTGGTCGGCCACCCGGTCGACCTGTACTCCCTCCTTCCGCTGGGAGAGATCGGCCTCGCGGCCGCCCGCATGCACGAGCCGCAGCTCGCGGCCCCCGTCTGGGACGATGCCGTTGCGCTCCTCACCGCCCTTGGTGACCCCCCGCTCTGGGGGAGCCTGTTCCACTGGTACGCGGTACAGGCGGCGATCCTCACCGACCGGCCGGATGCCGTCGCCCCCCACGCACGAGCCCTCCTGGCCGCCGCGTCGTCAAGCCGCATGTCGGCCACCTTGGCAGGCGCTGGCAAGGTCTGGTTCTCGGCCCTGGCCCGCGATGTCGACCCGGTCGGCGTCAGCGATGCCGCTCGCGCACTCGCCGCAGTGGGTCAGGCGTGGGAGGGGGCACGGTTGGCTGCGCACGGCGCAGCTCGAGCCGCCGACCGCAAGGATGCGGCGCTGCTCCTGGAGTGCGCGAGGGACCTGCTCGGTCCCTCGAGCAGGGCACGCTCGCGGGATGCCGGTCCAGGTGGCGGTCCGTCGGCCGATGGGCCCGGGACGCTCCGGCTGACGGGTCGCGAGCGCGAGGTGGCCCACCTCGTGCTGGCTGGTCTGACCTACCAGCAGATTGGCGGGAGCCTCTTCCTCTCAGCGCGCACCGTTGAGCACCACGTCGCGAGGATCAAACGCCGCTGCGGCGCGCGCACCCGATCCGAGCTCCTCGAGCGCCTGGCAGTCACGCTGGGCGACAGCACGCTCTGACTGCGGCACGTGGAAGAGGCTCGGCGAATGCGTCGGGCCGACCGGCACGCCGAACTTCGCGAGCCAGTCCTGCACGACCGGGATGTCGACGCGCTGGAACCCGTCGATGTAGCGGCAGTTCGAGGTGTAGCCGTAGCTGGTCACGGTGACCTGGTAGCCATCCTGGAAGGACGGGCCGCCGGAGTCACCGAAGCACGTGCCACCGGTACCCCGCGGGTCCTTCTCGTTGCCGTTGACCTGCAGGAGCTGGGGGGTGAGCTTCTGCCCGGGCAGCTCGGCAACCCTGCGGATGATCGGGTAGGACTCCGGCACCGGCTTCTGGGGGCCGCTCTCGGGCTGGCGCACCTCGGTGCCGTAGCCGACCGCCGTGAAGAGCGTCTTGTTGAGCACCTTCGGCGCGAACCGGTCGAGGTAGTTCGCCGGGGCGATCGTCGCGGGGGTGATGCCGACGACCGGCGTGTCCAGGACCACGACTCCGACGTCGTTCCAGTTCCGCACGTCTGTGAAGTCCGAGTACTCGGGGTGGGTCTTTGCGTCGCCCGACAGCCCGCCGGCCGCCGTGAGCTCCGCGGCCGTGTAGCCAGCGGCAGGGTCAGCTGTCTTGGGCAGCGGCGACGGCGGGGACTGCGCGATGACCGAGTCGAACCGGAGCGCCGTCTTGCCCACGGTGCCGTCGGTGCAGTGTGCCGCGGTGAGGACGACGGTGGGGCTGACCAGGGTCGCCGAGCAGCGGTAGCGCCCGGTGGCGTCGTAGAACCCGATCATCCCGACGTTGGGATGGCCCTCACCATCGGGCTGCCCTCCGGTGATGGCCGACGCGGTGAAGCGGTGGCCGAGACCAGGGCGACGGCGAGGCCGAGGACCGTGGCGGCCCGGCGAGATGCAGAACGACGAAGCTTCACAGGTGTTCTTCCCTTCACAGCACGGTGCCGCCCGAAGCGGGCAGGCTGGCCCAGCCAACGCCATCGACGGCCCCGGTGTCCACTGATTCCGGCAACAAGGTCCCCATCGGGGTGATGATTTGCTCACACTCCCCGGCCTCTGGAGCGGCAATCACGCGTGCACCAGCTCGTTCCCACACCGCAGGATGCCGGGCGCGGCCACCGCGCCCGCGTCCAGGGTTTCGATACCGGTCACCCGGAACATGGCCGACTCCCCCGGCAGCAGCGTGACCAGACCCCGGTCGACCGATGACCTCGGGTCGACCTTGTCGACGAGGATCGTCAGGTCGCGCACGATGGCCGCGACCGTGGCGTCGAAGCCGGCATGCGCCGCCGTGACCGAGACGGTGGTCAGCGCCGCGGGCAGCGCGCTGTCGCGGGGCTCGCAGAAGAACCAGAGGCCCCGAACTCCCAGTGCCTCCACGACGAGCACCTCGGATGCCGGGTCGCTCGCTTCCGCGACCGAGTCGGGGACGTCGACCGTCACCGAGCTCCGCGCCGGCACGGACGCCGCGATCGTCGCGGCGACGATCACCGACCCGTCGAAGGCGTGTCGCGTCAGCACGACGTCACCGGCCCAGGGTTCGTCGCAGTCGTTGCCGAGCACCACGACCAGGCCGCCGTCGCTCGGCTGGATCGTCACCACGCGCGGCGCGAAGGCGTTCTGCAGGGCGAAGTAGAGCGGATTCTCGCGGCCGTCGCCGTCGATCGCCGCCCACGAGGTGACCGGCCAGCAGTCGTTCAGCTGCCAGACCACCGCACCGGCGTTGTGGAGGGCGAGGGAACGGAACCACTCCAGTGCGCAGGTGACGGCGTTGGCCTGGTTGAGCTGCATCGCCCAGTGCCAGGTCTCCATGTCGTCAGGCACCCGGTAGTGCCGGAGCAGCCCGCTCACGAGCTTGGCGTTGCCGTCGACCGCCTTCTGGTGCGCGATCATCCCGGGTGACTCCGGGGCGAGCGGGTCGTCGCTGATCGCGGAGGTCAGGGTCGACCACGCGGGCGGGCCCTGCCACCCGAACTCGGCGACGAACCGCGGCCTGACCTCGCGGTACGTCGGCCAGTCGCGCGAGTTCCACTGCTCCCACAGGTGCGTCGTGCCGTGGCCTGCGTCGTTGGGGTGCTGCCCGCCCGGGCTGAAGGGGCTGCCCGGCGCGTAGGGAACGTGGGGTGCGATCTCCGCCACGACCGCCGGCAGCAGCTCGTGGTAGTAGTGCGCGCCCCAGGTCCTGCCTTCGAGTCGTTCCTTCCAGCCCCAGTCCTCGTGGCCCCACAGGTTCTCGTTGTTGCCGGTGAACAGGGCGAGCGATGCGTGGTGCGCCAGCCGGGCCACGTTCTGCCGGGCCTCCGCCCCAGACGCGCACGAGGTTGAGGTTCGCCGCCCTGGCCTGGGCCAGCCGGTGCGCGTAGCGGGCCCGGTCCACGCGCACCGGGGAACGAGTCGTCCGGGATCCAGTTGACGCCCTTGACGTAGATCGGGCGGTCGTTGACGACGAGCTGGAAGGGGTGCCCCCGGCATCCGGCGTGGTGTCCCAGCGCAGCGTGCGAAAGCCCACCCGGCGCGTGACGGAGTCGACCACCTCGCCGCCCGAGACCAGCGACACGGCCACGTCGTACAGGGTCGGGTCACCGTGGCCCGCGGGCCACCAGCTTTCCACCGCAACGAGATCGACGGATGCCGTTGCCGACGTCTCGCCGCACGGATCGTTGCCGACCCCGAGACTCCGGCGACGTCGAGCGTGAGGTCGAGGACGGCATCCGACGTGCGGGTGACGTGGACGGTGACGTCGACCCAGGGCCCCGGCACCGGTCGGCTCGGCATGCACCCGGACGTCGTCGAGGCGCGCGGTGCTCCACGACTCGAGCCGAACCGGGCGCCAGATGCCGCTGGTGAACGTCGCCGGCCCCCAGTCCCAGCCGAAGCTGCACGCCGCCTTGCGGATCGCCTCGAAGGGCATGGGGTACGGACGGGGCCGGGGGCCGTACTCGAGGCTCTGGGCGTTGGCGTACCTGATGGGGCTGCGGAACCGCACCTCGAGCTCGTTGCCGCCCTCGCGCAGGATGCCGGTGACGTCCAGTCGGTGCCCGCGATGCTGGTTGCCCACCTCGGCGAGGACCGTGCCGTTGAGGAGAACCGTTGCGACGGTGTCGATTCCGTCGAACACGAGCTCATGGTGCTCGGCCGCGGCGAGTTCTGCGCCGCTGAGGTGCAACGTCGTCTCGTACGTCCAGTCGACGAGGCCGATCCAGGCCAGCAGTGCCTCGTTGACGTCGAGGTACGGATCGGGGATGAGACCCGCGGAGAGGAGGTCGAGGTGCACCACGCCGGGCACGGCCGCCTGAACGGCAGCGGCGGCGACCTCGGGCGGGGCCGGCCCGGCCGCGACCCTGACGGTCCAGCCAGTGTCCAGTGGCCGCCGAACGATCTCCACGCGGTGCTCCTTCGCCCCCGTCACCTGGCCGCCCCCAGTAAAGTTCGCCAACGTTCGGACCCGCGCCCACGACGGCCCCTAGGCTGGTCCCGTGGAGCCCGTTGGGCTCTCAGGTACCGGTGCGCGGGCAGCCTCCCGACGAGACGATGGAGCGACAGATGGCACAGGGGGACGGGGCCTCCGACGCGCCCCACGGCGGAGCCGACGGCCCCGTCCGCCCGGAGCGGCCGAGCGTCACGGGCCAGGCCCCCGCGCCGATCGCTGGCAGCGCAGCGGTGCCGGCGGCCGTTCGACGTACCGTGACCGCGTGGCAGGCGTCGCTAGCGCTGACCGGCTTCGCGATCATCACGATGGTCCTCTCCCGCGCCGGCATCGCCCGCAACCTGCGGGAGCAGCTCATGCTGCGAGACCCCACCATCGACCCCGCGGCGCTGGACACTGCCGCTCCCCGCGTCGTCACGGGCGCCATTGTCTCGCTGGTGCTCGTCGCGCTGATCGAGTGGGCGCTGGTTCGCGCCTTCACGGGTCGGCGGGCCTGGGCGCGGTTCGCCTTCCTCCCGGTCGTCGCCGTCCACGGGGTGGTCGCCACGCTCGCGTCCATCCTCGTACCGACGTCGGTATGGCAGGGGTGGTTGCTGCTGCTCACCCTCCTCCTCGGCCTGCTCCCGGCCGTCGCGGGCGCCGTCCTGTCGTTCCTGCCCGGGGTGTCGGCCTGGCGCCGTTCAGCCTCGACGGACCCTGACTGACCAGAGTCACCGGGTCCGGGGATCCGGGTCGAGGTCGTGGAGCAACCCCTCGATGCTGCGGATGACGGTTCGCGCGGCGGTGACCTCCGCGTGCCCGAGCGCGGGGTCACTCTCGACCTCGCGCCACTCACGCACCCGGGCCAGCGCCGCCTCACGGACCGTCTCGCGGTCGGCACGCTCGGACAACTCCAGGCGTGCCGTTGCCGCGGTGCCCTCGCCGCCGATCAGCCGGTCGGCATCCGCCAGGCGCTGTGTCCCGATGTCCGGCCTCCGGCCGCTGCGCAGGTCGGCGAGCAGCCGCATCTCGTCGAGCTCGTGGGCGTCGTGGAGGGCCGCCTCGACCTCCTCGCGGAGGGCCAGCACGTCAGCGTCCGGGCCGAGGGTGTCCAGCTCGCGGCGCAGCGCGAGCAGGGCCGTGCGCGCCTTGAGCGCGTCGGCGCGACCCGCGAACTGGACGGTGAGAACCTGTGCCACCCGGTCGAGCCCACTGCGCCGCACGAGCTCGTCCGACAGCGCCGTGGCCGTCTCGAAACCGTCTCGGATGAGCACCAGTGAGAGCCGCACCCCGTAGACCCCCAGGCGGTCGAGGAGCCGAGCCCGGACCTCTCCGCTGGTGTCGGTGCTCCCGGAGGTCGGAGCGGCGATGAACCGGTCCGCCGACATGAGCAGCTGCTCACGCTCGCGCCGTCCGAGTGTGGCGAGCTCGCGCAGTGCGTCGAACTCCGCCTGCCGTAGCGTGCGCGCCCCCTCCGCCAAGAGCCCCGCGACCGGGATGACGTCGATGCACAAGCCACGCACGGCCGGGTCCTCACGGTACCGACCGGCCACCCTCTCAGCGCCGAGGAGCGCATCGAGACGACCCGCGCCAACCTCGTCAGCCCGGGAGAGGACCCCGAGCGTGGTCGCCGGGCCGGCGGTCCGGCCTTGCTGGTCCCGGAAGGCCTCGAGGACGTCGGCATCCTGGGCGTGAAGGTGCCGAAGCAGGTAGACCACCGCGTCGACCTCCGAGGTGGAGCCGGCCGGAACGAGGGTGTCCAGCGACTGTTGGCTGATCTCCTCGGACAACGACGCCAGTCCCGGGGTGTCGATCAGGGTGAGGTCCGAGAGCGTCGGGGACGGCCAGGTGACCTCGATCCGTCGGACGTCGGTGACTGGCAGGCCGGCCGTGTCCAGCTGGAGCCGTCCGTCCACCCGGTGAACGGGCCGCTCGACGGGGTCCCCGACCAGCGGGACGACTCGCACCCGAGGGCTCGGGCCACCCCGGTACCACGTGACCACCCTGGTGCACTCGCCGGTGTCGGTGGGCGCCACCTGCTCACCCAGGAAGGCGTTGATGAGCGTGGACTTGCCGGCCTTGATCCGCCCGGCCATCGCCACCCGTAGCGGCTCGTCGAGCCGCCCGACGGCACTGTCCAGTCGGGCCCACCCAGCCGAGTCGGACTCCAGGAGCGGCATCCCGCGGCGGAGCAGGTCTCGAGCCCGAGCGGCGGCGCGTGTCGTCGTCACGCGGGCTGCCGCTGCCCCGTGAGCAACCGCGCCGACTCGCTCAGGCCGTCGAGCTCGGTGAGGCTCGCACGGACCTCCGCCAGCCGGACCTTGCGGTGGGCTGTGTCCGCCTGCGCGTTGCGCTCGGCGCTCGCCATGGTCTCGGCAATGCCCCGGGCCATGTCCTCCGCCACCTGGGTGTAGTGCTCGCGCACGGTGCGCTGGACGATCCGGAGGCGGTCCCGCAGCTGCTTGCCCACGTAGAACACGACGTCGTCAGCGTGCTTCTTCACCAACTGCTTGGCCTCGATCCGACGGCGCTTGAGGCGGTTCTCGGCATCCTCGCGGTAGGCCTTGACCCCCAGCAGCAGACCCGCTCCGACCGATACCGGGTTGACCAGGGCCATGCCGGCCAGTCCGGTGAGCAGCCCGAACATCAGGATGCCGCCGTAGGACCCACGCATCCCGATGAGCACCTTCTGCGCGATGTTCAGACGCCCTGATTCGACGGTGTCGAGGCCGCGAACGGGATCCACCAGACCACTGGTGTCACGCAGGCGCAGCTTGGGCGCCGCACTCTCGGCATCCTCGGTGAAGTGCTGGCCGACGAGCTCGAGCAGCCACGTCGCGTTCCGGTCGGCCCACAGGAAGGTGTCGGCCAGGGCTGTGGACACTCGCTCCTCCAGCCAGGTGGACATCTCGTCCCAGTTCGCCCCGGGGTCCCCGGTGTCGATGGCCTCCTCGGCCTCGCGCACGACGACCCGGAGCCGGTCCCGCAGGTCGTGCTCGAGGTCGGCGCTGAGGTCGGCCATGCCGTCGGAGAGCGTCACCTGCCAGCGGGACGAGCGCCGCTTGAGCTCGGCGACCCGGCCCCTGGCCGCGGTCAGCTCGGAGACCATCCCCGGCACGGAATCCGGGTCCTCGAGGGCCCGGCGCTCGGCGGTCAGGGGCGTTCGGATGCCGTCCACGATCGCCGCCACGTCGTGCGCGGTCGACGCGGAGAGCAGGTCATCTCGGTGCCCCAACACGTTGGACCGCAGGTGGGTGAGCAGCGCGGGGAAACCCGACTCCGCGTTGACAGCGGCATCCTTGGACTGCGCCGCCGCGAGCCGCATCGTCGAGGAGACGGGAAGGATCGGCACCGACAACCCGAATCGCCGAAGGTGCCCCTCGTCGAGGTCCCGGACCCGCCGCCACGCAGGGAAGAGATCAGTCTTGGACAGCACGCACGCGACGGTCGGACAGGCGGCCAGGGCCTCCTGGAGGAAGGCCAGCTCGGGTGCGGTGAACTCGCTGGAGGCATCCGTGACGAGGAGGACGGCATCCGCGGTCGTCAGCGCTGCCAGGGTCGCTGCCGAGTGAGCGGACGCCTGACCGCCCACCCCGGGGGTGTCGACGAAGACCAGGCCCCGGTGAAGGAGGTCGCGCGGCAGCTCGGCGCGGGCACCGACGACGCGTTGCCCGTCGACCCGGCTGCGCCGCTCGAGAACGTAGGAGGGCAACGTCTCGACCGGCACCTCGCGCGCGTGCGGCACCGGGGTCACCTCGGAGAGCTCGTCGGGCGCGAGGAGGACGAACGCCCGGGGGGTGGCGCCGTACGAGACCTCGGTCGGGACCGCGGTCGCCACGTCGTCGTCGACCGGACAGACGGGGGCGTTGACGAGGGCGTTGATGAGCTGGCTCTTGCCCTGCTTGAACTCCCCGACGACGAGAACCCTCACGGTGGGGTCCTCCAGGCGGCGCCGCGCGCTCCCCACGCGGGTGAGCAGGTCGTCGCGGCCGTGGGCCCGGCACACCGCGGCGGTGCGGTCGAGCAACGAGCCGCGGGTCGACTCCTGAGCTGGCACCCCTGGTCTCCTCACCGGTCATCTGCGGTTCGACGGTGGACGCGAGGCCACCTCTCGGCGCGACCATAGCAACCGGAAAGACCTCCATTCCTCCTTTCGGCCTGACTTTGATCAATCGCTTAGAGGTCGCACGGATAGGTCAGGGTCGTCGGGCGGGGCGGGTGTCCCAGCGGTGGGTGGTCCAGGCCTGCCGGAGCAGGCT
>Ga0075163_10013906_pt1 | contig 10409 bp, 28 predicted proteins | sample JI1023141ADNA_FD_71478 | JGI IMG/M metagenome (GOLD analysis project Ga0075163, IMG submission 71478) | Wastewater effluent complex algal communities from Wisconsin, to seasonally profile nutrient transformation and Carbon sequestration -... | ecosystem: Engineered > WWTP > Effluent > Algae... | reverse complement strand
CATTTATAAAGTGATTTTTTATTGTGTAAATAATTTATTATTTCTTCTCCTTCTTGAATAGTCACTTCATTAGTTCCGGAGTATGGTAACGAGATTCTTTTATCTGTTCCAACTAATTCATAACACCAATATACATAAGAGTTTTTGAATTTTTCAATATCGATAATTTTATTGCCAGTCTTTTTTGAAAAAAAAGATGTTGTATTTGAATTATTCATAGCTTATTTCAGTTTTACGCCCATTATGGCAGTGAAATCACTATATGATTTATATTTTACTTTGTATCCTTCATCTTTTAATTTGTAGATAAAGTCTTGTGCTTCCTTATCGTCTGAGATATTTCTTTTTTGGATATCCAAGTGAGAAACATCATCAGTAAAGACATTGGAGGCGAAGTATTTTTCAATTGCTGTTTTAACCGAAATTGGTTCAGCAGGAGGAGCAGATTTTTCGGCTTCATATTTTTCGATCAGTTGTTTTAAATCCTGAATTCCGGAATCAAAATCTTTTTCATAACCATCCATTGGAATGGTGGCAGTTGTATAAAGACGATTGCTTATTCTCTTTATCTGTTCTGCGTAATTCTCTAAGTTCATATTCATATGTTATATACAAAAAGGAGAGTTGAATTTGTTACTATTACACTAACTTATTTCTTAATCTTTCGGCAGAAAGTAAAGTTTTGTGTCGGCTATATATTACACCATCAAATAATATATTGAATTTAAAATTAGGTAAGTCAGAAGGTGCAATTTCAATTTTAGCTTGATAGTATTTAGGGTGCTGATAAAGAATTGTACCGGTTTTTGCGTCTTTGATTTTTACGATACAACTATCAAGTATAGCTCCGCCACCAGAAGAATTTCTTTTATAAACTAAAATTGGTATTTTAATTTCTCCGGTTGATCTTCCTACGTAACCGATTGTGTCATGTTCTTCAACCCAATCTTTTCCACTATCTGTATCTCCAAAATACAATTTGATTCTTGAGCCAGTAGTATAGTATGTCGATAATATTCTAGCGACCTCATCCGGAGTATTAAGGGAGAAGTAAATACCATTAACTATTTTGTAATGGTCTGCAATAAATACATTTTTTATGTTTTGTTCGTTGCTCATGTATTATATACAAAAGTGATAGTTGAATTTGTTACTATATTATGAAATTAATTTGTATCATTGTCAGCCTCTACCCAATCTGCAATTTGCTTTTGCATTTCCGGCATTCTCAATTCCATTTTAACTGTTGGACTTAAGTGCGTGTATTGCTTCCTTCCTATTGCTTCCCATAGACCTACAAAGGCAAAGTAATTATCGCTGATCAATTTCATTTCTCGATTAAACATTACAGTGCCTGCATTTTCATCGCCTTCACGATAATTGCAATAAAAGATATAGTCTTTTGTTTCTACAGCCTTGAAGTACATTCCATTTTCACGAAATGAAGGGTGCTTTATAGATATAGGAATTTTTATTTTCTTGCTCATAATACTTCAATCTTTAAATCTTTTAGGTTTATTGTAGCAGGAACTTCTTCTTTGTTTATAGCAAGAACAAATTTAATACTATCAAAAATATGTTTCAATAGATTGCGATATGAACCGCATGTAAACGTGTCAATAACTTTGCCGTCATGATATCTAAATAACAACATAGATGTTTCATCAGATTTTTTTGCAGCGGCAATTTCTCTTACTTCAACATACAACCATTTTTTGGTATCACTTTCTTTTTTAGCTAACTCCATAGCTTCTGCTCTTGAAGTTATCAATTTATCATGAAGCAGATATTGTGTTTCGCTTTTAGATAACTTACCATCTTTTAAGATTGGCTTAAGCCCATATACAATATGTTGAACAATTCTTTTTTTGCTACTCATTTTATTAATATGTTTTATGGGTTATATACAAAAGGGAGAGCCAAATTTATTACTATTAAGTGAAATTAAGATACGATTGAATTCCATTCATAGATTACAACATCATTGTAAATTCTGACAAAGTCAAATATGAATTCCATGTCTGCACCATTCGGATCGGATATTAGCATCACTGTGTGTGCGCCTTCTTTCTTGCATTGCTTTGTTAATTCCTGACTGAGAATTTTGGCCCTTTCCCTGCCAGCAGCATCTATAAGGTATTTCCAATTATTAATTTGTGCTGAGAATATATTTTCTTTAGCAATTGATACTAGGGGAGATTCGTTTCCGTTCATGTTATGAATTTTTTATTTTGGCATGAGTACGATACAAACTATCATATTCCGATTCAGAAATATTATCAAATATTTGTTTTGAGCCTTCTGCAAAGTATAGAGAAACATACCCGCCTTCTTTTTCAATAATTGTAGAACCTTTTGGTGGGTGTAAAAACATTACAACTTCTCTAGGTGTCAAGTTTGCTTTTATCCATTTGATTAAAGATTTGTCACCGCCTCCAAAATAAGGAGGAGAAACAATTTTGCAATTTTTTAAAGCTTGTTTTAACGTTTTACTTTCCATAACTTATATACAAATTTACAATACAAATTTATTACTATTTTATTAAATATTAAAATTCAAAATTGTATTCTTCATCTTCAACAAGGTCATTTTCAATAACAGAAGACGGTACAAACGATGTTGCCGTAATACTATCTCGTTTACGCTCCCAATTTAAATAACAACCCCATTTTCTTTGGTTAAAAGCGCTAACGATTCTATCCAAATAGCTTTCTTTCATCTTGATTTTTTTCTTCTTTAGAACTTCAGCCGCTTGTTTAAAACGCTCAAGTTCTTCGTATGGTCCGCATTGCATATCAGTACCATAAACATCGTGTACTGCATGAAACATATCGTGGATAAACCAAAATACGTGTTCACCCTTAACTGTGATTGTGGCTGACTTGTAAGTATGAATAAGAAAGTGATAATAGAAAATCATAAAATCAGAATTGTTACAGTTATGTTAATCTTGTCCAACTGTCCACTCTTCATCGTCAATAAATAATTTATTGAAGTCCTCTAATTCATAGAACTTTAGCATTGGTTTCCGGTGCTTGCTTGGAATTGTAATATTGCCCCAACCTAACAATAATTCATCTTCATCTTCGCTTGTCACTCCATCATAAGATGAATCAATATAACCTTCATAAACGATTTTTACTTTACATACATGAGAGTAAGATGGTTGCACCTTAAAAGTGATTGTTTGCGCTTGTTCTCTGTTCATATGCTATATACAATAACAGTCTACATTTTTATAACTATTTTTAAAACTTTTTTTTAGTGATCGATCAATTTTAATTAGATATACAACGTTCTTTAATGAAACGAAAACCGCGTTTCTGTTTGACTAAAGATTGTTGTATATCTTATAGTAACAAAACCATTCGAATTCCGGTGGCGTGTAATTTCTGATCCGTAGCCGGAAAATGTATGAACGCAAAAAAGCCCCGAACAATGAAGTCCGAGGCTTTTAAGAGAGAGCAGGAAATATTTTATTTAGAGAATCTATCAATTATTCCGGCATAGGCATCACGCATTCCAAGTTGAATATCTGATATTTTATCTCCTTTTTGTTCAAGGTATTTTATTCGTCTATCACAATATTTTAGTATTAAGCTATTTTGTGATTCAGTAGACTTTACTTTTTTTGTTGCCATGTGTTTTAATTTTCTTCAACAGAATAGAAGTCGTCACCTTTGTGTGTTACAGTTGCATCCAATACCTGATTGGCAATTTTGCATAATTCAGTACCTTCTACGATTGCATATTCTTTGATTATCTTCATGATTGTATTGTTAGTTGAGCGAGAAAGGTTTTACGCATTCCTCCGATAAAGGCATCATGTCAAACATGAAATTGTCAGCCTGAGATTCATAAATTTTTTGTTCATGTTTGAAGTTCTCAATTGCTCTTTCTTCCTTTCTATTGTAAGATACATCAATATCAGTGATTCCAAATTGAGAAGCAATTTCGTTTGCTATTTCACTAGAACTTTCCTTTATGGTTTGAATTGATTCACTTTCCATTGGAATACCAATTTCCATATCTGATTCAAGATTGAAAGGGTCTTTCACAATTATGTGAACTCCGAATTTTGTGTAGTAGGCGATTACTTTCTTCATGTCTTATATACAAAAGGGAGAGTAAGATTTATTACTATTTTATGAATTAAAATCAGGTTCTGTACCTACTGAACGGGTCTTGTTAGTGTATTCAACTTTGCCACAAACATTACACGTCCTGCTCCATCTAGGATAATTCACGTCCTTATATCCTGTTGGTTCATAATAAACATCAGAACCTTGTCCAACCAATTCGTATCCATAAGGCTCACGTTTTGTATCAGGGTCGTATTTCACCGGAGAAAAATCATGCTTACAATTTCTCTGATTAGATTCAATTGTTGAATTTATACTTGCTAGTGTTTCTTGAAGCTCTTTTCGCTTAGCGATTAGCAGCTTAGTATTTTCTATACCCATGATTGGTTTGTTTTATTATATCTTATATACAAAAAGAAAGGATAGTTTTATAACTATCCTTTCAAATTTTTATTGTGGTTCGATCATTATCATTTCAGGTTCATCCCAACCATTGCCAGTACTGAGTCCTTGCATAAAGGCTTCGGCTTCTGAATAGGTATTGAAATTGAATTTACCCCATCTGCAACCATCACCATCATCAGGCACATTATCAATATCAATTGTAGTTTCGAAATTTTCAGGAAAATTGTCCCATGAATTTTTTTCATTGATTTTTTCAACGGCCTCTTGATTGAAAGCAACAAGGACGGTATATTTTTTGCCATTCTCAATTGCTGAGATTTGTTTCTCTAAATCAGTAATAGTTTGCCATCCTGAATGAGTTCTGTCGCCAGAGGGTTCTATTTCTGGCATGATTCCTTGAAGGTCAGCCAAAGCACATTTGAGTAGTGTTAGTATATTCATGTCTTATTGTTTTTCAAAGTCATACTCAGAATCCGAGTGATTAAGTACAATAACCATTTGTCTAACATCATCTTCGCTGACAAATAATTCTGCGATCACTTTTTCTTTACAAATTAAATTGTAATTCCCTTTTTCATTCACCGTGTAAGAGAAAGGTCTTAAATGATTATTGTTTTCCATATCCTATATACAAAAGGGAGAGTTAGATTTATTACTATTTTATGAAATTTCTTCAAGCCAACGTGAATAACTTTCTTTGTCAACATTTTCAACAAAGGCATCCACGTTACGGGCTATTCTCCAATTGGCCTTTACAAGTAGTTCCATTAATATTTTGTAAGTGGTATCTGTTCTGTCGCTCACAACCATGTAACGGTTTCCGGCTTTATCTACATAGAATTCGTAGTCAAACATAAACCGATTAAACTCATTCAGTACTTTGTATTTTGGATATTCCGAGTTGACAAAAAACAAAGGATTGTCATCAAAATCTTTATTCTTGTCAACTATGATTACACCATCAATCAAATAGGTTTTTGGTGCGTATGGGGGAGTAGGGAATTTTGCTTTCATTTGATATCGTATAATTCACTTATTGCATCGTCAATTAACTGTCTTGCCTTTGTCAGCCTTTCCTGATTGGCTTCAGAAAGTATCACTTGACTATGTGACATTGTCTGACTCAAGTAAAGTTTATTGGTTACATTACGCAAGGCAGTAATGTTTGATTTAAAAAGTACTTTTCCGTTGCTCATGGTTTATATACAAATTGTTTAGTGAGATTTATTACTATTTGTGAGAATTTAAAAACTCTCTTTTAATTATTTCAGAAACGAATTTTTTATCAAACTCAATTGGCCTTTTATTGCTCCAATTAACTTTTATAGTTTTGCTGTTTGACTTTTTGCCGGTATGAATATTGAAGTTGAAAATTTCATTTTTGTATTTAAAAGTGCCGGCATATACAAATGATGTTGGCTTTATACTTCTTTTAGAAATAAGAATTGATTTTGAGTTGTCCTCTTTTTCAAAGGTCGTGAACATGGATAAATTTGTCCCTTCATGCTCAAGTTCAGTTGTGGTTGAATTGTATTGCATCTCATCTTTAAACAAGGCAGAGAAACTCTTGTAGCCATATACTTCCTTTGCTATTCTGTTGGCAATACTTTGCGTACTTGCATAATATTTGCCTCCTTTAAATATGAAGCCTTCCTGAATTTCAATTCCCTTTACACTGCATATTGGGAATCCATTTCTGTTCTGTTTAGCTTTATTTATCTTTGTATTCATGATTCATATACAAAATGGAGAGTTAGATTTATTACTATTTTATAATTTTGGTGGTTTTAATGAGAAATTTGTTTCATCGAAAGTTTCCACTAAGTGAACCTCCACATATCTGACGCCTTTCTTTTTAAATATGCGATGATGTATGTATTTTAATTTGGTTTCTTCCTGAGCTTTTTCAATGGCTGCTTTATCTTCTCTGTTTTTAAGTTGCTGTTCGTTGAACAATCCTACAAAGTGTTTCATTGTGACGTTTTTGTTATTATTATATCTTATATACAAAAGGGAGAGGCAGATTTATAACTATTTTATGAAATTTCTTCCACCATTAAAAACTCATTCGGCTGATACATTTTCCCATGGTGATCAGTTCTTCCTCTGAGATTGCGAGCGAGAACCTTAACTATGCGATATTTGAATCCTGCTTGTTTAATCTCAAGTATTGTTTCCTGCATACTTTTATCAAAGGGAGAAGTGAATAGTACAAAGGTCTTGCCCTTGCTCTTTAATTCTTTGGGGAGATGGGTTAATACTCTGCTCATGCTGCGTATTTTTTTACATTAATAAAAATATTCAGTATTTCTAGCTTGCGAGATTTTCTATCTTCTTTTACAAGCTCAAATTCTTTCTTTATCCAATTTTCGGTTGCCTCATTTATCCTATCATTACAATATTGAATACCTTTGTCAATCTGTTTAAGTTCCAATAAGTAAGCGTTTAAAAGTAGTCGTCCCATATTGTATATACAAATTGATTAGTGAGATTTATTACTATTATAGTAAATAAAATTTACATTTCAGGAAGTGAATCAATGATTTTTGATTTTGTCATAATCCATTGAATGGGGTCTGATGAATTAGGGTCTTGACTTACAACCATTACTCCATACTCTTTTCCGGACTTCCATAATCTCTTAGCTTTTGATAAGGCAACTTTGTAAGATAAACCTCCTTCAATTACTTCAGCAGGTGCATTATCACTTTTAAACGTTGCGTATTCATATTTGTTATTCATACTTCTCTTAAGTTTTTAAGTTCAATTATTACTTCGCCAAAAGGATTTGATTCATCACGTCCATGCGTGTTCTGCCAATTAATCATTGCCTCACAAATACAAACTGTACCTTCATCATAATTCAAAGTGATTTCTTTGTCGGTGGCTGTATTGTAGAATATAACTTCTTTGGAGCCAACTTTACCTGCTGAACTTAATTTTTCAGCCCGTTCATAAGAATAGTAAACAATTTCATACACGACATTCTTTATCTGTATAAAGTCACCAAGATATTCCATTCGCTGTACGGCAGCTACAATTTCTTTCTTTGAATTGAATTTGTTCATACCCTATATACAAAAGTAGTAATCATTTTTATTACTATTACGTGCAATTTTTTACATTCGATCAGTTTGCAATTAGATATACAAAGTTCTTTAGCCAAACGAAAACTGATCCGTTTCTGTTTCACTAAAGATTGTTGTATATCTTATATAGATAAAACCACCCAGTCGCCAAAACCTTATAATTGGCAATTATAAGTCCGTAGCCTTATAAACGCAAAAACCCCCGTACCGGTGAAGGTCGGGGGTCTTTACATTTCTATGGCTTATTAATTTAATCTTCGCATTTGCATATTAAGCATTCGCACCACTCACATCGTCCTACATGGGCTTGGTGTGCGTCCCATGTACCATCGTCCTCCAAATCCAACATAAGCCTATCCTGACGGTCTATTTCTCTTTGAGAGTCACCATAACCTGAAATAACAGGTTTGTCACGTACAGCCAAAAATAAGGCGGCAGCAGGGGAGATTCTTGTTGTGTTGTTTCGCTTGGTTGGAGTAACTGTATTCCAATACTTGTCTTTACAACTTTTCTTTTTGCCAATGGTCTTATTGGAGCAAAATATTTTATTGTATGTTGTCTTGATGTGTGGAGTGTTGCAGGCAGGACAATTAATTGTTGAACCTACGGCTGCTTCGTTTGCGAGGGCATACCTCTGTTTCATTTTTCCCATGAGTCATATACAAATTTAGAAGGGAGAATTGTAACTATTATTTGATTTCTTTCTCTTTTAATTTTTCAAAAACGTAATCGAGGGAGTTCTCAATTTGAACAACACTTGCTGAAATAGCATCTAAGTACTTTACAAACATTTCATCGGTAAGCGTGCCATTTTCCTTTTCAAGTTTAAGGAGTTTAATGGCGCTTTGTATGTTTGTCTTTGCATTGCTAGTGTCGTGAATACCTTTATAGATAATCTGTCCGGTTTCTAATAGCAAAAAATTGGTGGGTGGTGTTTTATTATCGTCCATAATCTATATACAAAAGTATGTATTAGTTTTATAACTATTACTGAATATTTCCCACAATCCCTATGACGGCACAAATTGAAAGGATAAGCCCGAATATTCCGATCACAACAACATTGACCTCTATTCTAATCTGATTTTGCTCTTCCTCAGTGCCCCATACTTTGTTGCACGCTTCTTTGTGTGAGTACCCTTTATTCTTCAGGTGTTCAATTTCGATTAATTGCATTTTTGCAAAAGTTCCGTTGGCTCCGTACATATTATTTTTTTCTGAAGTTGTGTTTACGATGTGAATACTGCTGACGTTCTCTGTTGATTCTTTTTGAACGTTCATCCTTATCATCTGCATACCTTATTTCCGGCATTTCAAGTCTAGGATTTCTTTTAATTAAAAATTCTCTTTCATTTACCATTTTTTCTTTTTCTAAGAGTTTATGAATTTGGTCAGCTAAGGATAATTTATTAACCTGCTCTAGGAAGTCGGGGTCTTTACTATTAAGAGCAATGACGTGTTCTCTATTTAAACCCTGCTCAAGACAAATCCTGGCTACAATCATTTCCATTTCTGATGGTGAATCAAAGTGAGCAATGAGTATTTTCATGTCACTTGATTTTCCGGTGCTTGGATTGCCTAATAAATTTGGTAAGTCATTATCCATGTCTTATATACAAAAGGGAGAGAGGATTTTATTACTATTATTTAAGTTTCTTTAACTTTGATTTCAAGGTTCTTTCTGTTATAACTTCATCACATAATTCATGTGACATATCAAAGTCTTGATTGAGAATTTTGTCAATTGCTTCTTTCTTCGATTTCGCTTTGACAACACGAATAGAGTAGTATAGTTTATCTTTTATCATATTCTATATACAAAAGGGAGAGAGGATTTTATTACTATTTACTCAAATTTAATAAAATAAAAACAGCTCCGCAAAATTATGGGGAGCTGTTTTATTCTTTATGTCTTATTTTCTTTTTTGAGTAACCTGCACAGCGATTGCGGGAGATGAATCCTGATGCCTTACGGGGCACGGGTAGAGTTGAAGTCTTACGGGACTTCTGTTAGAGGTGATGCCTTACGGGGCATCTGTATATTATGTCCGCTTATTATATCGTGACTGCCGGTCGTTTGATCGTTTTATAACTTATAATCACTTGAATCAGGGACGCTAAGTAAAGCCGGAGGGGAATTTTTGCATGATTCGGAAATTTGTAGAGTTTAAATTATCTTTTACGCTTTTAGTCTTGAGCCTCTGCTCAGTTTGAACTATTAGGGGGTCGTGCTCGTTTCATTTGAAAGGCTATGGCTAAAGGTGAAATTCTCGTTTGAATAATTTGCATACATATTATGAAGTGATGTATGCTAGGTCGGAATTATTTGTGCTAAGTGTCAGGAATCATATTTGTTGCTTATGGTTTATATACAAATTGTTTTTCTATTTTTATTACTATAATCACAAATTAATTTCTGCGACCATTGAATTTTTTGTATCTGAAAGCATCATTCATTGCTTCGCTGTCTACTTCATAACACGCCTCAACCTTTTCAAGTTTTTCAATTACCATGCAGTTACCAATACGCTTAGCTTTACTTTTAGCTTGCGCTCTTGCAGCTTCAACCATGCCTTCTCTTACCATGATTGTATCAATTACCTCACGAAGCCATCTTGAACTGCTTGCTGATTTTTTCATCTTGACAATCTGAAACGCCTCCGTTTGATACGGACTTTCAGGCTTGCTCAACTCTTTTAGTTCAGCTTCTTTATTTAATTCTGCAAAGGGGTCTGCATATACCATGTTGGTGTATTTTATAATTGGTTAACTTATATCTCATATACAAATACATCAATCCTTTTTATTACTATTAATAAAACTTTTTTTAAA
>Ga0075163_10013905_pt1 | contig 10410 bp, 5 predicted proteins | sample JI1023141ADNA_FD_71478 | JGI IMG/M metagenome (GOLD analysis project Ga0075163, IMG submission 71478) | Wastewater effluent complex algal communities from Wisconsin, to seasonally profile nutrient transformation and Carbon sequestration -... | ecosystem: Engineered > WWTP > Effluent > Algae... | reverse complement strand
GGGGCGGTGGGTGTCGGCGTCGAGGACTTCGCGCCACATCGGGGCGAGGTAGGCGAGTTCGGTGGAGCCGCCGAGGTATTCTTGGGTGATCTGAACTTCGAGGGCGAGAGGGGTCTTCGGCATGGCACCGAAGAGCGGGTGAAACGGCTCGCGCGGCATGAAGTCGATGGGGCCGTTTTTCACCTGCACGACGACGTTGGGCAGGAATTTTCCGTCGAGCGGGACGAATTCGTTGTAGGCCTGCTTATGGCGGTCGTCAGGGACCTTGTTGTCGTAGACGAAGGCGCGCCAGATCACGATGCCACCGTGCGGGGCGAGGGCGGCGGCGAGGAGATTGGCGCCGTCGGCGTGGGTGCGGTGGTAGGCCTGGGGACCGGGCTGGCCCTCGGAGTTGGCTTTGACGAGAAAGCCGCCGAAGTCGGGGATGGCGCGGTAAATCTCGGCGGCCTTGTCGTTCCACCAGGTGATGACGGCGGGGTCGAGCGGGTCGGCGGTCTTGAGCTTACCGATCTCGATGGGGGCGCTGAAGCGGGCCGTCAGGTAAACGCGGATACCGTAGGGGCGGAAGACATTCGCGAGGGCGGCGAACTTGGCGAGGTAGGGCGCGGTGAGGAACTGGGCGTTGGCGTTGACGTTGACGGGGACGACGCCGTTGAGGCCGAGGGAGGCGTTGGCGCGGGCGTAGTCGCGGTAGCGTGGGCTGAGCTCGCCGGGGAGTTTGTCCCATTCCCACAGGGATTGGCCGGCGTAGCCGCGCTCGACGGAGCGGTCGAGGTTGTCCCAGTGGTTGAGGAGGCGGCGCGAGATTTTCGGCGCGCTGGTCTGCGCGAGGGCCGTGAGCGGGCGGTGAGTTTGGAAGTGGCGGAGCAGCGCGAAGGCGCCGTAAATGGCGCCGACGTCGCGTGCAGCGGAAATGACGACGGTGTCGGTGCCGCGGAGTGAGAGAGCGAAGCCTTCGTCGCCCACGGCGGCGGGCGCGGGCGATTTTTCGAGCGCGACCGAGGTGGTGTGGGCGGGGCCGAGGAGGCTGGTCAGGGCGGTGGTGAGTTCGTCGCGGGCGGCGGTGAGCGTGGGTGAATCGGTGCCGGAGGGGGTTGCGAGAACGAGGTGGCGGGCCGCGGTGGCGTAGCTCTGGCGGAGTGCGGAGTCGGCGATGGGATCGTAGCGGAGCCAGAGGCGGTAGCCGTCGTCGGCGCGTGCGAGGACGGAGAGGATGGCGAGGAACGCGAGAGAGAGGAAGCGGCGCATGGATTTTCGGCGGAGGAGAGCTGACTTAATTCAACCAAGGCAGGTGTCACAGAGGACACAGAGCTCTGACACAGAGGCAGCGGGAGGGTCCGGGGTGGACGGAGTCTCTTTCGGGATACGGGGCCGTTGGAGGTGGGTGGTTCGGACTCTGTGAACTCTGTGTCGGCGCTCTATGCTCTCTGTGACTCGTTCTGATCTTAGGCTTGAGAGAGCTTGGCGGCGCATGGGGTTTCGTCGGAGTTCAACCAAGGCAGGGGTCACAGAGAACACAGAGCTCTGACACAGAGGCAGCAGGAGAATCCGGGATGGACGGAGTTTCTTTCGGGATGCGGGGCCGCTGGAGGTGGGTGGTTCGGACTTTGTGAACTCTGTGTCGGAGCTCTGTGCTCTCTGTGACTACTTCTGATCTTAGGCTGGAGAGAGCTTGGCGCGGCGGGCGGCGAGGTCGGCGGAGATTTGGAGCGTGAGGCTCTTGTTCAATTTGTAGACGATAAGCAGGACGGTGCAGATGGCGAAGAGCACGCCGACGCCGAGGCCGGCGCAGGCGTGGTAACCGCGGATCGCTTCGGCGGCGGCGGGGAGTTTGGTGTCGTAGCCGAAGAGGCCGGCCATGGCCCAGAGGAAGCCGGCGGAGCCGAGGGCGAGGCCGGATTTCAGGGCAAAGCCGATCGTGGCGAAAACCATGCCGGTGAAGCGACGGCCGGTTTGCCACTCGGAGTAGTCGGCGACGTCGGCGTAGATGGCCCAGACGAGCGGGATGGTGGGCGCGTAAAAAATGGAGCCGCTGATCGTGAGGAGGATCATCCCGGTGGCGTTGTCCGGCGCAAGGAAGTAGAAGGCGAAAGCGTTAACCGTGGAGAGCGTGAAGCCGGCGACGGCGACGGCTTTTTTCCCGAAGCGTTGGGCGAATCCAGCCGAGAGCATGATGACGACGATGGTAACGGCGGTGCCAACCATGTTGATGATGCTGTTGAAGACGTCGGCGACGTTGGAGCTGGCGAGTTGGTCGCGGGTGCCGTGGACGATGTAGCCGAGCGAATCGAGGATGCCATCGGACTTCGCGGCGGCGAGCGTGGTGAGGCCGAGTTTCTCGACAAAATCGAACATCGCGGCGCGATCGGCGTAGTGGTGGTAGTAATTGTAGAGCGCGCCGCCACGGAAGGAGAGGATGGCGAAGTGAACGAGGGTCATCACGGCCATGACGACCCATGGGCTGTTTTTGAGGAGGTCGGCGAAGTCCTGTTTCGGTGAGGATTTCACTTCGTTGACGGGCTGAATGCGCTCCTTGGTGGTGAAAAACGTGACGAGGAAGAGCACGAGGCACAGGACGGCCCAGATCGTCATTGTGATTTGCCAACCGTGCTGCCGGTCCGAGCCGGTGGAGAACTTGGCGACGAGCGGGAGGGTGAAGCCGCCGACGACGAACTGCGCGAGATTGACGGCGACGAAGCGGTAGGAGTTGAGGCGCGCGCGCTCGTTGAGGTCGGCCGTCATGACGCCGCCCAAGGCCGAGTAGGGCATGTTGTTCATCGAATAGAGCGTCATGAGGACGGTGTTCGTGATGGCGGCGTAGGCGATGAGCATGCCCATGCTCCAGCCCTGCGGCGTGGTGTAGGCGAGGATCATGACGACGGCCCACGGGACGGCGGTCCAGATGATCCACGGGCGGAATTTGCCCCAGCGGGTGTTCGTGCGATCGGCGAGGACGCCCATGATGGGGTCAAAGACGGCGTCCCACAGGCGCGGCCAGAGCAAGATGGCGGCGGCGGCGCTGGCACTCAATCCGAACACGTCGGTGTAGAAGTTCAGCTGAAACAGAATCATCGTCATGAAGACGAAGTTCGCGGCGGCGTCTCCGCAGCTGTAGCCGAGCTTTTCGCTGAGGGAGAGTTTTTGAGTAGGGGCGACGGACATGGGGCGGGGTTGGGGCGAAAGCGGGGGTTAACGCAGGCGGATGGTCGTCACCGCAGGCGAGGGGGCGCCGAGCGCGGGGGCGAGGTCACCGGGTGAGGCTGACCCAACGACGAGGCCGTAGGAACCCGGAGCGTGGACGGAGCGTCCGGCGGCGTCGATCTGCGCAAACGAGGCGGCGGGGAGCGTAAAGCGCACGGCGACGGTTGCGCCGGCGGGCACGGAGAGTTTTTGAAACCCGATGAGCGTCGCGAGCGGGGCCTCGGGCCAGTCGAGCGGCGGAGTGAGGTAGCACTGCACGGTTTCGCTGACCGCGCGGTCGCTGGCGTTGGTGAGGGTGGTTTCGGCGACGAGCGTCTCGTGGGCGGCGAGTGTCGGCGTGCTGAGTTTGAGCGGGCCGTAGGAGAGTCGGGCGTAGCTCAGACCGAAACCGAATGGGTAGAGCGGCGTGACGGTGGCGAAGCGATAGGTGCGGCCGCGCATCGCGTAGTCGCGAAACGGCGGGAGATCAGCGGTGCGACGCGGAACGGTGAGCGGGAGTTTGCCGGAGGGCGAAGTGTCACCGAAGAGCACGGAAGCGAGGGCGCGACCGCCTTCGCAGCCGGGATACCAGACGTGGAGGACGGCATCGGCGAGCTCGTGGACTTCGGGTGCGGCGATAGAACTGCCGCCGGTGAGGACGACGATGAGTTTCCGCGCGTGCTTGCGGAGCTCGATCAGGAAGTCGAGCTGGACCGCGGGGAGTTCGATGAGATCGCGGTCGCCGCCGGACGGGGATGCGACGGTGTCGCCCTCTTCGCCCTCGAGCGACGGGTCGAGACCGAGAACGGCGATCGTGATCTCGTTCTCCGCGGCGGTGCCGAAGGTGTAATTGACGCCCGGAGCCATGGGGCTCGAGAGCGGACAGCCCATGCGATACACGACGCGGCAGCTTTCCGGAGCGCGTTCGAGGATGCCCTCGGCGAGGGTGACGAGTCGCGGGGAGAAGCCGTAGTAGTTGCCGAGGAGGGCGGGGACGCTGGCGGCAGTGGGGCCGGTGACGAGCAGGCTCTCGTGGTCGGCGCGCAGGGGGAGGACGCCGTTGTTTTTGAGCAGGACGATGGATTCGACGGCGGCTTCGCGGGCGAGGGCGCGGTGTTTCTCGCAATCGACGACAGCGGACGAGAGGCCGGACCACGGGACCTGGGCGGGTGGGTCGAAGAGGCCGAGCTTGAACTTGGTGGCGAGGAGCCGGCGGACGGAGACTTCGATTTCGGCCTCGGTGATGAGGCCTTGTTGCACGGCGACGACGAGATCGTTGTAGGTGCAGCCGCAATTGAGATCGCAGCCGTTTTTCACGGCGAGCGCGGCGGACGAAGCGGCGTCGGTGGTGACGTGGTGGTGGCGGTGAAAATCGTCGATCGCGCCGCAGTCGCTGACGACGTGGCCCTGGAAACCCCAACGGGTGCGGAGGACGTCGCCGAGGAGAAATTTACTGCCGCAGCACGGTTCGCCGAGGGTGCGGTTGTAGGCACCCATGACGGCTTCGACGCCCGTGGCGACGAGCTTCTCGAAGGCCGGGAGATAGGTTTCGTGGAGATCTTTGGGCGTGGGGCAGGCGTCGAAACCGTGGCGCTCCTGCTCGGGACCGCTGTGCACGGCGTAGTGTTTCGCGCAGGCGGCGGTCTTGAGGTAACGCGGATCGTTGCCCTGTAGGCCACGCACCACGGCGGAGCCGAGTTCGCCGGTGAGGAACGGGTCCTCGCCAAACGTTTCCTGCCCGCGGCCCCAACGCGGGTCGCGGAAAATATTTACGTTGGGCGTCCAGAACGTGAGGCCCTGGTATTGCCCGCGGCGGCCGGCGGCGAGAGCGGTGTGATGCTTGGCGCGAGCTTCGTCGGCGATGGTGTCGGCGACGCGTTGGACGAGGGCGCGGTTCCACGTGGCGCCGAGGCCGATGACCTGGGGGAAGACGGTGGCGCGGCCATTGCGACCGACGCCGTGGCAGGCTTCGTTCCACCAATTGTAGGCGGGGACGCCGAGACGAGGGACGGCGTTGTTCTCGTGGAGGAGCTGGTTGATTTTCTCCGGAAGCGTGAGACGGGCGACGAGGTCGCCGACGCGGGCAGACAGTGCGAGGGAGGAATCGAGAAAAGGAAAAGAGGCCGACATGACGGGGGAGGGTAAGCGGGCTTGGTAGCCGCAAAGAGAAGCGTCGGCCTGCGGGGCGCGGGGCGACAACGGGTGGTGCGTGCTAACTGTAGACTTGAAGGCGGATCGCCAACCGGGCGTGATGCGCGCAGCCCCATGGAACAGCGTCGCGTCACTCTAGCGGATATTGCGAAACGAGCGGACGTGCATGTCACGACGGTCTCGCTCGCGATGCGCAATCACCCGCGGCTGCCCGAGGAAACGCGCAAACGCATCCAGGCGCTGGCCGAGGAAATGGGCTATCGACCCGACCCGATGATGCGCGCGCTCGTGGCGTATCGCGGAAAACTTACGGAGCGGCGCGTAACGCCGACGCTGGCTTACGTGACGAATTGGACGACACGGTGGGGGTGGAAAAAAGTGACGGCGCACCCGGATTTTTTCGCGGGGGCGGAGGCGATGGCGAAGCAGCTCGGATACAAGCTGGAGCATTTCTGGATGCGCGAACCGGGTCTGACCGACGGACGGCTCAGCCGGATGCTCTACGCGCGTGGCATCAACGGCGTGATCATCGCCTCACACGGCCGCGAGATGGGCGATGCGTTGAAGTTCGACTGGCCGAGTTTCAGTGCGGTGAAGATCGACTATTTCCCGCACCAGCCGGCGTTGCACAACGTGACGAACAACCAGTGCGACATCGTGCGGCTCGCGATGCAAAAGGTGGTGGCGATGGGTTACCGGCGCATCGGGTTTGTGATGCACCGGGGGTGGGACCATGCCGTGGATCACCTCTGGACGGCGGGGTTTTTGTGTGAGCAACAGCATCTCGCGACGCGCGACCGGGTGCCGGCGCATATTTTCCCCGCGCTGGAGCCGGTCGAGCGATGGTTGAACGAGAATAACGCGCCGGTGGTCGCGGATCGCGACGAACTGGCGGAGTGGATCGAGCACTATCGGCCGGAAGTAATCATCAGCAAAGGGAGCTTCGTGCTGCCGGTGCTGAAGGAATTGGGCGTGAAGGTCGCGCGTGACGTGGCGTTTGTAGACGTGTTTCTCGAGGATTTTTCCGGAGCGACGGCGGGCGTGCGGCAGAATCACCAGACGGTGGGTGCGGTGGCGGTGGAAATTCTCGCGGGGCAACTGCAGCACAATAAATTTGGCGTGCCGGAAATTCCGACGACGACGTTTGTGGAAGGCACTTGGTTCGGCGGGGCGTCGTGTCCGGGAGTGGGGACGGCGCGGGGGTAGCGGTGGGGCGGCAGTGGAGGACCGTGAGGGCCGAAAGCGTGGCGCGAAGCGCGCCGCGGTGATCCAGATGGATTGCTTCGTCGCTGCGCTCCTCGCAATGACGGGCGGGCAAGCAAGCGATGGGGTGCCGGTGCGGTCACGCGGGGCGTGCGGCGGAGAAATTTGGCGGCGTGCTTGTCGCGGAATCGCGGGCTGTCTTAGTGGCGCGCGATGCCCAAAATTCTCCTCGTTGCCGAAAAGCCCTCGGCGGGCCGCGATTTTGCCGCGGCGCTGACGGGCGGGACGTTTGGCGGGCAGGGACCGCATCGCGGGAGAATGGCGGACGGGACCGAGCTCACCGTGGTGTCGGCGCGCGGGCACTTGTTCGAGCTCGCCAAGCCGGAGACTTACGACCCGAAGTTCGGCAACTGGAATGTCCACGATTTGCCAATCGTGCCGACGAAGCGGTGGGAGTTTGTCGAGGAGCCGCGAGCGGACGGCGGGAGTTTCTTGGACGTGCTGCGCGCCGAGGCGAAGGCCCACGCGGGCTGTGAAATCGTCAATGGCTGCGACGCGGAGCGGGAGGGCGAGGTAATTTTTCGGAAGGCGTTGCGCGGAGTGGGCGCGCCGGCGGGCACGGCCTACTCGCGGATGTGGGCGCAGACGATGACGGTGTCGGGCCTCCAGGAGGCGTTTGCGGCGCGGAAACCACTGAAGGATTACGGCGGGCTGGCGCAGGCGGGATTTACGCGCGATCAGGCGGACTGGCTCGTGGGCATGAACGTGACGGTGCTCGCGACGAAGACGCTGCCGCGCGGGCGAGGCGACTGGAAGGTGTGGTCGGTGGGGCGCGTGCAGACGCCGACGCTGGCGCTGATCGTGGCGCGCGACCTGTTGATCGAAAATTTCGTGCCGCAGAAATTCTGGGAGGCGTATGGGAATTTCGGCGGGCTGGAGGCGAAGGCGGAGCTGGATGCTTACGCGGCGTCGGGCGATCGCGTGAAACTCCTCGGTGCGCCGGCGGTGAGCAGCGAGCGCGACAAGAAGGTGTTTTGGGACAAGGCGAAGGCCGAGGCGTTTGGCTCGTCGGCGAAAGCGCCGCCTTCATATCGGGCGACGGAGAAGAAGACGACGCGCACGGAGAAGCCGCCGTTGCCGTTCGATCTGCAGGAGATGCAGAAACTGATGTCGAAGAAGTTTGGGCTCACGGCGACGGACACCCTCGCCATTTTGCAAAAGCTGTATGACGCGAAGCTCATCAGTTATCCGCGCACGGATTGCCGCCATCTGCGCGAGGATATGAAGGACAAGCTCTATGCGTCGCTCGGCGAGGTGCACGCGCATCTTAAGGCTACGCGGCCGGCGCTGCATTTGTCGCAGCAGGAATTGATGCCGAAGAAGGTGGCGGTGGCGTCGCGGGCGTTCGACGACAAGCAGGTGGAAGGTCACTACGGCCTCGTGCCGACGGGCGAGGTGAACGGCATCACGCAGCTCACGGGCAACGATCTGTTTGCCTACCTGACGGTGGTGCAGACGACGTTGATGGCGCTCGACGAAGCGGCGAAATATCGCGGCGTGACGCGGCGATACACTCAGGAAGGTGGAGCGGGGGCGTATGCGCCGGCGGTGTTCAAGGCGACGCGCGAGCAGATCGAATTTCCCGGGTTCAACCGCTGGGTGAAGCGCGAGGCGAAGACGGTGGTGGAGCTGCCGCCGATCACGGAGAAGCAGATTTTGGATACGGTGACGTTGAAGGAACTCACGACGAAGCCGCCGGAGCATTTTACGGATGCGACGCTGCTCGATGCGATGCGCTATGCCGGCGAGACTTTCGACGACGACATGCCGGAGGAGCAGCGCGAGGCGATGGTCGAGGTGATGAAGGACAAAGGCATCGGCACGGCGGCGACGCGGGCGTCGATCATCGAGAAGATCGTGTTGCGCGGCTTCGTGGTGCGGGAGAAATCGCGGCTGCTCTCCACGGAGAACGGGCGGCTGCTGTGCCGCGAACTCGGTGCGCGCACGCCGACGATGCTCTCGGCGAAACTCACGGGCGAGTGGGAGCTGATTTTGAAGAAGATGGAGCGCAATGTGTCGCCGCTGACGCGCGAGCAATTCCTCGATGCGCTGCTGGAAAACGTCGTCGCGATGAAGGACGCGTTTATCAAAGGCAGTGCGCGGCCGGGCATCAATGAGCCGGTGATCCCGGTGACGGCGGGCACGCCGGTGACCGAGGCGATCTGCCCGAAGTCGAAGGAAGCGCTGCTGGACCGCGGGCCGTTTTTCGAGGCGGCGGGGTGGCCGGGCGTGCGGTTGTGGAAGAACGCGTTTGGGCGGGCGTGGAGCGCGGCGGAGTTTGTCGCGTTGTTGGAAAGCGTGCTGGCGGGAAAGCCGTGGCACGCGACGGGACTAAAAGCGGCGACGGGCAACCGCGACTACGAGGCGGACCTCACGATCGACGAGGCGCAGAAGAAGCTGGTGATTTTTACGCCGGAGCCGACGAAAGTGAAAGGCGTGAAGTGTCCGAAGTCCGGGAAGCTGATGATGGATTGCGGCGGGTGGTTCGAAGCACCGGGTTGGCCGGGCGTGAAGCTGTGGAAAAACTCATTTGGGAAGACGTGGACGGCGGCCGACTACGTGCCGATTTTGCAGGGCTGGAAAGACGGCGCACCGATCGACGTGGCGGGACTGGTGTCGGCGAAATCCGGCAAAGCCTATACAGCGAAGATCGTGCTCGATGAAAAGGCGGGGAAGGTGAAGTTGGATTTCGGCGTGCCGCCGAGCCCGCCGGCGACGGCGGGATGAGTCAGAGAAAAACCATTATTTTCGTTTTGCGCCCTCGGGCGTTCCGGTGGGGTGGCAGTCGCGGCAGGCGACGGTGTGGATGTTGTGTTTGCTTGAGGACGAGAGGAAGGAGGTGTCCATGAGGCGCACGTCGAGGCCGCAGTGGGAGTCGGCGGGATGGCAGGCGTTGCAGGAGGCTTTGGCGGAATTGTGGGGGGACCAGTGGCAGTCGCGGCAACTGAGGGCCTCGTGCACGCCGGCGGGCGTGCGGTCGTCGGAGGTGCCGAGTTGGCGGGTCGCGTCGGGGGCGTGGCATTGTTGGCACAGGCGTTGGCGCGGATCGCGCGAGACGTTGACGGCGCGCTCGCCTTGGAAAATTTTCGCGACGGGGAGACGGTCGGCGGAAATGTGGCGCTGCTCGCGACGGTCGTAGAGGTTGGCGGTCTGCGTCTCGCCGCGGCGAACGTGGACTTGGTGGCAGGCGAGGCACGGCACGGCGGGCTCGGCTGCCTTCGCTGGATCTTTCAGGGTCCAGCCGGTCGTGGCGGTGGGCGGTGTGACGAGGTTGGCAATGTCGCCGGGGGAAAACATGCCGTGGCAGCGGAGGCAGTCGTTGGTGGGCGGTTCGGTGCGGTTATGTTTTTCGTCGAGGAAAATACGGGCGTAGGTCGTCGCGTGACGGCTGGATTGCCAGTCGGCATAGGCCTGCGGATGACACGTGCGGCAGGAGGCGGCGAGGTCGGCGACGTGTTGGCCTTTGAGATGGGGAGCTTGATGAGGATCGCCGGCGAAATGTTGGACGACGCGGTTGAGGTGCGACTCGACGGCGTGGACGTCGAGGGTGAGCGAGCCGCCGTGGCAGTTGCGGCAATGCACGGTGCGGTGCGACGACGCGGACCAATCGGAGTGGACGGACGTCATCTCGTGGCACGAGGCGCAGGTCTGCTGGGGATTGCCGAAGTGGAAATAGGCGAGTCCGCCGACGGCGCTCGTGAGGGCGGCGACGCCGCAGTAGAGTCCCACCCAGAGCAGCGGGCGGCGCCAGAGGGACGGTTTCATGTGAACTTGCCGGTTTTCGCGCCGGCTTTGATGTAGTCGGCAACCCAATAC
>Ga0075163_10013903_pt1 | contig 10411 bp, 7 predicted proteins | sample JI1023141ADNA_FD_71478 | JGI IMG/M metagenome (GOLD analysis project Ga0075163, IMG submission 71478) | Wastewater effluent complex algal communities from Wisconsin, to seasonally profile nutrient transformation and Carbon sequestration -... | ecosystem: Engineered > WWTP > Effluent > Algae... | reverse complement strand
TGGCGATCCTGTTTTGTATTTGTCCAATCCCAGAGGCGTGGATGCGGCGACTCGCCGCGATCAGCTGGACGTCATTGCCGCGCTCAATCAAAAACAGCTGGATGAGCAGCACGATCCAGAGATCGCGACGCGGATCGCTCAATACGAGATGGCGTTTCGTATGCAAACCAGTGTCCCAGACCTCACCGACTTCAGCGACGAGAGTGAGGCAACGCTAGATGCCTACGGCCCGCAGTCCAGGCAGCCGGGAACCTTCGCCGCGAACTGCATCATGGCCCGCCGCATGGCTGAACGCGGCGTGCGGTTCATTCAGCTCTATCATCGAGGATGGGATCAGCACTACAATCTGCCGAGCGATCTGCGGCTTCAGTGTGGGGATGTGGATCAACCTTGTGCTGCGCTGATTCGAGATCTCAAACAACGTGGGATGCTGGAGGATACACTGGTGGTCTGGGGCGGAGAATTTGGCCGCACCACCTATAGTCAAGGTAAGCTGGAGCCAACCAATCATGGTCGTGATCATCACGGGCGCTGCTTCACCATGTGGATGGCAGGCGGTGGGATTGCGCCGGGAGTGCAGTTTGGCGAGACCGATGATTTCTGTTTTAATGTGACGCAAGATCCAGTGCATGTGCATGATCTGAACGCCACCTTACTGCATCAGTTTGGCATTGATCACACCCGTCTCACCTTCAGATTTCAGGGTCGGGACTATCGACTGACGGATGTTCATGGAGAAGTGGTGAAGGGAATTTTGTCATGAGAAATATCATCCTCGTAATGGTTCTGTCGATCGTGGTTCCACTGGGAGCCGAGGAGCGTGTGCACCGCACGGATCAGGTGCGCATCTGGTATCACACGGATGGGGTGCATGCCGTCGAGCCTGCTGATTCAAATGCAAACGGGGTGCCGGATGTCATCGAGGATATCATGACGCAAGTCTTGGCGGCGCGGAGCATGTTCGTGGAGGTGCTGGGGTTTCCCGATCCACTGAAGACGGAGCGATTCAAAACGGCGTCCTTCATTGATATTCATCTGCGCAGCAAGGATGTGCTGAAGATGAACGGCGTGGCCTTCGATGAGTTGCAGCGGTATCGGAAGCGGGGAGACCCTGAAGGCACGCTGAGCATTGGGTTCAACGTGGCGACGACTGTTAGAGCGCCTGCCAACTTGACGCCTGCGCATGAGTTTTTTCACCTGATCCAATACAGTACGACCTACTTCAAGAATCGCTGGTTTCTTGAAGGCACTGCGCGTTGGTCCGAACGTGCGCTCGGCGAGGGCGACTTGGGGCTTGCGAAAATCATGCCAGTCTGGCCGTTGCCGAGCGATCAGCGCAGTGCGCTCTTTGGCATGGCTTACGAAGCTTCAGAACACCTCTGGAATCCGCTGGCCAAGAGGCTGGACGTCGATGGTGAAATTCCGAATGGGCTTGCTCTGCAACGACTGAAGAACATGAAATACGTCGACGGCTCACCAGTCTTGAAGGATCTCCGACTTCGGGGATGGAAGTTCGTGAGAGATGTGCTGCAAGAACTAGCGAAGATGGATGACATCGCGTTCAGCGACTTCGGTTATGATCGGTGGTCGGAGGACAATCAGCGCTCGCCGAAAAACGATGAGCCGATGCTGAGAGCAGTCGAGGCGGTGGTGGGGAGGCAGTGACTAAAGTTTCCGATTTCGGATAATCGGTGCCAACCACTTGGCGGTTTCGTCGGCGATGACGTGGTAGCCTGCTTGATTTGGGTGGCGGTCGCCGGTCCAGCCTGGGAGGTGGCCGAAGATGGCGTCGAGGCGATTGTCTAGCACGGCGATCTCAGGGACGGCACCGGGTTGGAGGTAGGGCACGGCGAGAGCCTTGAGGTTTTCGGGTATCTTGGAAAGGGCGTAGCGTCGGTAGTTGAGCATGTCTGGGCCTTTCTTTAGCTCTGCCGCGTAACGTGGGTGGATGTCGAAGAGTGGGAGGTTTTCGTTAATGGCGATTTGCTTGATGAGGTCGTTGATTTGGAGGCTGCTGTTCTCGGCTCCGAAGGGGATGCAGGTCATCGGGATGAGCATGGCCTGAGGGTGGTCTTTGCGCAGTCGCTCAAGGAGTTCGTGGAAGTCTTTGGCGAAGTTCGTATCGAAGCCTTGGCGCTTTGCTTTGTCGTTGATGCCGTAGCGGATGAAGATGTAGTCGGCCTGGGGCTTGGTCTTGACGGCCTTGTCGTAGCGGGTGTCCAGAAGTCGGCGGATGTATTCACCGCTGACACCTTCGTTATAAACATCGCAGGGTGGGAGGTCTGGCTGCGAGGCCAGGAGGATGCGCAGGGTGTCCTCAAATTGCGGTTCGTCTGGGGAGAGGATTTTGGGAAACTTCGCCTCGGTGGTGCTATCGCCGAGGAGGATGATTTGCAGGCGCTTCGGACCAGAGGTGGCAGTGCTAAAGGCGAATGGTTTGCCGCCGATGAATTGATCGGAGGTCAGGGTAGGGCAGATGTGTTTTTCGACGTGTTGGGTGAAGAGTTCGGTGCCCTGGATGTGGCTGACGAAGGGCCAACAGGCGGGATCGTACATGGTGTCGGTGAGGTCACGCATGAGCACGACATGCTTGCCGTTTTTGGCCAGTTGACGCAGCCCGAAGGGGCGACCTGAGACACACATGTTGAGATGCACACCCATGAGGATGACGTTGTCAATGCGGCGGGCCTCCAGCAGATTCCAGATCTCGATGCCGCTGTCACTGATGGCGTCTTTGTCCTGATCGATGCGCAAGACGTCGATCTGATGCGTCCAGGGGGCTTTGGGGTTGAGACCTTTGGCGGCGAGTTCAGCGGCCCATTGGGCATGTTCTGTGGGGTCATCGTCTTCGCCACCATTGGTTTGATCCAGCGGATAGACTGCGAGTTCTTCGCTGGGAATTTGTTTGCACCACTCGCCAATTTTGTCGGGCAATCGAGCGGCGGCAGGTGCAGATTGAGCGCGCTGCCTGGCTGGCGTTCCGTCGTAGGCCTTCATGCAACTGCTGGGCGCATGAATGATGAGCACCCCCTGGCTGCGGGCTTTTTCCAGCACCTCGTTCATGCGCGGGGCCATTTCACCCTCGCGCGTGACGGCGTTTTTGCAGTGGTGCAGGTCCCACATATCACAGACGATGATGGCGGTGCGGGAAGGCAGCCATTGTTCCTTGGTGATGATCGCACGCCCTGCATGGCTGCGGGATTGAAGGGTCAGAGGAATCGCAGTTTCAGCGGCAAAACTGGTGACCGCTAGGGCGAGGAACAAAATCAAAAAGCGCATGGTTTCTCTACGGAGCCTGGGCGTGATTTTAGCAAAACGCTATGAGTCTCATTGCCCCAAGATCCTGATCGGTCTGCGGTAACTAGGTGATTGTCTTTTTGGCAGCATCGACTCCAACGACCTCTCGCAGAATGGTACCTTCTTGGATGGGGTGATCGTTGTTTTTTGGCACCCCGATGCGCTGGGCACGATAGATGCCGCTGTGGCCGCTGAAGTAGTAAGCGACAAAACAGGCGACGGCAAAATAGGCGGCGTAATGTGCGCCGAACAACTCGATGCCCATCACAGTGCAGGCCAGGGGGGTGTTCGCCGCGCCAGCGAATACGGCGACAAAACCCAGTGCTGCGAACAGGGCGATGGGCTCGTTCAAAAGCACACCGAGCGCATGGCCCATCGTGGAGCCAATGAAAAACAGTGGCGTGACTTCACCGCCTTTGAATCCCGAAGCGAGAGTCACGGAGGTGTAGAGAGTTTTCCACAGCCAACTCCATGACGTGGCTCCACCCTCATGGAATGAGGCAACGATGGACACCTGACCGCCTGGCGGCGCATCCACCCCAAGGCCGAGGTAATCCCGTGTGCCCATGAAAAATACCAGCGCGATCACGACCATGGCACCGAGCGCTGGGCGCAGCGGCGCAAACGGAACGAGCCTAGCGATGCCGCGCTGCAAACCATGAGTAAGCTCTGAGAACAGGCGACCCCCGAGGCCAAAGGCGATGCCAGCAAGAGCTACTTTGATCATGAGCAGAGCACCAAAGGCAGCATGGGATTCGGGCGCTGCACCGCCGACATCCAAGTGATAGGCCGTATGATGAATGCCCCAGGCTGTGCAGGTGGCATCGCCAACGACGCTGGCCAGCAGCACGGGAATCAGTGCATCGTATTGCACGCGACCGATCACTAGCACTTCCATCGCGAAGATCGCCCCAGTAAGTGGTGTGCCAAAAACCGCCCCAAAGCCCGCAGCGATGCCGCACATCAACATGATGCGTTTGCTCTCCGGTGTCACGCGGAACCAGCGCGCCAGCAGCGCTGCAAGACTGCCGCCCATCTGCACCGCAGTGCCCTCGCGCCCTGCAGAGCCGCCAAACAAATGAGTCACCAGAGTGCCGATCAAAACGAGCGGGGCCATCCTCGCAGGCACACCACCACCGGGTTGGTGGATTTCGTCGATGAGGAGATTGTTCCCCTTGTCAGAACCCTTGCCAAGGTAGTGGTAGATCAGCCCGACCGCGATGCCGCCCACGGGGAGCCACCAGAGCAACCAGGGATTCGCCCACTGCAACTCGGTCATCTTTTGCAGCGACCACAAGAAAAACGCACTCGCCGAGCCGCCCACCAAAGCCACAGGCAAGGCCAGCAAGCTCCAGCGCAGGAGTTGGCGAATGTCGGCGAGAAGTGAGGAAGGCATCTGACGTTGGAAGCGCCAAACTTAACCGCCTATTCCCCGCTGACCAGCGGCAAGAAGGAGTTTATCGAGCGGGGGGAGGCCGCAATCGACTGCAATCCCGTGCTTGGCAGAGTGCCCTGGTTGAGATATTGCCGATCATGTCCACACTCACTCTTGAACTTGATTCGAATCTGGCTCAATCCCTCGAGGAACTGGCGCGGTTGGAGCACAAGCCAGTTGAGACTTGGGCACGCGACAGATTGAGGCTCGCCACGCTTGAGACGGAGTCAGAGCGCCTTGGGTATCCTAAGGGTTGGATTAGGCTGTTTGGATCTATTGACGACGACACCTTTGAGGTGCCGGATCGTGAGGATTTTTGAATGGTAGAGTCGTTCGACGAATGATAAATCGAGGAGGGGCATGGCTTACACGTTGGACACAAACACTATTGTTTTCTGCCTGCGGGGAAAGTCAGTGAAGGTGGCCGAGCGATTACGTAGCTTACCACCGGATGAGGTCAGGGTTCCGATGCAAGTCATGGCAGAGTAGAGTTGTTGCTGGGAGCAGCAAAGAGTGCCAAACCGGTGCATAATGAACAAATGGTTCGGGGTTTTCTCTCGCCTTTTTTGATTGTGTGGCCCAATGAGCTGGTCGTTTCGCACTACGTCGATATTCGCTATTCGCTCGAATCGGGTGGTCAACGGATCAGCGAGCAGGACTTGTGGATGGCTGCGTCGGCCCGTGCGTTCGGAGACGTGGCGGTGACAAATAACGTCAGCGAATTTAAACGTGTCTCTGGCCTAACCGTCCAGGACTGGAGTATGTGAAGCCAAAGTTGTCGTTAGGGTCGCTGGACTTTCCGCCGTTGGTTCGATGACGAGAGTTGCTCGGGGTGCAAATTGTCAACCTTGTCGTCCACTGCCCAAGAGCCGATACAGCACGGGGGTGGCGATGAGGGAGAAGAGCATGGAGATGCAGAGGGCTCCGATGATGCCGATGGCGAGAGGGCGGAGCATATCGGCACCGTGGCCGATGCCGTAGGCGAGTGGGAGCATGGCTAGCACGGTGGCTAGGGAGGTCATGAGGATGGGGCGGAGGCGGCGGTGGGCGGACTTGGCTAGGGCTTCGTCGAGAGTGCTGCCTTCGCCTTGGTGATGATCGACGAGGTCTAACATGAGAATGCCGTTTTTGGCGACGATGCCGACGCCGATAATGCAGCCGAGGAAGCTGACAATGTTCAACGAGGTGTGGGTGAGCCAGAGTGCTCCGATGGTTCCTGAGAGCGCTAAGACGCTGCCAATCACGATGGCTAAGGGGGCGCGGAAGCTGCGAAACTCGATCAGCAGGACGGTGAAGACGAGCGCGATGCCGAGCATGAGGACGATGAGGAGATTGTGAAAGCTCTGTTGCTGTTGTTTGAAGAGGCCACCGAATTCGATGGCGGCGGGGGGGATGCTTTTGTCTTGGGCAAGCAGCTCTTTGATTTCGCTGATGGCGCTACCGAGGTCGCGGCCTTCAAGAGCGGCGGTCACGGCAACGAGTTGCCGGAGGTCGTCGCGCTCTAGTTCTAGCTGACCTGATTGGATCGTAATGTCGGCGACTTGGGAGATTTTGACCACGGCTCCCGCTGGAGCGTGGATGGGGAGTTCTTTGATGTCGTCCAGCTTGGCAACTTTGCCGGGCTCGGCGATGACGCGGATGTCGATGACTCGATCTCCCTCCAGCACGCTGGACGCCGGGGTGCCGAGCATGGCGGTGTTCAGCGCGCTGGCGATGTCGTCGGCAGTAAGGCCCAGGCGCTGAGCGTCGATGTTGCGCACATGGAAGTTAATAGTGGGGCCGATGAGGGTGAGGCCATCACTGAGATCGACGATGCCTTCCACTTTCTCCAACTTTTCAGCGATGTCGGTGGCGGTCTTTTTCAGCCAATTGGTGTCGGTCGAGTAAATCTTGATTTCAACGGGCGAAGGAGATTCGGTGAGGTCGCCCACGAGGTCGCCGACGATGCCGGGGAATTCCCACTGGGTGGATGGAAGTGCGACATTGAACTTGTCACGCAGTTCTGTCTTCACCTCTTCGGTGTCGCGTTCACGGTCGCGTTTGAGTTTCACCAAGAAGTCACCCGTGTTGGGTTCAACGATGTGCAGGCCCAAGGCAGCACCGGTGCGGCGAGAGTAGCTCTCCACCTCTGGAGTGGCGCGCAGGATGTCTTCGGCGGCGCGCATGACGCGGTCGGTTTCTTCCAAGCTGGTGCCCCAGGGAGTGACGTAGTCGATGACAAAGCCGCCTTCATCCATCTCCGGCATGAAGTCGCTAGGCAATTGTTCATACTTCTTCCAGCCGCCGAAGGCGATGGCGAAGCAGGCGAGCAGGGTGAGCCATCGCAGCTTCAGTGCGAGACCAAGGACGGCATCGAACAACCTCAGCACGGGCTGCAGGATGAAACCGCCTTCGGGGTTCGTGGGTTTCTTGCGCTCCCGTAAAAATAGAGAGGCGAGCGCAGGTGTCAGGGTGATCGCCAACACGAGGGATGTGAGCAGCGCGACGACCATGGTGAGGGCAAGGGCGCGGAAGAAAACACCGGGTAGGCCGTCAAGAAAAGCCAGGGGGATGAAGACGACTACAGGGGTGAGGGTGGAGCCGATCAGCGGGCGGATGATCTCGCTCATGGCGGTCTTGATGGCTCGTAGTCTCGATTCGCCGCTGGAGAGGCGTGCATGGATGGCCTCCACCACGACGATGGCGTCATCGATGATCAGTCCGATGGCGGCGGCGATGCCTCCGAGGGTCATGAGATTAAAAGTCATGTCGGTGATGAGCATGACGACCACCGTGGCCAAGACGGAAACTGGGATGACGACGACAGCGGTAAACACACTGCCGAAGTTTTTCAAAAATAGGAATAAGACGCCAACGGCGAAAAGGAGACCGATGACGATGGCTTCCCGGACACTGCCGACGGACTCTCTAACAAGGAGCGATTGATCGTAGAAGTAGGACAACTTCATGTCCTCGGGGAGGGTGCGTTTAAGTTCGTCGATCTGTGATCGCAGCTCTGCAGCGATATTGAGGAGATTGCTGCCGGAGGGCTGCGCGCGGACGTTGAGCAGGACGGCATCGCGACCTTGAGCGGTGACGACGTTGAAAACAGGCTCGGGTCCTCGTTCCACCCGAGCGACATCGCGGATGCGGATAGGATGGCCCTGGGGAGAGGTGATGACGAAGTTGAGCAAGTCTTCCTGGTTCTTCACGCGGCTGTCCACGAGGGCGAGGTAGAGGGTGTAATTCTCCGCGTGCAGGCCAGCCGAAGCGACGAGGTTATTTTTTTCCAAGGAACGGGTGATGTCTGAAAGCGCGAGGCTGGCGGCGGTGAGCTTCACTGGATCTGCGATCACCTGATACTCTGGCTGGCGGCCTCCGACGAGGTCTACTCTGGCGACGCCGGGCACGGTGAGGAAGCGTGGCTTCATGTCGTAGCGGGCGACTTCCCAGAGTTCGGTGAGGCTGCGCTTTTCACTGGTCAGGCTGACGCCGATGACAGGGAAGGCGTTGAAAGTGAGGCGCCAAACCGATGTGTCAACGGTAGCTGGCAAGGTGCCTTTGAGTTGCGAGAGTCGATTGAGAATAAACATCTCACTCTGGACCATGTCGGTGTCCCAGTTGAAGACGACGTCGATGTTGGCACTGCCACGGCTGGTAGTGGAGCGGACATGCTCGACGCCGGGAATATCCTTCATCGCCTCCTCCATGGGGCGTGTGATGGTGGCCATCATTTCGTCGGCGGGCATGACGCCATTGTCGATGACGAGCTCACAGCGTGGGAACGAAGTCTCTGGGAAAACCGATGATGGCATCCTGAAAATGCTGGCCACGCCACCCGCGCAGACAGCGATGGTAATAAAGATGATGGCGAGTCGGTGGCGGATAGCGAAGGACTCGTCCGCCTCTAGCAAGTGGCTCACTTGGCTTCCTCCGTTGCCTGGATGACGTGGACCTTGGTTTCCTCTGGCAGGCCATACGAACCAACAGTCACGACCATTGCCCCCGCGCTAATACCTTCTCCTTCAATCTCGATGAGGTCATCCTGATGCAGCCCAGTTTTGACGACTACCCTTCTGGCAGTGTCGCCGGAGACGACGGAGACGGTGCTCTCGCCTTCGTTGTCGGTATAGACTGCTGCTGTTGGCACTGCCAGTTTGTCTTTGCTCTCCTGCACGGCGATGCGGGCGGTCATGAAGGAGCCTGGGCGCAGCTTGACTTCTTTGGGGAGAGCAGTGCGCACTAGCACAGTGTCGGTGGCGGAATCGACCAGTGGACTGATGAAGGTGATGCTGCTGGTGATGGGGGCGCCTTCGGTGCCCGCGCTGAGTCTCACGCGCTGCCCCAACTCGATGTCCATCGCCTCGGCGCGGGGAATGCGAAGGGCGACAACAAGGCGATCTAGATCCACGATCTCGGCCAGGGCTTTGGTGGAGTCCGCGGCTTCTCCGGGTTTGGCATCGAACTGCACCAGTGTGCCCGTCATGGGTGCCTCGCCTCGCAGGAGAGTTTGATCGACCTTTGCTGCCGCGAGTTCGGTCTGCGCTCCAGCGAGTGCTTGCTCGGCCTCCAAGACCTGTTTGGCAGAAGTGCCTTCGGCGGCGATGAGCTTTTTTTGGCGATCCACATTGGCTTGGGCGAAAGTGATGCCGAGTTCTGCCTTGGCGACAGCGGCATCGACGGCGCGACTGTCGAGCTTGAACAAGACATCTCCCTTTTTCACCAGCTGACCTTCCACGCCGTTGATCTCGGTGATGATCCCGGCCATGGCGGGTGAAAGCTTCGCGCTGGCGGTTGGCCCTGGCACCACGGTGCCGTAGGCAGTGATGCTGCGTGTGAGGTCCGTTCTGATGACTTTGGCGACTTGCACCGCGACATCCGTGGGAGCTGCTGCGGGCTCTTTTTCAGCGAAGATGCATGGTGCAGTCAACAATGCGGCAATCAGAAACGCTGCGGCTTTCATGGCGTGGAGATTAGTTGCCTGAACGCACGGGGATTTGGAGAGCGGCCTCGATTTGGCCGAGAGCTTCCTGGGCTTGGATGCGGGCTTCAAGGCGGGATAAACTGGAGGCGCTGGCCTCGATGCGGCGGCGCACGAGTTCTAATGAGCCAAGCTCCCCTGCGGCCACCATGCGCTCGGTGGTCTCGCTAGCATGCCTGGCTTCTTCGGCAAGTTTTGCTGCGGTGGCGGACTTGGCTTGGGCGGCCTTGTAGGCAGCTAGAGCAGTTTCGATTTCACCAAAGACGGCGGCTTGTTGCGCTTCGAATTTGGCGGCTGCGGTTTTGCGTTTGGCTTCGGCCTGTTCGATCTGGCCGCGATTTTTGTTGAGCAAGGGCAGTTCGACACTGAGCCCGAGGGTGAATTTGTTGTCGGTTTGATCCAGTTCATAACCGGGACCGAGATTGATGTCGGGATACTGTTTGGCCACCTCCAGGCGGAGTGCTGCTTCGGTGGCTTTGTATTCGGCCAGCGCGGCGAGCAAATCGCTGCGGTGAGTGAGGGCCTTGGTGCGGGCGGCACTGCTGGGCACGCTGGGGAAGGAATCGAATGCCGAAAAGTCGAGTGAGATTCTTTGAAGGGCAGCGCTGGGCACGCCGACTGCGGAGGCGAGTTGTGCCAAGGAGGTGGCGGAGTCCTTGTCGGCATCGTGGAGTGCAAGCTTGGCGCGGTTCAGGTTCAGGCGCGCTTGGGTGACTTCG
>Ga0075163_10013902_pt1 | contig 10411 bp, 8 predicted proteins | sample JI1023141ADNA_FD_71478 | JGI IMG/M metagenome (GOLD analysis project Ga0075163, IMG submission 71478) | Wastewater effluent complex algal communities from Wisconsin, to seasonally profile nutrient transformation and Carbon sequestration -... | ecosystem: Engineered > WWTP > Effluent > Algae... | reverse complement strand
TTGTTTCTGTAAATCAGCTATTGTCTTATCTCTAGTATCCAGTTCTCCTCGGCGTGTAGCATTTTCTTTTTGTAATTCACTATAATTAGTATTTAATTGCGCCAATTCATCGAGAGATATATTTCTTCTCTCCATTCCCTTAAAGACATCATTTAAAGCTCCGCTTCGAGCATTTCCGGCGATTGCCCCTTTCATATGAGGCCATTCCCAAGCAGCTTCGTTTAAATAATTTTTATATAATTCTTCATTTTCTTCTTGTTCATTCTTCCATTTAGTAGAGCCAAGTTTATTCATATCTCTAATTTGACCAAGGGTATCAGCAAACTCTTTTTGACCTTGAGTACCATAAAGACCCAACTGTTTAAGATTACCGATTTGCCCCTGATGCCCTAAGGAAAGCTCGGATTTCATTGTGTCCTGTAATAATTTATTGCGTTCCTGGAGGGTAGCTTTTGAAATCTCTCTTGCTCTTTCTTCTGCTGCCTTAATATGCTGCTCGGAACCATAGTTATTGTTCCTAATAAATTGCTGATTAATAGCCGCTAAATCTTTTTTTAATTTTTGTTTAGCTTCATCCTCAAGTCCTTTAACAGCACCCCGCATTCTTTCCGGAACTATTTCCATAGCTTGTTGCCCTACTCCCGGGTTCGTCATCAATTGACCGACTAATGCTTTACGGTTATCATAAAACGCATCTTTAAACTTTGGATTTATCGCTTCTAATGTACTGTGAGATGCTAATATTTCAGGAGGAAGATCAGCCATCAAATTTCCTTTATATGTAGGAGGAGTTCGTATGTTACCCCATTCTTCTACCGGGGCAGAGACATCTATACCATATGCTCTTAATGCCTGTAATGCATCTTTTCCTGATTGAGCTTCGATATCGGGATGAGCTCCAAACCCGACATTCCTACTTAAAGGCCCAAGAGCGTCTTGTAGCATTTCCATTCTTTTATATGGCAAAGAGGCCTCTTGATTAAATGAGTTTTGTGCAACTTGGTTAGCCAAATTAGTATAGCCGTGTTTCTGAGCCCCAAATTGTTCAAGGGCGCCCATTAATCCCTCTCTACGAGCGGTTTTTTCAGATTGTAATTTTTGAATAGTTTTAGCAAGTTGCTGGTTACTAGATTGTTCTAAAGTTCCGCTTGCTCTTCCTATATCTTCAAAGCTTCGGGAGGCTTCACGTAATCCCCTCCCAATATCTTTTTGTCCCTTATCTTCAAATCTATCACTCCTAGGCTCGTATGATTCCCTGAATTGGTTGCGCAAAACTCCTAGCATCTTATTTTCATTAAAACGTTGCTGCCGTTTGCCAAGCATTTGCAATTGATCCTGTATATTTTGTGGAGAAAACCCTACATTAGATCGATTTAAGACACTCTCTAATTTTTTTGAATAAGGAGGTAGTTTTTTAGCAAATTCTTCTTTTAAATTTCGTGCTCTTTGAGTAAGACTCGACATGGGAGCTATTTTTTGCCCTTTATATACCGGGTAATTTAATCCGGAAAGTCTCGCTTGATCCCTAGCTAAAATTTTTGCTGCTTCATCAAGAAGCTCTTGGGGGGCTAAATCAGCTCCGTATCTTTTCATAACTAACCTTTTAATTTATATAACTCATTAATGATTTTGCTTTTGGAGGTAAGTTATTAATAGAACCACCTTTACTATGCTTACGTATATCTATCACTGCCCTGTCTAATTTTTTTGCGCCGGCTGCATTATTGCCGTCTCCTAAATGAGCAACGGCATCAGCAGGGATAACATATTCCCCATCAGAAAGGAGAGCCTCTATTTTGTCATCTTGCCCACCCGTATTTCCTTGTAAGTAATATCCTAATCCCGACGGATATTCTATCTCTTCAGTTTCGTACATTGTTCTAGGAAGAGCTAGTCCTCCTTCTTTATAAGGAATAGGCGCACCGGTAAACTCAGGATTATTATAATAACTTAGCCATTTACCGGACTTTTTATATTCTTCGGGGGTGTTACTTCTTCTATATAGTGGTTCAATATGACCTAATCTTTCTTCCGGTAAGAATTTTTGACGTGATATTCTCCTTCTCATTTGCTCTTCCGCTAACAAATCAGCTTCCATCTCGGCTCGTTCAGCAGGGCTTAATCTAAGGGCTCTTTCTAAACGTTTTTGTTCCTCTGCGTGTTGTTCCGGTGTTTTTTCCTTTTTTGCTTTTGGACGGTTTATGAAGGAGCTACCAACAGATGCTAAAGTTAAAAGATTTTTAGGCTTAGTAAGATAATCCCCCGTATTACTTAATAATTTATCAAACCACCCTTGTTCTCCTCCTTTGTCGCCAGCACTTACTCCGCTTAATGAACGATATTTATTAAAATTTTCTAATGCAGACCCTTGATTATTTGCTTCAAACATTCTAGAAACTGGAGAGTTTCCTCCACCTCCAAACCCTAAAAGATTTGTTAATCCGGAAACTCCTTGTCCAAGTTGGCCCATATTGCCGAGCCAACTTCCCATATTTGAGGTACCATAATTTTGTAAAATATTTCCTGCATTATTAAATCCTAGACCGCTTAAGCCTCGGCCAAGTGAATTTGCAGCTCCAGGAATCAACATTCCTTGCAGCCCTCCCCCAAGAGCTCCTTGTAAGATATTTTTATGCCTTCCTAATATCGCTTCTTTTGCTCCTCCTCCTATGGCTCCTCCTAAAGGCCCACCAAATACAGCACTTCCTAGTCCTACTATTTCAGCCAGTGCTCTTTTTGGTTTAGTAACAAAACTTTTGATAGCTTTTCCAGGATTAGAAAAAATACTAAACTGTGGGAGGCCGGTTTTTTTATTAATTGTACCGCTACCTCCCATATCTTTTAATATCATAGCCTCTAACGGGTTGATATGAGCTAATATTGTGTCTTCTCCTTTCCCTTGTGCTCTAATCATTTCAGCAAGCATTGGATAAGGATTATTTGGTTTATTGGTTTTTTTCTTTTTTACAGTTCCACCATCAGCATAAGTTACTGTATTAGGATTAGCAGTATTAGTAAAAGGAATTGACTGGGAAGGAGGTCTAGGATAAGAAACATTATTACTTAGCATATTAGGTAATATATTGCTTTCGGCATATGAATCGAGTTCATAAGGATTTTGTGGAACTTGATTAAAATACGGATCTGTATTTAATGACATATCTGTATTTTGATAACCATTATTAAATCTTGTATCAAACATTTTCACCTCTTTCTATATTAGATTCATTATTTACTATTAAATAGACGGTCTTCGCCCACTCTTGCCAATTCTTAAAATTTTCTTTTTTAATTCCTTCAGTAATAGAAAACGGGGAAGGGATCCCTGACTTTGCAAAAATACCGGTTCCAACTACAATCGCTCCCCACTCTTGCCATTTGTTTTCATCTTCTAACAACGGAAGATATTCTTTTGGATAATCTGCTACTAAAGCAGCACTCCAATTATTTAAAGTTATATATTCAGGCCAAACTATTGACATTATCGTGCATCTCCTATACCGAGTAATAACATTATGTGCCCGATTTCAAAGTCATCACCTGAGCTGAATGTAAAGCTCATATTGCGTCCTTGTACCCTCACATCTACTTTACCTGTGGTACTATCAAATGCTATTGGTGCACTATTAATTGTTGGGCTTTGTGCATATTCCCTGGTGTTAACTATAACTTGAAACTTAGAAATGACATTATTTGCCGGTACAAAATCAGGCTCTATTCTTTGTAACTCTATCCATCTATTAAGTAATTGAGATGAATTAGCTCCTTTATTAAGTTTGGGAGGAAATGCTGTCCATGAAAATATAGGAGTAGTAAAAGAGGAAGGAATAACTGCTATTCCTCTACCACCACCTTGAGCGGCATTTTGTTTTATGCCAGTTTCATGTCTCCAAATATTATAATCACTAGGCGTGCCTCCAACAAGAAATTTTCCATAAGTACTCATAAATCCAAAATCACTAGAAAACACACCGGCAGTTCTAGAAATCGCTGTATCGTACCAAAAATTTTCTCTTTTATTGTAAACTATAGCTCTTGAGTTATCTCCTACAACATTCTTTACTGGGTAAAACCACCATATTTCACCATATTTCGTATTCTTGACACCAAAAACCTGCTGTCGTCTTCCCATATCAATATTATCAAAGAAATAATTGAGATTCATTCGGTTATCCATTTCTTGGACAATACCGTTATAAACAAAAAATCTATCAGTACCGGGCCAGAAAAAAAGACCGTCATACTCCACTACGCATTTACTAGACAAAATAGAAGAGCTGTTAGATATTACATCAGTTCTAAACTCTACCGTAGCTGTCCCGATATTTGTAACACGTACAACAGAGGATAACGTCCAAAAAAGAAGAGAAGGACTATTAGAACCGCCCCGAATCGGACGCCCAAAAACAACCTTATCAGTAGAAATGTTGAAAGAACCGCTATCTCCTCCTGTAAAGGTAAATGGATTAGCTGATTGACTGTGTTGAACTAACCCATTGGATCCATACAAAAAAAGATAAGGAGCAGCAAAAACTAGTCCCCCGTTAATTAATGAATTTACTCCTGTAAGAGCGTTAGTCGTAGCTACTCCATTAAGTGCGGTAATAATTTCTTTGGAATAAAATAAAGATTGAGAATTTTGATTTATATTTACTGCATTATTAGTCTGCATAAATACTATATAAGCCTTTCCTGTTCCTTTATCGACAACGGTCTCGGCTTCCCACATTACTGATGTGCTAGATGATATATTTACTAAGCTATTATTACTTATTGGAACCCAATTAGCTGAGTTATTTTGGGTACTGATTCCTCTTTCACTACAAATAAAAATTAAAATTTCTTTTCCGTTATCCCAAGGAAAAATTGCTAACTGGGTAACTCTTGTCACAGGAGGATGAGAAATAGCACCTTTCATTCCACCTATTTTTTTTATCTTTCCTCTTTGAAATCTAATCCATTGTCCATCGGTACAATATTCCGATTGAAATGTAGTGCCGTCTCTTTGAATGCCGGGGCTATATGTTAAAGGAAAAAGATTAGCTGCCATTAGTCTTTATCCCTCTTGCTTAATCTATCGGTATATCGCTCTTTAGTATCCGTTAGAATATCTTTTAAAGCTCGATTATATAAAGCCTCAAATACGGGAACACGTTCATCATCTTTTAAAAACGGTATTGTCTCAACCAGACAAGCGTATAAAAGTAAACTCGGATATTTATCTGTAAGAAAATTTACCGGGTTTGTAGCATTGAATAGAGGTAAACTTAAATAAATTAACTCATATACATATGCAAAATCCGGAGTAGGCGCAAGAAAAATAGAACCGGCTCCTACATTAGCTGGCGGCATACTATAATCTGCAGAAAATATTGGGGGGCCCACAACTGTAGTCGTAGGTGAATATGTTTTACAAAATTCATAAGTTCTTGGTAGCACATAATTAGTAGTGGGAGAAGGACCAGGAATAATATAGGACAGACTAATTGTTTCCTTCCAATCAATAGGTTTTGTAATTAAAGGGGAATTTTGAGTAAATGTAGGGTTGCCCTCTACGATTTTCTGAAATCCGATACTTCTAGCTTCACTATAAATTCTACTAATACCTTGGTTAATAAAATCAGGGATTTGATTTTTAAAAAAATCATCGGTTCTATTAGCATAATTCTGTATTTGAAGAGTGAGAGAGTTATAATTCATTTGTTTCCTCCCTATCTTGTATACGTTGAAGTTCCTGGTTTAATGCTACTGCTGAATATCCAGTTACATCTTTTATCCGTTTATTTAAATTGGTAATTATCAATAAATTAGATTTATTAGGTTTTTCCGCAAGTTTAAGAGCAAGATCTAAAAACTTCTTATCAGTTAATAATTTAGTAGTTGCAGCTGTCCCAATTACAGTGCCAATTGCTTGAGGAGTATAAAGACTGCCTAAAATCCCGGCAATGGCTCCCGTAATTGCTGTTCCAGAAGGGTTTGGAACACTTCTATTTTTAATTGCCATAGCTTTTGCAACTGTACCTAATTTTTGTATCTTGGCAAAAGTTTCTGTATCTACTTGTTTTTTTATTATCTCATCTTTTCCCGGAGTATTTATGGCTTTTGCCAAAGCATTATAAGATAAATTATCCGTAGCTGCGTTGATACTTTTGTCACCTAACAATCCTTCAAGCTTTTCTCTTCTAGCTACTTTTCCAAATAAGGCATCCGCTTCTTTAAAAGTTTTATACCATTCCGGATTTGTTTTTCCATATTCGGTTATATCTTTTGAAATAGCCTTTTGGAGCTGCCTGAGTTGGTTTTTGACGCCTTCATCCATATCCCACTTAATAATCGAATTAAGGCTCTTCTTGGTTCCTATAAGCTTATTAACATCAAAATCTTGTATTGGTATTTTTATGGGACCATATTGACTTACTAATTTTGATTGAGGTTCTATTTCACTTTTAATAGTTTCTAGAGTTTTTAGAAGATCCCTTTCATTGGGAGAAAGGACGGCAGTATCTATTTTTATATCATCTATGGCTTTTTTTAAATTTCTAGGTTTTACTTTTGCTTCTTTAGGAAGAGTTGAGAGAGCTTCATTGTATAGATTAGCAATTTGCGATTCTATTTCAGGAGTTTTTGCGGGTCCTGTTTTATTATATACATTCTCAAGAGCTTTTAATGTTTGCTCTTCAGCGGTTGAATATTTTTTTCCTAATTTCTCACCAAAATAAGGAGTTTTTCCTATAAATTGATCAGCTAAACCGGTCAATTTTGAATTTGTAAGGGCAGCAGCAGGTAGGTCAATCCCTAAATCTCTTGCTGCTTGAGCAGCTTCAATATTTAAGCCTTTTGGAGATAACCCCATTATTTTTAATGGTAGTTTTGCTGCTGTCTCAGGAATTTTTTGAAAAGCACTATAAATATTTTTAGGATTAAGTTTTGTAGCTGTATAAGGAGCGATTACCGTAGATCCAATATCAGCAACTAATGGATTAACTCCGCCTTCTTGTAAAGCTCCGCTAGTTCCCCCGATAGCAGCGCCCGTACCAAATAATTTTGCTGCATTCAATGCACGAACTCCCTTACCGATTAGCCCCCATGGGCCTAATGATCCGGCAAATTCAGCAGCGTGTGAGGCTACTCTTTGTCCCCCTGTAGTTGGTCGAGGAGTTATATCTATGCCTAATTTATTAGCGCCCGACTTTAACCAAGAAGACGGTCTATCAACATTATTCGGGCTAAAATAATCATTTTCCGATCCGGTATCTATATTATTAGGTTTGCCTGCTTGCTCACGCAAAAATCCTAAGGTTGATCTCCCTCCTCTTTCTGCGAGATGAAGTAAGTCCGCCGGTAAATCCGCTATAGATGAAACTCCTTTGAAAGCAGATTTACCTAAAAGAGAAGCCCAAGAGTCGCCTTCTTGTTTTTTTGGCATGATTTTATACTTAGAATATTTGTTATCCAATGACTCTGCTGGTTTTTGTATTTTATACTTATCGTATTTACTCATTCCTACTCTATACTCTCTATAGGAGTTAAACCGTCATTAATGGCCTCTTCGACTTCCTCGGGGGGAAGTAAGTATTGTTGTCCGCTTTGATCTTGCATTAATACAAAATTTTCATCAGTCTCTCCCGAATTTATATCGACATTTTGGTTCCGGAGTGCCATGTTTTCCATCTCATCTATATCATTAGGATCTATATTAATCCCTAAATCAGCACTTAGTTTTGCGGCCTTATAATAAATATCTATCTCTTTATTGAGAGAGCTCATTTTCTGTTTTATGGTCTCATAATCCTCATGTTTTATATCAGGAAAATTTGGCTTTAAGCGATCGTACATGCCTTGACCCAATTTACCGCCCCCCGCTTTAACAGCTTCTAAAACAGCAGTTAGATTACCCATTTTCGCCGCTAAATCTTTTCTAGCGGCAGTTTCTTTTTGAAGAGTCTCTTTATTACTAAATCGACCAAAAAAATCTTTAACCGGATTAGTTACTCCCGAATAACCTCCAATTGGTTGGAAAGTATTATCTTTTGTAAGTTTTTGTAATTCATCCCAGCTTTTATTTATTTCTTTGACAGCTAAGTAGGTATTGCCGGCATTTTTTTTCAATTTATTAGCTTGCCTTTGTTCTATTTTATCTAATGGACGAAAAGCTTGGCCCTGATAGTCTATTAATCCATCTTGACCTGCTGCCCCAGTCGTCCTAGCATTCATTCTAGAATTCAGCGCATCATGATAACGTCTTTGCTCCCCAAGTTGAGTTTCAGCATATTGTCTTTTCCACGCCCTTTCTTCCGCTTGAGCCTGTCTTTGTTGCTCTGCTGCCTGGTAAGCTAGCATCTGATTAGCAAGAGCATTATTTTGAGTTAATGCCGCTTCTTCGGCATCATCATGTGCCATTATTGCCGGAGATAGCGCCCTTCCAATTGAGCCGAAATTATTCCAAAAACCTTTTTGTTTAGGTTGTTGGGCGATATTATCCCCGAAAGCAAGCATTGACCGTCTTAAGGCTTTCTCTTGCTGCTTCTCAGTCATCCCAAGCGATTCTCTTGCGCTTGAGATGGCTTTACTTATTCCGCTATCAAAAGGGTTATAAGGAGCTGCCTGTTGTGGTGGCAGTTCCATATTAGGCCCCTGATTTTGCTGCTGCTGACTTTGTAAATAATTTAAAATTGCCGGATTCATAATTGATACCTAAATTAATTATAAGTTGGCCCAGCCATTATTTATATAAGTTCGTGGTATGGTATTAGTTGTATCGTAATATACAAAGCCATTGATTTCGTTTGCAGCTACTTCAACTGCTATTCTAGTTCCGGAAGGCAATACAAATGCAGTTCCGGAAGCCAGTCCAACGCCAGTAGGAGTAGCAACACTAGAATTTAAATTATTCCACGCCCCATTAATATAGTTTTGAAAAGTATTAGTAGTAGTATTATATATGATCGCTCCATTAACTAGGGTAGCAGCCGGAATAGCCGCTATTTGTGCCGCAGTTAATTGCGGCGCATAAAATCCGTTATTTTTATTAGTTGAACTAGGTGTAATAGCTAGATTTGATACACGAGTAATAGCCGGTTTAGACATAAAATCCTCTTTAAATTAAAAACTAAAAGATTCTTTTATGGACAAGAAGAAAACCAGATACGATTTTGAGTTTCGTAGAAACTATAATTGGAATTTAGACGGTGATATATTAACCCGGTTATGACGTGTTAGTGTCTCGTTTGACAATTACTTTATGAAAAAGTAATAAAACTACGATTTTGAGTTTCGTAAAACTAATTCAGTTAAGTAGCGGAAATCAAAGCAATAATGTCGTCTATCAAGATATTATTAGCTTCTATAGTAGAAATCTGAGCAATACTATTAGTTTCTTGTTGTTGATATTGTACTATAGTATCTTCGAATTGACCAATAGTGGCAATAATAGTATCAATTGTTTGCTGTAATGTAGCTATTTGATCCAGATTTGTCGTTTTTACACTATTTAAGTAGTCTATTAAAGGTTGATTGTCTTGCATATTATTTTTCCTTAAGTTGCAGTTATAGTACATGTTAGTTCTCTTACTGTAATACTGTTAGTATTAGTCGAGAAAGCAAAAACCTCAATATAATCATTTGGAAGTAGAGAAGGTATTGTGGTATGGAAAGAGTTAGAATAAAAAATATTAAGTGTAGAAACAGTTATAGGTATATATCCTGGAACAACTTGCACTCCATTTCTAAAAACAGCAAAAAAAAGCTCTCCTAATAAGGTACCACTATTAACCTTAACATTAAGATTAACATGAATTAGTGCAGTAATAGACGGTATTCCAATATACCGCAATCTATTAGTAATAGGCATTGAAAATAAATTTAAATTAGTACTCAACGTACTTCCTTGTATCTTAGTCCAGATACCAGATAGAGCAGTAGCACTGATGTTTCCACTCAAATATATAGTTCCAGAAGGGCGTCGCCCATATAAAGTAGTTCCGGTAATACTTCCCCCTACAATAGCGTCACAACCATTTCCAAGAACTATAGTATTAGAAGTGCTTACTATAGCCTTATATCCAATAGCAATACCGTTTGTAATCGAATCATTTCCTGCTTCTGCCAAGGCTCCAACAAAAACACACTCACTATAAGCAGTAAAATTTAAACCCGCCTGATAACCAATTATAGTATTAGAGCTGCCAGAGACGCTATCTAAAGCGGCGTCTGTTCCTAGTACCACGTTATTAGCTCCACTCTTATTGGCACTTAATGCTCTGTAGCCAATGGCAATATTGTCAGGGGCGTTATCATTGTTAAATAAACTACTACTACCGATTGCAATATTGTTAGGTGCAATATTGTTAAATAAACTATTAAGACCAATGGCAATATTGTTATTAGAATTAACGTTGAGAGCAAGAGCTCC
>Ga0075163_10013901_pt1 | contig 10411 bp, 11 predicted proteins | sample JI1023141ADNA_FD_71478 | JGI IMG/M metagenome (GOLD analysis project Ga0075163, IMG submission 71478) | Wastewater effluent complex algal communities from Wisconsin, to seasonally profile nutrient transformation and Carbon sequestration -... | ecosystem: Engineered > WWTP > Effluent > Algae... | reverse complement strand
CGCGCGCGGTGGGCGTGAACCCGATCAGGATCAACTACGTGGCGTCTGACGGCGGTGGCGAGGCGGCAGCCGCCGTCCTGGAGGGCAAGGTCACCGTGGGGGGCAGCGGCATCGGCGAGTTCGCCGAACACATCCGCAGTGGCAAGATGAAGGCCGTGGCCGTGACCAGCGGCGAGCGCCTGGCGGCGTACAAGGACATTCCCACGCTCAAGGAGCAGGGCATCGACGTCGAGATCAGCAACTGGCGCGGCCTGTTCGGCAAGCCGGGTCTCACGCCCGCGCAACGCCAGGCGCTGACCGGCGCGCTGCTGGCCACCACGCAGTCGCCCGCGTGGCAGGAGGCGCTGAAGAAGAACGGCTGGACGCCGGCGGTGCTGGTGGGCGATGAGTTCACCAAGTTCGTGGAGAGCGAGTTCGCCAGCCTGCGCAGGACCATGGAGACGGCGGGCATGGTCGTGGTGCCTATTGGGTTGACGCCGTGATGCCCCCCTGGTCCCCATAGTCGCGCGGACGCGGCAAGGCCGATAGCGAGCGGCCGCGCGTCCTTCTTCGCAGTGGTCAGGCGCTGCGGCGCCTGCTTGCCCGGCGTCGGATCATCGACGACGGCCCGGGCATCGAGGTGGCGGATTGAATGTCCGCGTCCCCGTCGAGTGCACGGCTGCGGTGAATCGCGCCCGGCCAGCCGCATGGCGCGCCTCGATCCGAAAGAAAATAGACCCGCAGCCCGTGCCAGACAAGTGCTGAAAGCTATTGAAAAAGTAGCGATCGCGCCATGGCATCATGCCCGCATGATCCACCGACCCGATGCCCTGAAGCACCTCGCGCCGCACTGGTTCGCCATCGTCATGAGCCTGTGCGGCCTGGCGCTGGCCTGGGGCCGCGCGGTGCCGATGCTGGGCGATATCGCCGGCGCTGGCGCGCTGCTGCTGGCCGGCGCGGCGGCGCTGGTGTTCGTCGCGCTGGCGCTGCTGTCGCTGCTGCGCTGGCAGCATTTCGGCGACGCGGTGGCGGCCGACCTGGCGCACCCCGTGCGGCACGCCTTCTTTGCCACGATGCCGGTGTCCCTCATCTTGCTGGCCACCTGCGGCGTGGAGCTGCTGGGCGCCAGCGGCTGGCTGGCGGCGCTGTGGTGGCTGGGCTCGCTGGGGCAGTTCGGCGTCACGCTGTGGGTATTGGCGCGCTGGTTGTACCCCGATCCGGCGCGCCGGCCGGGCTGGCACGCACTGACGCCGGTGCTGTTCGTGCCCGTGGTCGGCAACGTGCTGGCGCCGCTGGCGGGCGACGCGCTGGGCGCCGGCGGCTGGGCGGCGGCGCAGTTCGGCTTGGGGCTGCTGCTGTGGCCGGTGCTGCTGGCGCTGCTGCTCGCGCGCATCGCGGCGCAAGGGCCGTGGCCGGACCGCCTGCTGCCGGCCACCTTCATCACCGTCGCGCCGCCGGCCGTGATCGGCAGCGCCGCGCTGCAACTGGGCGCGCCCACGGTGCTGGCCTGGATGTGCTGGGGCGTGGCGCTGTTCTTCCTGCTGTGGAGCTTCCGCATCGGCCGGCGCATGCTGGCGCAGCCGTTCTCGATCGGGTTCTGGTCGCTGGGCTTTCCGCTGAGCGCTTTCGCCGCGCTGTCGCTGCGGCTGGCGGCGCGCGATGGCGCGGCGCAGGCGCCGGCCATGCTGGCGCTGGCCCTGGCCTCGCTGGTCGTGCTGCTGCTGGCCGTCGCCACCTGGAAGGGCTGGCGCCAGGGCACGCTGCTGCAGCCCGAGCCTGTGGCGATGATGGCCGCGAGCGCTGGCGACCGGCCGCCGCCGTCGCGCTGAGTACACATTGAGTAAAATCCGCCGCCAGCCCGCACGGAACAAGCGTTGAAAGCTATCAATAAAGAAGCATCTGTCTTTTTTTTGCTTTGCCGTGCGGACGAATGACGCTATAAACACGGCGCAGCAGCGCGGTCCGGACGCTGCCGAGGAGACACTGGATGGAATGGTTAGCTTGGATGTCGACCCCCGAGGGCTGGATCGCCCTCATCACCCTGGTGGCGCTGGAGATCGTGCTGGGCGTCGACAACATCATCTTCATCTCGATCCTGGTCGGCCGCCTGCCGCCCGAGCAGCGCAACATGGGGCGGCGCCTGGGCCTGGGCTTCGCCATGGTCACGCGCATCCTGTTGCTGCTGTCGATCACCTGGGTGATGCAGCTCACTTCGCCGCTGTTCTCGGTGCTGGGAAAGGAGGTGACGGGGCGTGACCTGATCCTCATTGGCGGCGGCCTGTTCCTGCTGTGGAAGAGCGTGCACGAGATCCACCAGTCGATGACCCCGGGCGAGGACGATGACGGCGACGGCGTCGTCGGCAAGGCACGCGTGTCCTTCGCCGGCATCATCGTGCAGATCGCCATCATCGACATCGTGTTCTCGCTCGACTCGGTGATCACCGCCGTCGGCATGGTGGGCGACATCGCCATCATGATCATCGCGGTGGTGGCCTCGGTGGGCGTGATGATGTTCGCCGCGCGGCCGATCGGCGAGTTCGTGGACAACAACCCGACCATCAAGATCCTGGCGCTGTCGTTCCTGGTGGTGGTCGGCATCCTGCTGATCGCCGAAGGCTTCGGCCAGCACATTCCCAAGGGTTACGTGTACTTCGGCATGGCGTTCTCGTTCGCGGTGGAGATGCTCAACATCCACATGCGCCGCAGCCAGGAGCGCGTCAAGCTGGCCAAGCACATGCCCGGCGGGGAGGAGTGAACGCCGGGAGCCGGCCGTCCACCTGCCCGCAGGGGGCGGCCGTCTCGCCTAGGCACTTTTCCTGACGACCGAGCACTTGAAGTAGGCCATCTGCCGCAGCGCGGCGTCCCTGGCCGCGTCGCTTTCCGCCGCGGTGCAGTCGCGGGGAACCCACAGCCGGTAGCCGCGCATGTAGGCGTCCATCGCCGTCAGGTGGACGCACATGTCGGTGGCCAGCCCCGCGACGATCAGCTCGCGGGCCTTGAGTTGCCGCGGGAGATGCGCCAGCGGTGTGGAATGGAAAGCCGAGTGCAGGGGCTTGAGGATGGTCAGGTCGCCCTCCATCGGCTCCAGCAGCGCCGCGATTCGCCCCGGATGCCCGGCAGCGCCTTGCATGCGGCGAGCAGGTCCTTGAATTCCGACCGCCAGATGCCGTAGTTGTCGTTCGCGTGGATGACGGCCACCCCGCTGCGCGCCAGGCGCCTTTTGAGCCGCGCGGTCGGCTGCGCCGCCCGCAACGCGCTGCGCAGCAGGTTCGCCGCGCCGGGAAACTGCAGGGGGTTGATGAAATCCACGAGCACCATCACCCGGGCGCTTTCCTTCAGGTTTCCGCCCTGGGCACCGCCAGGGAGCACGGATTCCGAAGACATGGCAAGCGCCCAGCCTGTCGATCAGGCGCGGTCGCGCAGTTCATGGACGCCCCCCGGTGGCGCCGTGGTTGCAGCAGAACAGGCGTTCTCCCGCCTGCACGCCGTGCCCCACGATGGGCACCCTGCATTCGGCGCAACGCGGCGCCAGCTTGTGGATGGCGCATTCGAAACTGTCGAAGGTGTGCGTGCGTCCGTCCATCTGGACTTCGAAAGTGCGGTCGTAGACATTGCCGCATGTTTCACACTGGGCCATGACGCTCTCCTTCATATCTTCCAGACGGCCCGGAGTGCAACGAGCGAGCCCGGAGATCACGGATTCGTCTTCCTGGGTGCCAGTCTGGCGCGCTTCCCACCCCCATCCTGCTTGTTGACCGTCGCTCACGCAATGCGCTCGGCGTCCTCGCGGCTGTGCCCCCCCCCTCGCGCTCGCTTTCCTCGATGTGCCGCGCCTGGCGGCGCTGCTTCTCGGTGTAGCTGGATTTGTCGCCTCGTGGCATGGGATGCGCCTGAAGCACGAGGGGCCGCCGACTCCTTGGCGTCGTGGTGCGCGCGGCGTCCTCAGTGGCGGTCGGCCCGGGGTGGCCGCTGGCCGTTGCGGGTGCCGTCCGTGGTGGTGTTCATGGGGGCGAACGTCTGCGGCGCCGCAGCGGGCGCAGGCGCGGACGCGGGGGTGGTGGATGGCGCGTCCATGGGCGCCGCCTGAGGCGGTGCGCTCGGCATGGGCGGCGGCGTGGTGGTGTTCTGCGTGGATTGGGCCATCACGCTGGCCGACATCGCCAAGCCAGCGGCCCAGGCACAGGCGGTGAGAAGATGGGTTTTCATCGTTCGATCCTTCAAGATGGTGAGAGGGAACATGCTGCGCCGCTTGGCGTTCGCCGCGGGTCGGCCTGTGCGCCCTGTTCCTGTGAGTCTGGGCTGGCATGGAGGTCGGCCCCCGCCGTACTGGCGAGGTGAGGCCGCCTCCGCTCATGCCAGCGCGGGAAAGGCGGCGCTAGACGGCGCCCCGGTCCCGCTTGGCGCGCTCCCAGGCGGCCCGGGCGGCCGGGCTGGCTTCGACCCAGTTCAGGCGGGACTTGCCGCGGTAGATGTCCCAGTCCTTCGCCAGCTCGGATTCGTACTCCTCGAACGGGCGGTCGCGGTACCGCTCGGCCAGGGTGCCGGCGATGCCCACGCCATAGGCCGGTGCATAGTCGTCGTACGTGTAGCCGTCGCGGTAGTAGGGCTCGCGCACGTAGCCCTCGCGCCAGTACGCTTCCTCGGCCGTCGGATCGACGGCTTCCGCCGTCGCCTTGCCGGCCAGTCCGCCGGCGACGGCGCCAATGACGGCGCCCAGCGCGGTGCCAAGAGGCCCCGCGAAGCTGCCGATGGCGGCGCCCGCCGCGCCCCCGGCCACCGCACCGACCCCGGTGCCGACGGGATGGGCGCCAGACGCTCCGCTCAGCGGGTCGAGATTGAGGTTTCTGTCGTCGGAGTTCATGGTCGTCCTTTCAGTCTGGCCTCCAGGGTTGAATGCCTGAGGCCAGCGTAGGCCGCAAACCAGCAGGAGGCTGTAGGACGAGGGGGCGCGGGCGTGTGGTCTGGCGCGTGTGTCTGGCGACAGCGCCACGGGCGCCGCTGTCCTGCGCCGGTGCGCCCCTCGCCGGACCATGACCAAGTCCCCACCCCCCGGCGGCAGCACGAAGAACGATGCCCGCAAACCAGGGAAAATCGCCGGCACCACGGCGGACGTCGAGCGCCTGTCCCGCCGCATCCAACGTGAACAGGACGCGCTGGACGCCCGGCTCCCCGCGCCCAAGAAGCCCGCGCCCGGGCATGCGCCCGTCCAGACCGGCGCGCGGCCACATCCGGCCAATCCGCTGCCACGCAAGCCCGGCCGCGAACAGGATCTGTCCCTGGCGCTCCGGTACGTGGGCGCGGCCAAGCTGGCGGCGCTGATCACCGGCGGCGGCGGGCCAGGGACGTCGCCTCGTTCGGCGCCGACAGGGCCTCCCAGCGCGTGGCCCAACCCGAGGAGCTGTCGCCGGCTTACGTGTTTCTGGCTTCGCCTATCACGGCCAGCTACATCACCGGGATCGTGCAGCCGGTCACCGGGGACATCGGCGCCATCTGGAGGGCTGTCATCCAGCGGTTGCTATTTTATTAATAGCTTATTGCGCAACATCCATGGGGGCTAAAGGCTATTTTTGCTCCAAATCCGTCTTGGAGGCGATGACGCCTCCGCCCAGGCACACCTCGCCGTCGTACAGCACCGCGCTCTGCCCCGGCGTGACGGCCCACTGCGCCTCGCCGAAGCGCAGGCGAAACTGTCCCGATGCGTCGCTGGCCGACAGGACGCAGCCCGCGTCCTGCTGGCGGTAGCGCGTCTTGGCGGCCAGGGCGCCGGGCGGTGGGGGGGCACCGGCGGTCCAGGCCGCGTCGCCTGCGACCAGCGCGCGCGACAGCAGCCACGGGTGGTCGTGCCCCTGCACCGCCCAGAGCGTGTTGGTGGCCATGTCCTTGCGCGCCACGAACCATGGGGCATGGTCGCCGCCACCCCGGGCCGTGCCCTTGTCCTTGATGCCGCCGATGCCCAGCCCCTGGCGCTGGCCCAGGGTGTAGAACGACAGGCCCACGTGCTGGCCGATGGTGCGCCCGCGCGCGTCCTTGATCGGGCCGGGCTTGGTTTGCAGGTAGCGGTTCAGGAACTCGCGAAACGGCCGCTCGCCGATGAAGCAGATGCCGGTCGAATCCTTCTTGCGCGCGTTTGGCAGGCCGATCTCGGCGGCGAGGCGGCGCACCTCGGTCTTGCGCAGTTCGCCGACCGGGAACAGCGTGCGCGCCAGTTGCGCCTGGTTCAGGCGGTGCAGGAAGTAGCTCTGGTCCTTGGCCGGGTCCAGGCCCTTGAGCAGCTCGTGCCGTTGCGTGGCCGCGTTGAAGCGCACCCGGGCGTAGTGTCCCGTCGCGATCTTCTCGGCACCCAGGCGCACGGCGTGGTCAAGGAAGGCCTTGAACTTGATCTCGGCGTTGCACAGCACGTCCGGGTTGGGCGTGCGACCAGCCGAGTATTCGCGCAGGAACTCGGCGAACACGCGGTCCTTGTACTCGGCGGCGAAGTTGACATGCTCGATCTCGATGCCCAGCACGTCGGCCACGGCGGCGGCGTCCAGGAAGTCCTGGCGCGACGAGCAGTAGGCGTCGTCGTCATCGTCCTCCCAGTTCTTCATGAAGATGCCCACCACCTCGTGCCCCTGCTGCTTGAGCAGGTGCGCGGTGACGGCGGAATCCACGCCGCCCGACAGGCCCACGACCACGCGATGCTTCATCATCGGCGGATTATCCCCGCCGGCCTGAAAGGACGCTTCGGCCTGGGCGGCCTCGCGCCTTGCCGGATCAGGCGCGGCGGGCTATAATCGCAGGCTTTTCTCGCATTTTTGTGGCTTGAGCGCGTGCTCCTTGGGTTGGGCGCGCGCTTTTGCTTTGCGAGAGGGATGCGCTGGTGAAGCGCGTTTTTCACGTGGGCTCCACGTGTTTTTTCACGTTAAGGGAAATTCATGCCAACCATCAATCAATTGGTGCGTCACGGGCGGGCGGTCGAGAAGATCAAGTCCAAGAGCCCCGCGATGCAGAACTCGCCGCAGCGTCGCGGCGTGTGCACCCGTGTGTACACCACGACGCCCAAGAAGCCGAACTCCGCGCTGCGCAAGGTCGCCAAGGTGCGCCTGACCAACGGCTTCGAGGTCATCTCCTACATCGGCGGCGAAGGCCACAACCTGCAGGAGCACAGCGTGGTGCTGGTGCGCGGCGGCCGCGTCAAGGACTTGCCCGGCGTGCGCTACCACATCGTGCGTGGCTCGCTCGACCTGCAAGGCGTGAAGGATCGCAAGCAGTCGCGCTCCAAGTACGGCGCCAAGCGTCCCAAGAAGGCCTGATCGCCGTCTTTCGTTCGTTTTTCATTGTTTGTTTTCCCGGTGTCCGGGCTGCCCAGGCAGGCGTCCCGAACGTAGTGACCCCAAGCGCAGCGTCCTGCGTGGGTCGAGTAAGTGAGAGTTCCAGGTGGCTCTCGCGGTGCCCGATGAGGGTGCCAACTGAAGCAACATAGAGGTCAGAAATGCCACGTCGTCGCGAAGTCCCTAAACGTGAAATCCTGCCGGACCCCAAGTACGGCAATGTCGAGCTGTCCAAGTTCATGAACGTCATCATGGAAGGCGGCAAGAAGGCGGTTGCCGAGCGCATCATCTACGGCGCGCTTGAGCAGATGGAGAAGAAAAGCGGCAAGGATCCGCTGGAACTCTTCACCACCGCCATCAACAACGTCAAGCCGATGGTGGAGGTCAAGTCCCGCCGTGTCGGCGGCGCCAACTACCAGGTGCCGGTCGAGGTGCGCCCCGTGCGCCGTTTGGCGCTGTCGATGCGCTGGCTCAAGGAAGCCGCCCGCAAACGGGGCGAGAAGTCGATGGCCCAGCGTCTGGCCAACGAACTGCTGGAGGCCACCGAAGGCCGTGGCGGCGCCATGAAGAAGCGCGACGAAGTGCATCGCATGGCCGAGGCCAACAAGGCGTTCAGCCACTTCCGCTTCTAAAGGCTCATCCCCGTCTCGAAGGCCGGGAGCCCGACCCGCCGGTTCTGGCGGGCGGGCTCTTGGCCGTTAACGAAAGAAAACCATGGCACGCAAAACCCCCATCGAGCGCTACCGCAACATCGGTATCTCGGCCCACATCGACGCCGGCAAGACCACGACCACGGAACGCATCCTGTTCTACACCGGCGTGACCCACAAGCTGGGCGAGGTGCACGACGGCGCCGCCACCACCGACTGGATGGCGCAGGAGCAGGAGCGCGGCATCACCATCACCTCGGCGGCCGTGACCTGCTTCTGGAAGGGCATGGACCTGTCCTATCCCGAGCACCGTTTCAACATCATCGACACCCCGGGCCACGTGGACTTCACCATCGAGGTGGAGCGCTCCATGCGCGTGCTGGACGGCGCCTGCATGGTGTATTGCGCCGTGGGCGGCGTGCAGCCCCAGTCGGAAACCGTGTGGCGCCAGGCCAACAAATACAAGGTGCCGCGCCTCGCGTTCGTCAACAAGATGGATCGCACCGGCGCCAACTTCTTCAAGGTCTACGACCAGATGAAGCTGCGCCTGAAGGCCAGCCCCGTGCCCATCGTGATCCCCATTGGTGCCGAGGACAGCTTCACCGGCGTGGTCGATCTCGTGAAGATGAAGGCCATCATCTGGGACGAGGCCTCGCAGGGCATGAAGTTCGAGTTCCAGGACATTCCCGCCGAACTCTTGGAATCCGCCAAGGAATGGCGCGAGAAGATGGTGGAAGCCGCCGCCGAGTCCAGCGAAGAGCTGATGAACAAGTACCTCGAAGAGGGCGACCTGTCGGAGGAAGAAGTCAAGCAGGGCCTGCGCGCGCGCACCATCGCCACCGAGATCCAGCCCATGCTGTGCGGCACGGCCTTCAAGAACAAGGGCGTGCAGCGCATGCTGGACGCCGTGATCGACTACCTGCCCTCGCCGGTGGACATCCCGCCCGTGTCGGGCACCGACGACGACGAGAAGGAAACCTCGCGCAAGGCCGACGACAGCGAGAAGTTCTCGGCCCTGGCGTTCAAGCTGATGACCGACCCGTTCGTGGGCCAGCTGACCTTCGTGCGCGTGTATTCGGGCGTGCTGACCAAGGGCGACACCGTTTACAACGCCGTCAAGGGCCGCAAGGAGCGCATCGGCCGCATCGTGCAGATGCACGCCAACGAGCGCATCGAGATCGACGAGATCCGCGCCGGCGACATCGCCGCCTGCGTCGGTCTGAAGGACGTGACCACGGGCGAAACCCTGTGCGATCCCGATGCCATCGTGACGCTGGAGCGCATGGTGTTCCCCGAGCCCGTGATCGCGCAGGCGGTGGAGCCCAAGACCAAGGCCGACCAGGAGAAGATGGGCATCGCGCTGTCGCGCCTGGCCGCCGAGGACCCGTCGTTCCGCGTGCGCACCGACGAGGAATCGGGCCAGACCATCATCGCCGGCATGGGTGAGTTGCACCTGGAAATCATCGTGGACCGCATGAAGCGCGAGTTCAACGTGGAAGCCAACGTCGGCAAGCCGCAGGTGGCCTACCGCGAGACCGTGCGCAAGACCGTCACCGATGTCGAAGGCAAGTTCGTGCGCCAGTCCGGCGGCAAGGGCCAGTACGGCCACGTGGTGTTCACGCTCGAACCGCAGGAAGCCGGCAAGGGCTTCGAGTTCGTCGACGAGATCAAGGGCGGCGTGGTGCCGCGCGAATACATCCCCGCCGTGGAAAAGGGCGTGGTCGAGGCGCTGACTTCCGGTGTTCTGGCCGGCTACCCCGTCGTGGACGTCAAGGTGCGCCTGACCTTCGGCTCGTACCACGACGTGGACTCGTCCGAGCAGGCGTTCAAGATGGCGGCCATCTTCGGCTTCAAGGAAGCCGCGCGCAAGGCCGGCCCCGTCATCCTCGAGCCCATGATGGCCGTGGAAGTCGAGACACCCGAGGACTATGCCGGCAACGTGATGGGCGACCTGTCGTCCCGCCGAGGCATGGTGCAGGGCATGGACGACATGGTGGGCGGCGGCAAGGCCATCAAGGCCGAGGTGCCGCTGTCCGAGATGTTCGGCTACGCCACCACGCTGCGTTCCATGACGCAGGGCCGCGCCACGTACACGATGGAGTTCAAGCACTACGCCGAGGCCCCGCGCAACGTGTCCGAGGCTATTGTCGCGGCCCGTGCCAAGTAAGGATTTTTTTGGCAAAACTGGCCGCTAGCCCACACCGGATAAGCGTCAATTGCTATAAAAAAGATAGTAATTTTCCATGGTCTGCGATCCCGGGTCCACGCCGTGCCCGTGCGGTGTGAATCCGGCGCCGGGATGCAGACTTGAAACCCCGCCACGGGCATCTGTTCTTTATGGAGTGATTTGAAAAATGGCAAAAGAGAAATTCGAGCGTACGAAGCCGCACGTGAACGTTGGGACCATTGGCCACGTGGACCACGGCAAGACCACCCTGACGGCGGCCATCACCACGGTGCTGAGCAAGAAGT
>Ga0075163_10013900_pt1 | contig 10411 bp, 25 predicted proteins | sample JI1023141ADNA_FD_71478 | JGI IMG/M metagenome (GOLD analysis project Ga0075163, IMG submission 71478) | Wastewater effluent complex algal communities from Wisconsin, to seasonally profile nutrient transformation and Carbon sequestration -... | ecosystem: Engineered > WWTP > Effluent > Algae... | reverse complement strand
TGCATGGACAGAATCCACACAATAAAGGGCGGTCGTGAGATAGTCAATGTTTTCAGATGTTTAGGTAATTTAGTTTAAGTTTTAGGTTTTTAATCGCACAAGGGAGGATTTCTACTCCTCCCTTTTTTCAAAAAAAATAAAAATTCGATATATGAACAATAATCAAAAAGACAAACTACCATCAGATGAATGGGATAAGTACCACCACAAAGTAGGTGCGGTAATATTGGCCATATGCCTTGCGGCCATGATAATAGCAGGTGTAGTTATTAATCATTTAAAACAAAATTAAGCCATGCTGGATAAAAAATACAAGATAACCTTAGAAGATAATGGTCAGGATTTGTTGACAATTACAACAGATAGTAAAGGAATGATATTAGAGTGCTTCCCATATTATACTTCACTATATGCTGGCGGTTACATTCCTATACGTAGCCAAAAAATAGGCGAAAAATGTATGATATACAAGCCACCTACTATAAACTTTGGATTTTTAAAATACAAAGTAGAAAAAATAGAAGAAATAAACAATAAAAAACCAAACTAAGCCATGCCAAGAATGACAACAGTATATGTACGATTTGAGTACGAACTTATAAAAAGATACGAGGGATTCAGAGAGGTAACTGTAATCGATGATGAAGATTCCCAACAGGCAGCTGTAGAAGCCTTCGAGAATGGAAACCCAGCAGAAACTCTAGAACATAGCGACAAGCACAAAGAGATCCCATCCGAGATTGAGATTATCTATAAGGGCTGCGAGTTCAAGAATGTATCTACGATCGTAAAGTGATAGAAATTTAAAGAAAACAAAAAACAAAATACAATGTCAGAAAATTCAGATAATTCAGGTATGAACATATTTTATGTACTGGGTATTACATTCGTAGTACTAAAACTATGTAATATTATTGACTGGTCTTGGTGGTTAGTCACACTACCATTTTGGGGCGGATTAGCCTTACTGCTATTCACTTTATTAGCAGGGTTACTTATAAGCCTTATAATGGACTTGATTAATTACATAAAGAGAAAGTAATACTATAAATAAAACAAAACAAAAAAAAATACCATGAAAACAGTATTTCACAACACAAAAAGAGAAGCTATGTTTCATCTAGACGAACTAGACAAAAGAGGATATAAAGCTACATTGGTAGATCAAGAAGCCATGCAAACACGGTACGCAGTAGTCTATGCGGATAAGTTTTGTCTGAACGTTACGAATACAATAGCTTTTGGAATAGTCTTAGTCGGATTAGGCATGATCGTAGGCTTAATCGTAGGAGGTATGGGCTTATGAATATCGGCGATCATATCGCATACCTAAAGGAGTACATGGACTGGATATGGGAGTTTTTAAAAAGTTTCCCGGCACGGTCAAGTGCATACAATTCATGGTTGAATGAGTACACGATAATAAGCAACAGAGTGTACAGGATGGAATCTTTGATCGAGCTAGGTATGGAGTTGCAACTCGAGGTAGTTGTGATAGAGGATAATGGGTAAATTCTAAAAGAAATAGTAATGTAATTTAGATCGACATACAATTAAGACAAAAGTAGAAAAGCTATCACAACAAGAATTCATTGATAAGTATGGATCACTTCATCCAAATCTTGGTTGTGTTGGTGAATAATTTTAAAAACAAAAAAAATAAAAAAAATGAACATAGTACAATTAAAAGAAGATGAACAAAAATTGCGTGCCTTGCTTTCTGAGAATTTAGAAAAGCAAAAAGAAATAAACGCATCTGAGCTTGTAGAAAAGTACGGTATAAATATCGGAGATACGGTAGAATTTATTAAATGGGGAAAGCAAAAAACTGGTATTGTAAAGAGGATTGAATTTTATGATACAACTCCATACGGTTACATTGTGGGATTATTTAATTCCGACGGCAAACTAGGTAAAAAGGAGTCACAAATTAGCAAGTATCATACTGATTTAATAAAAGTAATCAAAAAAGCGTCCGATTCAAAAGAATAAACAGCTATTTACTAGTATTTTTTCTATTTGATTTTCAGTACATTAGAAAATAATCACAAAATATTTTACAAAATATTTTGAAATATTGTAAATAGGTTGTACATTTGTACCAAGAAAAAAAATGAAACAATGACAACAGAACAAAAGAAAAAAGAAATTCTAAATGTAATTTTTAAAAGAGCTTATGAGTTAGTAGAAAAGGCGGAAGAATATAGAGGAATTCTATTCCCAAAAGATGCAAACTGCCAAGAAATTGAAAATGCAGCATTGAAAAGAGCATTTAAAGAATGGAAGGAAAATAAACCAGTATTCGATAAGCCTGCATTTTTATAACTGGAAGTAAAAGTAAGCACTCGGTAATAGTCTGGTGCTAAACATAAGTACAGGTATTCAAATTTTTAACCATAAATTTTTTACAAAATGAAAAGAATTACATAAATTGCACTCGGAAACAAAAAAGGGTAAGCCGTGCAAGCCTACCCTTTAAAAAATTAAATTAAGAAAAAGCAAAATTAAACAAAAAAAATTAAATTAGGAAACTATGGCAATTAATGCAACAAACAATGGTAGCCAAAGGGAGTTAATAACTCCAGGCAATTACATAGCTAGATGCTATCAAATGATCCACATAGGCACAGTAGAAGAGATTGTGCAAGGTGAAAAAAAGACACTAAATAAGGTTCGTATAGGATGGGAGCTCCCAACTGAAACAAAAGTATTTGACGAGAAAAAGGGGGAGCAGCCACTTGTAATTAGTAAAGAGTTTACGCTCTCATTACATGAAAAAAGCAATCTAAGAAAAGTACTAGCATCATGGAGAGGTAAGGATTTCACAGAAGATGAAGCAAAAAACTTTGACATAACAAAACTACTTGGAGTTGCATGTATGCTTAATGTAATACACAAGTCCAGCAAGGATAATACAAAGATATATCAAGAGGTTGGGAGCGTATCTCCACTCCCTAAAGGTTTCGAATGCCCGTTCCAAATAAATAAAACAATCCTGTTGGAATATGATAATTTCGACTTTGATTTACTTGAATCATTACCTGACTTTATAAAGGAAAAAATAAAATCAAGTGTAGAATACGCATCAATTACACATCCTAATGAACAGCATTTATCAGATAGTCATAATTACGATGACAGTACAGATATGCCATTTTAATACTATTCAATATGGATAATCAATACTTACAAATGAGTGCCACTAGCATTGTGGCACTATTTGAAACAACAAAAGTGCAAAGAAAAACATTTGTTGTACAGATTTTAGAAGCGGTCGAGACTGGATCTATAAACCCGCTAGAACTACATTTGCAGATTAAGTCAATGGAAGACATTATAAAGCAAATTACAAGCGATGATGACTATAAACAAGCTGTACTGGATGAGACATTAAAGCATGGAAGAAAATTTGAGTTTCATAATGCAGAGGTGTCCGTAAAAGAAGCTGGCATTTCTTATGACTATGAATCATGCGGAGATTCAAAAATAATAGACTTGTATAGCAAAATGAAAAAATTGAAGTCGCAAATTACTGAGCGTGAAACATTCCTTAAAAATATACCTACGACTGGTCAAGAATCAATATCTGAAGATGGAGTAATAGAATCAATCAAAAAACCTATTAAAACATCTACAACCGTTACTAATGTAATTTTGAAATAACATTTAACCCATCCAAAATGCCAAATACAGAAAATAAAAGTACGGAATACGAAAAGCAAAAGGAGATCATGTACAGGCTGAGCGATAGTTTTGAGAATATTGAGCGTGATCTTCAGCTTTTAAAATGTACTAGGTTAATGGGTATAGATTTGACAATAGGACTTATTGAGTTCAAAAGAAATGTAATGCTGGCTTCTACGATCTCAACATTGAATGCGCTAAACGAAGAAAAAACCGAAACGGCAAGTAATTGTTTTATAGTTGAAAAATTGTAAAAAATGAAAAAGACTTACTACTTCTCACATGATGGAAACGCTCGAAACGATGAGAAATTACTCGCCGTTAGGATGAAGTACAAATGGGACGGATACGGTCTTTTTTGGGCAATAGTAGAAAAGTTAAGCGAATCTACTGATTACAAATTGTCAAAAGATTATAACCTTATAGCTTTTGATTTACGAACTGATGCCTCTATTGTAAAATCATTGATCGAGGATTTTGGGTTATTTGTCTTTACCGATGATGGTAAGTACTTCTACTCCGAAAGGCTTCAAAGATCAATGGATTTCAAAGAAACAAAAAGCAAAAAAGCTAGTGAAAATGCAATTTCAAGATTTGGTAAACAAAATTCAGATGGGTATATACTTAATACAACTGGAGAATTAAGATACAACTGTCCACAAGTTTATGTTATTATTTGCAGTAATACTGATGAAAAATTTGTAAAAGTAGGTCTTACTTCGGAATATATTAGTAGGAGATATAGTTCTAATATGCCTTACCAATTTGAAATATTTCTACAAATTTTTACTACTTATAATTTGGAGGTTGAAAAAGAATTGCATGAGTTATTAAAAAATTACTCATACTCTCCAAAACTTAATTTTAGAGGTAAGCTAGAATGCTATACAATTGATTGCTTATCAATTATAAATGAATATAAACCAAGTTTTGAAATTGAAAAAATACACACAGCAAAACGAGGGCAATGCGAGGGCAATGCAATAAAAGTAAATGAAACAAAAGAAAAAGAAAGTAAAATAAACCAAACAAAAGAAAAAGAAATACCGCCTGATGTTGTGTGTGATATTTCGATTTTGGATTTTGAGAAATTCTTTTTGTTTTGCCTCGATAAGCTGAATATCAAAAAAGATTTCCGTAAATCCAGAATTTTAGAGCTTTGCGACCTCGTGTCGGTAGAATGTCGGTTGAATGAAAAAAAGTGGCTTAGAATCAAACCTAGGCGGAAAATTGAGGATATTTGGCAGCGTGCCACATGGGCAATCATCGAAGCAGCTACACTTCACGAGTGGACGCACGATAAAATTAACCTTGGTACGATCATAACAAAGTTTGATGAACTAGTTGAAATGGTGCATGTCGATCAGGATGGGAAGGTAGGTTATCAAGTAAAATCGGATAAGCCGATTTATCAGATGAAATAGTAAAAAATAAAAAGAAATGAAAAATTCAAACACAAAAAAAGAACAAGAAACAGAAAATGAAATACCACCAATAAAGAATCTAAGAGGGTATTATGTTATAGCATATCGAAATGGTGATATAAGAAAAAACACGCTTAAGCCGTCAAAGAATGAATCTATTAAAGAGTTCATGGAAGGCGGAACAGTATATACTTGGTCAGACTACAAAGAGCTTGGCTGGCGTTGTGTAAAGGTGGATGTGACTTTTAATGAGTATGAAAATAAAAGGAATTTAAAAACAAAGAAATAAAATGGAACTAGAAATTAAGCATTTAGACGCATATCCAAAAGGTAAGAATGGAGTGTTGTGCAAGTTAAATGAGTTTGGTTGTGAACCTATATTTGATGAAGCTCCATATTCTATAAGTAAAGATACATATAGTGGTACTTTTTACATATCAAAAATAGATTACCTAAATGAAATAATAGATATTGTATCTATTCAAACTAGTGAAGTGGTGGATGATATTCCATTGAATTATATTCAGCTTGTTTTGCGACCTGTGGAGGATTTGACAAAAGAACTATTTATGAATTGTAATTTTGGATTTATACCTGCAAAAAGATTAACTAATGAATACTTATCGGATTATTATTGGGGTGGCAATTCAATAGGTGATGGCATTTTAGATAAAGATGGGAATATGGTAAATCTTTGTTTTATAGCAAATGAAATAGCTGGAGAATGTCCTTATATGATTTATAATTATTTGTGTGAATGGCACTTCGACGTATTCAACCTAATCCCACAATGTCTAGCTATTGACATAAACACAATAAACCACCATGCAAAAGAAAACTAAAATAAAATTGTCAATACATGAGGTGATTTTAATGAACTCACTGTTTACAGAAGAAATGAAACGCGCAGTAGATAGCGTTAAGAATGTGGCGATAATGGCTGTAATGTTCGATTTTTGGGTCAATTCAGTCTTAAAAAAGGTCAAGCCAAAAGTAGGATGCTTAGTGTCTATACCATATCCAGTTTCACTATGCTTCTATGCGTTCTACAATGGGCGTAAAATAGACAACGAAGAAGTATATTTACTAATCAATAAGATCCTCGCTGAAATAGATAAAACTATTGATTCACAAATACGATTGAAAAGTTTTGAGATTAGTGAGGTGGTGTAATTAAAAATGAAACATAAAATTAAATACAAATGTCAAAAGAAAATTTAAATTCTGAATTAAGCACATCGGTATGTAGTGACGCAAAACTACCTGTTAGCCTAAGTGTTGTAGATAAGTTATTGGATATATTACACCAAATAGCTTTTGCCCCAATACCAATGAATAACTGGGAAATGCAATGCTTTGTTGGTACTGCTAAGAGATTATCAAAAGAAGCGTTAGATGAATTTGAAGAACATTCGTCTAATTATCAAGCAAACAAAATTCAAACTAAAATGGAATATTCAGCAATTCATGATAAGTTAATAATTAGTCAAGATGAATTAAGAAAAGCATCATTAGGCATTATGTACGCTATGAAAAAATATCGTCAAAGTGCAGGAATGCCAATTGGCAAACGAGAAAGGGAAGCTGTTATGCTTACTGATTTTGATCACGCAGAAAGAGAAATGATTTGCTCGTTAAAATTATTAGGTATAAATGTAAATGCTGAATGGGGAATCGATTTAGATTTAAGTGGTTCGTAGTATTGCCACTAACTAGCAAACAAACGAAATTCAAACCTTTAAAACAAAAGCATGGAAACAGAATTTATACAGATACAAGAAAAGGAAATACTTATGAAGGCTTTAAAAATAGGTGACAATGATGCTATCAAAAGCGTTTTTGATGAAATAAGTAGGCTCGAAAATGTAATTAAGGATTACGAGATAGGTATTTATCATCTGAACAATAAATTTAACTGCAAGGTATTCAAACGCCCAGCTAGTATCAATAAATAAAATATAAAAATGAAAGGGATTTGGAATAAAATAGATGTATTTTTAGGCAAGGTAGTTGTATGGTTATCGGTAGCTATAATAATATCTATATTTTTCGCCTTAAATTATAAGGTGATTTCGGGTAAATATATGATGTACGAAAATTATTATGATAAAAACTCTCAATCGCAACAGTTTAAATAACCCACCATGCACGCACCAAAATACATTCCAGCTACATTCTATGATACCGAAGAGGATGAAATATGGACAATAGTCTATGTGATTCCAGTATTCGACAGGGATAGGTTATTTGCAGACTATCAGTATTATATCAAAAAAAGTAAGTCTGGGAAAGTTGTACCAATCCTAGAATCTTACATAACAAGTAGGATAGATGGGTTAAGTTTGAATGTGGTGGATTTTGGATAACAAAAAAGAAAACAAGTAAAAATAAAACAAAATGCAAACAAATAATTTACGATTACCATTAGAAAGAAAATGGTTTGAATTAACAAAGGCAGGGATTAAAAAAGAGGATTATAGAGAGATAACGCCTTATTGGTGCAATAGATTTTTATTGTTCAAAGGAGGTTGTTTATCAAAAGAACAATGGAGGTTATTTTTAATTACAAATGGTGTTGATTATTTTATTTCATGCTTATATAAAAAAATAACTTTCAATAACTTCGACTTCAATATAATGCCTTTAGGTTATCCAAAATCAACAGATACCGAGCGTATCACAAAACTAGAACACAAAGGAATTGAAATACGTACTGGAAATCCTGAATGGGGTGCAGAACCAAATAAATTATACTTCGTGATTAAACATGGTGAAATTATAAAATAAAACAAATGACTGAAAAAATGATAATAGATGCGTATTGTCGCATAAGAAAAATCGACCAAGCTATACCTGATGAAGTACTTGACTTTATGAAAGATTCAGCTATTGAAAAATTACGTGTAAAAGTTGATAGTAATATAAATAATATGAATCATAATTGTACATTAGCTGATGTTTTTATTTCAATATCAAAATATGAAGATACAATCCATCTACCTACATTCATTCGTCTTAGAAGTTCTTACTATGATGAAAGAGAAAAATTAAAAACGGAGATTTGGCAATTAATAGATAGTGATGAAAGATTTACTTACGAAAGAACTTCGGAAATTTTCATTACAAAAGGGCTGAAAAAGAATGAAAAATTATTAGATTTTTATCCAAAAGAAAGGCATGGCTCTAATAATGAAGGTTCTTATATATCTCACCTAGTAGTTCGTAAAAATTTTAAATAATCAAAAATAACCATGATACTATCAGACAAATCAATACTCGAAGAGATGGAAAAAGGAAATATAAAAATATCACCTTTCGACATCAGAAAACTAGGCTCTAATTCTTATGACATACATTTATCGAAGCATTTGGCTAAGTATGATACACATTTGCTAAATTGCAAAAAAAAGAACAAAGTAAAACGTTTTGAAATACCAGAAGATGGGTATTTATTACTGCCCAATAGATTATATCTAGGCTCTACACTTGAATACACCGAAACACACAATTTAGTTCCTATTTTGGAAGGTAAAAGCAGTATAGGTAGGCTCGGATTGTTCATTCATGTGACGGCAGGATTTGGCGACGCAGGGTTTTGTAACCATTGGACGCTTGAGATGGTTTGTATTCACCCGATTAGAGTGTACGCAGGTATGCCGATAGGTCAAATACACTACCATGAGATAAAAGGTGATGTACTGAATCCTTACAACAAGAAAAAAGACAGCAAGTACACGGAGGTTTCATATAAGCCACAGCCGAGCGGAATGTGGAGGAATTTTAGTGATAACAAATAAATTAAAATAAAATAAATACAGAAAACTGGAGAATAAAGACATTAGGAAGCGAAGATGATAGTTTCTTTTTTATACAGGCAGATTTAAAAGATGCTGAAATGAATGGACACTATCCAAAAGTAGATGTTATGCAAGAGGATTTCGGAGAACACAACGGATATACTCGTGATATAAGAATGGAGGATGCGAAATTGATTGTTTTAGCACCAAAAATGAAAAAGGCTATTACTGAAATACTTGAGGTACTGGATGGTGACGGAGTGCCAAATATTCAATGGGTCAAAAATCGTCTTTTGGAATCCATTAAGCAGTAATTTGAAACAAAAATTTTTAAAATCAAAAAATAGAACCTATGAAAATCAATTATCAAGTAAAGCAAAATACTACCATTAATAAGTCGGTAGATGTAGAAGATCCAAATTTTATATGCGTACAGCACTATGTAGATGGTATAGAAAGATACACAGCATTCATCGGTAAGAGAGAAGGTGATCGTACTGGGTCAGGTCGTCCTTTGAAATATGGCGAACCGACAAAGACTTTTAGAAAGAAAGTACCAATATCAAAAATAGAGTACATCGAGGAAGTTGTAAGTAAGGAGTTGGAAGTGTTTTTGGTGGGTGTGAAAAGTAAAAATAAAATATAAAATTATGACTGAACTTTCAAATACAACCGAATGCCGCAATGCGACAAAACCGCTGTTATGTGATGTTTTTTCTTTCGGTATTTCTACAAAAAAAGATACTCTTACTTTAAGAAAATCTACTTATAAAATTTTACCTAAAATAAAATTCAATAGAAAAAATGAAAAGAAAATACTTTTAGAAAAAAACGGTATTGCAACTTATAAAATAAACATCCCTTTTAAAGTTAAAAAAGTAAAAATGTCAAAAAGTTGGCTAGGCGATGGGTTTCAATCTGACGACATAAATTGTTATTCAGAATGGGAAGAAGAAATTAAGGTTTATGATAAAGAATTACTTTCAGATTTTATAAAACAATGTTTTTTAAATAATGGAATTATTTTCGATGGACGCACTTCTCAAAATATCGCATAACGGTTTGCAGCCTTGTGTTAGTGCGGGCTTAAAATGCACTACACTTTGTTAAACCACAAAACTTTATAAAATGGCACAGACCAACAAAAAACCACAGAACCCCGCATTATGCAAGACTGCTGTTATAAGCAGGCGTACTGGGATTATCAAGGCGACAAAAGAGCAATTAGAATCAGTCGGAATTTCAGACGTTCCAAATGGTGCGTTAGTTGAAATTTATGAGATTGACGAATATGAATCAGTTTACGGACTTGCTTCAAAAATGCGTTATAAGTATGAAGATTTCGATTACATCATCCCTACTTCGTGGGTGGTTTAACGCTTGCAGATAACGGCAAAGGCTTGCTGCCGTTTGGGAATTAGAATTACAAATGTTCAACACTTAAATAAAAGTTCAAAATGAGTACAAAAGATGAGGCTATGACTGTCAGCCCAAATGGACAGCAAA
>Ga0075163_10013899_pt1 | contig 10411 bp, 11 predicted proteins | sample JI1023141ADNA_FD_71478 | JGI IMG/M metagenome (GOLD analysis project Ga0075163, IMG submission 71478) | Wastewater effluent complex algal communities from Wisconsin, to seasonally profile nutrient transformation and Carbon sequestration -... | ecosystem: Engineered > WWTP > Effluent > Algae... | reverse complement strand
CTTCTGATAAAAAAGTTTTATCAAAAGCTGATAGTAGTTTGTTGGGTGATGTAAGAACGATCAGCCTGGCACTACAAAAAGATTCATTCAGCATGGCAATGGTTGAGCAGGTTGACATAACTGCACAGCGCATGTTTGAGATGATACCAAAAATAGGTAACCAGCTGATCGTATTTGGCGATGCAACCGGTGTTGATGCCAAATTACAAAAACTAAAACTGTTTTATAAGGAGATTATGATGAAAGCTGGCTGGAATAATTACAGTGTGATCAATGTGCAGTACAAAAACCAGGTGGTGGCAAAAAGAAAAGGCGCAGAAGATATTTCAGCTGATTCTCTACGTACACTGCAGATCATGCAATTACTTGCAGCAAGAACGCAGCAGCTGGCAAATGATTCTTTGCAGATCATTCAGCCGGATAATAGCCGCAATACGGTTGACAGTACGATGATACAGCAATCTATTCAACGTGATGAAAATGTTGAAACGGGCAGCGGCAATGGCGTTGTTGAAACAGCGAATGCGGTTATGGCACCGGCAGCAACACCTGCAACAAATGCGCCCAAACCGGCACCCGTGAAACCAGAAGCAAAACCGGTTGTAAAGGCAGCTTCTAAACCGGTGCAAAAACCGGCAGTGATAAAGAAGCCGGTGCAAAAACCAAAACAGGTAATGCCAAAGAAAAACGATTACTAAACATACTCATTAAATAAACACAAACACAAAACAAAAAATATGAATCAGGAACAACCCATCATCGTAGGTCTCGATATAGGCACAACAAAAATTGCTGCCATAGCCGGACGAAAAAACGAGTACGGCAAGCTGGAAATACTTGGCTTTGGCCGTGCTAACAGTAATGGTGTACAACACGGTATGGTGTTAAACATCGATCAGACCATAAAGGCTATTGAAATGGCTTTAAAAAACTGTTACGACAGCAATCCCAATCTTGAAATTGGCGAAGTGTATGTTGGTATTGCAGGGCATCATATAAAAAGTTTACAAACCCGTGGCGATATTGTGCGCCAGAGTATCGAGGAGGAGATCAGGCAGGAGGAGATTGACAGGCTTATTGCTGATCAGTATCGTACCTACATTCCTGCAGGCGACCAGATCATTGATGTGATACCACAGGAATTCACCGTAGATAATTTTCAGAATATTCCAAACCCGATTGGTTATAGCGGTGTAAAAGTGGGCGCTAATTTTCATATCATCACAGGTGATAAAAATGCGATACGCAATATTAACCGCAGTGTTGATAAAGCAGGATTGATAACCAAAGACCTGGTGCTGCAACCGCTTGCATCTGCAGCCGCAGTAATGTGCGACCAGGACCTGGAAGCCGGTGTTGCCATTGTAGATATTGGCGGTGGTACAACGGATCTTGCTGTTTTTTACGAAGGCATTTTAAAACATACAGCCGTAATTCCTTTCGGTGGTGAAAATATTACCAACGATATTAAAAACGGACTGGGTGTTTTAAAAACACAGGCCGAGCAAATGAAAATTCAGTTTGGCAGTGCACTAAGCGATGAAGCAAAAGCAAATGCCTTTATTACAATACCAGGATTACGTGGTATGGCACCAAAAGAGATCTCTGTTAAGAATCTTGCCAGTATCATCCAGGCACGTATGAGTGAGATCATGGATTTTGTAACCTATCATTTAAAGCAGGTTGGTTTGGATACCCGTTTATTGAATGGCGGTATAATATTGACAGGTGGCGGATCTCAGCTGAAACATTTAATTCAGTTAACAGAATATGTTACTGGATTGAATGCAAGGATTGGTTATCCTAATGAACACCTTGCTGGCGGACATATTGAAGAACTGGCCAAACCTATGTACAGTACCTGTATTGGTTTAATATTGAAAGGATACAATGATTACGAGAATAAGAACAAGCAATTTGAAGAGCAGTTTAAGCGAGTGGAAGTACCAGGCTCATTGCAGCAGCAGCCGGTTGAAGAAACCCTGGATGTAGTTGATGAAACAAACGGCCCGGTAAAAGTAAAGCAGCGTAAATCACTGAAGAACTTTATGGATGGATTTAAGAATGGTTTGATCGATCTGTTTAAGGAAGAGGAAGATGCGAAGTTGTAATGATGAATTTTGAATGATGAATTATGAGTGTGGTCTAATAAACAATTTATAATTCCAAACTCATCTTCATAATAAAAAAAATAAGTACTAACCCATTAATTAATGAACGCAGCGTTGTAAAATGCCGGCGTTACTAAAAAAAAACTATGATACATTTTGATTTGCCTAAAGATCAATCCTCCATCATCAAGGTAATTGGTGTGGGTGGCGGCGGAAGCAACGCGGTAAACCACATGTTTTCGCAAAATATCGAAGGTGTGAATTTTATCATCTGCAATACAGATGCACAGGCCATTGCACAAAGTAAAGTGCCTAATAAAATACAGCTTGGCCCACATTTAACGCAGGGCCTTGGTGCCGGGGCCAATCCGGAGATTGGCCGCCAGGCAACAGAAGAAAGCCTGGAGGAAATAAAACGCATACTGGAAGTGAATACCAAAATGGCATTCATTACTGCTGGTATGGGCGGTGGTACCGGAACAGGTGGTGCACCGATACTTGCAAAAATTTGCAAAGACCTGGGTATACTTACTGTAGGTATTGTAACCACGCCGTTTGCTTATGAAGGCAAAAAAAGAATTGCACAAGCCGAAGAAGGTGTGATGCTGCTCAAGAACCATGTTGACACTTTACTGGTGATCAGCAATGATAAACTGCGTCACCAGTTTGGCAATTTAAAAATGAAGGAAGCATTTGCAAAAGCTGATAATGTATTGGCAACTGCTGCAAAGTGTATTACTGATGTGATTAACAGCACCGGCCAGATAAACGTGGATTTTGCCGATGTATGCACCGTAATGATAAACGGTGGAGTTGCCATTTTGGGAAGCGCTGCTGAAGAAGGAGAAAACAGGGCACAACTGGCCATTGAAAATGCCATCAACTCGCCATTGCTGAATGACAATGATATTAAAGGTGCTAAATGGATACTGATCAATATCAATTCATCTGAAGGAGAACATGAGTTTACCATGGATGAAGTGGAGATCATTCAAAACTATTTATTGAGCCAGGCGGGCGAGGGAACGGATGTCATCCTTGGTTTGGGTTACGATAACAGTTTAGGTGGAAAGATCGGCATCACTTTAATTGCAACAGGTTTTGATCATAAAGATCCTTTTGAGAAAAAAGCAGAAGTAAAAACTACTGAGCCGAAAGATGAGAAAATTGTAATGACTTTGGAGATGCCGGTTAAAGAAGAAAAAAAGATAATGCAACAACCGGTATTGCAGTTTGAAGAAAAAGATGAAGAAGCAGCCATTGCTGAAATCACTGAACAGCCTGCATTACAGGCAGCCGAAGATTTGCTGATGCCGGTAATGAAAGAGGCAACAGAAGAAATACCGGTGGTGAAACTACCAAGTAAAACTACTGGGGATAAATTAGACGAAGCGCCTGTGTTTTTTGAAATATCTTCGGCCACAGATCAGGTTCCCGTAATTGAATTTGATATTCCACAAAGTCCTCCTCCTGTTGATAAACCAGCAAAAGTTCAAAACCCAATTAATGTAATTAATAAAGATGCTAGCACCCCTCCTTCGTCTGGAGGGTACCTGGCTAAACCTGCACAGATTTATGTGGAGGAGAAGCCAAAACCAGAATCCAATTCGATTGATGAGCTACTACCCGTGCAGGAAAATCAACAGGAAGACGAACCTGTAATTGAAATGCAGCTGGTAGTTAAATCCCATCAAGCGGCGGAGGACGAGCAACATGTACAACCAGCTCAGCCCATCATGATGTCCGATGTTGAGGAACCTGCCATGCAGGACGAAGCAGAGGACCTTCGGCGCAGGGCCATGGATCGGATTGCAAAACTGCGTAACCTGTCGTTCAACATTAACGCAGCCGACCCTAATAATGAGTTTGAAACGGTGCCTGCTTACCTTCGCCGCAATATGGAATTACACAATTCCATTGCTGATGTTGAAAGTTTTTACAGTAACTATACTGTAAAAACAGACGAAAACAACCAGGCAGAAATAAGTACACTCAACAGTTTCCTGGAAGGTAAAAAACCTGATTAAAATAAGTGATTCCGGGTCTGTAAAGCGGAACCGGAATTTAAGTTTGTTTGTGTTTGGTATTATGAGTAAAAAAGCCCCTGGTTTTAACCGGGGGCTTTCTTTTATGTAAATCGCTTCTTTCTTAATTTTTTGAACTATCCGTCTTGGGTGCAGTAAGCAAAGGCGGTGGCGCAATGGATGCAGGTGCAGTTGCAGTTGTAACTGTTGTTGGTGTTGCAGGCTTGCTGTTTAATGGAGCACCCACGGCTATATCGCATCGGTGGCCGGGTTCTCCGTGCGGAGGATTCATGCCCGGAAGTGTTTTTACTTTAGTAGGAACCTCGGTCATAGTTACCTGTGGTTGTGCAGGTACGGTTGTTCCGGTTGTTGTTGCAGGTGCGGCAGGCTTGCTGTTCAAAGGCGCACCTACAGATATATCACAGCGGTGGCCTGGCTGACCATGTGGAGGGTTCATGCCAGGAGCAGTTGGTTGTACAACTGATGGATTTTGTGTCATTACCACATTATTCTGCGGAGCTACATTTGGAGTTATTGCAATAGGTCCGCCACTTGGTACCGTTACAGTTTGTCCCCCGGGCATTGTAATTGTACTGCCAGGTTGCTGCGGATTGGCTGGCACCTGCATACCAGGCTGCTGCAGGTTTGCAGGTACAGCATTGGTATTTTGTATGGCAGGGTTTGATACAGCATTTTGTGCTGCTGCCGCTTTTTCTTCGGCAGTGGGCATAATTGATTTGTCAACATACTCTTTTTTATCGTCCCCGGCGCAGGAAGCAAACGAAACAAGTGCAACTAAAGCCGCAGCAGTATATAATTTTAATTTCATAAATCTCATTTTAGTAACACAATTTACGGCTAATTGAGATAAAAGCAAAAACGAATGGGGCTTTATCAGTGACGGAGCTTAGCTGTTTAGATTTTTTGAGCTGATGCTACCTGCTATTTTATTATCTTATGTTAACGTGCCGCCATTTTACCCAGTATAGCTTTGTGTAAAATTAAAAACAATGAAAACAATATTAAAACTGGAAGAAGCTGCCATGACGGCCATGGGCATTTACCTGCTCAGTATGTACAACCTTAGTCTGCCGTTTTGGGTTTGGATTATTTTATTTTTTACGCCTGATATTGGTATGCTGGGTTACGTCATCAATACACGGATAGGGGCTTTTACATACAATATATTTCATCACAAGGGTATTGCTATTGTACTGGCTGCTGCAGGTTATTATTTTGGCAATGATGTTTTAACTGCTGTGGGCATATTATTGTTTGCGCATGCTTCTTTCGACAGGATCATGGGCTATGGTTTGAAATACGAGGACAGTTTTAAAAACACACACCTGGGAAGCCTGGAAAAGAAATAGCTTATTTGCTTTTTAATATCCTGTTGCGGATGCGGCTCATGCTTACCGCTGTGATGCCTAGATAGTTGGCGATATAATGTTGCGGAATGCGTTCAATGATCTTCTTTTTATTACTGTTGAGCAGTTCTATATACCTTTCTTCCGGGCTTTGCAGCAGCAGGCTAACCATTCTTTCTTCCAGGCCAATGCCCAGGTATTCGGCAATCAGCCGGCCAAACTTTTGCCAGGCCATGCTTTTGTCAAACAGCTCCTGCAATGTTTTGTACGGAAAAGAGAGATGGACGACTTTGCTTAATGCTTCAATACTTACCAGCGATGGTTTACCGGTAATACAACTTACATAAGAAGTCACCAGGTGGTTTTCAAAAAAGAAATAGGTTGTTTTTTCTTCGCCATCCTTAGTATAAAACTGCCGAAGCATGCCATCCAATACAAAACCAACCCTGGTTTCTTTTTTACCTTCCTGGATAAAGAACTGATTTTTGCGCAAGATGTTTAAGGTAAGATGCGGAAGCAGCAATACCCAGTCATCATCAGGTATTTTCACGAATATTTCAATATGTGCACGTAAAACTGAGCAGGCCTGCAGATGATCAATCTCCATTGTGTAAAAGTAAATAAAAAATACCCTGTTTTTTATTTGAAATACTGCATGATTTTTTTTGTGAGTGTAACAGACAGTATTTACCTGCGGCATTTATCACTGCAGTATTTCACTTCCTGCCAAACCTTTGCCCATTTCTTTCGCCAGGTAAAGGGGCGGTTGCAGGTAATGCAGATCTTTTGTGGCAGGTTCTCTTTTTTAATATTTTTCAAAGCAATGCCGGTAAATGATTATCGTTTACTTATCTTATTCATAGAGATGGTCCTTTGCAGGCTGCATTTAAAACGGTTAATGCCGGGATTTCTTTTTTGCAGGTGTTTTTGGCTGATGCCGCTGTTAACCCTTTTACGCCAAAGGTTAAAACTACTGCGTTTTAATTCCCTGCGCATGATGGCAATTACGGCAGCTTCGTTTTTGTTGAACTGGAACGCAATCGCTTCGAAGGGAGTTCTGTCTTCCCAGGCCATTTCAATAATGCGGTCAATATCTTTTTGGGATAATTCGTTTTCCATCAGCTTGTATTTTATTTGATCGCACTCATTCCGCCATCTACATGTATCACCTGGCCGGTTATCCAGCCTGCTTTTTCTGAAATTAAAAAGGCAGCCATGTTTGCAATATCTTCGGACGTACCTATTTTTTTTAAGGGATGCCTGAGTGCATTGGCTTCTCTTTTCTGATCAGTGTTCAACAATCCGGCTGCAAGCGGCGTATCGGTTAAAGAAGGAGCGATGCAGTTTACCCGGATGCCAGGTGCCAGCTCAGCAGCCAATGCTTTTGTCAAACCTTCGATGGCACCCTTGGATGCAGCAACCTGGCTGTGGAATGGCAGGCCATTTTGAACAGCTACGGTAGAAAATAAAGTGATGCTTGCGTTTGATGCTTTTTTTAAACGGGGCAAAACAGCCTGGATGATCTTTACTGCACCAACAACATTTAAGTTGTAGTCGGAAATAAAGTCTGCAGCTTTAATACGGTCGAAAGGCCGCAGGTTGATACTACCGGGGCAGTAGATAATACCATTGAGCATTTCCGGTAAAAAATCAAGCGCTATGTTTTCGTCCAGCACATTTAAAGGATGCCAGCTTATTAAATTGTTTGCTGCCTGAACCGGGTGAGTATTATACGTTGCATATACCTGGTGCCCTTCAGCGGAAAGCAGGTTCGCCAGGCTTAAGCCAATTCCCGAAGAGCCGCCGATGATAAGATAAGTAGCCATTGTCAGATGTTTTAACTGTTTGTTTTGCTATAACAACTGATGCCTGCGAATGTTTGACTTGCAGGAAAATAAAAACCCAGGAGAATTACGCTTTCTATTCTTTGGTAAATCTAACCCCGGGCATGGCAAGGAAATAATTGGGCAACCAGCTGAGCGATCCGTCATCCTCTATGGTAAGATCGATGCCTTTAAAACTCAGCTGCTCCAGCGAAGGGTTAAGGCTGCAGATAAAATGATTGTTATTATTACCTGCATCTTTAATGGCTGTCACAATATCCGGGTATAAAAGATGCTGTGCATAAATGCGTTCGCAATTTACCAGTTCAATCTGTACGATGCCATTCCGGTCGCTGAATGCTTCTGTGGGTGTATCATCCACAAAAAACAGGCAACGGATATTTTCACAGAGGTAGGCATTGGGATGATTGAACTGAATGGTATATCCCGGATCCGATTTTGATTGTTCTGTTACTGTAAAATCCTTACCGGGTTCTTTGTTGCTTTTCAGTTTTACAACATTGTCTTCTACAGTAAATGTTCCGTTGGCAGATCTGTCAACAGCGCCGTAACTGAAAAAGAACTGAAAAGTTCCCTCTGCCAGGAAATTAAAACCGGCAACCATTTCGGTCTTCCTGAAAAGATATTCACCTTCTGGTTTTGTTTGAGACAAGGCTTGTTTTTTAAATGATCAAAAAGAAGCAGAGAACATACGCTGACATGCTCAGCTCTAAATTACATTTTTTCTTCTACAGGTTCCGGCCTGTTTTTTGTCCTGCTTTTGAATGGTTCGGGTACTATAAGTTCAGTTGGTTTTTCCGGTAAATTGCCAATTGCATTGTCGAAAGCCAGGAGCACTATAATTTCTTTTCGTTCGTTATTGTTAACCTGTAAACTGCCTTTGATGGTAATGTATGCATTACCAAGGGCAGAAATTTCAAACGATCTTAGTTCACTTACTGTTACCTGGTTGCTTTGAAGCGAGGCCACAGCAATTTTGTTCAGGATCTTTACGTGCCTGAAATTATCCTTCCTGCCGGCAGGAAGGCCAAATTGTAAAACCTGGCCTTTGTAAATTTTATACCCACAGGAAGTGTACAGGGTATCAGCATCAAATTTCGGTGTGTAGAAAGCGGCAGCTTCTTCCTTGCTTAGCAGGAATGACTCTGGTAGTATCAACTCCCTGAAAGCGCCTGACAGCCTGCTTCCGATGGCCTGGTCATAAGCCAGGTTTACAACTACGCTACCCTGTGTGCCATCTTTAAAAGCAATACTTCCGGTGATATCGATAACACGATAACCAGGCAGGGAACGGGAGAAATTTGAAAGTTCTCTTACTATTATGGAATTGTTCTCCAGTGAGTGTTCAGCAACTCCGTTCTTTATAGTGATGTATTTAAACCCGCCGGCACTACCGGCTTTACCAAAATGCAGGGTTTGGCCCTTGTAAATTTTAAAGCCACTGGAAGTGTACAGTGTATCATTTTCAAAGCGGGACTTGTTTTGTGCGGTAGCCAGCAGGGGTGAAACTAACAGGGATAACAGTATTTGTTTCATGGTGTGGGAATTTACAACGAAAGAAACAAAATTTTATTGGGAACTGAGACTTCGTGCTGCTAAAATTTAATTTCCCTTTTTTGTAAACTATTTTCCCGATCATTTGCCCAGTATATTTTTCTTTCCTTTTCTTTGCTGCAAACTTTGAATATGAGCAATAAAGCAACCCTTCACAACAGCATGCGTATCTATCACCGTTACCTGGGATTTTTCCTGGCAGGCATTATGGCTATATATGCTCTCAGTGGTATTATTCTTATTTTCAGGGATACAGATTTTCTGAAAAGAGAAAAAATCGTAAAAGAGCAACTAAAGCCCGGACTTGCTGTTGCCGACCTCGGTAAGGCCATCCGCAACCGCGAACTGAAGATAGATTCAACCAGTGCCGATATAAAGTTTTTTAAAGGAGGTAATTATAATGCGGTAACCGGTGCAGTAACTTATACTACCAAAAAACTACCACGCTTTGTTGAAAAGCTTACTCATTTGCACAAGGCCGACACAAAAGATCCTTTATTTTACCTGAATGTATTTTTTGGTGCATCGCTGCTGTTCTTTGTCATCTCTTCCTTCTGGATGTTTATGCCAAAGACCAGTATTTTTAAAAAGGGGCTTTATTTTACCCTGGCAGGTATTGTGCTTACACTGGTAATGCTGTTTTTATAAAAAATCTGTGCTGTTTTACATTTTCATTAGCCCAATAAAGGCATCTACTTTATCCGGAGAAATAGAAGCAGTGAGATTGTTCTTCAGGCTCAAGTAACCACCATCACTTTTTACATATTGCAAAATGGCTTGTGTATTTACAATAAAAGATTTGTGGCTGCGGAAAAAGATGGGTATGGTTGATAAAGCATCTTCAAAATGTTTCAGATTTTTGCTGGCCAGCATTTTACTGCCATCAGCAAGATGCAGCTCACTGTAAGCAGCTTCGCCTTTTATCATGATAATGTCTGCTGGTTTTAAAAAATGCAGGCTTTGCCCGCTGGGTACAACTATTCTCTTTTCTTCCCAGCCAACCTGTGCATTCAGGTTTTGCTGCAGGTTGCGCAATTGCTGCGCCTGTTTAACGCCTTTGTTCTTTATATAACGTTCTACAGCTTCTATCAGTTTAATATGCTGAATAGGCTTCAGCAAATAATCAATGGCCGAAAAACGAAAAGCCTGCAAAGCATATTCATCATAGGCCGTAGTGAATATCACATCGAAATTGATCTCGTCATCATCAAAAAAATCAAGCAGTTCCAGTCCGCTGTGGCCGGGCATTTCTATATCCAGGAAGATCAGCTCGGGCTTATGTTTCTTGATGGCTTTGATACCGGTTGGCAGGTCTTCGCAAAAAGCCTCAATACGCAGGTTTGGGCAATATTGTTCAATGATCGCCTGCAGCAAATTCCTGGCTTTGGGTTCATCATCAATAATGATACATGTAATCATACTACAAAAAAAGGTTGTTGCGGGTTTACAGCCAACTTTGTTTTACCAAACCTGCTTTTGGTTTTACCAGTCAAACTTCTGCTACCGTGTTA
>Ga0075163_10013898_pt1 | contig 10411 bp, 5 predicted proteins | sample JI1023141ADNA_FD_71478 | JGI IMG/M metagenome (GOLD analysis project Ga0075163, IMG submission 71478) | Wastewater effluent complex algal communities from Wisconsin, to seasonally profile nutrient transformation and Carbon sequestration -... | ecosystem: Engineered > WWTP > Effluent > Algae... | reverse complement strand
GTATTACTCAAGGTTCTTTATCTCCTCTGGAGTCAATTAATTTACTTGGAAACTCTGTCGCTGTAACACAAGGTAACCTTAGTTTAAATTCCTTCTTGAGTTTAAATGGAGTCTCATCAGTAGTAAATGAAGGAACTTTAGTTCCAGAAAGTCCGGCTACAGTTAGTTTAACAGGTCAAGCTCTAACACTAGCATCAGGAAATCTATCTAGTGCAACAGATAAAAGTATAACAGGTGAACAGCTATCGATTGCTGAAAGTGTTCCTACTACTTTATTTAATATCAGTGTCTCAGGGCAAACACTAAGCTTAGCAGAAGAGAATTCTTTTACTTCATTAGATCAGAGTATTACTCCTACAGGCTATACACTATCAACTCAGTTGGGGGGTATAGTAGGAAGTAACAACACTAGTATAATAGGAGAAACCCTTCAGCTTGAGAATACCACTATCACAGAAACAGCTAGTTTATCTTTGACTGGTAAAAGTTTGAGTGTTACTAATGGTGAAGTTTCTCCTTCTCTAAGTAGTGCTGTAACGCTAGATGGTAAAAGTATATCTTTATCACAAGGCGTAGTAAATAATTCACTTAGTTTAAGTGCAGCAGGCTATACAATATTAACCACAAATGGTATTGTATCCGCAGGGTCAGATTCATCTGCTAGTTTATTTGGTCAAAGTACCTCGGTTAATTTAGGTGCTTTTAGTGTCCCAAGGGTTATTACATTAACTGGTGAGCTTGTTTCAGTAGCTAATGAGGTAATTACTCCTAATACTGCTTTAAACGCTCTAGGTAAGGTTTTAAATGTTTCTGAAGGTGTAACTACCAACCAACTGAATATAACTCCTTCAGGGCAGTTTGTGGAGGTCAATAATGGAGATCTAGTAGCTCCAATTGGATTAATAGGAAAACAACTAGGTATTCAGTTAGGAACTCTCACTACTGAGGGTGCAGACATACCAATTGTTATTCCACCTCCAAGTTCTTCGGGAGGATTTGTTACATCAAGACATACACGTACAACAATTCCAACAAGCCATCTTGTAGATGTAGAAAAAGATGATATGGAAATTATAGAAATTATTTGTTTATTTATAGGTAAATTATGAGTCTAGCTAAATGCTTAAAAAAGCTTAAAATTGATAGCAGTCATGAAGATAGTATTATATCTGGATTAGCTTCTTTAACCGAGCAGGGTAATCTTGAAGGCTATAGAAAAGCTACATTGGCATTAGACCAAGCTATGAATGATACCCTTGATGAACAAGAAGATATTCATATTCAATTAGAGAAACAAGGCTATTCATTCAAGGAGGATAATAGTGCTAAAGATTCTAAACTTCTTGAAGAGAAGCTTAACAAGCAAGGATATACCTTCACAATCACACCCAAGAGTGTGCGGGACTTTGTTGCTAAAGACAAAACCAGAGAAGCTCAAGCAACTACAGCAACCAATCTTGCAAGTAAATTTGGGAAAAGAATAACATGGATTGATGCTAAAGGGGACTTTGGTATTAATGGAGTTGTTGTTCCAAATATTAAAGATGTTATTTTCTTAGATGTAAATACAAAATATCCAGCCCATGCAGTAATGGGACATGAACTTTCTCATCATCTGGAATATGATAAGCCAGATGTGTATAAAGATCTTGTAGCATCTATGGAAGGCTTACTAAAAAATCATAAAGAGTATGCTGATAAATATAAAATAGAAGGTGCTTCACATAAAGATATTGTCAAAGAAATGATTGGCGATATCATGGGAGACAACTTTACTAAACAAGACTTTTGGAATAAATTAGCAGATCAGGATAGAAGTCTCTTCACAAAGATTGCTGATACTATTAAAGCTTGGTTAGAACAATTTATTAAAAGTGATAACTTAGGTTCAGATGCTTTTGTAAAAGATGTTAAGAAAGCTAGAGAAGTCATTGCCTTAGCTGTAGCTAAATATAAAGATGTTCAACAACCTACTCAATCAGCAGAAGCTAAGTTTCATAAAGTTTGGCATGGCTCTCCTCATGATCATAATAAATTTGATAGCACTAAAATAGGTACTGGGGAAGGTGCACAGGCTTACGGGTACGGGCATTATTTTACCGATACCAAGGAAGTGGCGGAGTTTTACAAAGGCGCTTTACAGAATTCTAGTATAACCATAGACGGCAAAGAAATACCAAACAACTCTGGCGGCCACCGAAATGTAGACGTGATAGAAAAACTGTTACAAGACAGCTACGGCATCAGTGAGCGTGACGCCAGTTACATGGCGATGTCACTAGCTCGGAAAGATAGCAATAGTAAGGAAGATGCCATTAAGTACCTTAACAACCGGATCGAAGCTTACCGCATAGATAACATGCAGGAAGCTAAGGAGCAAATGACCTCAATCCGGGATAAGTTTGCTGAACTGCCGATTAAGATAGAGGCCAAAGGAACGGGCAAACTCTATGAAGTTGAACTAGCTCCTAAGCAAGAAGATTATTTATTGTGGGATAAGCCGCTGTCTGAGCAGAGCGATAAGGTTAAACGACTGCTGCAGAATGAGTTACGTAAACATATCACGATCAGGTCGACTCAAAACAACTTCGCTGATGTGATGTATGACGGAGAAGAATTGGGTTCATTTGAGGATCACAAAGTACCCAATGTTGTGCAAAATGTTGCAAACCATATCCCGTTTTCCGGGGAAGATCTTTATAAGGGGTATACCGAAAAACAAGGCAGCGACAAGAAAGCCTCCGACTACCTACACTCGCTAGGAATCCGTGGTATTAAATACCTCGACGGTTCCAGCCGAACCAAGGGTGAGGGTGCGTACAACTATGTGATATTCGATGATAATGATGTGAGTATTACAGCTAAGTTTAGTCGCACACCAAAGTCGCTAGATGCTGTCGAGAAATCATGGGATAGTAAAGGTATCGCTAGTTCAATGTCGGAACGTAACGGGATAATCACTCTCAATAAGATAGTCGTCCCTAAAGATTCTCGTAACGCAGGCAAGGGTACTGCTGCAATGCGAGAGTTGACAAATTACGCCGATACCACGAATCAACAGATAGCACTGACGCCTAGCGCTGATTTTGGTGGAAATAAAGTAAAACTACAAGCTTTCTATAAACGGTTTGGGTTCAGGAAGAATAACGAGTTCAATGTTATGGAATCCATGATTCGAGATCCTGAGTCTGCTAAGTTCTCTCGCGCACCCAAACTTTACTCCAAGTTAGAGCAGGCACTTGAAGCGGCGAACGATAAGGTATTCTCTACCGGATCACAAGTTAAACTGTGGCTGCAAAGCAATGCTGGGAAACTGGGTATCAAGAAGGATGAGATTTACTGGTCTGGTATCGACAACTGGTTAGACTCTCAAGGTAAGGTTAGTAAGCAACAGGTCGTCGAGTTCGTTCGCCAGAAAGGGGTTACTGTCGAGGATAAAACTCTACGCACAGCACCTGAGAACTTTAGGAGCAGATTAAGAGAACGTACTTTCTATGAGCAAGATAAAGACGGTAAATGGTATGTTTACGGAGATAAAGCGAATGATACCGACGTGTATGATACTGAAGTAGAGGCAGCAGCCAAAGTCGCTGAATACAATAAAGGTACTTCGGACGGTATTACCAAACACAACAACGACAAGCTAACCCTGCCGGGCGGTACGAACTACAAGGAACTTGTGGTTACCATACCGACTATCGAGAAGTATAACGAATCGGATGATACTCATTTCGGAGACACAGGGCAAGGTAAACAGATCGGATGGCTTCGGATGGATACGCGGGACGGCGGGTTGTTTATTGAAGAGCTACAATCACAGCGTGCGCAGCAAGGTCGTAGTAAGGGGTTTGTTAATAAATTTTCTGACGCTGAAATGGACAGATACAAGGAATTATCTAATAGAGCCGTTGGTAATTTTGCTAATTCTGAATATCGAGAGCCGCTATCTCTCAAAGAACGCGCTGAATTAGTTTCCTTTAGAAATAGAAGGGAAGGTGTTCCACCCGCCCCGTTCGTTTCCGACGCAAACAACAAAGCAACGAACGCCTACATTACTTTGCTCATGAAGAAAGCACTGATCGAAGCTGTGAGCAATGATCACGCAAGCGTATCGTGGACAACGGGTGATCAACAGGCAGACCGGTATGATCTTAGTAAGCAGATAAGCAGGGTCAATTATTTCCTGGATAATCACACCTTGATGGCATTCGATTCAGATTCTGAGATAGTGCTGAATAAAAAGAACGTTCCTGAAAATGAAATACAAGATTACATAGGCAAAGATGCAACACACAAGTTGCTTGAGTCAACCCCTCGGAAAGGTACTACAGGAAGGTTAATTAAATCACTTGAGGGCGTAGAATTGAAGGCAGGAGGCGAGTGGGCGCAAAGTATGTATGGTAACGAGCAGGGGCTCAACTTGCAGGGTAAGCCGTCGCTCATGTCGCAAGCGGCCAATGACATCTTCAAACACGTCGGTAGTGGTAAGGTCGAGAGCATCAACGGTCAGCCAGGGTTCTATGTTACGCCTGAGATGAGGAGCAAGGACTTGCCGTTGTTTAGTCGGGTTATATCTCAAGATAGTGAATACCTGGACGCAGTTAATAGTGGTGATATGGAAAAAGCGCAGAAATTAGTTAACGATAAGTTGGCAATTATTGGCGCATACTGGCACGGTACGCCATCCGGCGACTTACGTGGCGGTATGACAGGACTACATGTCGGAACTAAACAAGCCGCTATGGAAGCGCTCGAGGCTCGAATCGGTATTCCTGCTGACGGGCGTGGATGGGATGGAACTAGAGAATACGGAAAGACATTGCTTGCCGGTAGGGATAGGGTTGCCAGCGGCCAATTCGGTAAGTATCGAGATAGCGGTTACAATATGGATTCACCTAAAGATGATTTCTACGCCGAAGATCACGAGTTACCTACAGTCGGAAACGACGTAAAAGTCGATCCTTCCTGGAAACCTTGGATAAGACCCGTGCTTATCGTCGGAGATATGGATAAACGTAAAAAAACCGACAGTGCTGCAAATTCATTGATGTATAAGTTGCTATCACAGGGTAAAGCCACAAGGGGGTTTTACTACGAGAACGACGGTGAAGATGCTGGCTCGGTATCTGCAGTATTGCCGAACGGCGACCATGTAAAAATAAAGCTTCCAGATGCAGTCACATACGACGATGAAGGTAATGTTATCCCGTTAAGTGAACGGTTTAATAAAGACAACAACGACATACGCTTCTCACGCGCCAAACCTGTGACAGTCGACGGTATCGAACGACCAACGACTAACAGCGAAGGTAAGCAGATTAACAATCCAGTTAATTTCTGGAAGTGGTTTGGTGATAGTAAAGTTGTTGATAAACAAGGAGCAAAGGATATACCCCAAACAATCAATATCAACGGAAGATCTCTGTCTCAATTTGCTGATGCAATAGCAAGAAGATATAAAGCTAATAAGATAGATCAGAGCAAAGGATCTCGATATTATTCCTTGCCTGATGGTAGAGAGCTAAGGGTGTCTGACCACGAATTTCCGAGGAAACATGGGGGTGGTGTAGCTCAGATTGATATTGTCTACAACAAAGAAGATGACAGTGTTGATATATTCCATAATGAAGTAAAAACTGGAATAGTAACCAAAGAACTCTCATATCGTTCCTTAAATCTAAGGGGTGGGAATATTGGTGGTTTGGAAGGATTTAATTACGATATCGAAGCGTGGGAAACTGCTGTAACTAGAGCGATAGACGATGTAATATCGTATTCATCGGATATCGTAAAAACAATCAGCATAAACGGTGTTGACAGACCTATAACCAATTCTGAAGGAAAAGCTATTCATCCTACTCAGGAAGGTATTAGTAACTTCTGGAAGTGGTTTGGTGATAGTAAAGTTGTGGATGAACAAGGTAGGCCATTGGTTGTTTATCATGGTACGAGTCAAGATATTAGCGTATTCAATACAGATGGGGGTAAAGGTAAAACATATGGGACAGGATCATTCTTCTCATCCAATCCAGATATATCAGCTACATATACTGGAGGATCTAATAATGGTAATATGATTCCAGTTTACCTACGCATGGAGAAACCTGCTGTATTAGATGCACAAGATTCTAATTGGAATAGACTTAATAAAAATACCAGAGTTATTTTACCTGAAGTTACAGTGTCAGCTCAAGTTGATGAAGATCTACTTGCAGTACTAGAAGAGCGTACTCCAGATCAAGGTGCTACTTATAGACTCAAAGCACGCAATACGACATTAGGGCGATTACTACCAGATGACTTCCGATATATAGATGACTATGGTAGCACTGATGATATTGCTAGATGGGCTAGACAGAAAGGCTATGCTGGCCTTATCATCAACAACGTTGTCGATCAAGGTGCAACTGGAAATTTTGCTAATGAGAGAAGTAGTACACCAAGTACAATATATGTGGTTTATAACCCTAATCAAATCAAGTCAGCTATTGGTAACAATGGTGAATATTCATCAGCTAATAATGATATACGATTTAGCAAAGAAGCTATTCCTGAAGAAACAACTTACCAAAAATCTCAAAGAACAGTGCAAGATAAGTTTAATCGCTTCTCTGTAATTAGGGATTGGTTAAAAGAACGTGGTGTTAAGCTTACAGAACTATCTAATGTATATGATGCTGAAGAACGCTATCATGCTAAAGTAGCTAACCAACTTGAAGATTTTAGAGAGAAGGTTAGAAATCCATTAGTAGAAAAAATTGCTAAAGCTGGATTTACATTATCTGATGTACAAGATTTTTTGTTGGCTCAACATGCATCAGAAGCTAATAAACAAATCCAGAAAGTTAGGAATGATTCTGAAGCCTTGGCTTATGGTGTTACAGATGAAGAAGCTAGTGAATACCTAAGTAAGGCTAAACCTGAACTAGCAGCATTGGCTAATGAGTTAAGAGATGTGACAGAACAGGCTAAGCAACTTAGACTAGATGCTGGTATATTGAACAAGGATATAACTGATAATTGGGATAACACATATAAACATTATATTCCAGTTAAGGGTGATGAATCAATTCAAGGAACTGGTAAAGGCCTTAATGTAAAGCATAAAGATAAACGTAGGTTAGGCCATGAGAAGAGGAATGAAGCTGTAATTGAAAACATTCTTATGGATTATGAACGTGCTGTAATGGAAGTAGAGAAAAACAGAGTTGGGAAATATTTAGTTATGTTTGCAGCAGAAGCTAATAATCCTGACTTGATTACAGTGGGTCAACCAGAGAAAAGAAACATACTAAAAGAAAATAATTCTTATGCAATAGTAGATAGTAATGGAGTTATTCATAGTGTCTATGTTAATAAGATAGATGCTCAACGAAATGCTCCTCCAGGAAGCAGTGTTCAAAAGATGTCAGATCCTAGGGTTATAGCACAAGCATCTCCTGTACTTGCACCAAATGAAGTTAATGTGTATATGGATGGTCATGCTATTAGAGTTCAACTTAATGATGATCTTCTTGCACGCGCGTATGCAAACATGGGTGTTGAATCCGTTGGTGCTATTGTAGAAGCAGGAAGGGTTTTAAATAGCTATCTATCTAAAGTGTATACGGGATATAATCCTGAATTTATTGTTACTAATATTATTCGAGATTTCACATCTGGAATAGTAAACTTGACAGGTGAAGAAGGTACACTTATGGCTGTTAAAGCTATAGGTAACTATCCTAAAATGTTCGCTGATTTATTCAGATATGCTATTACAAGAAAATCTACAGAGCTTATTGATAGTTATAGAGCTAATGGTGGTAACACTGGAGCTGCATACTTATCTGATATGGAACGTTTAGGGAAAGAAATATCTAGTGAGTATGCAAGTTATCAAGGTGTGATTGCTAATATAAAAGCTGGTGATGGAGCAAATGCATTTAGAGCTGCCGGAAGGAAAGTGTTTAATTCTACATTGAAATGGATTGAGCATTTAAACCAAGCTGGAGAGAATGCTATGAGATTGGCTGCTTATAAGGCTATGTTGGATAGTGGTAAAACTGTAGAACAAGCTTCTAAGGTAGCTAAGAACATTACGGTAAACTTTAATAGACGTGGTGAGATAGGCCAAACAGCTAATGCTTTATACCTATTCTTCAATGCTTCTGTGCAAGGTAGTGCTGCTGTATTACATGCTAACCTGAGGGGTAACCACAAATATCAAGCTAATGCTTTAACAGTAGGTATGGTTAGTTTAGGTTATATGTTAGCTGCTGGTTTAGGTGGCATGGATGAAGAAGAGTATGATAAGATTGATGATACGACAAAAGAAAGAAATCTTATTATAGGAAGTGGTGATAGTTATGTGAAGATACCTATTCCTTATGGGTATGGATTCTTCTTTAACACTGGTAGGGTGATAGCAGACGCACAGCGTAAAGGGGAGTTTGGAAAAGCTCCATTCCGTATGGCTGTAAATGCAGTAGAAGAGTTAACTCCTTTTGGTAATCTTGTTAACAGTGATGAAATAAACTCTGAACAAGTAGTAGGGGGAGTAGCACCAACTGCTCTACAAATACCTTATCAAATGTCTACCAATACTTCATTGTTCACTGGAAAAGAAATTAGACCAGTAAGTCCTTTTGATAGTAGCCAACCTGAACGAGAACAAATGTTTAGGAACACAAAAGGAACTGTATATGATGATATGGCAGGACTATTAAGTAATGCTGGTTTTGATGTGTCTCCAGAAAATATAAAGTTCTTAACTAGAACATTAACTGGTGGTGCTGGTGCATTAGTTGATACTGCTGTATCATCTTCAAAATTAAAAGCTCAAGGTGTTGAATTAGATATTAAAGAAATGCCTTTCATTAGAAAGTTTGCAGGTGAGAATACAATAAGCAATGATCGATCAGCTTATTACAAAGCAGTGGAAGAAGCTACGAAAGCTGCTGAAGAATTCTCCAGAGCAAGAAAGAATAATGATATCTCTTCTATGAAGAAAATAATGGAAGATAAACGAGAGTTGTTAGCTATGGATAAGTATGCTAATAAACTTAGGAAAGTCATTAAACTATCTAGGGATATGCAGGATTCTGTAAGATTGAATGAGGAAATTCCAATTGCTGAGAAAAGGCTAAAACTAAAAGAGCTAGAAGCACAGGAATCAAAACTCTATGATAAATACTTAGATGTATATAAAGCTAGAGTGAAATAAATTAAGGGACATACTTGTGAAGGTATGTCCCTTTTTCTTTTTTAGTAATCAAATCTAAAAGGTTTAATTCTATAAGGTGTGTCTAAAATAATTTCTGATGGGTCTTTGTTATATCCTTGATAATTTCTATTATCATTTCCACGCCGTATCTCATCTTGAATACTTTGTTGTGTGTAATCTCTTACCCGTTCTTTGTGTTCCCGTGAAGTTGAATTATATTTATAATACTCTTTATCATAAGCGTAAGTATTAAAACTGATTAACAACACTACAATTAGTAATAGTAGTTTCATTTTCTTCTCCTGTTGTATATATTTTTTCTCTACGCATCCTAGATTCCCACTTCCTTTTTCCTGCTTCATAACCAATCTGATAAGCTTCTGCACATTCTTTATCTTCCATAGGAGTGCGTGTAATATCTAGACCATCATTTTTAAGTCCATGTTCTAGATTCATTGATCGCAGATTGTATTGTGGGATGCACGCCACTATATCGCTCTTCCCCGCCATAACTCGGAATCTCATACAATTCTATAACACCATCTACGCGGCACCTGATTAATCCTCCGCCGCCTTCGAACAGATTGTAGATGTGAATTTCTCCGTCTTTTTCTTCTATAGATAAACTCACACTTCCTCCTTAAACTCAATGAACGAATATTCGGCGTCTGGTATGTTCCAGTCTGGTGTGGTTGTTGTATAAATCATATTAATTTTATTTCCACGCGAGTCTCTATCAACTTTTACCCAAACCGGCTGCCCTGTCTGTGCTTGCCGTATCTTCATATCTCGCAGCGGGTCGTCGGGGGTTATCCAGTAGTGAGTAACCTCTGAGCAATTTAACAAAATTCTACGGTCACTACTGCCTCTGCGTAGTGCATTAGTTTCTAAAGTTTTCGATATTTCAGATTGTTGATTGAGTGTATTCATTAAGATGTACCCATTCCTCGCGTTCTTTAGCTCAGCAATCTGCTCATCGCTGCCAGTGTATTCAGTCCATTTGCTCATTTTTAATTACCTCAATAGTGTGATACTAACAAGCATATTGTTGTAGATTACATATACACTCATCAATGTAACTCCCTTTCTGGTATAGAGAGAACGTCAACATCATCAAGTTCCTCTCGTCTACGTTCTACTTTTATAGTTATAAAATAATCTTCAGCTTCAGGGTGGATGAAACTAACCTCCACCCAATCTGCTTCT
>Ga0075163_10013897_pt1 | contig 10411 bp, 10 predicted proteins | sample JI1023141ADNA_FD_71478 | JGI IMG/M metagenome (GOLD analysis project Ga0075163, IMG submission 71478) | Wastewater effluent complex algal communities from Wisconsin, to seasonally profile nutrient transformation and Carbon sequestration -... | ecosystem: Engineered > WWTP > Effluent > Algae... | reverse complement strand
CTTCGTCTGGCAATGTCCCGAACCGGGGACGTCATTTCTGCCCAGGCTGTTGAAGGTACGATCTGGAACGGGCGTCTGGTGGGGGCGTCCTTGGCTGGCCAATCGATTGGCGATCTCGACGCCCGCTTGTCTTTCGGCTCCCTGTTTCTGGGGAAAGTGCGTGTGCGCCTTGATGGCGCGCTTCTGCACGGCGCTGTCGTTGCATCCTTTGGCGGGCGTGGCGGTGAAATCACGATGCTCAACATGCCGATTGCGCGGTCCTTCGGGCTCGTGGCGCTCTCAGGGCTTGAGATATCCGACGCGCGCGTCCGCTTTCGCGGTGATGATTGTAGCGAGGCCGATGGCCGGGTCGGCCTGCAACTCAAAACGCCCTTTGGGGAACAACGGCTCTCCGGAATGCTCCGGTGCAATGGCGCAGGGCTATCCGCCGAACTGGTCAGCCAATCCGCAATGCAACGCCTGTCGCTGCGCTTTCCCGATGCCGGGCATTATCAGGCGACACTTGCGGTGCGCGCCAGCGACACGCAACAGGCGACCGGCCTTTCGGCCGCAGGCTTTCGCGAAACGCCCATAGGGCATGTCATGAAATTTTCCGGGGCGTTCTAGAGCATCAGGCGCATCCGAGCAGAAGGGAAGGCGCGAATGCTCGTCCGTCGCCCTTGCGGAGGCAGGGGCCTTTTGGACGCCTTGGTGCCAGACTCTCCTGAAGGCCCCTGCCTGCGCAGGGGCGACGAGTTTGAGGCTAGCTCTCCAACGCGAATTCAAGGCCTGCATTGGCCGTCAGCCTTGCGATCAGGGGTTTGGCCATGATTGCACCGGGCGTCACGACGCCGCCTGGCGTATCAACCTCAAGCAGGGTGAGCGCGCTTTCGGCGATCATCTTGCTTGTCGAGCCATAGCCTGGATCCCGATCGCCTTTCACGGAGGCGCGAATGCTCTTTCCGTCGGGATATTCGCCGATGAAAAGGATATCGTAAAATCCGGCTTCGCGTTCTTCTGCGCTTGGGCCTTCGCCCGGCTTGGGTTGGGGGCCTTCGCCGAACGGATTGGCACTTTTGAGTGCGGTCGCAATGCCTTCTGCGATCGCCTTGCCGGCATCGCCAATCGTGGTCATCATCATTTCGTCATAGGTGAAGTCCGTGCCGTACGGATGGCCGAGCAGGAAGTTGCTGCGATGGACGTTCTTGGTGTTGATGGGGGCCATGACGAAGGGGGCGGCCCAGGTCCCGGTCGCGCTGTCATATTCGGGGATCATGCCGCTTGGCTGCGAAGGGCCTTCAAAATCCGGCGTGAGCGCAAAGGGACTCCGCAACAGGCCGACAATGCTCAGGTCCTTTGCTGCTGCCTTCATCGTTTCGGTAAGGCTCGCGATTGTGCCGCCGGACGCTCCGCCCTGCATTTTCCGAACCCGACCCTTGACGCGGGGTGCGGGCGCTCCGTTTTGCCGAATGGCTTCCTGCTGGAGGAACCAGACTCCGAGATCGAAGGGGATCGAATCGAAGCCGCAGGAAAAGACGATCCGCGCACCCGATTTTTTTGCGGTTACATCATGTGCGTCGATCATGTGCCGCATCCATGCCGGCTCACCGCATAGATCGACATAGTCAGTGCCGGTTTCGGCGCAGGCCTTCACCAATTCGGGGCCGTAGAGCTGGTAGGGTCCAACAGTCGTGATGATGACGCGGGCGCGATTGCACATCGCCGTCAGCGTTTCAGGCGCGCTCGCATCGGCTTCGACCAGTGGCGTATCCTTGGGTGCGCCGATCAGGTCTCGCACTTCGGCAAGTTTTGCGGCACTCCGCCCGGCCATCGCCCAGCGCTTGATGCCGTGCTTCGCAAGATATTCTGCCACCAAACGGCCCGTGAAGCCGCTTGCGCCGTAGACGATGATATCGAACTCCGCTTTGGTCTTGGTCATTGTGCTTTTCCTTTTGGCGCGCTTGCGACGTCAACTCTGCTCCATAGGCCGAGGTTCCCACAATTCAATCTTGCGCCCTTCAGGATCCATGATGTGAGCGAAGCGGCCATTGGCTTCATCCGGGAAGGTCTTGACCGGATGCACATCATTCTCGGCACATCTGGCCAGCATTCCATCCAGGTCATCCACCATGAGATTGAACATGAAATCCCGGTCGGACGGGGCAAAATAGTCCGTGTCCTTGCCAAAGGGTGAGAAGACTGTCCCAGACCCCGGATGGGCCGCAGCAACTTCCGGATCGAATACGGTTCCACCCCAAGGGTGAAACTCCAGCCCGAGGACGCGGGCATACCAGTCCTGCAGCCCAGCAGGGTCCTGCGACTTGAAGAAAAGTCCACCAAGGCCAATGACTTGAGCCATTGCAACCTCCCCATCTTGTTTGTTCCAAGCCGGAAGCTATCCAGCCAGTCGTCAGCGCACAAGGGTTGAGGCTGAGTTTTCGACGGGCAGCGGACGTCTATTTGACAGTGCCGTAGAACATGACGCGGCCGCTTGCGCCAGGCGCGATGGTTTGGGCGAATTTCCAACGGACATGTGTGACATCGCCGGGCAGCGCCGCACGAAACGTGCCATCGCCCTTCGCGACCTTCAACGCCGCAAGTGCGCCATAAGTCCTGCCGCCATCGACCGAAACGACAGCCCAGGGCTGCTCAACGCCTGTAAAGGCTACGGCGCCCGGAATCGGATTGTTGATGACAAAATCTGCGGCCGGCTTTGTGCCGTTGTTCTTGTATTCCAGCATGATGACCAGGGCTTCGCCGGGCAGGACGCGGTCGGGAGCGAAGAGCTGGTTCTTCTTGTTGCCCTGCGCGTCTGTCACCGGGCGCGCGACATAGACCGTGCTCTTGAGCGCGACAGCCTGTTGCGCATGCGCAGGTCCAGCTAGGGTGAGAGCAAGGGCAAGAAGGAACTTGTTCACGGCCAATCTCCGTCGCGATTGCATGATCATAATTTGGGCAGCGTCACGCCGCGCTGGCCCATATATTTGCCAGCGCGATCGGCATAGCTGGTCTCGCACGGCTCATTTCCTTTGAGAAATAGGAACTGGCACGCGCCCTCATGCGCGTAAATGCGGGCAGGGAGCGGCGTCGTGTTGGAAAACTCCAGTGTGACATGGCCTTCCCAGCCTGGTTCAAGCGGCGTCACATTTACGATGATCCCGCATCGGGCATAGGTCGACTTGCCGAGACAGATCACAAGCACATCGCGCGGAACGCGGAAATATTCGACCGTACGGGCCAGTGCGAAACTGTTCGGCGGGATTACGCACACATCCGTCTTGCGATCGACAAAGCTGTTCTGATCGAAATTCTTGGGGTCGACAATGGCGCTGTCGACATTGGTGAAGATCTTGAATTCATCGGCCACACGCGCGTCATAGCCATAGGAGGAAAGGCCGTAGCTGATGCAATTTTCGCGCCGCTGGCTCTCCACAAAGGGCTCGATCATGCCGTTCGTTGTTGCCTGTTCGCGGATCCATTTATCGGAAAGTATCGACATCAGTCATCCTGTACCAAACCCATGTCTGATGGGCCAAAAGGAAGGGGCAACAGGTCGGAAAGCCAGAACTTTTCGACCACCGAAAGGTCGGCTGACGCGCAATGAACGATGATGTCGCGCAGCGCAAGCTGGGCAGCTTCAGTCATGACCTGACGGCACCGGCCGCAGGGCCGCACTGGCGTCGAACCGCTGATCGCCCGTTTGTCGAGCCGACCGCCGACGATTGCGATTTCGCGGATCTGGCGCAGCTTGCCTTGTGCATTGAGCGTGGCCAGCGCCACGATTTCGGCACAGAGCGAAAGGCCATAGCTCGCATTTTCGAAATTGCAGCCTGTGACGACAGATCCATCGTCGAGCAGGACGGCCGCTCCGACGCCAAACCTTGAATAGGGGGCATGCGCGTTGCTGGCAGCCGCTCTTGCCGATTGGACAAGGCCGTCGCTCATTGCGGGCGCACCACGTCCCAATCGACCTCGCCTTCAATGCCATCGACATGGCGTTTCGGATTGGCCTGCCACATCACCCAGGGCCGTCCCCCATAGCCCGGTTCAAGCCCGGCGCGCCTGAGCCAGAGCGGGCGGTCGATGGCTTCGATCACACGATACTGGTCTTCGAATTCACGGGTCATGTAGAGGATCATTGGCTTCTCGCTATGGGCCTCCGCCATTTCGATGAAGGTCGCGATTTCGGCGATCAAGGTCTGGCGTGGCGGACGGGACGCGCAATTGCCTTCGAATTCCAGATCGAGCGCGTGGGGCAGGGCCGCTTCTTCGCGGGGCACAAGGGCGATAAAGTTGGTCGCTTGCTCGCGCCCCGGCCTGCACAGGCTGAAAACATGATAGGCGCCGCGTTTGACGCCAGCGGCTGCGCTTTCCGGCCAGTTGGCAGCGAAGCGTTCGTCGCGCATGTCACTGCCCTGGCTGGCCCGGATATAGGCAAAATCGACGCCCGCGGCACGCGCGGCCTTCCAGTCGATCACGCCCTGCACTTGGGACACGTCGATACCCTGCGTCGGGAAAGCGGTTCTGCCCGGACCCCAATGCGTCACAAAGCGCCAGCCCAGCCCGGCGAGCAGGGCCATTCCGGCAATGATGAAGACCAGCTTGCGAAGCATTCTAACCCTTGATGTGCAAGACGCAGATCAGCGTGAACAGCCGCCGCGCAGTGTCGAAATCGACTTCGATCTTGCCCGTCAGCCGCTCCTTCAGCATTTCCGAGGCGTCATTGTGGATTGCGCGGCGCGCCATGTCGACGGTTTCAATCTGCTGAGGCGTCGATTGCTTGACCGCCTGAAAATAACTGTCGCAGATCGCGAAATATTCCCGGATCGGCCGCTGGAACCGACCGAGCGCCAGAATCACCGATTCGAGATGCGTCTGGTCTTCGCGATAGATATCGAGCGCAAGCCGCCCTTCCTCCACCCGCAACGTAACGCGATACGGCCCTGCGTAGCCGTCCTCATGCTGGCGCTGTGGCGCGAAATAATTGCCTTCGAGAATGTCGAAAATGGCAATACGCCGCTCCTGCTCGATATCGGCATTGCGCCAGATGATCGTGCGCTGATCCAGTTCGATGTGCGAGATGCGCGGGTCGGCCATGCTGCAGCGCATATAAGACGGGCGTGCGAATGGAAACAACGCAAAACCTGCAACCGGCCTCCAAACTTCTCGCAAACGGCGTGTTTGGCGGGATGCAAAGGGGATTCAACCGCGTTGTCGCCCGTGCGCAGGAGCAACGAGGGGATTAGCCCGACCGCGGTACCATTCCAGCGAGCGGCGAATATTCAGATCTTCAGCTCGACGCTCAGCATCACGGCCTGTGTCTCGTAATAGTTCTCATAGAGAGCATCGAAACCGATGCCGTCCACAAAGGTCCTGGTTCCAAAAGTGTTGAAGATGTCCGTCGCAGAAAGGCTGGCCTTGATCCGCTCATTTGCGAACGTGCGGGACAGTGAGAAGTCCACCGAACCGCGCGATGCCTGACTGCCCTGCGCAATCTCTCGGGCGGCATAATAGGTGCCATTCAGCTGAATCTTGGTGGATTTGCCGAGTGGCGCCTCGATGCCCAGCTTGCCGTCCCATGTGAAATCGCTGGTTTCCGGCAGAGTGAGGGTGCGGACATAGGGGAACAGCAGCGTGATCGTTGCTGGATCTCGGTGAACACGAAATGCATTTACGCTCGCGTTGATCTTGAAATCCTTTTCCACCTTCCAGTGGGCGATCAGTTCTGCACCGCTGTTGCTGGCCTTGCCGGTGTTTGAGTAGATCTTGTTGACGATGTCATAATTGGTGCTGCTCTGATCGATTGCATAGATGCGCTGGAAGGCATCGGTAATGCTCCGGTGATAGAGCGCGAGCGAGGCATTGAGGCTGCCCCAATCCTGTTGGATCGCCAGTTCATAGGCCGTGGTGAATTGCGGGCGCAGATAGGGATTGCCGACCTTCAGCAGCTCCGGATCGTCATATTTCGGGAAGACGCGCAGTTCCGGTTCGCCGGGGCGATCGACGCGGCGGTTGTAAAAGAGCGAAATATCGGTGTCGCGACCCAGCTTTGTTGTAAGCCGCACATTGGGAAAGAGGCGGAAATAGTCGTAGGAATCGTTGCGCGGATAATAGATGTTCGCCGGATCGAGTGTGTAGCCGACGTTGGTTTGCTCGGCACGCAAGCCCGCCTCGATCGTCAGTGCGCGTGTCTCGCGCACCCAGTTCACATAGCCGGAATAGATTTTCTCCTTCCACCTGGAATGGTCGCCAAGGCCCGGATAGATGATCGACAGGAAGCCCGGCTCGGTAAGATAGCGCACAGGTATCCAGCGATACTGCATTTTCGCGCCGATCTCGATGCGGCCGTTGCTCGTCGGCCGGACATAGTCGATCGAGACCGGCAGCGTGTTTTCATGCGCGATGATATGGGTCAGGTCTGTGCCAGTGCGGATCGGCGACACTTCGTTGAGGCGATAGGTCTCATCCTCCCAGCCGCGAATATACTCTGCACGAAGCGACAAACTGTGCCCTGCCTCGGCGAAATCATGGCGATAGTTGATCGCAGCTGAAGCATGCCCGGTTTGCTCGTTCTCGCGCCAGAACCAGTAGCGTGTGAGTGTGTTCGTCGTCGTCTCGATGAAAGGGACCTGTGCGATGTCGAGATGATTCTCCAGGTCGAACACGGCATTGATCGAGAGAGTGTCCTTGTCGCCCAGTCGATGGTCCGTTCCGCCTTTCAGCACATATTGGGTCTGTCTGCGGTTCTCCGGCACTTGGCTGACGATGATACGGCCATCATCATAGAATCGCGTCGAGAACTCGTTGTTGGGCAGTTTGCGCTGCTTCAGGACCTCGCCCTGAAGGTGCCAGTCGGCCTTGTTGCCATTGTGGTTCAGGCTGAAATAGGGCGCGATCTTGGGCGTCCAGTCGAAACTGCCAAGCTGGGTCGGCAGGTCGGGCTTGCGGCGGCCGAATGCGCCGAAACCGCCCTTGAGGCCAACATGACCCGACCACCCGACCTTGCGCGTTGAGCGCATAACGATGTTGATGATGCCCGCACTTCCCTGCGCCGCATAGCGCGCCGAGGGATTGTTGATGATATCGATCCGCTCAATATTGGCGGCGGGGATGCTGTCGAGGCTGGTCTGGTTGCCGATGCCGGTCAGCGCCGAGGGTTTGCCGTCGATCAAGATCGTCACCCGGTCGCTGCCGCGCAGCAGAACCTGTCCCTCGCGCTCGACCGTGATGCCCGGCAGGCCCTTCATCGCGGAGAGCACCGAGCCGCTTTGCGAGAGCGCACTATTCCCGATCAGGAAGCTGTTCGCGCCCGGCTGGAGCGATACGTCTTGGGTGCGCTGGCCGGTCACGACAATCTCCTGCGCGGACCGGTGAAGGGCGATGCGTCCGAGGTCGAGCGCTGTTGTCGTCTCGCCGACAAGGGCATCGCGCGCCGCACTGTCGTAACCTGCTGCGGCAATGCTCAACCGGTACGAGCCTTCCGCCAACGCCCCGACAACGCCGCGGCCATCCTTGTCCGTCACCGCAATAGCGGCTGGTTGATCGCTGTCAGGACGCTCGACAACAAGGGCGGCGGAAGCAATCGGCGCGCCTGTGTCCGCATCGACGACATGAACCGAAATCGCAGCCCCTTCGCGTGCAATCGCCGGCGATGATGCGAGCGTGAATGCCGCGACAATCGACGTCGCAATTAACTTGGAGCGCATGCTGTTTCCCTCGAAATGCCCTGATCACAAGGAAACCGCCCGATCACGACTCAAGCGACGTCCCTCACTTCGTTCGGGCGTGCTTTTAGCGTACTGCCGGTTAACAAACCACGTGTCAATGACACTGTAAAATTCCCCACTATTGGCAAAGTAAAATTCCCCACTTTTGCGGTAGCGAGTTTTCAGGACGTGTATTTCATGGCGCCTCCATTTTTGGGTGGCCGTCCACGCCGTTTCGGCACCTCCGGCGCTGGCGGCGAGAGGTTTGCGGTGGAGCGGACATGCTCGGGTAGAAGGTCGGCGTGACGGCGCAGGCGGTAGCTTGAGCCGTCGATCTGGATGACGATAGCGTGATGCAACAGGCGGTCCAGAAGCGCGGTGGCGACAACCGGGCTGCCGAAGATTTCACCCCATTCTGCAAAGCCGCGATTGGAGGTGAGGATCATCGAGCTCTTTTCGTAACGTGCGTTGACGAGTTGGAAGAACAGATTGCCGCCGCCGGGAATGACCGGAAGGTAACCGATTTCGTCGATTATGAGCAGCGAAGGCCTGCAGTAGAACCGGATCTTTTCACGAAGCGTTCCTTCACGCTCTGCCTTGGCCAAGGCCCCCAGCAAGTCAGCCAACGGGATGAAGTAGACGCTTTTCCCGGCCTTCACTGCTTCGATGCCAATAGCGGTCGCCAAGTGGCTCTTGCCTGTCCCCGGTGGACCAAGCAGATGGACGACCTCTGCGCGCCCTACAAAGGACAGCTGGGCCAGCGCCATTATCCTTGCCTTGTCGAGCGAAGGCTGGAAGCTGAAGTCGAACCCGGCAAGCGTCTTGAACGTGGTGAGCCGTCCCATCACGAGCGCGGTCTTGATCCGGCGGTTCTCGCGGAACGTCAGTTCCTCGACAAGCAACTGTTCGATCGTCTCCATCGCGGTGATTTCACCGCGATCAAGCCGTGCCGCGCAGGCATCAACCACTTCGATCGCCCGCGGCATCTTGAGACCAACCATGCACGTCTTTATCCGGTCAAGCAGCGGCGCGGTGCGTTCTGGAAGCAAGCTGTTCATGCCACCCCTCCCGATGCCGCAAGACGCTTGCCAACAGCGTCGTAGATATCAAGCGGTCTGCATGTAACAAGGTCACCATATATTGCAGGTGACGTTGATATCTCGCATTTGCGACCTGACCTTCTGTGCCCACTCAGTACCGAGCGCTGCCGTCGCCCTTCAAGCACCGGATGGCGAGCGATTAACCGGTCTCCTTCGAAGATATGGATCTCGTCTGCCAGGCTGTGAACCTCGACCATACGTCTCTGGGTGGCATCGGGGACCGAGTAGTAATTCCCCGCAACGCTCACCATCCCATCATGGCTGATCCGCCGCTCAAGCTTCAGAACCGACCCGAACGGGATCAGCGGCAAGCTCTGCAATGTCGGCCGTTCTTCGGCGAAGGCTTCGTTTACGACGCGTCCGGTCGTTGCGTGGACACGCACGTTGGCGACATCACCAAGCCAGCGGGCCAGCTGCGCGTTCAGGTCGTCAATGTCGCGGAATACGCTTCCCAGAAAGAAGTCCTCACGGATATAACGGAACGGTCGTTCGACCTTGCCTTTGGTCTCTGGCCGATACGGCCGACAGGCCTTGGGCAAAAAGCCATAGTGGCTCGCCAGGTCGCCAAGCCCCCGATTATAAACAACGCGGCCTTCCTCATCATCGCCAATGACCGCTGTCTTCATCCGGTCGTAGAGGATTTCGCGCGGGACCCCGCCGATCGCTTCGAACGCCGCCCTGTGACACGCAAGAACCGTCTGCAACGTCTGACGATAGGCAAAGCGCGCCCAGATCAGTCGCGAGTAGCCCAGCACCATCGAGAACAGCCATACGATCTGGACTTTGTCCGGCTTGTCGCCGAAGCGCACCTGGAACTGGGCAAAGTCAACCTGCGCCTGATGGCCCGGCGCCGTCTCGAAGCGCACTGCGAACCCACGCCCGCTGCCCGGTGGTCGCAGCTCTCGCACAACATCACGCACCATACTGTAGCCGCCCTTATAACCACGGTCGGCGATCTCGCGCATCAGGCGTTGTGCAGTGAGGCCGGGATAGGCCTCAAGTCGCTGCTTCAGATAATCGACATGGCCGTCGATCAATCGCTTTCTTGGCTGTCTCGGCCCGTAAGTAGGAAGGCCTACATCCTTTGCGAGATATTTTCGGACGGTCTTGCGGTCCATACCCAGCTGGCGGGCGATCACAGCGACCTTCAGCCCCTGACGATGCAAATCCAAAATCATAATCAAATCCCCAAATTTCTTCATCGCGGCCACACCTCCTCGAAGGAGATACATGCCCGAATTTTTCCATTTTCATGCTGTCCGGGGCGCGCCCCGGACAGCATGAAACAAAAAGAAGTGGGGAATATTCAAATGTCATAACTGGGGCAGTTTACTCCGCCATCGACACCACGGGGTGTTTGGCGGAAAGTTAAGGGGATTCCATCACCTCGTCGCCCCTGCGCAGGCAGGGGCCTGTTTGGGATTTCGTGCCAATTTGTCCGACAGTCCCCTGCCTGCGCAGGGGCGACGATCTGGGCGCGGTGCAGCAGGCAATTCCGGTGAACTTATCCCCGTCTTTCTCATTGTCCTGCCCCTGCGCTATGCTCGCCCTCCGCCGCTGGAACCGACCGAGCGCCAGAATCACTGATTCGAGATGCGTCTGGTCTTCGCGATAGATATCGAGCGC
>Ga0075163_10013896_pt1 | contig 10411 bp, 10 predicted proteins | sample JI1023141ADNA_FD_71478 | JGI IMG/M metagenome (GOLD analysis project Ga0075163, IMG submission 71478) | Wastewater effluent complex algal communities from Wisconsin, to seasonally profile nutrient transformation and Carbon sequestration -... | ecosystem: Engineered > WWTP > Effluent > Algae... | reverse complement strand
GACGAGAAGCAGGATCGCACCAAGGTGCTGACGCAGGGGCCGCGCATGTCGATGCGGCAGCTGCAGAACGTGCCGACGGATCCTTCTCGAAATGCCGCCCGCCGCAACCAGTCGTCGAGCCTGCCCATCGTCATCGCTGCGCTGTTGGCGCTCGTGCTGGGCGCCGGTGGAGGCGTCTTCTTCTATGCCCGCATGTCGGCCCAGCAGCCGCAACAGGCCTCGGGCATGGGCCGGTTCTCGATCAAGACCGATCGGCCCGTGTCCGTCGTGATGATGGGGCAGGCGCTCGGGCAGACGCCGCTCGAGTCCTGGGTTCCGTCGGGCAATCATCAGGTCGTGTTGAAGGAAGCCGACGGCACGTCACGGGCGCTGACCCTGGTGATCGAGTCCGGCAAGCCCAACACGCTCGACCTGAAGCTGGACGAGCTCCCGAAGCTCCCGTGACGTGACCTGCAGTCGCTGGGAACATCGCGATGGTCAGGCCTTGGGGCACGGAAGTAGAAGGAGGCATGCGTACCCTCGCCGCCTGTCTCGTCTTGCTCCTCGTCAGCGCCTGCCCTTCGGCCGACCCCAAGCCGGGAGCCACCGCCCCCACGCCCGTTCCGGCAGCAGCGCCTGCACAGAAGGCCGAAGACAAGGCGGCCGAGGCGAAGGCCTTCGTGGCAACGCTCAACGGCGATCTGAAGAAGCTCTGGGTGCGCAGCTCGACCGCGGAGTGGATCAAGGGCACGTACATCACCGACGACACCGAGCGGAATGCTGCGGCGATGAACGAAGACACGATGGCGTTCACCAGCCAGGCCATCAAGCAGTCGCTGGCCTGGAAGGACGTTCCGCTCGACCCCGAGACCGCGCGCTTCCTGTACCTGCTGCGCGTCTCACAGTCGCTGCCTGCACCCTCCGACGCGACGAAGCGCGGCGAGCTGGCCGCCACGGCCGCGAAGCTCGAGGGCCTGTACGGCAAGGGCAAGTGGTGCGGTGAAGGCTACACGCCCGGCAAGGACGCCGAGGCCGACAAGAAGAACTGCAAGGATCTGGGCGACCTCTCCAAGGTGCTCGCGGCCGTCGCCGACAAGAAGGCGCCCTCGTACGACGAGCAGCTCGAGGCCTGGCGCGGCTGGCACGAGACCTCGAAGGTCATGCGGCCGCACTACGCGCGCCTCGTCGAGCTCTCGAATGAAGGCGCGAAGGAGATCGCTGCGAACGATCTCGGCGAGCTCTGGCGCAGCGCCTACGACATGACGCCCGCCGAGTTCGAGACCGAGACCGATCGACTCTGGACGCAGGTGAAGCCGCTCTACGATCAGCTGCACTGCTACGTGCGCGGCAAGCTCTCGGCGAAGTACGGCGCCGACAAGGTCCCTGCGAGCGGCCCGATTCCCGCCCACCTGCTCGGCAACATGTGGGCGCAGGAGTGGTCGAACACGTACCCGATGGTCGAGCCCTACGCCGGTCAGCCCAGCCTCGACGTCACCGCCGGCCTGCAGAAGCTCGCGAAGGACAAGAAGCTCGACGAGCGCGGCCTCGTTCGCATCGGTGAGAAGTTCTTCACCTCGATCGGCTTCGACCCGCTGCCGGCTTCGTTCTGGGAGCGCAGCCAGTTCACCAAGCCGAAGGATCGTGACGTCGTCTGTCACGCCAGCGCGTGGGACGTGACGTACTCGAACGATCTGCGCATCAAGATGTGCATCAAGCTCGACGAGGAGGATCTCATCACCGTCCACCACGAGCTCGGGCACGACTACTACTTCATGCAGTACTACGAGAAGCCGGTGCTCTTTCAGCAGGGCGCCAACGACGGCTTCCACGAGGCCATCGGCGACGCGCTCACGCTGTCGATCACGCCGCAGTACCTGAAGGACCTCGGCCTCATCTCGACGCTGCCGAAAGACGACAAGGGCCTCATCAACGTGCAGATGAAGGACGCGCTCGAGAAGATCGCGTTCCTGCCCTTCGGCCGAATGATCGATCAGTGGCGGTGGGACGTGTTCAGCGGAAAGGTGCCGCCCACGAAGTACAACGAGCACTGGTGGGCGCTGCGCCTGAAGTACCAGGGCATCGCTGCGGCCGGCCCGACGCGTGACGAGAAGTTCTTCGACCCCGGCGCGAAGTACCACATCCCCGCGAACGTCCCGTACATGCGGTACTTCCTCGCGCGCATCCTCCAGTTCCAGTTCCACCGCGCGATGTGCCAGGCGGCTGGTCACCAGGGCCCGCTCCACACCTGCAGCATCTATGGAAACAAGGCGGCGGGCGCGAAGCTCAAGGGCATGCTCTCCATGGGCGCTTCGAAGCCCTGGCCTGACGCGCTCGAGGCCATCACCGGCCAGCGCCAGATGGATGCGTCGGCCCTCGTCGAGTACTTCGCGCCGCTCCAGGCGTGGCTGACAGAACAGAACAAGGGCAAGCAGTGCGGTTGGTGACGCCCGTCAGCCCGTCGTGACGCGCCGTTGACCCGGTGCGGAAAAGACACCGGGGGGCCTAGACGCAAAACTCGTCGATTCTGTAGAAATTTGGGGCTTCTCCGCCGTGGAGAAGCGCTCAACGCAGAGAAAGACGAGACGAACGATGGCGACTGGAACTGTCAAGTGGTTCAACGACGCGAAGGGCTTCGGCTTCATCACGCAGGACGGTGGTGGTGAAGACGTGTTCTGCCACCACACTGCCATCCAGATGGATGGCTTCCGCACCCTCCAGGAGGGGCAGAAGGTGGAGTTCGATGTGACGCGTGGGCCCAAGGGCCTGCAGGCACAGAACGTTCGCGCAGCCTGAGTCTCGTCAGCGAGAAAATCAGGGGGAGGAAGCCCGGTGGAAACGCCGGGCTTTTTTCTTTTCCAACACTGCTATTCCTCGCGAACCAACCAGGAGCACAGCGACGATGAAGATGGTCGATGTTGGTCAGAAGTCGAAGACCGAGCGCGTGGCCGTCGCCAAAGGGCGGGTGCGCATGTCGAGCGCGGCGCTCACTGCCATTCGAGATCGAACGGTCGAGAAGGGTGACGTGCTGGCCGCGGCACGCGTCGCCGCGATCATGGGCGCCAAACGCACGCCTGATCTCGTGCCGCTCTGCCACCCGATCGGGCTGTCGGGCGTCGAGGTCGATCTCTCGGCAGGCTCCGTCGGCGTCGACATCAAAGTCACCGTGAAGACAGTCGACCGCACCGGCGTCGAGATGGAGGCGCTCACCGCCGTCTCGGCCGCGGCGCTCACGGTGTACGACATGCTCAAGTCGATCGACCGCGGCATGGTCATCGAGTCCGTTCAGCTCGAGCACAAGAGTGGTGGGCGCTCTGGCCTGTGGACTCGCAAGGACGTCGGTGAGGCGAAGCTCAAGTCGAGGAGGAAGTGATGACGTCGTTGGTGCTCACGCTGGTGCTCGCTGCCATTCCCGTCGATCCCCTGCTGCCGGGCTCGCCCGCGCTGCTGCGTGGCCACACCGATGCGGTCATCTCGGTCGCCTTCAGCCCTGACGGCAAGACGCTCGCCTCGGGCAGCCGCGACAAGACCGTACGCGTGTGGGATCTCGACAGCGGCGCCGTCACCCTGACCGTGCCCGACGCGAAGCAGCAGCCGATCGCGCTCGCGTTCTCGGCTGATGGCAAGCGCCTCGCGATCGGAGACTCCTCGCTCGAGGTCCGCATCGTCGAGCTGCCGGGTGGAAAGGTGCTGCAGACCTGGCTGCACCCCGACGCGATCGCGCAGGTGGCGTTCGACTCGACGGGCGAGCGGCTGGCGGTCACGGGCTTCAACGGCAACGGCGCGCTGCACTCGGTGAAAGATGGCAAGCGCCTGTTCGATCTGCGCGCGAACTCGCTGGTGATGATGCCGGACGGCAAAGAGGCGCTCGTCTCATCGGCCGATCACCACCTGAAGTCGATCGATCTCAAGACCGGCAAGCAGAAGAAGGATCTCGCGACCGACAACCAGCTGGGGTCGCTGCTGCTCTCGAAAGACGCCAGCGTGCTGCTCAGCTGGAGCCAGAAGGACGCCGACGTTCTGGGGTTCGACGCGAAGACCGGCAAACGCACGATCACCCTTCCGGGCCCGAAGGCGGACAACTCGATGCCCGAGAAGCGCGTCAGCGCCGAGATCATGTCGGCCGCCCTCACCCCCGACGGCGCGTTCCTCGTCACCGCGTCGAACGACAAGGCCGTTCGTGTCTGGGACGTGGCGAAGGCGACCGTGGTGAAGACGTTCTCGACGCAGCAGCAGGCGGCCGTGGCGATCTCTCCCGATGGCGCGTGGGTCGCGGCTACCGACATGGGCCTGGTGAAGCTGTTCAAGAAGTGAGCGCGCGGGGCCCGAGGCTGTCGAAGAGAAAGGCCGCCAGCACCAGCGAGTGCGAGATCTCTCCGCGCCTCACCAGCTCGTGAATGCGCCGGCGTTCGACCAGCACCAGCTCGATGTCTTCGCTGCCGTCCTGCTTGCCGTCGTGCACCTTGCGGCAGTCACGGGCGAGGTAGCTGTGCAGCCGGTTCGTCTGAATCGCAGGGTTGGGAAACGAGACGCCGAGCAGTTCCACTGAGCCTGGAACGAAGCCCGTCTCTTCTTCGAGCTCGCGCAGGGCGGCGGCTTGAACGTCGGTCTCGTGCGGGTCGACCATGCCTCCGGGGATCTCCAGGGTGTTCGACCAGGTGCCGAAGCGGAACTGTCGGACGAGGATCACCGATTCATCGGGAGTGAGGGCAACCACATTCACCCAGTCAGGGCACTGGAGAACGGTACGAACGTACTCAGTACCCGTTCGGGGATCGGTGACGTCGAGCGTCTTGGCTGTGAAAATGCGAAAGTCCCGCTCGGCTCTGGTTCGAAGCAGGTTCCACGGGCGCGGTTCGGGCATGGGTCAGGTATCGCATGGGGCCGGCCCATGCGTGGAGTGTCGGATGCATCAGTCAGCAGGGAGCCGCGGCAGATGACTCCGTTGGACGCGGCCACGGCGATCGTCGTCCTCGAGCTGGAGCGCGCCTATGGGCTGGGCTTCGTCGCGCCCAATGGCCGCATCGTGACCAATTTCCACGTGGTGGCGAACGAGAAGACGATCGTCGCCCACCTCGCCGATGGGCGTCGGCTTCCCGTGCAGGCGGTCTGCGCCGTCGACGTGAAGCGCGATCTCGCGATCCTCGACGTGGGGTTGCTCGACGCCTCTCCGGTGAAGCCTGCGGGCTCGAAGATCGCGGAAGAGGGCCAGAAGGTGTTCGTGTTCGGCCTGGTGCCCAGTGAAGATCGCGTGCGCTGGGTCGAAGGCGTGCTCGGCAACCCGCAGGTGATCGGCCCGGGGCTCACCGTCTACACGATGCAGGGCCCCGTTCCGTCCGACGCGTCAGGTGGGCCGCTCGTGGGAGCCGACGGCTCGGTGCTGGGCATCGTGACGATGGCCGAGAGCGATGATGGCGTGGTGGCGCTCGGCGTTCCCTGGAAGCACATCGAGCCGTTGATGCCGATGAACCAGCAGCTGCCGCTCTCGGTGCTCAACAGGCCCAAGCGCGGCCCGACTCGCCAGATTCCGCAGCACCCGCTGTCGTTGCTCGAGGGCTCGAACCTGGCGGGCCTGGAGGCCACCACGAAGGCGATCGCCGGCGTGATCTCGCAGGGAGCGCCCGCGTACAACGAAGGCGACATCGAGAAGTGCTACCGGCTCTATCAACAGGTCGCCAAGCAGCTGATCGATGCGCGCCCCGACTGTCCCGGCGTGCAGACGGCGCTGCGTGATGGGCTCAAGAAGGCGGGTGGGCTCTCGGACGTCGATCACCAAGCGTGGGCGATGCGAGACGCGTTCGATGGCCTGCTGAGCGTGATCGAGAAGTACATGCGCACGCGCATGGGCATGACGTCGGGGCCACCGTCGGGCAAACCCACGCTGCTGAACTGATCACGGCCAGACGAGCGGCTCGACGGATCCCGAGACGCGCTTCACCTCGAGCTCGGCCGGCGCCTGCTTGAACCGAATGCGCGAGAGCACGTTCGGCAGCGCGGGAACCTGATCGACCTTCAGCACCACGTCGCCAGGCTGCAGCTTGCCGTCACCCGAGAGCACGGCCGTGCCAGCGATCGCCTTCGCCAGCGTCGCCGACTGCGCCTCGGTGACTCCGGGAGCGAGCAGCCGCGCCTTGTTCTGCAGCTGAATCTCCCGCTGGAGCGCGTCGGCTTCGGCGTCGCTCGCGCCTTCGGGAAACCACTGGGCGGTCGCCGGCGTGACGGCGAAGGTGGCAGCGCCGAGGGGCAGGGTGGAGCGGTTCGCCGCGTGATCCAGCGCGTGCTTCACGGCGGCAGTGACGATGGAGTCGACCAGCACGCTGAGCTGCGGAGCGGGATCCCACTCGGCCTCGGGCGGCGGGGTCGCGAACGGATCCACCAGCACCTGACCCGACAGCTCGATCAGCGTCGTCGTCGATGACGGGTGCAGCAGCTCGGCGTGCACGAGCCACGTCGTCTCTTCGTTCGAGGTGGCCTTCGCGCCCTTCTTCGTCTCGGTCAGCGTGCTCGAGCTGGCGACTCGACGCTCCACGGTGATGCGCAGCGCCGCGCCTTGATCAGGCCTCGACCCCGAGCGCACCAGCACCGGGATCGCATCGGTCGCGACCCACGCGTTGTCGACCTCGGGCTTCATCACCTTGAACTCGAGCGGTCCGTAGAACGCGAGCTTCTCGCCGCCTTCCGTCACGGCCCGATCGAGCGCGCGCTGCGAGAGCTCGAAGACGCGCGGGGCGTTGCGCTCCATGCCGTTCAAGGTGACCGGGTAGACGAAGACGGTCGTCAGCTCGAGAGGCTGGGGAGGCGGTTTGATGACCCGGTTGAGGCCCGAACAGCCCAACGCTCCAAACATCAGCGACACCAGCAACACCCGCATGCAAGTCCCCTCGGCGGCACCAAATAAAACGAGTGCCGGCCTGTTCTGCTTTCCTCACTCGAGCACGCCCTCGGGGCCTTTCGGCACCACGAATCTTGTGTCGGGAGGACGGCGAACGGGCCGGCACTCACCACCTGAGTAACATGGATGATCGGTGGGTCCACAAGTCGACTTGTGTGACATCTGTGAGACGAGAAAAGCCTCGGAAGTACGAATGGTTGCGAGGCTCCAAACGCCCGGTACGGCGGTGTGGGCGGGCTTCGTTCACCCGTTCAGCAGTGGCAGCAACTCTCCCTTTTGATGGAGCGCCATCATGTCCGAGTAGCCGCCAATCGCCGCTCCGCCGATGAAGATCTGCGGCACCGTCTTTCGCCCACCGCTCATGTCGACGAGCTTCATCCGCATCTCGTCATCGCCCGTCACGTCGACGCTCTTGAAGGGCACCTGGTGCTCAGTGAGGAAGCGCTCGGCCTGGCGGCAGTAGGGGCAGTAGTCGGTGGTGTAGATGGTGACGTCTTTCATGGCTTCGGGGTCTAACGCGGCTCGTGCGGGTTCGCATCGGTGGGCGGGAAGCGCTTGCCCTGACTCCGGTTTTCAGTGACGAGCCTGCCCGTGGAACGGTGGCTGTCTCCCTCCAGGCTGGCCATGCTCGCGGCGGCGGCGATGTTGGTCGCTGCGGCGCTGGGCTCGTTCGTCGGAGACGCCGTCTCGTTTCACTACCCGCAGATCGTCATCTCAGTGCTGCTGCTGGTGGCGTGGTGGAAGCGCCCGGCTGACTTCGCGCTGGCGCTCGATCCACGTGCCTGGAAGGCGCTGCTCTTCGCGAGCTTCGTCTGGCTGCAGGTGATCGGGCTGACGTGGTTCTTCGGCTTTCGCGTCAACGGCGTCGACTTCAGCATCTTCGACTGGATGCTCGAGAGCACCCATCACGGGCGCCTGGGCTACTCGCCGATCTACGACGTGAACCACTTCGGCGTGCACTCGAGCTTCATCCTGCTGTTGTGGGTGCCGCTGCACGAGGTGATCGCTTCACCGCTGTGGCTCGTGGTGAGCGCGCCATTGATCGTGTGGATGGGCGTCTTCCCGGCGCGGCGGCTCGTTCGCCTGGCTTGTGGCGGTCCGCACGGAGCGCTCGAGCTGCTGGTGACGCTCCTCTGGGTCAGCAACGCGTGGATGGGGCGGTCGCTGCACGCGGGGTTTCGACCCGAGCTGTTGTTGCCGCTCCTGACGCTCTGGTTCCTCGTCGGGTGGATCGAGCGCAACGACGAGATCGTCGGCCTGTCGCTGGTCGCGCTGCTGTGCACGAAGGAAGACTCGGTGCTCTTCGTGCTGGGTTTCGTGCTGGTGGCGACGGTGGTCGAGCGTTGGCGGTGGAGACAGGCGCTGCTCCTCACCGTGGTCTCGCTGGGGTGGCTGGCGCTGTACGTCGGACTGCTGCAGTCGAGACTCACCGGTCACGCAGCGCCGCCGTACTGGGGCTTCTGGAGCGACTTCGGAGACACGCCGAAGAGCGTCGTGCTCGGCATGCTCTCGCACCCGGGCCTTCTGTTCATGAAGGTGATCACCTCGCGGTGGTGGGCCTTCTTCCTGCCGTTGCTGCTGGTGCCGTTTCGGTCGCCGCGCGCGGTGGGTGGGCTGCTTCCAACAGTGCTGCTGCTGGGAGGTGCGAACTACCCGATGATGCGCGAGCTCGGTGGGTACTACGCGTTGCCGTTGCTCGGCTTCGCGCTGTTCGGCGTGCTCGACACCTGGGCGGTCTGGCGCGCGTTGCCGACGTCGAAGTGGCGTGAAGGCGTGGTGGTGCTGGCTCTGGGGCTCTTTGCAGTGCTCGGAAGCGCGTACCCGAGAGCGGCGCCGGTCGACTGGGCGAAGCACCGTCAGCTCGCGGCGGCGTGGGAGGCTGCGAAGGCAGCGCCGATCGTCTGCACGCAGACCTCGCTGTTCCCGCACCTCGGCTACTCGCGGCGCATGCTGCCGCTCTCGGACTTTGGGTGCATGAATCGCCCCGGAGCGATCGCCCTGGTTCACCCAGACATGGATCTGCTGCCGTACGATCCGTCGGTGTTCCTCGACGAGATGAAGACCTGGCAGGCGAAGATGCCGACCCGCACGCTCGAAGGCGGTTTTCTGCTCATCGGTCCGGAACCGGCTCGTCCTCGGGAATGAGCGGGACCGGCTCCTGAACGATGCGTGAGGCCGCGCGGCGGGCTGCAATGGCCGGCCACAAACCGAAGACCCACGGCAGCGAGTGCATCGCAAAGGCGGTGCCGGCATCGAGGGCGATGATCGCGAACAAGACGCTCATGAGGGTCCAGAGGCCCACGCTCAGCCACGTCGGCCAGAACGTCGAGGTCAAGGCCTGCAGCGCTGCGAGCGCGAGCCACGGAGCCGAGGCGATGGCGACGGCGTTCGCGACGCCCAACCAGTGTTCGGAAGACTGGTCGAGATCGCGCGTGAAGATGAGTGCGAGCAGTGCAGGGCCGATCAGCAGCCGCAGGGCCGTGCGCTTTCGAAGCTGACGCAACTGATCCTCGACGCGGGTCGGCAGTCGTTGGCAGGCGAGGCAGGGGTGATCGGGGCGCAGGCCGGGCTTCGTGACGCAGCGGGCGCAGCAGAAGGTGCCGCAGCGCGGGCAGGTGCCGATCGAGGCGAAGCTGGGGTGGCGCTGGCAGCGTGCGCGCGGATCTTCATCGGCGAGCGGCCGCAGACTCTGGGCGAGGGTGGCTTCGGGAAGCGAGCCTTGCTGCGCGCGTGCGGCGTTCGCGATTCGGGTGACGCCCGAGATGATCAGCATGAACGAGAACACGCCGACGCGGCCCGAGACCAGCACGACCACGCCCACGGTGATCAGCGCCAGCCCGAACACGATTCCGATCACATCGACGGTCGAGGCGGTCGGGTCGGGGGCGCGTCGTCCCGGAGCGACCCGCATCGGGTCGTCGGCAAAGAGGGCGGCGATGTCGGCTCGATCGTGGCCCTGACGTGCGAGCTCGGCCTCGATCTGGGACTGCGAGAACCCTTCGGCGCGCATGCGTTGGAGCACGCTCCAGGCAGACTCCGAGGCGCCCTTCGGCGTGCCGGTCTCAGGCGTCACGGTCTGCGCGGGCGTCCGATCGAGCAGGATCTGAACGTCGGTGAACTCGACTCCGCGGGCGAGCAGTTCCTGGCGAAGGGCCTCGTTCTTCGCGCCTTCGCGGCGGCGTCGCTGCACGTATTCCCACGGCGACTCGTCGCTCACGGCACCAGTCCAACGGATGCGGGCGCGACTGTCAGCGAAGATCGGGCGGCGGCTTGCCCAGCTCGAAGGCCAGCCGCTTCACGAGGTTCTCGAGCGGGTCGAGCTTCGAGAAGATCGCGTTGGCGAGCGACTCTTCACCCAGCGCGCGCAGCTCTTCGGGGTTCGCCGCCGAGAAGAGGAACAACCGCAAGCCGGTCTCGTTGCCGTGACGGCGAACGCGCTCGAGCAGGCCTCGCCCATCCATGTACGGCATGTGCAGATCGAGCACGACGAGATCGAGCTCGAACAAGAGATCGGTGAGCCGGTTCAGCCCTTCGCGGCCGTCT
>Ga0075163_10013895_pt1 | contig 10412 bp, 5 predicted proteins | sample JI1023141ADNA_FD_71478 | JGI IMG/M metagenome (GOLD analysis project Ga0075163, IMG submission 71478) | Wastewater effluent complex algal communities from Wisconsin, to seasonally profile nutrient transformation and Carbon sequestration -... | ecosystem: Engineered > WWTP > Effluent > Algae... | reverse complement strand
ATTTTACTATCTAATTTTGACATATCTTGAAAATTCTAATTTCGATTCTAATACTGATGATTTATTTAACACAACCAAAAAACACCGTTAATGGCATTGCAGCAAAAACGATGGTGATGATGATTGAAAACCAAAGGCCCAACTTTTTGATTACAGGCGTATATTTTGGATGATTGAGTCCTAATGTTTGAAAAGCAGATTGAAATCCATGTGCCAAATGATATCCCAAAGAAATAACACCAAATAAATACACTAAAACATTTAATGGATTGTGAAATACTTCAATAATTTCTAGATAAGTATTGTGTTCTTGAATTGTTCCACCAAATTGTGCCGCTTTCGTGCCCACCCAAAAATGAGAAAGGTGAATAACTAAAAACATCAACAATAATGAACCTAAAATCCCCATGGAGCGAGAATACCATTTGCTATTTGCTTTGCCATCGGTTACAGCATACTTTACTGGTCGCGCTTTTTGATTTTTCAAAGTCAAAATTAATGCTTGAACGATGTGCAAAATGATTCCGATAAATAACACAATTTCCATGATGCGGATAATTGGGTTGGTTGCCATAAAAAGTGCCCCTTGATTAAATAATTCGCCACCATCCATGGCAAAAATAAAAGAGTTCAATGTTGCATGAACAACAAGAAAAGAAATCAAAAACAGACCTGTTAAGCCCATTAATAGCTTTTTTCCGAGTGATGATTGAATAAAATTTGCAGATGTATTACTCATAATGAATAAAATTATTTTCGGTTTTTTCGTGAACAAACGTACACAAAATATTTAGGAATAAAAATAGTAATCGGGCTCATTTTAAAATAGCTAACAAATTCACGAAATACTTGTTTATTAATCCTCTGTTTTATTCATATTTAAGTGTTTCTTTTTCATGAAAAAGATTCAGTTTGTTTATGGGGTAAAAACAGGATAAAATGGTTGGTTTTGTTTTTGCGTTAATTGTTTGATAATCATTACTTTGTAAAAAAATGTAGTGATTTGCAAATAAAATTTTAATTTCGTGCAACTATATATGGTTTTTTGACATCTACCAGCATGTATACTCTCGTTTATCAGTAAAAAAACATAGAATAGTCGAAATATTAAATTATAAAACAAAATGGTAAAAAGTAAATTTCTTCTTAGTTGCGCAATGGTTTTGGCATTCTGCGCTATTAAAACGGATGTAAATGCTCAAATTACAATGGTGGGGCCGGACGGTTATGTTGCAGGAACAAGTATTGAGTTTGGGGTTCGTGGATTAGGCGGATTTGAAGGTGTTGATGCGTTGGTGTCTCCTCCTCCTGCAGCGATGCATTTGCGTTCGGCAAATAACTTATTCGGATTTGTGGCCAACCCTCAGCTAAATGCTTGGGCAGGTTCAGCATTCGATGGTGACTTTTTTACCCCGGGTAGTCCGGAAAACGGTTGGGGATTTGAAATCGGTACAACCGGTTCTGCCGCAACAGGAACGTTAGGCGGAAATAACTGTTCTTATTTGCAACAAATAAATGGTGCGATTACCGGTAGCAGTACTGTATTCAACTGTTATAACATGGATTGGGAAGGGGATGCAACATCCGGAACAAATCTTCACTTTAAAATCAACTACTTTTTACAACAAACGGATTTGTTTTATACAACCACTGTATCGATCACCAATAACACATCCGCAATGATTCCTGAATTGTATTATTACAGAAATGTGGATCCGGATAATAACCAAGAGATTGGTGCAGGATTTACAACTGTAAATACGATTGTCGATAATCCTCCATCTTCCTTGTGTAATTTGGCTCACGTGCAAGCAACTCAGGCAACACCTTGGAACTCCTATTTAGGATTTGCAGCAATTGGCGCGAATTGGAGAGCAACCTATGGTGGATTCTCTAATCGTGATGCATCCAATATTTGGAACAACGTAGGCTTTACGCAAGCTCCGGGTTCAACAAACACCGCAGATGAGGCTATCTCATTGGCGTATAAGATTACCAATTTAGCTCCTGGAGCAACAGAAACATTCAAATTTTTAATCATTTTGGATGCAGCAGCTGCGAATGGTGCGATTAACAACTCATTGTACTTCACATATCCGGGTTCTGGAACTGCGCCTCCGTCTGTTTGTACTCCTTACGTGGATACAGTTAGAACGTGTGGTGGACCAGTGCCTATTACGATTACAGGTCCGATTGTAGGTGATTATACTTGGACATGGACACCAACTGCAGGTTTAACACCACCAACAGGTCCTTCTGTAGTTGCAAATCCATCAGTAACTACTACTTATATTGCAACAGGAACACCGCTTAATTCGTGTGTGACTCCAGCTTCATTAACATTTGTGGTGTTGATTACTCCGGGTGGCGGAAGCAATCCTTTTATAACACCGGTCGGACCAATGTGCGTCTCGGATCCTCCGGTCACATTTGCTGTCGATTCAGCTGGTGGTACTTGGACATCCACTCCTACGTGTGGTGCATGTTTAAATGCAACAACAGGGGTGTTTAATCCGACCCTTGCAGGTGCTGGAACTTACTTAATAACCTATACAACGCTTAATTCATGTAACTCAACAGATACCATGATGGTAACGGTGAGTGGTTCAGATCCAACCATTGCGGCTCCGGCAGCGGTTTGCGCAGGTTCTGCACCATATACACTAACAGCCGCTTCAACTGGTGGAACATGGTCTGCTACATGTGGTACTTGTATTAATCCGACAACAGGTTTATTCGATCCGGCATTGGCAGGAACGTTTACAGTTACCTATACGATTGCTGGTACTTGTACTGCAGTGGATACACAATTGGTTGTTGTGAACCCTACAGTTCCTCCTACTACAGGTATATCCTATACATCACCAGTTTGTATTGCAGGTGCTAACCCTACATTGACAACTGTTCCAGGATTTACTACAGGTGGTAGCTATAGTGTAACACCTGCAGGATTATCTATTGGTACTACAACAGGTGCCGTTAACTTGTCTGCAAGTTCTCCTGGTACTTATACAATAACATATTCATTCCCTGCAACAGGTTGCGGACCGGCAGGATCAAGTACAACCACATTGGTGGTGAATCCGGAAATTATACCGGTATTAGGTTTCACTTATCCTACAGTTTGTGCAACAGATACTGCAGATGCGGTTCCTACTTTAGCAGCAGGCTTTACACCAGGAGGAATATTCTCTGCTTCGCCTTCAGGTGTAGTTATCAACCCAACAACAGGGGTAATTGATGTGAATAATAGTACTCCAGGTACGTATACGGTTTCTTATACAGTTCCACAGGATACAGCAACATGTGATGCAGCAGGCACAGGTACTGCAACATTCACCATTAATCCATTACCATCTATTTTGATGGGTCCTGAACAAACCATTTGGGTTGGTGATGGCGCTTGGATTTTTGCAACAGGTGGAACATCTTATTCATGGAGCCCTAGTGCATACTTAAGCTGTCCAACTTGTGATAGTACTGTTGCAACTCCTCCTGAAACAACTGAATTCTGTGTAATTGTAACCGAATTGGGTTGTATTGATAGTGCTTGTGTAAAAGTGAATGTTGAAATTCCTTGTCCAAGTAACAGAAACTTAGGCGTTCCAAATGCATTTAGTCCGAACAATGACGGTGTGAATGACGCCTTCTGTTTAGATGGTTGGGGAGATTGTATCTCTAAATTCAACATCGTGATTTTTGATCGTTGGGGAGAAAAAGTATTTGAATCAGCGGATCCTGATTTCTGTTGGGATGGTATTTACAAAGGTAAAGCCTTAGATCCTGCAGTATTTGTTTACTTCATTAAAGCAACTTACGAAACAGCTGGTGCTACACCAATTAGCCCTACTGGCGTTGTGGAAGCAAACAGAACTGGAAACATTTCTCTTGTACGATAAGCGTTTTATGAAAGAATAAAGGGAAGAAGAAATTGAATATATGAAAAAAGTAATTTTAATAGTAGGAGGTTTTTTGATTGTAGGTGGAAATGTGTTTTCGCAAGATTTACACTTTTCTCAATACAATGAAAATCCTTCTTTACTCAATCCCGCTCTTACAGGATCTTCATATGTAATGAGAGCATCTGTAATTTATAAAGATCAGTGGCGTAGTGTAACTGTTCCTTATAAAACATTCGGTGCTTCTTTCGATATGAAGTTTAAAGCCAGTAACTGGGATAAAGTGGATCCATTTAAAACACGTACGTTTAAAAAGTCGTTCAATCGTTTGTCCGGTGGACTTTCTTTTTACAGCGATAAAGCGGGTGATGGAAACATGGGAACAAATTTGGTGAACCTTTCTTTTGCTACCTTTATTAAAGGGGGAGAACATTCTTCTTTTTCATTGGGTTTGCAAGGAAGTGGGGTTCAAAAAACAATAGATTATTCTAAGCTTATTTTCTCCAATCAATACAATGGCTCTACCGGTTATGATCAAACCATCGCGAATGGTGAGCAGTATGGTGCCAAGAGCTTTTTTTATGCCGATGTTGCAGCCGGTTTATTGTGGAACTATGTAAAAGAAGAATCATCAATTGGTGAAAACAATCATATTAAAGCTGATGCAGGTTTCGCCATGTTTCACATCAACAAACCAAAACAAAAATTTTTAGTGGGAACAAATGAAAAATTATTTTCTAAATATGTTGTTCATGGAAAATTGTTGATTGGTATTCCTCGCTCTAATGTGGGAGTTGCGCCTAGTTTTATCTATCAAAAGCAAGGACCAACAACCGAGATTATTGGTGGTTTAATGGTGAAATATTATTTGAAAGACGACTCGAAATACACAGGTTATATTAAACGTTCTTCTATTGGTTTAGGTGTTTATTATCGTTACAAAGATGCCATCATTGCAAATGTGATGGTTGAGATGGGTCAATATGCGATTGGCTTCAGTTACGATATCAATACTTCTGCTTTAACAAAAGTAAGTACATTGAGAGGTGGACCGGAAATTATGCTTCGTTTTAACTCTGCGAATCCTTTCTTATTCCAAAAACGTCATTAGTTTTTATTCCAAAAAACGAATCTTAAGCCCCAAGGAAATTTTCTTGGGGCTTTTTTGTAAAACAATCTGTAAAACAATAGGTTCGAAACCTAATAATACTTTTAACTCCCCCTTGATATTTGTAGATTTAATTCAATTTTAACTTACTTTTGTGCAACTATATCTGATATTTAATCGTCTATTGTATGTTAAATCAGATAGATTTTTTTAAGCCGAAACAGTTTTAGCACTTTTTTACAATGAATAAAGTCATAAAAAATAAACGATTGTTTTTAAATACAGTAGCATTAACTGTATTTTCTTTCTTTCAAGTTGCCTTGTCTACAGCGCAAATCACGATGGTTGGACCGGATGGTTATGTAAAAGGAACAAGTGTTGAATATGGTATTCGCGGAATAGGCGGATTTGAAGGGGTAGATGTTTTAACATCACCTGTTCCTGCAGGTATGCACTTGCGATCAGCAAATAACTTATTTGGATTTGTGGCCAACCCTCAGCTAAATGCTTGGGCAGGTTCAGCATTCGATGGTGACTTTTTTACCCCGGGTAGTCCGGAAAACGGCTGGGGATTTGAAATCGGAACAACCGGTTCAGCTGCTACCGGCACATTGGGCGGAAACAACTGTTCCTACCTACAACAAATAAATGGTGCAATTACTGGAAACAGCACCGTGTTTAATTGTTACAACGTAGATTGGGAAGGGGATGCAACCTCAGGGACAAACCTCCACTTTAAGATCAACTACTTTTTACAGCAAACCGATTTATTTTATACAACAACCGTATCCATTACTAATAATACAGGTGCAATGATTCCCGAATTGTATTACTACAGAAATGTGGATCCGGATAATAATCAGGAGGTTGGTGCAGGATTTACCACTGTAAATACAATTGTCGATAATCCACCGTCTTCCTTGTGTAACTTAGCACACGTTCAAGCAACACAAGCAACTCCTTGGAACTCGTATTTAGGATTTGCAGCAATTGGTGCCAATTGGAGAGCAACCTATGGTGGTTTCTCTAATCGTGATGCATCCAACATTTGGAACAACGTAGGCTTTACGCAAGCACCAGGTTCAACAAACACCGCAGATGAGGCAATTTCCTTGGCGTATAAGATTACCAATTTAGCTCCGGGAGCAACAGAAACATTTAAGTTTTTGGTAATTTTGGATGCTGCTTCAGCAAACAACGCCATCAACAACTCATTGTATTTTACATATCCGGGATCGGCTACATCTCCTCCTTCTGTATGTACTCCATATGTTGATACCGTAAGAACTTGCGGTTCGTCAGTGCCTATTACCATTACTGGACCAATTGTAGGAGATTATACTTGGACTTGGACTCCAACAGCTGGTTTAATGCCGGCAACCGGACCTGCAGTTATTGCTAACCCAGCTGTAACAACAACCTATACTGCAACAGGTACTCCTTTAAATACATGTGTAAACCCGGTTACATTAACATTTGTGGTGTTGGTTACTCCTAGTACAGGTAATAATCCTGTTATTGTTCCTGTAGCACCGGTCTGCCAAACAACTCCAGCATTTACACTTGCGGTAGATTCAACAGGCGGTACATGGCTTGGTACTGGAATTACCAGTCCGACCTTAGGAACATTTGATCCTGCTATTGCCGGACCTGGTACACACTTGATTACTTATTATACCAACAATCCTTGTAATAATATTGATACATTAAATATTACGGTATTGGGTAGCGCGAGTGCAACCATTACACAGCCAGCAGCGGTTTGTGAAGGAACTGCACCATTCAATTTAGTGGCTGGGGCTCCGGGTGGAGTTTGGTCGGGTACAGGCATTACAAACACCGCTTTAGGAACATTTGATCCTACAACGGCTGGTGCTTTCACCATTCAATATGATATTGCAGGAACTTGTCCTTCTACGGATACAGTTATTGTTACTGTAAATCCTGTTTTTGATGCAACCATTACTCCTGTTGGACCGCTTTGTGTAGCTTCTCCGGCATTCAATTTATCAGCTGTTGATGCAGGTGGTGCATGGACGGGCACTGGTATTACCAGCGTAGGTTTAGGAACATTCAATCCGGCTATTGCAGGAATTGGAACGCATACAATCACCTATACCATTTCAGGACCATGTCCTGCAGTTGATACTGTAATTGTTACTGTTTTAGCGGTATACAATGCAACCATTACCAACGTAGGTGCTATGTGTATCAGTGCACCGGCATTCAATATGGTAGCTGCTTCACCAGGTGGTACTTGGACCGGTACAGGAATTACGAATGCTGCTACTGGAACATTTGATCCGGCAACAGCAGGTGCGGGGGTTCATACAATTACCTATACTATTCCTGGACTATGTGGTACAAATGATACTGCATTAGTAACCGTTGTGGCATTACCTGTCATTTCATTTACTACAGATACTACAGAAGGTTGTGATCCAACAACGATTTCTTTTGTTGGTACCACAGATCAACCGGGCGGTGTATTTTATTGGGATTTTGGAGTACTAACTACTTTCGCAGATACATCGCATTTGTCAAATCCTACGTATCAATATCCTACCGGAGTGTATACAGTATCGATGACCTACACCAATACACTTGGTTGTGTTCAAAATGTAGTAAGTGCGAACTTGATAACTATCCATGCTCGACCGGTTGCGGCATTTACAATGAATCCAAATCCGGTGGATATCATTGAACCGACTGTAAACTTTTATGACATGAGCTCGAGTGCTAGTCCGATTACCAACTGGGCTTGGGTATTCCAGCCGGGAGCAACGTCTATTGCACAAAATCCAGTTTATTCATATACCACTGAAGGTGTATATCCGGTTGAATTAACCATCACAAATATGTATGGTTGTAAGGATACAGTAGTGGAATTCTTAACAGTTAACCCTGTTTACTTGATGTATGCACCAAATGCATTTACTCCAAATGGTGATGGATTAAATGATGTATTTATGGTGGAAGGCGAAGGCATTGATCCAAACAATTTCGAAATGATGATTTTCGATCGTTGGGGTGAACGCATCTTCCGTTCAACGGATATGAAAACAGGTTGGAATGGAGCAAAAAATAATTCCGGAAAACTTGTTCAAGAGGATGTTTATGTTTACAAAATTGTGCTGAAGGATTGGGCCGGTAAACGCCACCAATTCATAGGACATGTAACCATTGTGAAATAGTTAATTCTTCTTAGAATCATTAAAATAGATATTGAAAAACCTCTGTGATTGCAGAGGTTTTTCTTTTTGATAGGAATGAGTATATTTACAAAAATAATTTTTCAAAATAAAACAGCATGAAGTATTCCGCAATTGACAACAAGTTATTCATCGAGAATCGTAAACGTTTTGCAGCGAGTTTAAAACCAAATTCTATTGCATTGTTTACCAGTAATGATATTCTTCCCACCAACGCAGATGGCTCGATGGGATTTGTACAAAATTCAGACTTGTTTTATTTAAGCGGGGTAGATCAGGAAGAAACTATTTTGTTGATTTATCCAGATGCGGTTAACGGAGCTTTTAAAGAAGTGTTGTTTGTGAAAGAAACGAGCGAGTTGATTGCGATTTGGGAAGGTGCAAAACTGAACAAAGAACAAGCAACACAAACATCCGGGATAAAAAATGTGATGTGGAACAAAGAGTTTGATGTGTTTTTAAAATCAGTGATGTTTCAAGCAGAACATATTTATTTGAATAGCAATGAACATACCCGCAGATACATCGATACAGAAACAGCAGAGATGCGTTTCAATAAAAATATTATTGCAAAATTCCCATTGCATAAATTAGAACGTTCTGCTCCAATTATGCACAAACTGCGTGCAATCAAATCAAAATATGAAGTGGAGTTGATTCAACAAGCATGCAATATCACTGAAAAAGGATTGCGCAGATTGTTAGGTTTTGTTAAACCTGGAGTAATGGAATATCAGATTGAAGCAGAATTGGTGCATGAGTTTATTTCTAATCGCTCACGTGGTTTTGCATATGGTCCAATCATCGCTTCAGGCGGAAGTGCTTGTGTATTGCACTATGTGGAAAATAACAAAGAATGTAAAGCGGGAGATGTCATTTTGTTGGATGTTGCTGCCGAATATGGAAATTATGCCAGTGACCTTACTCGTTGTTTGCCGGTGAGTGGAAAATTTACAGCGCGACAAAAACAGGTATACAATGCAGTATTACGAGTTATGAAAGCGGCAACAGCCATGTTAACTGTTGGAAATAATATTCCGGATTACCACCGAGCAGTTGGTTCGTTGATGGAAAAAGAATTGGTGGATTTGGGTTTGATTAGCATGGACGATATTAAAAAACAAAGTCCGGATTGCCCTGCCTATAAAAAATACTTTATGCACGGGACCTCCCATTTCTTAGGATTGGATGTACACGATGTGGGTGATTTCAATCGTAAGTTGGAAGCAGGCATGGTGTTCACCTGTGAGCCGGGAATCTATATTCCGGAAGAAAACTTAGGTATCCGTTTAGAAAACGACATTCTTGTTACTGCCAACGGTCCGGATGATTTGATGAAAAACATCCCATTAGAAGTAGAGGAGATTGAGTCGTTGATGAATAAATAATTTGAATTTGCCAATTTGGATTTCGATAGTTAATCGGGATTGAAAATGTTATTCGTACAAAAGTTTAACAAGCGCATCAACCAATGTTTGCAGAATTTAAAAAAACAAAAATTCATTATACCGACACAGGCAAAGGAAGAGTGTTGGTATTGTTGCATGGTTTTTTAGGTTCGCATGAAGTGTGGAGCGAATTCGTAAAAAAACTTTCAAAAAAATTTCGTGTAATTGCCATTGATTTGCCAGGACATGGAGAAACTCCCTCCATTGGCTATTATCATAGTATGGAATTGTTGGCACAAAGTGTAAAGGCGGTGTTGGACAAAGCTGGAGTGAGGCGGTATATCATTACTGGTCATTCGATGGGTGGGTATGTAGCTTTAACGTTTGCCGAATTGTTTCCTGAAAATGTAAGCGGCATTTGTTTGTTCAATTCAACCTCCTATGCTGATTCGGAAGAAAAGAAAAAGGAGCGAGAGAAAGTTATTCGTTTGGTGAAAAAATCGCATAAACATTACGTAGGAGAAGTGGTTGTTTCATTATTTGCTCCGGAAAATCTTCCAAAAATTTCCAAAGAAGTTGAAAAAGTATCCGGGATTGCACAAAAAATTACGCAACAATCGATTATCAATAGTTTGGAAGGGATGAAAGAGCGGAAGAGCAGGGATTTAATTTTGAAATTTGCAGAATTTCCAATCTTATTTATTGTTGGAAAAAAAGATGGCGTAATTAATTATGAAACAATGTATGCACAAATGGCCTTGTGTAAATACCCTTCGGTAGTGATGTTGGAAGATTCGGGGCACAT
>Ga0075163_10013893_pt1 | contig 10412 bp, 6 predicted proteins | sample JI1023141ADNA_FD_71478 | JGI IMG/M metagenome (GOLD analysis project Ga0075163, IMG submission 71478) | Wastewater effluent complex algal communities from Wisconsin, to seasonally profile nutrient transformation and Carbon sequestration -... | ecosystem: Engineered > WWTP > Effluent > Algae... | reverse complement strand
CCCGCAAGCCCGAGCGAAAGCAGCAGGGCGATCACCATCACGCCGATGGTCGTGGGCAAACCGACGAACTTCGCGTTCGCGTAGGCCAGCAGAGCGGTGACGACGAGACAAACGACGGCGATTTCGAACATGAGGATTCACTTTCGGGGGGCGAGGCCTCAGCGTGAAAAGGCCATCGCCAAAATAAAAGCACCGTAATGACAAACGCGCCACTGCGCGATGGGGCAATGATGGTGCGATGTCTGGGTCTACCAGGATGCGGACCGCGCCAAACGAACCTCAACGCACCGTGATGAGAAACGCGCCACTGCTCGCGGCTCACTAGCAACCTAACAACGACCGTATCTCATTGATTAAAATGACAATTTATCGCATTTATTGCGCTAGCCACTCGCAACCTTACTCACTTTTTCAGTCTTGCATGACATCCCTCATCGCCTTGAAGAATGTTGGGGGCGCGGCCCTCCATCTTCATTCGCATCAATTGGACTGGCAACTGCTTGGGAGGCTTTGGTAACGGCTATAACCCCTCAACATCCATCCCATGCTCGGCAAGCCACAGCTTGCGCCGTGCAAAGTCGGGCATCACGCGCTCAACATGCATCCAAAAAGTAGGCGTATGGTGCGGTACATGCAAGTGCGCCATTTCATGCACGGCCACATACTCGGCCACTCGCGGCGGCAGCAGAATGCTCTTCCAATGAAAATAGAGCCAGTCGCCTTTGCCACAGGAGCCCCAGCGATAGCCTAGATCCTGAACTCTCACACCGGCCGGATTCACGTCCATTCGGCTTCGATAGGTATCGATCCTCGGGCGCAGCCAAAGACGGGCACGTTCGCTGTACCACTGGATGAAATGCCGGCGAGCTTCGGGCAGGTCGCTTCGGCGCAGTAGGAAGCGGCCTGCAGACAATTTCAGCGGCACCGTCTGGTCATCAACCAGTTTCAGGCGATAGCTGCGGCCGAGATAGGCGAAGCCTTCTCCATCCACGAATTGCTTGGCGGGCACGGTGCGCCACAGGCGATCACGCGCGGCGAGCTGGGTATAAACCCAGAATCGTTTCTCGTTGACGAAATCGCGCAGCGTGTCGAGCGGCACATCGGGAGGCGCGCACACCGCCAGCGCGCCATCGCGTTCGACCGTGATCTGCAAAGTGCGCCGACGCGCGCTCCGCAAGACGACGAGTTCCAGATCGCCCACACGCAGCACGACGGCGGGCAGCGCGATGTTTTGCGCCGGGGCTCGGCGTGCCTCGATCTGACGATTGGGGTGCGTCGTGCTCATATCATCACCGCCGGCTCAATGTCTCGTGCTGCGCTTTCGCCTGCTGCAATAAGGCATCGGCGAGCCTGCCGGCAGTCTCCGCGTCCACCAGCGGGGGACGCAGGCGCATTAGGTGTTCGAAGAGCACGCCATCGCGCAGATGCTCTTGATCGGGAATCCGGGTATGGCTCCAGATGCGCGGATTGTTGCGCAACTCCTGGGACAACAATTCGACCAACTCGACGACGACCTCGCTCAGCCGTACCTGCTGCATCGGGGTCGGCGTGCCCGCTCGGCCGACGATGTCCAACACCGTGCGGTAGAACGGAGCGCAGTGCGTAGGCAATCCTTCGGGCAGGTCGTCGTCGGGCGTGCGCTGGCCCAGTGCCTCTTCGGCTAAATGCCGTAACTGCACGTAGAGTTCGTCCCAGCGTTCGCCCAGCGCCTTGAGCAATGCGTCCAGCCGTTCGGACAGCCTGCGATAGAGCACCGGGTCTTCGTCCAGATGCTTGCGGATATGGGCACGGATCGCGTGCTCCATTTCCGACGCTTTGGCGCGATCGTTGACGCTGCGCGCCAGATGCGCGTCGAAGTTGGCGTCTGTGAGTTGAACCGGCGGAATTTTCGGGTCGATGCCGAGCGAGATCACATGCTCGTCGATCAGCCGTTGCACCTTGGCGCCCACATCCTTACCCAGCGTCGGCATATCCTTGTAGCGGTTGCGAGCGCGGATATGAATGTCCGCCAGCCGTTTGGCATCGCGCGTGAAGGGCAATCCTTCTGGGCGCGGCAGAATGGCGTCGAGCGAGACCAGGAACGCCTTCAACTTGACCACAAATTCCGCTCGTAGCTTTTCCGATGCCAGTACACGCACGCAGGCTTCCACATCATCCAACCCGTCGAGCCCCTGGCGGCGGAACAGATCGATGACGCGCAGATGGCGGTCGCGCAGAATCGGAATCTGATCTTTCAGACTGGTCATCGCGCCTTCGATATCTTCATCGGCATAGGCGGCCAGCGCCTCCTTCAGGTGCCGTGCCACGCCGTAGTAATCCACGACGAAACCGAAACGCTTGCCGTGCCCGGTGCGGTTCACGCGCGCGATCGCTTGCAACAGCTCCGCTTCGCGGATCGGGCGGTCCAGATACATCACCGCTTCGATCGGCGCATCGAAGCCCGTCAGTAACATCGACTTCACCACCAGAAAGGCCAACGGGTCGGCCTTGTCGGGCTCGGCATGCTGCAATGGTGTCTTGAAGCGCGCGATCAGCCGCTCCTGTGCGGCGGCGTCGGTCCAAGGCTTCCACGCCGGGTCGTCGTTGTGACCGCCGGAGATCACGGGCGCGAACTCGATTCGCGCCAGCAGTTCACGATGCCGCCATGCCTGCACGACCGCACGCAGTTTCGCCGGACATAGACACAACGCCTCGTCGTCCATCGCTTTGTCTTCCGGCGACAGCATCGCGGCATCGGCCAATAGCTTGCCGCGCGCATCCTGCAAGGCGGCCCAGTAACGCACCGCCGCGCGACGACTGTAGGCCACGACCTGCGCCTTGTGGCCGTTGGGCAGGATGTGGGCGACGTAGTGCCGCAGCATATCGTCGGCTTTATCGGCGATCAGCGCCTTGGCCTCGAAGATCGGCCCCTTGGTGGCGTAGCGTTGCTTGATCGCTTCCAGTTCTTCGGGCGTCTGCTGCCGGAACAGATCCTCGAACAGTTCGTCCATGCTCGCGCCGTCTTTCACCGCTCCCTTGGCGGTGCGGCCTTCGTACAGCACCGGCACGGTGGCTTGATCGCTCTCTGCTTCCTTGATCGTGTAGCGGTCGATGTAAGCGCCGAAAATCTCGTGGGTGCGCTTCTTGTCGCCCATCAGGATCGGCGTACCGGTGAAGCCGATGCGTGCGCAATTGGGCAACGCAGCCTGCAAATTGGCGTGCAGATCGCCGGCTTGCGCGCGGTGCGCTTCGTCCACCAGCACCAGAATGCTCTCGTCCTCGTTCAGCACGTCGAAGACTTCGTCGGCGCGATAGTGCGCACGCGGCTCGCGTACGCGCGGGAAGTCATCGATGGTCAACGGCGCATCGCCATCCAAGTCTCCGTCGCGATATTTCTGGATGGTGGCGAACACCAGTCCCGGCCCTTTGCGTTGCAGGAGTTTCTTCAATCCGCGCGCATGACGAGCCACCTCCACCGGCTCGCCGGCCAACGTGGCGGTGGCGGACAACTGCCGCTGTAGATCTTTGCGGTCGGTCACTACCACCACCTTGAAGCGCCGCAGTTGCGTATCCGCGCGCAGCTTGCGCACCAGGAATACCATCGTCAGCGACTTACCCGAGCCCTGCGTATGCCAGACGATGCCGCCGCGCTGGTCGAACTCGCCGTGCTGCGCGCGCGTCTTGCCGTGCTTGAGGCGGGCGATGCTGCGGTTCACCGCACGGTATTGCTGGTAACGGCAGACCGACTTGATGGTCTCGCCATCCACCTGCATGAACAGCAGGAAATGCCGCACCACATCCAGCAGATGCGCTGGCGCCAATACGCCGGCGATCAGTCGTTCCTGTTCGGATAGCGTGTCTTTACCAAGACCACGCGCGATCTCGATCTCGCTGCCTTCGCCATCGGGACCGATCACCGTCTTCCACTGCGCGTAATGCGCGAAAGCGCCGCCGATACAGCCTATCCGGGCCTCGTCGAAACAGGTGGCGATCAGCAATTGGTTGGTGACGAACAGCGCTTCGTTGCCTTCGCTCAGCTCCACTTCGCCCGCGGTCTTGCGGCGATTGCCGTAGCGGCGCAATTGATCCACGGCTTCCGCCAGCGCTTCGGGCGTGGACGGACTTTTGCACTCCACCACCACCAGCGGAATGCCGTTCACCAGCAACACCAAGTCGGGGACGATGTACGCCTTGCCGCTGCGATGCCCGGGCGGGCAATCCACGCGGAACTGGCTGACCACGGTGAAGCGGTTGTTGGCCGGCGTGCGCCAGTCGATGTAGCGAACCGTTTGACCGCGCCCGCCATCCCAACCGGACAGACCATCCACGGTCAGGCCGTCGATCAGCAACGCTGTGGCTTGCTGATTGGCTTCCATCAGCGTGTGCGCGCAGAGGCGAGTGAGTGCAGATACCGCTTCCGACAGTCTCGCTTCGTCCAGCCAGGGCTGACCATCGGGGCCGAGGTTCAACGCGTGCAGTCGTTCGCGCAGCACGCTTTCCTGCAGCACGTCATCGAAACCGCGACGCGCGGTCGCGGCCGGATCAGCGAGACTCCCAGCGACATGCGTCCAGCCCAAGGCCTGCAACTGCGCGATAAAAGGGGCTTCGACGTACTGCAGTTCCCGGTCCATCGGTGGCTTCGCTCAATGTGCGGTGTGTGAATCGACGCAGCCGTCACCCACGCGCGCCGACGGGTTCGCAGGCAGGCGCGCATCGTCCGGCGCGTACAAGAGCACACGCACATCGGGCAATGCCGCAAAGGCGTGCTCGATCAGCGGGCGCACCTCGCGCCAGTCCAGCCCTCCCAGGCCGCAGCCGAGCGGTGGCACCGCGATCGAACGCATGCCCAGCCGTTGCGCATCCGCCACTAGCGCACTCAAGCCGTCGCGCACGTCCTGCAGTTGCGATGGCTGCCGCCAGTGCCGCTTGGTCGGGAAATTGACGATCCAGTACGGCAGCGCCAACCGGCCGTTGTCGTGGATCAGCATCCGTCCGGGCTGCACATGACCGGCCTTGCACGCGGCCTGGTACGCACGGAAGTTGGCCGGGAACGCCTGCTTGAACTGCAATGCGAGGCCCTTGCCCATGACGCCCACGCAATTGACCGGGTTGACCAACGCATCGGCCCGGGCTTGCAGCAGGTTGCCTTCGGCGATCTGGATCGAGGCGATCATGGTCCGCCCAATCGTACCAGCCGCGTGCGTGGGCGGGCATGGAGACGCATCAATCCGTGTCCGCCTCTGGCTCAGCGGCCTCATTCGGCCAGCCAGCCAGTTCCTGTTCGATCTGTTCGATGCTCGGCAGGCTGGTCTGCAACCGCTCCGGCAGCGAATCGGCCAGCGTGAACTCGGCGATGCCCATCGGCTGGGATTTGTCGCCCAGCGCATACTCGGCCACGATCTGGTTCCTGCTCTTGCACAACAACAGGCCGATGGTGGGATTGTCGTGCTCGCCCTTCACTTGACGATCGACAGCGGTTAGATAGAACCCCAACTGCCCAAGGTGTTCGGGCTTGAACTTGCCGGCCTTCAGCTCGATCACCACATAGCAACGCAGTTTGAGGTGATAGAACAGCAGGTCGATGTAGAAGTCGTCGTCGCCGACGCTCAGATGCACTTGCCGCCCGACATAGGCGAAGCCTGCACCGAGTTCCAGCAGGAAGCGGGTCACATGCTGGATCAGCGCGGATTCGATCTCGCGCTCGTTCGCGTCTTCGCCGAGGGTCAGAAAGTCGAACAGGTACGGGTCCTTGAGCGACTGCTGCGCAAGATCGGTGTGCGGGGCGGGCAGTCGTTCGCCGAAATTGGTCAAGGCCTTGCCTTCTCGCTCCAGCAGGCGCCCTTCGATCTGCATCTCCAGGACCGCACGCGACCAGCCGTGATCGACCGCGCGTTGCGCGTAACCCAAACGGGCGTCTGGGGTTTTCAGCTTGCTCAACAGCACCAGATTGTGGCCCCAGGGCAATTGTCCAACAGCCTGTTGGACGATTGCGGTCTCCGGCCAGGCCTCGGCGAAGGCGCGCATGTACATCAGGTTGGCGCGAGAGAAGCCTTTCATGTCCGGGAAGGCGGTGCGCAGGTCGTGGGCCAGGCGGTCGATGACTTTCGCGCCCCAGCCTTCACGGCGCTGCCGCTCCAAAATGTCGCGGCCGATCTGCCAGTACAGCCGCACCAGCTCCCGGTTCACCGACAGCGCCGCGCGTTGCTGCGCGCCGTGAATGCGCGTTTTCAGCTCGGCCAGCCAGTCGGCGTAGCCGGCGGGCGGCGCGGTCAGCGAAGCGGGGCGGTCACTCATGCGTCTGCGGTCTCCAGTAGAGGCGTCACGCGGATGCGGCCGGTGAGGAGGTCGTCCATGAGGGCAGCCTTCAATAGATTCAGCTTCTTGTGCTCGCTCTCAGCTAACACCTGCTTTGCATCTGCTTCGTTCAAGACTCGGGCGATCCGAGGTTGCTCGTCCTCACAAGGCCAACCGATTGAAAACTCAGCCATCTCACTGCGGTTGATCTTCGGGAACCCACTTCGCATGGATACCGACTCCGAGAATCGCGAGAATTGATGGCCCAGTATGACGGCGAGCAAGTAGCGTGAGTTGACTCCCGCCTTGGGGCGAAGGGGATACATATCAGCGCTACAGAGGCCACTTGAGGAGGCCAACACAGCCTTTCGAAGGTACGGACGAATTTTGCTGTAGACAACATCTCCCGTTTCGAAGAAATATTTGCCGGAGATTGCTTGCTGCTCAGCAGCCGTAGCCGTAGTCAGTAGGCGTCCGGTTCCTGACTCAATGTGATCCGGAGCGACGAGCACCCAGTCGCGGAAAGGTTTCCTCCTCGGATCAACCTGCCCCTCTGGGAAGTCAATCTTAGAGACCAGTGACGAAAAGTCCCACTCCTTCGGAATCCACCCCAACGGCGACGCCTTGTAGAGATGCGGCGCTTCGCTCTGCGGCGGGCGCAGTTCGCCGTTGGCGTTGATGCCGCGGGTCAGCAGGTCGTGCAGCAAGCCCTGCTTGACGGCTTTGAGCTTGGCGATGATCGCCTCGGTTTCGCGGATGGCGGTGTCGAGAGTGTCCAGGATGCTCGCAATCTTCACCTGTTCAGAATGATCTGGGCAGAAGACATGCAACTCGCACAAGTGCTTCCATGCCGTTCGAGGCATCTTAGTGCCAAAGGATGTCCGTTCGGCTTCTGCGCCGACTCGATCGGTGCGCAATATCTTCCCAGCGAAACTTGTATCCACATCAGGATTTGGACGTAAAACCAAAATGTCAGTGGAACAGTAGCCGCCAAAGGGCGCGATGACACACTTGCGAAGATTGGGGCGTAGTTTGCCAAAAAGAATATCGCCGGGTTGGAAGATGCAATTCGTACTGATCGATTTGCTTGCAAGTGCCCAACCTTCAAGATGGGCGCCAAAAGACTGGATATTCTCTAGTCCGACGTATGGCATCTCTGGGTCTTTGCGTACGGTGATCTTGGCGTCAACCGGTGAGACAAGTGTTGACAGTGCGCGATAGTCGCCGCGTGTGCCATCAGACATACCCCAACCCCCGCAAAAAACCCTGCAAGGTCTGCGCCGCCGCATCGCGCTGACCTTCGATCTCGGTCAGCGTGACCCGGTACTTGTCCCACCACGTCTCGAACGCGGCCACCACCGCCTTGCGCTGCGCGGCGATCTTGCTGTCCACGCTGCGCAGCAGGCCGTCGTGCAGGATGGCGACCAGCACCTCGGCGGCGCGTTTGGCGGTCAGCGCATTCACCGCCTTGTCCAGATGCGCGGCGAAGCTCTGTTTCTTCGTCTTCAGCGTCTTCTTCACGCCAGTCAGTTCTTTCTTCCATTCGGCGCGCTGTTCATCGCTCGCTGCATCTTCGCCATCGCCGGCATCCGCATCGTCATCGTCGCCGTCCTGCTGCGCGACGGCTTTGAGCTGGCTGTCCAGCTCGGCCTTCTTCGCTTCCAGCGCTTCGATGGCCTCGACGAAGTCGGGCATCAGGAATTTCACCAACTTGTGTTCCCACGGGTTGGTCGGCGCCTTCGCGTCTTCGTCCTCCAGTTCGCTGAGGATGGTGTCGCGCCAGCCGCGGATCAGGCCCAACGGCCCGCGCGCGGCCACGGTCTTGAAGTCGTTGAGATTGTCGTACCAAAACCCGGCGCCGAGGCCACGCACGTGGAAGGCATCCAGCAAGCCGACAGGCAGCAGCGCGGCGGCGAAACCGTCCAGCAGCGCCTCGCGCGCACCGACCAAACTCTTCGACCCTTTCAACGCGACGAGCGTCGGGCCATGCCCGCGCCACCACGCTTCGAAGGCTTCGCGCAGCGCGGCCTCGCGCGCACGCACGCCGGGGTTGGCTTCGATGGCAGGGCGCAGGTCGCGGCGTTGCGCGAGCTGCGGCGCGAAGTCCAGATACTTCTCGTCGCGCGGCACGAACACCTCCATCGCCGCAAGACCTTGCGCGGCGAACAGCGCGACCTTCGCGTCCACTTCCGCGCGCGGAACGCCGCCCCGCAAATGCGCGCGCACATCGTGCGGTTCCGGCGGCGGCGCGTTGTCGGCATAACGGCGAATGTTGAGGTTGCAGTCGTTGGCCAGCAATGTGGCGTTATCGACGATAGTCGAAAACCCGGGCACTTCGCGGTAGTCGTCGAAGATGGTCGTGATCTTCTCGATGTGCTCGGGCAGCAGATAGTTCTGCGCGCGGCCTTCGAAGTATTCGCGGTCGGCGTTGATGAACAACACCTTGCCCCGGCGTTCCGGCGGCTTGCCGCTGACGCGGTTGGCGCCGCGCTGCACGCGCTGACGCAGCACCAGGATGCAGGCGGGGATGCCGGTGCCGTAAAACAAATTCGGCGCCACGCCGATCACCGCTTCCAGTAGATCGTCGGCGATGATGCCGGCGCGGATGGCGCGTTCCTCGCCGCCGCGAAACAGCACGCCATGCGGCATGACCGTGGCGATCATGCCGCCGTCGTCGGTGACGGCGATCATGTGCTGCAGGAACATCAGATCGGCTTTTTTCGCGCCCAGCGGTACTTCGCCATAGCGGAAGCGTTCACTCCGGAACGCCGGTTCCCATGCAGGCGTCTTGCCATCGGCCTGCTTCTCGGTATTGCCCCAGTTGATCGAGAAGGGCGGGTTGGTCAGGACCCGATCGAAACGCATTAGCTCCCCATCCTTCCGATGCTGCGGATGGGCCAAGGTATCGTCGTTATGCAGATCGCTGCTCGCGATGCCATGCAGCAACATGTTCATGCGCGCGATCGACCACACGGTGCCGTTGAACTCCTGCCCGCACAGATCGGCCAGCCGTCCTTCGCCGCCGTGTTCGTCGATGTAGTCTTTGGCCGCGATCAGCATGCCGCCGGAGCCGCAGCAGGGGTCGTAGATGCGGTGCCCCTGCTGCGGTTTGAGCAGGCGCACCATCATGCGCACCACCGCGCGCGGGGTGTAGAACTCACCGCCCTTCTTGCCGGCGGAATCGGCGAACTCGCCGATCAGGTATTCGTAGGCCGCGCCCAGCAGATCGGGGAACTCGAAGTCTTCGTTACGCAGCCGCTGCTGGCTGAAGTGGGTAATGAGCTGGCGCAGTTTGATGTCGGGGATTTTGCTTTGCCCGACTTTACGAGTGAAATCGATGTGCGTGAGCACGCCGTCCATTTTGGTGTTTTCGTTCTCGATACCCACCAGCGCCCTGTTCAGCGCACTGCCGACGTCGTGATGGACTTCGTTGAGCAGGTAGTCGTAACGGGCCTCGGGTTCGACCCAGAAATAACTGCTGTAATGGCGCCTGTTCTGAGCTTCTTGTTCAGCCTCCAACGGGGAATCACCGAGATCGAGCCGCTCGCGAATTACCTCCTCGCGCCGCTGATAGAACACATCTGAGCAGCGCTTGAGGAACAACATCCCGAAGATGTATTCCTTGAACTCGGAGGCGTCCATCTTGCCGCGCAGGATGTCGGCGGCCTTGAAGAGGTGACGTTCCAGTTGGGGCAGGGTCAAGGGCATGCGAAGTCCGATAGCGCAATAACGAGAATAAGGATGATGCGAACAAGGCCCGACACATCATCTGACGAAACAGGGGCGTTGCGGTACGTCAGCTTGCGGCGGTGTCCGGCCGATGCGTGCGGATCATGATACCCAGTCGCTGCGCACCGATCCGAATCGGGCACAAAAAAGCCCGCATCAAGCGGGCGATCGTGCGTGTGGCGGATAAGGATGTGGTGGGCCCACCAGGGTTCGAACCGCGCCAAACGAACCCCAACGCACCGTGACGAGAAACGCGCCGCCGCGCGCTGGGGCGATCACGACTCGAGATCTGGGCCCACCAGGACTCGAACCTGGAACCAAAGGATTATGAGTCCTCTGCTCTAACCATTGAGCTATAGGCCCTTGCCGGGAATCTTAGCAAAGCCGAGCGATCAACTGGATATCCGCTT
>Ga0075163_10013891_pt1 | contig 10413 bp, 6 predicted proteins | sample JI1023141ADNA_FD_71478 | JGI IMG/M metagenome (GOLD analysis project Ga0075163, IMG submission 71478) | Wastewater effluent complex algal communities from Wisconsin, to seasonally profile nutrient transformation and Carbon sequestration -... | ecosystem: Engineered > WWTP > Effluent > Algae... | reverse complement strand
TGCAGCGCCTGCACGGCATGGGCGAGGGTATTTACCGCGAGGTGCTGAAGAACCCCTTGGTGGCGTGCCGCGTGTACGCGCCGGTCGGTGCGCACCGCGACCTGCTGGCCTACCTAGTGCGCCGTCTGCTGGAGAACGGCGCCAATTCGTCTTTTGTGCACCAGATGGCCGACCCAACGGTGGACATGCAAGACCTGTTGACGTCTCCCCTGCGCCTGGAGCCTCACCCGTCATTGCCCTTGCCACCGGACCTGTTTGGCGTGTACGCTGGAGCTCGCAAGAACAGCACCGGCCTGGACCTGACCGTGCCCAGCATGCGCGAGCCCTTGCTGTCTGCGCTGGCCAGTACACCGGTGCCAGTAGTGGCGGAGTTCGACACCCGTAACACCGCCAGCGCCTTTGCAGCCTGCGCGGCCAGCCAGAAGGCCTGGAGCCAGACGCCGGTAGCCGAGCGCTCCGCCATCCTGCGCCGCGCGGCTGACACCATGCTGGAGCAGACCCCGATGTTCTGCGCGCTGCTGGTCAAGGAAGCCCACAAGACCTGGGGTGATGCCGTCAGCGAGGTGCGCGAAGCGGTCGACTTTTTGCGTTACTACGCTAATGAAGCCCAGCGCATCATGCAGCCCTTGGCCATGCCCCAAGTGCACGGCACGCCGGTTGGCCCTAGTTTTGGCGTGACCGGCGAGTCCAACACACTGTCGCTGACCGCGCGCGGCGTCTGGGTATGTATCAGCCCGTGGAACTTCCCGCTGGCGATTTTTGCCGGCCAGGTTGCGGCGGCGTTGGCCACTGGCAATGCCGTGTTGGCCAAACCCGCTGAACAAACACCGGGTGTGGCTTTGGTTGCCGTGCAGTTGTTACATGCCGCCGGTGTGCCCACTGACGCCCTGCAGCTGATGCACGGTGCCGGTGAAACCGTGGGCGCAGCCCTGGTCGCGCAACCCGGCGTGGCCGGTGTGGTGTTCACCGGCTCTACCCAAGTGGCCAAGATCATCAACCGCGCCTTGGCTGCCAAGGACGGTGCAATAGTCCCGCTGATCGCCGAGACCGGGGGCATCAACGCGATGCTGGTAGATTCCAGCGCCCTGCCCGAACAGGTGGTGGACGCGGTGGTGCAAAGTGCTTTCCGCTCGGCGGGCCAGCGCTGCTCCGCGCTGCGCCTGTTGTGTGTGCACTCGGCAATCGCTGACGGCGTTATCGAGATGTTGCAAGGTGCCGCCAGAGAACTGGTGGTGGGCGACACTTCAGACATCGCCACCGACGTCGGGCCGGTCATTGACACTGAGGCTTTTGACAACATCTACCGCCACATCCAGCGCCTGAAGATCGAAGCAAAAGTGCTGCTAGCCCCCGCAGAATCTGCGCAAGTAGCTACTAAAACGGTAGCAAATTTGATTGCACCCCATGCCTTTGAGGTGGCCCGCATTGCGGACGTGAAGGCCGAAATTTTTGGCCCAGTGTTGCAAGTGGTGCGTTGGAGCGGTGAACCCGCTGATGTGGTGGCCCAGGTCAATGCACTGGGCTATGGGCTGACCATGGGCATCCAGACCCGCATTGACAGCCGCGCTCAAGCCCTGGCCCACGCGGCCTATATCGGCAACGTCTACATCAACCGCAACATGATCGGCGCGGTCGTGGGTGTGCAGCCGTTTGGTGGCGAAGGCCTGTCCGGCACCGGGCCCAAGGCCGGTGGCCCGCATTACCTGTACCGCTTCTGTGCGGAACAGACCATCACCGTCAACACGACTGCAGCGGGGGGAAATGCGGCGTTGTTGGCGGCGACGCATTGAGACGAGGGGTCTTCCAACGGCTCGACGCAAGTTCCGAGGTGCGATACTTTGCCCCGTGACAATTGGTGCAGGGAACAGGCGTTGCCCGACCGGTTTACACCAGAGCGGCAGTTTTTTGAATACCAAAGAGACCGCATCTACATTCGATAACGTGTCCGTGAATTCAAAAATGGCTGAGTCGACGTGTGAATCCTGCGGTGCATCTGCTGATGAACCTTGGGAAACAGATGCTGTTCGACTTGCGATCCTGCGCTTATCTTTGGAGCAACCTCTACACCACAAGCCAAAAGGCTGGCGAATCCTTTGTGACGAATGCGAGGAAGGATTGCAGCAATTTCATCCGTGGTATCGATCAACCAAGGAGGGCTGTCAGTACCCGATCAAATAGACTGAGACGATCTGAAGTATGGCAACAAGTTGCTGGTTCAAGTACGCAGAGCGACTGCGCTGGACCAGCGTGAATTACTCAAGTGGCTGAAGGTCAAGTTCAAGGATTGATCGCCGCCCGCTGGACCCCGCTGAGTAGATGCAGGGGCCGGCCCAGTGTGAGCCACCTATACTGCGGGCTTTGAAAAATGCAGGGAGTGGCCGCTGATGAGTCATGCGTGCAGATGGCCAGGGGCTGAGACCATCGGAACCTTTTTTTGCACAAGCCAACTGGCTCCCGTGTGAGTCTGTCTAGACCTTGGCGCCAGATCGGCGTGGGCCTGGTTGTGCTGGGCGTGCATGGGCTCAGCCTGTTGGCGTGGGTGACCCACGGGCGGGACACAGTTGCCGCGTCCAAATCTACGGTTGTGTCGATCACGGTTTCGTTGCCTGGGCTGCCGGAGACGCCCGTGCCGTTGACCCAACGGGAAACCCGGCCGCGTGTTTCTCCAGTCCAACCGCCTTTGAACCACGCCGACACCGCGCGCCGAGCTTATTCTGGAGCACCGGTAGCGTCGCCCGCCGTCGGTGCTGTGCCTGACGTGCCAGGCGGTCAGCCACTATCGGCGCACGCGCAGTCACCACCGACATCGACACTGCAATTGGATTTGTCCCGAAAAGCCCTGTCTGCCCTGGCGGCGCCAGGTTTCGCAACGCAAACCCCTTTTCAGGTGCGCTTGCCAGCCACGGTCGAGCGGCAAGTCGCGCAGGCGTTTGCCGAGTCGGGGCCTTGGACGGAAGAGCGCGTGGACAACGACCATGTGCGTTTGCGCCGAGGCAACACCTGCGTCATGATGGAACGCCCACAGGCCGCCATCCTGGACCCTTTCAGCGAGGCAGCGCAACGCTTGCCCTGGCGTGTCAGTACCTACCGTTGCCAATAATGGCCGTGCGCGCCCAATTGGCGCCGGGTTATGTCATGGCGGTAGAGCAGCTTCATGGCCAGAATCGAGCCCGCCAATGACAGCGTGATGGTGTTAGCGATGACAATGGGCCAGGCTCGTAGCAACACGCCATAGACCGCCCAGAGAGCAATACCCACGGTGAAGGCGCTGTACATGCCAAGCGAGATGCCCCGCGCGTCTTTGGTCTTGAAGGTGTGCCAGGCTTGGGGCACGAAACTGGCAGTGGTGAGGGTGGCGGCTAGGTATCCGACGGCGTCAATCAAGGGCATGTTGGCATTATCCAGCTCGGTTCCGTGTTTAATGGCGGAGTTCGGTCAATTGCTGCCAATCACCCAAACTTTGGAGTTACCAACCCTATGGACAAGAAACTCCCGTCTATGCTTGTTGCCTGGTTGTTTCTGGGCCTTGCCGTGTGTGCCAGCGTGTCTGGGCCGGTGGCCGGGGCCTATGCACAGGGGTTGCTGAATATGCTGGCCGTCAATGAGGATGCGGATGCTGACGCGGTGTTCGATCTGGTTCTGCTGTCGAACTGCTTGACGCAGGCCAGGCCCTGAGTTTTCAGCGCGGCCCGTCAGATGATTTCTTCCAAGGCTTCGCTTGCCGATGTCTGGGCGTACGGCGGTTTGTCGCCCCAGGCTTTGGCTTACGCGGATATGCCGGGTGTGGACCCGGTCCTGCCATCGTCTTTTGCCGTGGGCGCAGCTGCGCAGGTCAGCATAGCCGCCGCTGCCCTTGCCGCTTGCGAGCTGGGGCAGGTGCGCGGGCAGCAGCGGCAAGCCGTGGCGGTGGACATGACCCATGCCGCGCTGGAATGTGTGGGCTGGTTCAGTATCAACGGCCAGGTCTTGGACCTCTGGGACAGCTTTTCGGGGCTGTACGCCTGCGCCGACGGCTGGGTGCGCATCCATGCCAACTTTGCCCACCACCGTGATGGGGCGCTGGCATTGCTGGGTCTGTCCAGCGGCACAGCGCAGCGCGACGATGCGCAACGTGCGTTGCGCAACTGGAAGACGCTGGACTTTGAAGCGGCGGCGGCAGAGCGAGGTCTGGTGGTCGCGGCGCTGCGCAGCTTTGCACAATGGGACGCCCACCCCCAGGCACAGGCCTTGGCCCAACAGCCATTGCTGACCCTGGAACGCATCGGCGACGCCCCAGTGCGGTCGCTACCCCCTTTGCGCGTGGACCAACGGCCGCTGACGGGTTTGCGCGTTCTGGAATTGACCCGAATTGTGGCCGGGCCGGTGGCCGGGCGCACGCTGGCGGCGTTGGGAGCGGATGTCATGCTGGTCAACGCGCCGCACTTACCGAATATCGGTTTGATCGCCGAGACGAGCCGTGGCAAGCTGTCTTGTCATCTTGACTTGCGCCTGGCCGATCAAAGGCAGGCCATGGACCGTCTGGTGTCACAGGCGGACGTTTTGTTGCAAGGCTACCGGCCCGGCAGTCTGGAGGCGCTGGGTTATGGAGCCCAGGCGCTCGCTGAAAAGAGGCCGGGCATTGTGGTGGTCTCCCTGTCAGCCTATGGTGAACACGGCCCCTGGGCCAACCGACGCGGTTTTGATTCGCTGGTGCAATCCGCGACCGGTTTTAACCTGGCGGAAGCCGAGGCGGCCGGAGCAGCGCAGCCCAAAGCCCTGCCCATGCAAATTCTGGATCACGCCAGCGGATATTTGATGGCCTTCGGGGCGTCGGCGGCCAAAGCCCGGCAGTTGCAGGAAGGCGGCAGCTGGCATGTGCGGGTGTCCCTGGCTCAAACGGCGCATTGGCTGCGCAGCCTGGGGCGCGTAGCCGACGGGTTTTCAGTTACGCCACCCCCACAGCAGGCCTACCTGGAAAACTACGCCTCCGGTTTTGGAGACCTGGTGGCCATACGACACAGTGCACAGTTGTCACGCACCCCTACGGTCTGGAGCCGCCCATCGGTCCCACCCGGAACCCATGCACCGGTCTGGCCAGCCAGTACCCGGTAAACCTAAGGGCCGTAAAAATGACAATCAAAAGTACTTCTAGCCCTCGTACTATATAAATAGTGCGCTATTAAAGTAGGAGCAAATTCCATCAAACCGCGAGCAACTGTTGCACCCGTGTACGCAGCAACTCAGGCTGCACGTCCAGGGGAGAAACCGGGGCGCCCACATTCAGCCCCACACGGCTGAACAGCCCGCGGCGGAACGGCCGCACCATGGCGCCGCCTTGCTCCACGCGGCTGAAGAACGATCCCCACAGATTGGTCAGCGCCATCGGCACCACCGGCGCGTTCAGGCCTTGCTGGCTGGTGCGCTCCAGAATTTTCATGATGCCGCCCTTGAACTCCTGCAGCGTGCCGTCGCGGGTGATGCCGCCTTCGGGGAAGATGCACAAGAGTTCGCCATCTTTCAACACCGCGGCCGCGGCATCAAAGGCAGCTTCATAGGCATGTGGGTCCTGCGTACGCGGCGCAATCGGGATGGCCTTGGCCAAGCGGAACAACCAGCCCAGTACCGGCACCTTGAAGATGTTGTGGTCCATGATGAAGCGTATAGGCCGGGGGCTGGCCGCCATCAGCAGCACGGCGTCGATAAAACTCACGTGGTTGCACACCAGAATGGCGGCGCCCTGGGTGGGGATGTGTTCATCACCATTCACCTTGAAGCGGTAGATGAAGTGTGACAGCACCCAGGCCACAAAACGCAGCAGGTATTCGGGCACCAGCATAAAGATGTAGAACGCCACCACGGCATTCGCCAGGCCGGTGAACAGAAAGATCTGCGGAATGGTGAAACCGGCCTTGAGCAGTGCACCGGCAATCACCGAGCTGCCAATCATGAACAGCGCGTTCAGAATATTGTTGGCCGCGATGATGCGGGCTCGGTGCGTGGGTTGGCTGCGCAACTGGATCAGCGCATACATCGGCACGCTGTACAGGCCGGCGAACAGGCTCAGCAGGGCCAGGTCCGCCATCACGCGCCAGTGTGCGGGCTGCGCCATGAAGGCGGAGAGTCCCATGATGTTCGACGGTGGCAGGCCCCGCGACGCAAAGTACAAATCCACTGCAAACACACTCATACCTATGGCACCCAGCGGCACCAGGCCAATTTCCACATGGCGGCGGCTCATCACTTCGCACAGCAGCGAACCGGTGCCAATGCCGATGGAGAACACCACCAGCAACAGCGACGCCACCTGTTCATTGCCATGCAGCACTTCCTTGGCCAGGCTGGGGAACTGGCTTAGAAACACCGCACCAAAGAACCACATCCAACTGATGCCCAGCAGCGAGCGGAATACCACCAGGTTGCCATGCGCGAGTTTGAGGTTGCGCAGGGTCTCGCTGATGGGGTTCCAGTTGACTTTCAGGCCGGGGTCGGTAGCCGGTGCCTTGGGGATATAGCCCGCCACCACACGCCCCACCACCGCCATCACCAGGCAGGCCACCGCAACGGTTTCATGGCCGATGGACGGGATGGCTACCAGCAGGCCACCCACCACATTGCCCATCAGGATGGCGACAAAGGTGCCCATCTCCACCATGCCGTTGCCACCGGTCAGCTCTCGCTCGTTGAGCACCTGGGGCAACAGCGCAAACTTGACCGGGCCAAACAGCGTGGAGTGCACACCCATCAAAAAGGTACAGAGCAGGAGCACGGCCACGTTGTTGCTGACAAAGCCGTAGGCAGCAATCGCCATGATGGCGATTTCCAGGTTTTTGACAAACCGGATCATCAGCGTCTTGTCGTACTTGTCGGTCAATTGCCCGGCCGTGGCCGAAAACAGCAGGAATGGCAGTATGAACAGCGCGCCAATGGTCAAGCCCGCCATGCTGGGGGCCAGCCATTCCACACTCAGCTGGTAGGTCACCATCACGGTGAAGGCGAACTTGAACAAATTGTCATTGGCCGCACCAGAAAACTGGGTCCAGAAGAAGGGCGCGAAGCGGCGCTGGCCCAGCAGCGCAAACTGGTTGGGATGGCCGTGGTCTGCCGGGACATTGGTGGTGGCTGCCGTGGGTGTCAGTGTTTCTGTGTTCACAGGTTTGTCCTCAGGTCGCTGGTTGTTGTGCTGATCTGCGTAACGTACTCAGGTCCGGACTGCAATGCGTGGTTGTGGGTGGCCACGGGCTGGCCCCACCGGATACGCGCCATTTTGCACGACGGCCAAGACCGGCCACGCGGCCATTGCTGCGGCCATGTGTTTCAAAGTGTGGCCAGACACCAAGCCATCGGTCAACGCCAGGATGTGGTGGTCTCCCAGCTCCAGCAGTTTCGCCAGCACGTACCAGGCGATCACCGCCAGCAGTGGCACGCCCCACGCGCCAATCAGCGGTTTGCGCAGGGTCAGGCTTACCACAAGCAGCATGCCACCACCTTGCAACACCGACCAGGGAAGCAGGTTGCCGGTCATTGCCCATACGACCAGGGCCACGGGACCTAGGACCAGCACCGCAGCGGCGGTCCATTGGCCGGCCCGTGCGCTGATGCGGTCGGCTGCAGACAGGCCCATCAGCCCGGCAAATGCCGCCAGCATGCCCGTGCGGTCGATGGTCAGCCCCAGGTCATTGGGCTGCAGGTGGTAATAACTGGAACACAGCGCAGTCAGCAGCAGGCCGACAAAAAACAGTTGGGCCAGCGGGCGCTGGGCATCACAAGGCACCAAGGCCACAAAGCCATTGCGCCGGGCAGGTGGCGTGTGTACGGACCGCAGGCGCAGCAGGCCCCAGGCACCCAGCAGCGCAAAGGGGGCATTGCTGAGCACATCCATTGCATAGGGCATGCCCCACAAGCTGCGCTGGTCGGCAAAGGCGTGGTAGTCGGCATACTGCGCCACGGCTGGGCCGAAACGGGCCAGCACTACAGCCAGGGCCAGCGCGGCCAGCAGGCCGGTTTCAGAACGGGTCAGCGGGGTTTTCATCAAAAGGCTCCAAGGGGTGGATGAGGGCGCCAGTGTGTTGCCGCCTTGCCGCCAAGACGGTGTAAATTCAGATACAAGCTTGCAATCAAATACGAAAAGTATCAATAATCGATACCTATGAGCACCACCGCTGACCTTGTATCCGCCCTGAAGCACGAGCTGAAGGCCGCCCGCATGACCTATGCCGATCTGGCCGTCGCCTTGGGGCTGGCCGAATCCAGTGTCAAACGTATGCTGGCCAAGGGCGACATGCCGCTGTCGCGCATCGACTCCATCTGCCGCGCCCTCAAATTGGACTTTGCTGACCTGGCGCGCCGCGTGGCCGACGCTCAGCCACTGCTGGCGCAACTGGCGCAGGAGCAGGAGCGCGCCGTGGTGGCCGACAAAAAGCTGCTGCTGGTGGCGATTTGTGTGCTCAGCCAGTGGACACTGGAGCAGATTGTGGCTAGCTACCGCCTAACCGAGGCCGAGTGCATAGGCTACCTGGCGCAATTGGACCGCATTGGCATCATCGAGCTGCGCCCGCTGAACCGCTACCGCCTCAAGCTGGCCAAGGCCTTTCGCTGGCGCCCGCACGGGCCCGTGATGGACTACTTTCGAGACAACGCGCTGCTGGATTACTTCTCGGGTGGATTTGACGGTGCCGGTGAAGGTCTGCTGCTGGTCCATGGCTCGGTCAGCCGCAGCCTGGCGCCGTCTTTCATGGAACGTATGCAGCGTGTGGCGCAAGACTTTGCGCAGCAGCACCTGGCCGACCAAAAGTTGCAAGAAAAAGACCGCGAGGGTTACACCCTGCTGCTGGCCATGCGCAACTGGGAGTTTGAGGCGTTTGCTGCATTGCGGCGATGATTCACCGAGTACCAAATTGCATCCAAGGAAAACCCAGCCGCCAGCCTATCTACCTGGATGCTACCGCTAACATGGACGAGGTGCGTCTGACCCGATTGGACAACTCACGTGCAATGTTGCGTGTGATTTTCAGCGCTGCAGCGGGATGATCCCGCATCAGCGCATCGATTGCGTTGTTGCTCAGCAAAAGAGCGCGAACCGGCGTGTCAGCGTAGGCAGTGGCCGACCGAGCGTTGCCGTCAATCAAACCCATTTCTCCAACAAACTGCCCTGGCCCAAAAGTCGCCAGGCGAGATGAGGAGTTGAGGTCATTCGCCAGGATGCTGATGAGTCCACTTTCAAGCAGCCAAATCCCGTCGGCGACACTGTTTTTCCGAAAGAGCGGGGTTCCTTGCTGCACTTCACGTACGAGCCCAAGTAGAAGTACAGCGGCAATTTCGCTGTCCGTAAGGTCCTGAAACAACTGGTTCCTTGCAAGGTTTACAAATTGTGTCGAGGCATCCAAGGCCTTTGCATCATGAAGTAAGAGGTTTTCGCACACTTCCAACGCTCTATCTAAGTCAGGGTATTGCTCGACTGTCGATAAAGACTGCAGAGCGCGCTGCAACTTTTCCGAATGTGTCAGTTCTGCGCCGCTGATAACTACGGCCACCTGGCGATCAGTCAAGGCACGAACAAGCGAAAGGACGGCATCAGAACCGCTGGTGTCGACGTCGGTCACATGGCTGACATCTACAACAACGGCGACAGCGTCTTGGTGCAACTCGTCTGGCAGTTGCACAATGCGCGCGCTATTTCCAAAAAATAGATGACCGGTCAGCGGCAGAATTCCGATTTTATGAACCTGTTGAGACAAAGCCAGAGACTCCGATGGACTCCTGGCGCGTTGTGATGCATATCGATTGAGGTAGGCCCAGCGTGAAATAAGGCCACCGGCCACGCTGCGCAACACGACAAGACACGACAGTGCAATGCCAAGTGCACAGGCCCAAATCAGATTGCCAAAAAATGCCACAAAAGATATTGCAGTCGCAATCCAAAAGCCGAGATCCACCTTTTCAACGCGTGAGCGCCTGTGGTTGTGTTGGGCGACAACAACTTTAAGCTGACGTACAAATATCCAATCCATGGTCAATGGAACCTGCAGAAGGAACATGCCTGCAACCATGCCCACTGGCAGGGTAACGATCCAGCGCCCTGCATACAGAAGAATCGCAGTCGTCAACACAAGGGAAGTCAGACCGGCAAGCGCGCCCCGTCCACCAGCGATCCAATTCGAAGAACTGCAGATTGGACTAGCCGTAGTCGGGACGCCACCTATCAATGCACTGATCATGTTCGCACCACCGGTTGCAAGCAGTTCACGACTAATGTCGATACGAACCCCAAATCGCGTTTCCATCAGGCTTGCGGCGGTCACTGTTTCTAGCACCATGACAAGCGCAAGCGTCAACCCTCCTGGTAGTCCGATGGCCAGCAAATGGGCCCAGTCCAGGTGCAGAAACTTGGGCCACAATGCCATGCTTATCCAGATACCGTCTATCGACGGTCTCGTA
>Ga0075163_10013889_pt1 | contig 10413 bp, 9 predicted proteins | sample JI1023141ADNA_FD_71478 | JGI IMG/M metagenome (GOLD analysis project Ga0075163, IMG submission 71478) | Wastewater effluent complex algal communities from Wisconsin, to seasonally profile nutrient transformation and Carbon sequestration -... | ecosystem: Engineered > WWTP > Effluent > Algae... | reverse complement strand
CAGGCGCATCAACAACAGCAACTCCATCCTGCCCGTTCATTTGGGGGTCCCTCGGCTGGTCCATCTCGATCTCCTTTCCGACAAAGCGATGTCCAGGGAAACCGGGGGCAGCTCACAGACAGCTCACCGGCAATGGGATGCGCGCTCGGCGTGATCTGCTGGAGCCGGAACGGGAGGCAAGTGCAACGTAGGCGAGGGCGGCGACTTGTGGTCGCATAAGGCAGGACGACTGGTCCGGACTTTCGGACTGTCATTTCAACGTGTCGATGGGGGTGGGGCTACGGCCGACAGACCACGTAGCCGACAGCTCCGATCTCAACGCACGCTGAGAAGAAGCCCATAAGGAGCCAATAGAGCTGCACGAAGTTGGGCCGCAATGCGTGGCCCGCTGCGGCGACGCCAAACGCCGCCTCGACTTCTCCACGACTAAGCGACGAAGTGACAATAAATACCCGACGGACCACGTCCGGCGCGGTTGAAACTGCAACGATCGCTTCTTCGACTTGTTCGCGCGTGCCTCCCCTTACATACCTATTTATCGCCGTCAAAACGCCACCGTTCTGATACGGGTTTTCCCAGCTCGCATACTTGGCGGCCATCGTGTCACCGGTGAGGCTCAGCCGGCCAAGATTCTTGATGGCTTGACCTACCGCGTCGTGAAATGCCGATGCGCTCAACGAAGGGTCACCATGCTTCGCATGGTAAAAGCTGACCATCGCCGGGCCGCCACCGCCGGGCGCCACGCCAATAAAGTCTGCCCACTCGTCACCAAGATCGTCGCAGATTAGAACTTCGTCCTGCGCCACGCTATCGACCACAAGGCGGAAAACGGAGCCGTCAGAGAAGGCCGCCTGCCCCTCCACGAACTCCCCCTTCTCGCTAGTTGCCGCTTGTAGAAGTTCGTTCGGGTGGAGGTGTCGAAGGAAGAGAGCACCACCGCCAACTAGAGCTTCATCGCGGAAGAGAGAGCCATCGATGTACGCTAGGGCTCGATCACTGAAGAGCACGGCAAACATGTCTTCGGCATCAATATGGCGGACCAAAGGCCTCCGCCCGGGATCCTCGCCGACAGCAATGTCTGTGTTCTCGACGAAGACATCATTGATCGTGGCGCGGTTCAAGCGTCTCAATGCGATCCGAGCCTTTCGGAGCTTCAACGCACCGGTCTCATGGCCGGCCGCGTCGCGCATCAGATACTCACCTTCTACAAACTCGAGTTCAAAAGATTGGTCGAGGTCCGCGAGGACCGCATCAGTCTGGGCCTTGCCAAGCAACTGCCATGCACCGGCCACCTCGCGCACTAGCCGGATCGGTTCCTCCGCCTCGTAGATCGCGTCGGACAAAGCGATCGTATCAACCGCGAAGTGAGTTGCGTGGACGCCGTCGCCGATCTGCGACAACTCGATCGGGCGCGCAAAATTTCGTATGAAAGGAGACGTCGCTCCATAATCGTCCAGCAGCAGATCAATTATCTGGCTCGCCCAAGCAACCGCGTCCTCGTAGTTTGCTCGATCCGAACGGAGCGCTATCCGTCCTGTGCTCGGGGTCGCTGAGTAGCTGCCATCTGCTCGCCGAACGCGGTATCCTTGGGGTATAAAACGGCCAGCGCTTGAGGTGGCAATCGCGTTCTCTAGGTCGCGTGACTCAAGGGTCTTCGACCGAAGAGCCAGCCGCGACGTCGTCATATTGCGAAGGCTAAGTCTCTCGAAGACGGCGTCGTGCCTCGCGATAGCTCGCTCGACGCGGGCTCGGCCGATCGGATCGAGATGGACCTTCTTAAACGCGGCGGTAAGGTCAAGTCCAGACTTAAACACTGACGCCATCTGATCCTTCTCGACGAGCAATAGAAATCCGTACACTCGATCTGTTTTGTCCGGTGCGCCCTCAAGAAACGCCACTGGTCGGTCATACGCGAAAGAGATGGCCGAATAGCGCGCGTCGCCAAGTGGCTCGCGCTCTGCCCGAAAGATTGTCTGTGAAGGGTTTACCGCATCTTTCCTCAACTCGACGAAGAGGTCTCGGACGGCGCTTTTTGTGAATCTTGCTTTGATTCTGTAGAAGTAGGCGCCTCTTGCTGTTCGGAGCTGGTCAATCATCTGCTTCGCCTAGATCGTCGGAGCTTCTGTAAGCCGACGCTCATCGTAGCGCGGATTGCCCGGACCGGCACGTCCTCGTGTCGCGCTGTGCGTTGGGTGACCAATCTCGAGATCTGGGTAGGCGCTTCAAAGTCGTCGTGGCCAACCATCGGCTCGGTACTATTGTCAAGAGCATTCGTCTTCGTGAGACATCGCCAGTTGAGACATCGCGGGGGATTCACTTTTTGCGGGAATGCCCCTAGGTTCTCGGCATGATCGGGAGAGGCGCGAGCGAAGCAGGCGCCGCCTCCAGACCCTGACCTGAAGATCGACGGCCAACCCGCTGAATTCACGGGTCCTTCCCAGCCGGGATCGTATGCCGGGGGGCCAAGCGCGCCAGTTCGCTAGCGACAGCCGCAGATTTTTGGGAGTCCACCCGGCCCGGGAATCCACCCGCGCCGGGTAAATCCTGACGCCAAGACAAAGGCTTACCGCCATCCGGGAGTGGACTCCGCTGGTCCCTGAAGGAGTCCACGCGGACCCAGTGGAATCCAGCGTGGAGTCCACCCCCGGAATCCACTCGCCCTTACGCCCAAGGTGCCGACCCATGACCCTGAGCTTCGCTCCGGAGCGCATCGAGACGTGGCCGCTCGAGCGCCTGAAGCCCTATGCGCGGAACGCCAAGACCCATGGCGAGGACCAGGTCGCGAAGATCGCCGCCTCGATGGCGCAGTTCGGCTGGACGGTGCCGGTGCTCGTCGGGAGCGACGGCGAGGTGATCGCGGGGCATGGCCGCATCCTCGCCGCGACCCACCTCGGACTGACCGACGCGCCGGTGATCGTGCTCGACCACCTGACCGAGGCGCAGCGGCGCGCCTACCGGATCGCCGACAACAAGCTGACGGAGCTCGGCGCCTGGGACGAGGCGCTGCTCGCTGGCGAGCTGCAGGAGCTTCTGGCCGAAGACTTCGACCTCTCGGTGGTCGGCTTCTCCGACGCCGAGCTCGACGCGCTGCTCGCCGGGGGCGGAGACGCGGACGGCGGCAACGAGGGCGAGGACGAGGTCCCGGAGACGCCGGTCGATCCCATCAGCCGGCCAGGCGACCTCTGGCTGCTCGGGCCGCACCGGCTGCTCTGCGGCGACAGCACGGTGGCGACCGACGTCGAGCGGGTGCTGAACGGGGTGACCCCGCTGCTGATGGTCAGCGATCCGCCCTATGGTGTGGAGTACGACCCCAGCTGGCGGAACAAGGCCGGCGCGGCATCGACCCGCCGCACCGGCAAGGTGCTGAACGACGACCGCGCCGACTGGCGCGAGGCCTGGGCGCTGTTCCCCGGCGACGTTGCCTACGTCTGGCACGGCGCGCTGCACGCCGCGACCGTCATCGCGAGCCTGGAGGCGGCCGGCTTCGCCATTCGCTCCCAGATCATCTGGGCCAAGGAGCGGCTGGTCCTCAGCCGCGGCGATTATCATTGGCAGCACGAGCCGTGCGCATACAGCGTCCGCAAGGGCAGCAAGGGCCACTGGGCTGGCGATCGCAAGCAGACGACGCTCTGGCAGATCTCCTCGCGGGACCAGGACGCCGACACCGTCCACGGCACGCAGAAGCCGGTCGAGTGCATGCGCCGGCCGATCCTCAACAACAGTTCGCCCGGCCAGGCGGTCTACGAGCCGTTCATGGGCTCGGGCACAACGCTGATCGCGGCGGAGACCACCGGCCGGGTCTGCCTCGGGGTCGAGCTCAACCCCGCCTACGTCGACGTCGCCGTCGAGCGCTGGCAGCGCTTCACCGGCAAGACGGCGGTGCTCGACGGCTCGGGCGAGAGCTTAAGCGAGCTCGCCGCGGGACGGCGCGGCTCGTCCGAGGGAGCACAGGCATGATCAGGCTCGCCCGAGACCAAGGCGACCTGCCTGTGGCTGCAGAGCCTGACGCGGCTCCAGCCGACGCATGTGGTCCCGGGCCGCGACGCGCGGGTGCACCGCGAGCCGCCGGGGCCCGACCGGTGGCGCAACCGCAGCCGCACCTTCGGGGGCATTGCCACCGCGATGGCCGAGCAATGGGACGGGTCGTGACCGTCGCGCCAGGATGCGCGATCACTGACGACACTCGGCAAAAAAAGAGGCCGTGCCGAAGCACGACCCAAGTTTAGGGAGGAAACGCCCGTAGGGCGTATGTGGTGCGAACACCACGACCCGAACCTATGCTGCACCGCAGCAAACGCAAGGGGTCGCGATCGGACCCGGTGTTGACGATGCCGTGTGTGGCTGACGTGCTCGCGCTTTCCGCAGAGATGCGCATTCGTGAGGCATCGAACAAACCGTGGGGCGGCTGAACGAGGAACCGCCGCCCCTCTCGGAGCGGCGGTCCACGGCGCCGTGGTGTCGGTCGGCTACTCGTCGATCTTCCCGAGCGCGACGTGCGCGGCGTGCCAGTCGACGCCGGCGTCGCCGAGTGCCTGCCTGAGCTCGATGATCAGCCTCCACGGCACCCGCACCTCGTAGGCGTACTTGTTCTTCCGGACTGGGGCGTAGGCCGCGAGTTGCAGGGCGATCCCGAGGATGCGGTGCCGCGGGTCGGGGCGGTCGGACGTGCTCATCGTTCCGTCTCCTGCGGCTTGGCCACCGGGTAGCGCTCGTCCAGCCACGCGCGAAGGCTGGCCTCGCGCTTTGCGGAAGACACTGGCGTCCCGTGCTCGAGCGTCAGCAGCCGGACTCGGCGGAAGCCGCTGCTGTCGATGCGGGTCCGGAAGGCGAAGGCCTGCCCGTCGTTGAAGCGGACGTCGCCGTTGCCCTCCAGCGGCAGGTAGACCGCGCCGGCGACGCCGTACGGGTCGGCGGGGCTCATTGCCCCGCCTCCGCGATGCGGTAGGTGCGCTCGCCGCCCTCCACCTTCTCCGAGGTGACGGTGAGGCCGAGCTTCTTCTTCAGCGCGCCGGCGAAGGCGCCGCGAACCGTGTGCGGCTGCCAGCCGGTGGCGGCGACGATCTGGGCGATGGTCGCGCCCTCCTTGCGGCGGAGCATCGCGATCAGCTGCGCCTGCTTGGTGTCGTCGCGGGTCTTGCGCGGCGCGGCGGGGAGAGCCTCGGAGGCGCCCTTCTTCGGGCGGCCGCGGCGCTTCGGCGCCTCGGTCGGCGCGGCATCCGGTTCGGTCGCCTCGACTACCTTCTTCGGCCGGCCGCGCTTCTTCGGCGCGTCCGGCACCACCGTGGCCGGACCCGCGGCCGGCTCGCCGGCCGAGTTGGTGCCCTCGTTGAAGCGGTAGTCGACCTTCCCCTCGGCCGGAGCAGCAGGCTCGTCCGCCGCCTCCGCGGTCGGCTCGACGCCGATCGCTGCGAGCCCCTCGGGGGTGATCTTGAGGAGCACGGCGCGGCCGTCGTCCTCGTTGCGCCAGATGGTGTTGAGGGCGCTGTCGGCAGGGATGGTGCGGTCGATCACCTCCTCGCGGGCGAGGCGGCGGGCGAGGAGCGCGCCGACCACCTTGACCGCGGCGCCGCCGCGCAGGCTGCCGGGCAGCGGCAGCAGGTTGCCGCCGCTGCGCTGGGCGGCGGCGGAGAGGATGATCGTCTGGGTATCGGAGAGCTTGGTCATCGGGTCGTCCCTTCGTTGCGAGGATCGGGACCATCCCGACCCTGCTACGACCCCGAGCCGCGCCTCGCGGCGCGGCGTGCTTTGTCGTGGGAAGGAGCGGTCAGGCGTTGGCCTCGTCGAGGATCTGGAAGTGGGTGACCCAGCCGGTGAGGTAGGGAAGCCCGCGCGGGATGCCCTCGTCGTTCTCGGTCTGCCGGCTGATCCGCCACCCCTGCCAGCGGGCGACCGCCGCCTCGATCGCCGCTTGGAGCCGGTCGGGTCCTAAGTCCGCGAGCGCGCTCAGGACGTCGTCGGCGAAGTGCCGGCCGTGACGGGAGTCGAGGAAGTCGCGGACCCCTTCCGCCGAGGCCTCGGTCTCGGCCGCGATCATCGCGCTCGCCGCGTTCCAGCTCTGCATTGGGTCGGCGCCGCCGAGCTGCATGGAGCCGTAGAAGCCGTAAGCCTCGTTGCGGGTCGGCAGGATCGTCGTGGTCATCGTCGTCTCCGGGTGCGTCTGCTGACACCACACATGCTCGGTTCAGCGGACAATCCAAGTCGATAAGTGGATCATAAGATTGCTTTTTCGGAGCCGCGATGCAGGGCATGAGCGAGCGCGACTACGCGGCCCGCGCCGGCCTCTCGCGCGGGGCGATCCAGAAGGCGAAGCTGGCCGGCCGGCTGGTGCTGCACCCCGACGGCTCGATCGACGCGGCGGCCTCCGACTCCCGGCGAGCGGCGGCAACCGACCCGTCGAAGCAGCGCGGGAGCCGGGCGCCTGAGCGGTCGGCGGAGCGACCGCCGCCGGTGTCGTCGTCGCCGAAGCTGAAGCCTGTGCCGAACGCGGCGGTAACTGCCGTCGGCGACACCCTTCGGGAGAGCGGCCTGCCGTCGCCTTCGGGCGGCGGCGCCACCTTCCTGCAGGCGAAGACCGCGAACGAGGTGCTGAAGTCGCAGGAACGGCGGCTGAAGCTGCAGAAGCTCAAGGGCGAGCTCGTCGACCGCGCCCGCGCCGAGGCGCTGGTCTTCCGCCTCGCCCGCGAGACCCGCGACGCCTGGGTGAACTGGCCGGCCCGGGCCGCTGCGCTGATCGCCGCCGAAATGGGCGCAGACCCCGCCGCCATGCAGAAGGTGCTCGAAGCCCATGTCCGCGCCCACCTCGACGAGCTCGCCGAGGGGCGGATCGATCTCGGATGACGGCTTCTTCGCCTTCGACGGCGCCGAGGCGCTCATGCGCGCCTGGGGTGGCGGCCTCAAGCCCGATCCGCTCCTGACCGTCTCGGAATGGGCCGACCGCTACCGGATGCTCAGTTCTCGGGCGGCGGCCGAGCCCGGCCGCTACCGCACCAGGCGGACGCCCTACATGAAGGAGATCATGGACGCGCTGTCGCCGGGACACCCGGCGCAGCGCATCGTGTTCATGAAGGCAGCTCAAGTGGGCGCCACGGAAGCGGGCAGTTGCTTCCTCGGCTTCATCATCCACCAGGCTCCGGGGCCGGCGCTGGCGGTGCAGCCGACCGTCGAGCTCGCCAAGCGGAACTCCCGCCAGCGGATCGACCCGCTGATCGAGGAGAGCCCGGCGCTTCGGGACAAGGTGAAGCCGGCGCGCTCACGCGACGCCGGCAACACCATGCTGTCGAAGGAGTTCGCCGGCGGCATCCTGATCATGACCGGCGCCAACTCGGCGGTCGGCCTCCGCTCGACCCCGGCACGCTACATCTTTCTCGACGAGGTCGACGCCTATCCGGCCTCGGTCGACGAGGAAGGCGATCCGGTGTCGCTCGCCGAGGCGCGGTCGCTGACCTTCGCCCACCGGCGGAAGGTCTTCCTGGCCTCGACCCCGACGATCCGTGGTCTCTCCCGGATCGAGCGTGAGTACGAGGCCTCGGATCAGCGGCGCTACTTCGTCGCCTGCCCGCACTGCGCGGCATCGCAGTGGCTGAAGTTCGAGCGGCTGCGCTGGGAGAAGGGCAAGCCAGAGACTGCCGCCTATGTCTGCGAGGCCTGCGATCAGCCGATCGCCGAGCACGCCAAGACTGGGATGCTCGAGGGCGGCGAGTGGCGCGCGACCGCGACCTCGGCCGATCCGTCGACGATCGGCTTCCACCTCTCGGCGCTCTACTCGCCGGCGGGGTGGCTGAGCTGGGAGCGCATCGCCCGGGCCTGGGAGGCGGCTCAGGGCTCCGACGAGGCGATCCGCGCCTTCCGCAACACCATCCTCGGCGAGACTTGGGTCGAGACCGGCGAGGCACCGGACTGGCGGCGGCTCTACGACCGCCGCGAACGCTGGTCGGCGGGCACCGTGCCGGAGGGCGGGCTGATCCTCACTGCCGGCGCCGACGTGCAGAAGGATCGCATCGAGGTCGACGTCTGGGCCTGGGGCCGCGGGCTGGAGAGCTGGCTCGTCGATCACCTCGTCATCGAGGGCGGACCCGAGCACGCCCGAAGCTGGGAGCAGCTCGCCGCGCTACTCGGCCGGACCTGGCCGCACGCGCTCGGCGGTCAGCTGCAGCTTGCCCGACTCGCCGTCGACACCGGCTACGAGGCGCCGGCGGTCTACGCCTGGGCGCGGGCCCAAGGCTTCGCGCAGGTCGCGCCGGTGAAGGGCGTCGAGGGCTTCAACCGGGCGAGCCCGGTGTCGGGACCGACCTACGTCGACGTCACCGAGGCCGGCCGCCGGCTCCGGCGCGGGGCGCGGCTCTGGACGGTGGCGGTCTCGACCTTCAAGGCCGAGACCTACCGCTTCCTGCGGCTGCAGCGGCCGACCGAGGAGGAGATCGCCGGCGGCGCGAAGATGCCGCCGGGGACGATCCATCTGCCGGACTGGGTGGAATCCGAGTGGCTGAAGCAGTTCGTCGCCGAGCAGCTCGTCACGGTGAAGACCAGGCGCGGCTTCGCCCGGCTCGAATGGCAGAAGCTCCGCGAGAGGAACGAGGCGCTCGACACCCGGGTCTACGCCCGCGCCGCCGCCTGGATCGCCGGCCTCGACCGCTGGTCCGACGACCGGTGGGCGGAGGCCGAGCGCGAGGTGCGCATAGAGCGCGAGCCGGCGCCGCGGCAACGGCCGGTGGCCGGGTCGGAAAAGGAGGGCGCGATCGACGCCTGGCTCGGCCGCCGGCGCGGCTGGCTGAAGTAGAGGACGACACCCATGAGCTGGACCGAGACGGAGCTCGCCGAGCTGCGGCGTGCCTACGCCAGCGGCACGCTGCGCGTCAGCTACGACGGCAGATCGGTCGAGTACGGCTCGGCCGCAGACCTCCTCACCCGCATTCGGACGATCGAGGCGGAGATCGCCAGCGCCGCCGGCCGGCCGAAGCCGCGCCGCAGCTTCGCCGCCTTCAGCAAGGGGTAGCTCCATGAACTGGCTCGATCGCGCGATCGGCGCCGTGGCGCCGGGCGCAGGGCTGCGCCGTGCCCGCCAGCGGCAGGCGATGGGCGTCCTCGCCCGCGTCTACGACGGCGCGAAGCTCGGCCGCCGCACCGAGGGATGGATCGCCGCCGGCACCGCCGCCAACGCCGAGATCGCCCCCGCGATCGCCCGCCTTCGCGACCGCTCGCGCGACCTCGTCCGGAACAACCCCTACGCCGCCAAGGCGGTGACCGCGCTTGTCAGCAACCTCGTCGGCACCGGGCTGCTGCCGCGGGCGCGCGCGGCGACGCCGGAGCTCGCTGCCGCGGCCGACCGGTTGTGGTCGGAGTTCGCGCGCGCCGCCGACGCCGACGGCCTCACCGACTTCGCCGGGCTGCAGGCGCTGGTCGCCCGCAGCCTCGTCGAGGGCGGCGAGGTGTTGGTGCGGTTGCGGGAGCGGCGGGTCGAGGATGGCCTGCCCGTGCCGCTGCAACTGCAGGTGCTGGAGGCGGACCACCTCGACAGCACCAGGACCGAGGACCTGCGCGACGGCGGCTTCATCCTGCAGGGGGTGGAGTTCGACGCGCTCGGCCGCCGTCGCGCCTACTGGCTCTATCCGACCCACCCCGGCGACGGCCGCGGGGCGCCGGTCTCGCATCGGGTACCGGCCGAGCGCGTGCTGCACCTCTTCGAGCGGCTGCGGCCCGGTCAGGCCCGCGGGGTGCCGTGGTTCGCCCCGGTGATGCTGAAGCTCCGTGACCTCGACGCCTACGACGAGGCTGAGCTGGTCCGGAAGAAGATCGAGGCCTGCTTCGCCGCCTTCGTCACCGGCGTCCAGGACGAGGAGACCCTCGGCAAGGCAAGCGTCGAGCCCGACGGCAAGCGGATCGAGACCTTCGAGCCCGGGATGATCGAGTACCTCGAACCGGGGCGCGACGTCAAGTTCGCCAGCCCCTCGGCCTCGGGCGGTTACGCCGAATACATGCGGCTGCAGCTGCACGCGATCGCCGCCGGGGTGGGCCTGACCTACGAGCTGCTGACCGGCGACCTCAGCCAGGTCAACTACTCCTCGATCCGCGCCGGCCTCATCGAGTTCCGCCGGCGGATGGAGGCGCTGCAGTGGCAGCTCCTGGTTCCCGGCCTCTGCCAGCCGGTCTGGCGGCGCTTCGTCCTCGCCGCACAGGCCGCCGGCAAGTTGCCCGACGGCGACATCGGCGCCGACTGGACCGCCCCGCGGTTCGAGGCGGTCGATCCGATGAAGGACATCCAGGCCGACATCCTGGCGGTCCGCGCCGGGGTGATGACGCTGAAGGAGGCGATCGCCCGGCAGGGCTACGTGAGCTGCCCCCGGTTTCCCTGGACATCGCTTTGTCGGAAAGGAGATCGAGATGGACCAGCCGAGGGACCCCCAAATGAACGGGCAG
>Ga0075163_10013888_pt1 | contig 10414 bp, 11 predicted proteins | sample JI1023141ADNA_FD_71478 | JGI IMG/M metagenome (GOLD analysis project Ga0075163, IMG submission 71478) | Wastewater effluent complex algal communities from Wisconsin, to seasonally profile nutrient transformation and Carbon sequestration -... | ecosystem: Engineered > WWTP > Effluent > Algae... | reverse complement strand
TGACCCCGTCGCTGGTCGAGACCCGCACCACCGCGGCGCCGTCGCCGTACGGGAACGGGATCGCGGCCAGGATCCGCCCGCCCCGCCGGGCCAGGCCGTGGCGGCGCTCGGGATCGAGCGCGGCCTGCATCTCCGGCCGCAGCAAGGGATCGCTGGCGTGCGCCTGATCGCTCGAGTCGGCCAGGAGGACGCCGTCGGCCCGCACGATCTCGACCCGGGTCGCGGTCGCGGCCGCGATCCGCGCCACCACCTTCTGCCCGACCGGCCCGTCGAGGCCCGGGAGATCGATCACCGCCGCCCGCACGCTGGCGGCGTGGCGCTCGAGCTCGGCGGTGACCTGGGTCTCGACGGTCTGGTGGAGCGACGACCGCAGCGCGATCGCGGCGACCAGCTCGAGGACCACCACCACCGTCAGCGCGGTCAACAGCAGGCGCGAGCCGATCCCGAGGTTCATCGCTCGCCCGATCCTGCCACCGCGGGACGCCGCCCGTCCGCCCCGGTCATGGTCGATCGCCCGGCACCGGCGCCGGTCACGCCTCGTCCGGCTGATCGCGGAACCGGTAGCCGACCCCGCGCAGGGTCTCGATGTAGGCCCCGGCCTCGCCCAGCTTCTCCCGCAGCCGCTTGACGTGGGTGTCGACGGTGCGGGTGGTGACGTCGGCCTCGATGCCCCAGACGTCGCTGAGCAGCGAGTCGCGGGTCTGGACCCGGCCCTTGCGGGCCAGGAACGCCGACAGCAGCCGGAACTCGAGCGCGGTCAGCGCCAGCTCGACGTCGTCGACCCAGGCGCGGTGGGCGTCGCGGTCGAGCCGCAGCCGGCCGAACCGGACCGGCTCGCCCGGGGCCTCGGTCCGCTGGCTGCGGCGGAGCAGGGCGCGGATGCGCAGGATCAGCTCGCGCACGCTGTACGGCTTGACCACGTAGTCGTCGGCCCCGACCTCGAACCCGACCACCCGGTCGAGCTCGCTGCCCTTGGCGGTGCACATCAGCACCGGCAGGTCGCGGGTCCGCTCGTGCTCGCGCAGCCGGCGGCAGACCTCGGTGCCGGACAGGTCGGGCAGCATCAGGTCGAGCACCACCAGGTCGGGGATGGGCTCGACCATGGCGGCCTCGAGCCCGGCCTTGCCGGTGTGCGCGACCCGGACCTGGTAGCCCTCGCGGGTCAGGCTGTACTCGAGGGTCGTGGCGAGATCTACCTCGTCCTCCACCAGCAGGATCAAGCCGAGCATGAGGAAGGGGGTAGCACGGCGCCGGTGACGGAGCGGTGACGGCCCTGCGACACAAACCGACGTCGGCCGCGGGCGGTGGGCCTCGCTCCCACCCCGCGATCTCGCGGCGGGGCGCGGCAAACTGGCTCCACGTCCGTGTGACGATTCTGCCGCGGTCGTGTTACAGCGGCGTCGTCAACGCACCGGAGGCCGCATGTTCGGACGCTTTCTGCCCAGGGAGACCAGCTTCTTCGACTTCTTCGAGGAGCACGCGGCGCTGACCGTCGAGGGCGCCAAGGAGTTCCTGTCGCTGGTCTCGACCGGGGCCAACATCGAGACCAAGGCCCGGCGGATCCACGACATCGAGCACGAGACCGACGTCATCACCCACCGGTGCGTCGAGACCCTGCACAAGACCTTCATCACCCCGATCGACCGCGACAACATCCACCGCCTGATCACGCGGATGGACGACATCATGGACTTCGTCGAGGCGGCGTCGGAGCGGATCGCGCTCTACGAGCTGACGGTGATGACCCCCGATGTCCGCGACCTGGCCGACGTCCTGGTCCGGGCCACCCAGCAGGTCGAGCTCGCCCTCAAGGGCCTGCGCAACCTCAAGAGCCCGCAGGCGATCCTCAAGGTCTGCATCGACATCAACCGGCTCGAGAACGAGTCGGATCAGATCCTGCGCCGCGCGGTCGCCAAGCTGTTCAAGGAGGAGAAGGACCCGATCGTGGTCATCAAGTGGAAGGAGATCTACGAGAACCTCGAGAACGCCGCCGATCGCTGCGAGGACGTCGCCAACATCATCGAGGGCGTCATCCTCGAGCACTCCTGAGGCGCGGCCATGGACGCCTCCACCGTCGTCATCATCACGATCGCCGTCGCCCTGGCGTTCGACGTCATCAACGGCTTCCACGACGCCGCCAACTCGATCGCGACCATCGTCTCGACCCGGGTGCTGTCGCCGCGGCTGGCGGTGCTGTGGGCGGCCACCTTCAACTTCGTCGCCCTCTGGTTCTTCGGCGAGGGCGTGGCCAAGACCATCGCCGGCATCATCGTCATCTCGCCCGGTGATCCGGCGTTCGTCTGGGTGGTGATGTGCGGCCTGCTCGGCGCCATCACCTGGAACCTGATGACCTGGTGGTGGGGCCTGCCGTCGTCGTCGTCGCACGCCCTGATCGGCGGGGTCGGCGGCTCGGGCGTGGCCTACGCCGGCTTCAAGATCCTGGTGTGGAAGAAGATCAAGCTGGTCCTCATCTTCATCATCGGCGCGCCGCTCATCGGCCTGGTGCTCGGCTCGCTGATGATGTTGCTCCTGGCCTGGCTGTTCCGCCGGACCCGGCCGCAGAAGGTCGACAACGGCTTCCGCATTGGCCAGCTGTTCTCGGCCGCGGCCTACTCGATCGGCCACGGCGGCAACGACGCCCAGAAGACGATGGGCATCATCGGCGCGGTCATGCTGGCCGGCGGGCTGATCGCCGTCCCGGCCAAGGGCCACTCGCTCGACATCCCCGACTGGGTGGTGCTGGCCTCGTACGGCTGCATGGCGTTCGGCACCGCGATCGGCGGCTGGCGCATCGTCCGCACCATGGGCATGGGCCTGACCCACCTCAAGCCGGTCGGCGGGTTCGCCGCCGAGGTCGCCGGCGCGGTGACCCTGTTCACCGCCAGCCACTACCACGTGCCGGTGTCGACCACCCACACCATCACCGGCGCCATCATCGGCGTCGGCTCGACCACCAAGCTGCGCGGCATCCGCTGGGGCCTGGCCGGGCGGATCGTCTGGGCCTGGATCTTCACCATCCCGGCGTCGTTCGCGGTCGGCTTCACCGCGCTCAAGATCGCCGAGGCCTGCGGCGCCTGGTAGGCCGGCGGCCCGGCGGCGCCGTCAGCTCCTGGTGCGGGGCAGCGTGATCCGGGGCTCGTCGGGGTCGGGGCGGTAGAGCAGGATGGTCTGGCCGAGGACCTGGGCGACCTCGGCCCCGGTCCGCCGGGCCAGCTCGGCGGCGGCGTCGTGGCGGTCGAGGGCGGCGGTCTCGAGCAGCTTGAGCTTGACCAGCTCGTGGGTGACGAGCGCCTGTTCGAGGGCCTCGACGAAGGCGTCGGTGACGCCGCCCTTGCCGATCATGGCGACCGGGGCGAGGGCGTGCCCGAGGGCGCGGAGGTGACGGCGTTGCTTGCCGGTGAGGGCCATGGGCTCCGTCGGTACCGCATTTCCGGCCGCGCCGGATACACGTCGCCGTCGCGAAACTGCGCGCCGGCGATCCGGTGGCGTATGCTGGAGGTGCCGATGGCCAGGACCCACACCGATCGCGAGTACGACGCCGAGCTGCGCGAGCTCAAGGACAAGCTGTTGCGGATGGCCGGGCTGGTCGAGCAGATGATCGCGTCGGCGACCGCCGCGATGATCGAGGCCGACCTGACCCGGGCCCGCGAGACCATCGCCGCCGACGGCGCGGTCAACGCGCTGGAGATCGAGACCGACGAGCTGTGCCTGATCATCCTCGCCCGCCGGCAGCCGATGGCGTCCGACCTGCGGATGATCACGCTGGCGATGAAGATGGTCACCGACCTCGAGCGGATCGGCGACCTCGCGGTCAACATCGGCGAGCGGGTGATCGCGATGGCGGTGACCCCGCCGCCGACGGTGATCGACCGCCTGACCCGGATGAGCCAGGTCGGCCAGCAGATGATCCGCGACGCCATCGACGCCTTCGTCGCCGGCGACGTCGACAAGGCCCGGTCGGTGACCGCCCGCGATCAGGGCGTCGACGCCGCCTACCGCGAGCTGACCCTCGAGCTGCAGGCCGAGATGATGCGCGACCGCGACTTCGTCGACCGCGGCATCCACCTCCAGGCCTGCGCCAAGTTCCTCGAGCGGATCGCCGACCACGGCACCAACCTGGCCGAGATGGTCATCTTCCAGGTCGAGGGCAAGGACATCCGCCACCCGGCCGTCGCCCGCCGCGACAGCAAGTAGCGAACGAATCGGCGGCGGCGAGGGCCGCCCTCACGAGGCGGCGGCGGCGCTCCTGGTCACGTCGGACCCTCGCTGCGCTCGAGTCCTCCGCAGATCGCCTCGAGCTCGGCGATCTCCTTGGGGCAGGCGGCGGTGAGGTTGTCGTGGCCGTCGGCGGTGATGAGGATGTCGTCCTCGATCCGGACGCCGAGGCCGCGGTAGACGTCGGGGACGTCGGCGGCGTCGGCGGCGACGTACAGCCCGGGCTCGACGGTGATGACCATCCCGGGCGCGAGCGGCCGCGAGGTGCCGCCGGCGGTGTAGGCGCCGACGTCGTGGACGTCCATGCCCAGCCAGTGCGAGGTGCCGTGCATGTAGAACCGCTTGTAGCTGAGGTCCTCGATCCGGGCCGCGGCCGGGCCGGCGAGCAGGCCGAGCTCGACCAGGCCCTCGGTCAGCGTGCGCACGCAGTGCTGGTGGATGTCGTCGAACACCACGCCCGGCTTGGCCATCGCCACCGCCGACTTCTGGGTGGCGAGCACGAGCTGGTAGAGCGCGCGCTGGGCCGGGCTGAACCGGCCCGACGCCGGCCAGGTCCGGGTGACGTCGGCGGTGTAGTAGCCGTACTCGCAGCCGGCGTCGACCAGCACCAGATCGCCGTCGGCGATCGGGCGGTCGTTCTCGACGTAGTGGAGGATGGTGGCGTTGACCCCGGCGCCGACGATGGTGCCGTAGCCCGGGCCCATCCCGCCCTGGCTGCGGAAGGTGTAGTCGAGGGTGGCCTCGAGCTCGTACTCGTGGCGGCCGGGCCGGCCCAGCTTCATCGCCGCGACGTGGGCGTCGCAGGTGATGGCCGCCGCGCGGCGCAAGAGCGCGATCTCGTCGGCGGTCTTGTGCAGGCGCTGCTCGTGCAGCACCGCCCGGGGATCGACCACCGCCCGCGGCGGCCGCTTGCCCCGCTTCTCGCTCTTGCGCAGCCGGGCGATCGCGGCCGCGACCATCAGGTCGAGATCGCGATCGAGGCCGAGGGCGTAGTGGAGGTGCTCGCGGTTGGCGATGAGATCGGTCAGCCGCTGCTCGAGCTCGGCGTGGGGGTAGGCGACGTCGGCGCCGAAGTCGGCCTTGGCGCCCTCGAGCCCGGCGCGGCGGCCGTTCCAGGTCTCCATCTCGGGATCGCGCGGCCGGACGAACATCACCACCTCCTCGCCGGTGGCGCCGGGCCGGAGGACGACGGTGGCGTCGGGCTCGCCGAAGCCGGTCAGGTAGTGGACGTCGGAGTGCTGGCGGAAGTGGTAGTGGGCGTCGCCGTTGCGCAGGCGCTCGGGCAGCGAGCTGACCACGGCGACCGCGTCGGGGCCGAGCGCGTCGAGGTACGCCCGGCGACGGGCGGCGAACACGGAGCGGTCGAGCATGGCCCGGCAGCGTAGCACCGGCCGCTGGCCGCGGCGGCGAGGCCGCGGCTGGCTAGCGCGCGGTGCTGGCCGGGGCCCGGCTGCGGCCACCGGCGCCGCCGTCGGGCAGCGGCGGGCGGGGCTCGAGCACGGGATCGCGGCCGGGCGCCAGGCCGGCATCGTCGCCGGGATCGAGCGCGGGATCGGTCGGGGCCAGGCCGCTCATCAGGGCGACGGTGCGGACCAGGTCGTCGTCGCTCGGTCGGGTCAGGGTGACGTCGGTCGGGCCGGGCTGGCCGAGGACGACGTCGTCGCCACGGCGCCAGGCCAGGATCGGCACGTCGGCCAGGCCGGTGGCGGCGCGCAGCGCGCGGGCGGTCGGCGCCTCGCCGCCGTCGCCGTCGCCGTCGAGGCCGAGGACGACCACCCGCGGGCCGAGGACCCGCAGGCTGCGGAGGACCTCGGGGGTGAGGCGCGGCACCGGCACCACGGTGAAGCCGTGGCGGCCGAGCAGCGCGTCGAGGCGGGCGAGGGCGTCGAGGTCGCGATCGACGACGACCACCACCCGCTCGTCGGGCTCGGGGCTGGGCGGGGTGGGCAGGTGGCGCGGCGGCGTCGATGGGCGGAAGCGGCCGCGTCGGCCGCGGAACACCGCCAGCGCGACCTTGTTGAGCAGCTCGTCGAGGTCGAACGGTTTCTCGACCACGTCGGTGGCGCCGAGATCGACCGCGCGCTGGGCCAGGCCGTGGACCGCGGTCATCACCACCACCGGAACGTCGGAGCCGCGCTCGTCGCGCAGCACGGTCAGGAACTGGCGGCCGTTCATGCCCGGCATCATCAGATCGAGCAGGATCACGTCGGGCGGGGCGGCGTCGAGCAGGACGAGGGCGGCGTTGCCGTCGGCGGCGAGGTCGACGGCGTAGCCTTCGGCCACGAGCATGCGGCCCACGGCCTCGCGGACCATGGGCTCGTCATCGATGACCAGGATGCGCCCCCCCTTCACAATCGGTTCCCTTGACCGCCCCGACCGTACCATGGTCGCCGCGGGCTTGGTAGCATCGGGTCCGTGACTGCCCCGGGGTACGTCGCCGCCTTCGAGCAGCAGCGGCCGGTGATCCTGGCGCGCCTGGTCGAGGTCCGCGCCAGCCTCGACCACGCGATCGCGCGCTGGCCGGCCGAGACCGCGCAGGCGATGTTCGACAAGGTCCTGATCGGCCTGCAGACCCTGATGGCGACCAACGATCAGGCGCTGCACCGCGGCTTCGTCCGCTCGTTCGTCGCGCTGCGCGGCGCCGAGGGCCTGGCGCCCGATCACGCGCTGCGGCTGCTGGTCGCGATCGGCGACGTCGCGATCGGCGTCGCCCGCGCCGCCCGCGCCGACGACAGCGCGCTGCCGCTGGCGATCACCTACGCGCTGCGGATCACCGCCCGCCTGGTCAACGAGGTCACCGCCGACGAGCTGGCCCGTCGCCTGGCCCAGCGCCGGCAGACCGAGGCCTGGCGGTGAGCCGGCTGTCGATCCGGGCGGCGGGCGACACCCACAAGGGCTCGGTGCGCGAGGGCAACGAGGACGCCCTGATCGTCGACGCCAAGTGGGGCCTGTACGTGGTGCTCGACGGCATGGGCGGGGCCAACGCCGGCGACATCGCGTCGAGCACCGCCCGCGACGTCATCCACGAGTACGTGCGGGCCCGGCGGACGACGATGGCGCCGCGGCCGCTGCTCGAGGCCGCGATCAACGCCGGGTCGGCCGCGGTCCACGGCGAGGCCCAGCGCCGGCGCGATCGCCACGGCATGGGCACCACGGTGGTGGCGTGCCTGATCGAGGGCCGGCGGGCGACCATCGCCCACGTCGGCGACAGCCGGGCCTACCTGCGCCGCGACGGCCGCCTCCACCGGCTGACCCAGGACCACACCGTGGTCGCCGAGCTCATCGCCCGCGGCGCCCTCGCCCCCGAGGAGGCCGAGCGCCACGCCTACAAGAACGTGCTGTCGCGCAACCTCGGCGCCAAGGCCAGCGCCCAGATCGACGTCGCCGAGGTCGACCTCCAGCCCGGCGATCGGCTGGTGCTGTGCTCGGACGGGCTGTACGGCTACGCCGCCAGCGACGCCATCCACCACGTCGCCGCCTCGACCGACGCCGCCGACGAGGTGGTGCGCGATCTGATCGAGGCCGCGCTGCGCGGCGGCGGCGGCGACAACGTCACCGCCATCGTCATCGACGCCGGGGTCGCGACCGTGCCGCGGGCGACGATGGTGCTCAAGACCACCGGCGCCGGCACCTGGTGGGCCCACCGCGACCGCTTCCTCACCGCCGCCCGCAACCACGGCGTCCACCGCTCGCCGCTGTGCGCGGTGCTGGCCGCGGACGAGGCGATCGCGCTGGTCGCCGGCAACTTCGCCGACGCCATCTATCACGACCTCGAGAAGGCGACCGGGGTCAACGTCTGGAGCTTCGCCGAGAACCTGGCCCGTGGCTGGCTGGGGCAGGGCGGGGTGTGGGGCGCGTTGCGCGAGCTGCTCGACGCGCTGGCCCGATCGGCCGACACCGTGCTCGGCGAGCTGCGGCGCGAGGACGCCCGGCTGGCCGGGATGCTCGAGGCGGCGGTGGCGCGGGCGCTGGTGACCGCCGAGACCGCGGTCGGCGGCGTGCTGGCCGAGCAGCTCCGCACCATCGAGAGCGAGCTGGTCCGGATCGAGGCCGAGCAGGCCCGGCACAAGCGCGGCGCGACCGCGCGGTTCGGCGACATCCCGACCGTGCCGTACATGCGGGCCCAGCCGATGATCGAGGCGGCGGCGCCCGAGGTCGGCGCGGTGCTCGACGGCGCCCGGCGGCGGGCGCTGGCCCGGCCGGCCGGCACCGGCGATCGGGCGCTGGTGGCGCGGGTGATCGACTACGCCCACCGCGCGTCGTCGGCGGCCGACGCGACCGGCGATCCGACGCTGGCGGCGCGCGAGCTGTGGGACGTCCGCTCGTTCGACGAGGCCGGGGTGACGCCCTTGTGCGACGCGCTCGATCACGCGCGGCGCGAGCACCTGGCGGCGGTGCGGGCGGTGCCGGCGGCGGCCGGGGCGCGGGTCAAGGCGATGCGGCGGGTGGTGAACGCCTACCAGCAGCTCGCGACCGCGATCGCCGGCCTGGTCATCGAGTCGGTCGCGCCGGCGGCGGCCGGGCTGCGCGAGGTCGCGCGCGAGACCGCGCGGCTGCGCGAGCAGGTCGGCAAGAACGAGGCCCGGATCGCGCGGCTCGAGAGCAAGTTCGCCACCATCTACGATCCCGAGCTGCCGGCGCGGATGAACCTCGAGGCCCCGACCGAGCCGGCGCCGTCGTCGGGCGCGTCGCGGCCGGGGCCGGGGCCGGGGCCGGGGCCGGGGCCGGGGCGGCGGAGCGGCAAGGCGACCGAGCGATGACCGACCTCGGCGAGAAGGTCGCGATCCTGCGCGACGAGGTCCTCGACATCGTCGCCGGCGGCAGCGAGGACTCGCCGGCGGTCGCGATCTTCGACGCGGTGGTGCGCTCGCTGTCGGCCGGGCCCGACACCGCCGCCGGGCTCGATCTCACGCTGCACGACGCGGTCGATCGCCGGCTGGCCTGGGGCGACACCGAGGAGACCATCGTCTCGGCGGCCGAGCTGGTGTTCGCCCGCCTGGCTCGGGCCGCCCAGCGCGCGCTCCGCGATCCCGACGAGGAGATGCTGGTGCTCGAGACCGCCGCCGACGTCGTCGCCGGCACCGCCCGTGTCGTCTCCCTGGCCGCGGTCGCCCGCGCCACCCGCGATCACGCCGCCGTCATGCGCGAGGAAGCCGCCCAGCGCCGCCTCAAGGACGCGCTCGCCGATCAGGAGCGCAACCTCGCCCGCCTCGAAGAGGACGCCGGCTCGCAGTTCGAGTAGCCGCCGCCGCGGCCGGGCGGCCGCTCGCGTCGCGCGTGAGCACACGCGGGACGTCATGGGCGGGCGCGCAAACGTCGCCGCGTCGGCCGGCGCGGACGCAAGCGAAGCGCGCACGCACCATGGGCGACGCCGTGTGCGGCGCGGCGCGGCCGGTCGGCGTGGGCGCGCGGTTTGCTCGACGAGGGGGCATGTCCTCACCGCTTCGTCCCTGGGCACTCGCGGTGGCCGTCGGTGTCGTCATGAGCGCGGCCGGGTCGGCGCGCGCGCAGCCGACCGCGACGGCGCCCGACCAGACCTTCTTCGCCGCGCCGACGCGCGTGCGGCTGGTCGCCGGGCCGTGGACGCGGCTGACCCGGCTGGGCGACGGCGACGTCGCGCTGATGGCGGGCGGCGGCGGCGGCTTCCTCGTGCTCGATCACCTCCTGCTGATGGGCTACACGTGCTCGCTCTCGGGCCGGACGACGCCCGGCGATCCGGCGCGGACGGTCGAGGTCACCAACAGCGGCGGCCAGGTCGCCTGGGTCGTCGCGCCGGCCGCGCGCCTGCACGTCAACGTCGGGGCGTTGATCGGCGTCACCTCGGCGAAGGTGTCCGCGATGGCGAGCCCCAACGACAACACCACGCTGAGCTTCGTCACCCTCTCGCCCTACGCCGAGGCCGAGGTGTCGCTGTACCCCGGCCTCAAGCTGTTCGCCGGCCTGGGCTATCGCGTGCCCCTCGGCGCCGACGCCTCGGCCGGCGTCGATCGCGCCTACCTGCGCGGGCCCGAGCTCGAGTTCGGCTTCCGCATGGGCGGCTGATGCGCGCCCGGCGCCGACTGCGCCGCCACCGATTTCATTGGGCGAGCACGTGCCGCCCGTTCGCACCGACCCGGACTATTCGTTGCGATTGTCGATGCTTACGTGCATGGCGAGCGGGAGGTAAAAGTTTTTATCTCCCGATCTCGCTCAGAGCAGA
>Ga0075163_10013887_pt1 | contig 10415 bp, 5 predicted proteins | sample JI1023141ADNA_FD_71478 | JGI IMG/M metagenome (GOLD analysis project Ga0075163, IMG submission 71478) | Wastewater effluent complex algal communities from Wisconsin, to seasonally profile nutrient transformation and Carbon sequestration -... | ecosystem: Engineered > WWTP > Effluent > Algae... | reverse complement strand
ATCCGAACGCGATCACGCTCTATGGCCAGGGCTCCGGTGGCCAGTCGATCTGTGCGCTGATGGCGACGCCGCTGCTGAGCGACGCCGCCGCGTTGCCCGTCGCCGAGCGACCGCTCTTCCACGCCGCGGTGTTGCAGTCCGCGCAATGCGACGTCGAATACCGCGCGCTCGCCGATGGGGAGACGCAAGGCGTCGCCTACGCGACCGCGCTCGGCTGCGTCGGCACCGATCCGGAGATTCTCACGTGTCTCCGCGACGCATCGGTGACGACGCTCGCCGAGCTCCGCGACACGATGCCGTACCCACGTGACTTCCTGCGCCCGCTCGCCGCGGAGTCGGCCTGGAGGCCGGTGCTCGACGGCTACTACATGCCGACGCATCCGCTCGACGTCATCGCGGCGGACACCGCGTACGAGGTGCCGGTCATCGCGGGCTTCGGCGAGGACGAGGGCAACACCGCCGTCCACCTGCGCGTCCAGCGGAGCCCCACGGATCCGGCGACGCTCCGCATCGACACGCAGGCCGAGTACGACGCCGCGATCGACACGCTCTTCGTCGATCCGATGAACGACGTCGACCGACCGATGGTCACGACGATCGCCGCTTACGATCCGGTGAACTACACGGACATCCCCGTCTCCACCGACGTCGGCACCTACGTGCCGCAGGTCGTGACGACGTTCGAGCAGGCTTACGGGATCCTCTACGGCGACGTGGATCTCGCCTGTCCGTCGCGCCGAATGATCCGCGTCTTCGAGACCGCCGGGATCCCGGTGCACGCGTACTACTACCGGTTCAAGACCGCGCAGTTCCAGCTCACGCCGACGCTCGCGCTCGGCGCGTTCCACGGCGGCGACACGCAGTACTTCTTCGGCATGGTCGCGGGCGGAGAGACGCTCGGGAAGAGCTTCACCGCGGTCGAGCAGACGATGACCGACACGCTGCGCGACTACCTCGGGCACTTCGTCACGAGCCACGATCCGAACGGACCGAACCTACCCACGTGGCCGGCCTATGCGAGCGCCACGACTTCGACGCACATGGCGCTCGACGCGACCTTCGTCACCACCGACGATCCGCTCGCTCTCCGCTGCGCGTTCTGGGATAGCATCGGCCGCTCGCGGCTCACGCCGCCTTGAGCCTCCGCCTGGACTCGGGAAGCGCACGTCCCTAGCTCCGGCAGGAAAGCCCGGAGCCTGCTTCCCGTGACCGAATCGAACGAAACCGCTTCCCTCGTCGGCATCGCGCTGCGCGACCTCGCCCGGCTGCGCGCCGTCACCACGATCATCGCGAAGCACGGCTTCGGCTCGATGCTGATGCGCACGCCGCTCGGCAAGCGGCTCTACGACGGCAAGACGCCGGACGGCGACGCGAAGCTCGCGACGCTGCCCCCGCCGGTGCGCTTCGCGAAGCTGCTCGCCGCGCTCGGGCCGACGTTCATCAAGCTCGGCCAGATCCTCTCGATGCGGAAGGACATCTTCTCGCCCGAGTGGATCACCGCGCTCGAGACGCTGCAGGACGACGCGCCCCGCCTGCCGTACGACGTGGTGAAGTCCCAGGTCGAGAAGGCGCTCGGCGGCGAGATCGGCGAGCTCTTCGCGTTCTTCGACGAAGAGCCGCTCGCGACCGCATCGATCGCGCAGACCCATCGCGCACGCACCAAGGAGGGCGACGAGGTCGTCGTGAAGGTGCAGCGTCCCGGCATCGAAGCGACGATGCGCAGCGACCTCGACCTGCTCTACCTCGGCGCGCAGATCCTCGAGGCGAGCATCGACGAGCTGCAGCTCGTCGGCCTCGTCGGCGTCATCGAGGAGTTCGAGAAGGGGCTCATCAAGGAGCTCAACTTCCACCAGGAGCTCTCGAACCTGCTGGAATTCCAGCGTCTCCTCGAGCCGGAGCGCAAGGTCGTGGTGCCGCGGCCGTTCCCCGAGCTCTCGGCGCGTACCGTGCTCACGATGTCGTTCTTCCGAGGCCGGCCGCTTCGCAAGCTCGAGCCGAAGACCGACTTCACGAAGAAGGTCGTCGAGGAGATCGTCTACGTCGCGCTCAAGCAGGTGCTGATCGACGGCGTGTTCCATGGCGATCCGCACGGTGGCAACCTGCTCGTCGGCGACGACGGCACCGTCTGCATGATCGACCTCGGCATGGTCGGCCGCGTGTCGCAGGACCAGCGCGACGACATCGTCACGCTCGGCATCGCCGCGGTCGCGAACGACTCCACCACCGTCGCGCGCGTCCTGCTGAAGATGGGCAAGCCGACGCAGCGGGTGAACCTGAACGAGCTCAAGAGCGAGATCGAGCGCATCCGCAGCACCTATCTCGTCGTCGAGAACTTCGGCGCCTACGACTCCGCCGGCTTCATCGAGGAGTTCGCGAAGGCCGCCGGAAAGTTCCGGATCCAGATGGCCCGCGACCTCGGCATCATGATCAAGTCGGCCGCGACGATCGAAGACATCGTCCGCACGCTGCATCCGGAGGTGGACCTCATCGGGATCGCGAAGCCCTTCTTCGACCAGATCGTCGAGCGAAGGCTCTCGCCGCAGCGGATCCTGCAGGACATGGTCGGCGAGGCGGCCGGCATCGGCTCGATGCTCCGCACCGTGCCCGGGCAGATCGACCAGCTCCTGCACGACTTCGAGACCGGCAACATCCTCGTCCGAGCGGTCACGCCGGAGCACGACGAGATCCCGCGCTACCTCCACGCCTTCGGCGGCAAGGTCTCGCTCGCGGCCTTCGCCAGCTCGATGACCCTCGCCACCGCGCTCTGCCTGCCGACCGCCGACGGCCAGACGCTGCGCGTCACACTCACCGTGTTCTGCCTCGTTTCCGCCACGATTTCGTGGCTCTCGCTGCTGGTGTGGCACCTCTTCGGACGAGGCAAGCCGATGCGGGTGACCCCGCTGCTCCGGTTCTTCCGGAGGTGATTTCTGAAACGGAAGCGCTTGGCTTGCGACCAAGCCGCCGTATGTTCGGGCGACCCATGCGCTGGTCCCAGACCCTGCTCGCCTCGTCGTTCGGTGTGCTCGTCCTGATCGGATGCGGTCGCTCTGGCGCGGTCCCCGTCGACGCCGGACACGACGCGGCCCTTCGTGCCCGTCCCGTCGTCGTCGCCTCTCCGGTCGCGTCGCCCTGGCCGCGCCTCGTCGTGCTGCCCGGTCAGCTCGAGGCGCGCGAACAGGTCGAGATCGCCGCCCGGGTCGAGGGGCCGGTCGACTACGTCGGCGTCGACCTCGGCGACGAGGTGCGTCGCGGTGCGACCCTCGCCCGGATCTCGGCGACCGACTTCCGCGCCCGCACCGCGCAGGCCGACGCGCAGCTCGCCCAGGCGCGCTCGAACCTCGCCCGCATCGAATCGCTCGACCGGCCCGAGGCGATTTCGGCCCAGGCCCGGGAAGAAGCCCGGACCGCGGTCTCGGTCGCCAGCGCCTCGCTCGAGCTCGCGCGGCGTCAGCTCGTCGACGCGAACGTGCGCGCGCCCTTCGCCGGCATCATCGCCAAGCGCGACATCTCGCGCGGCGCGTTCGCGCGCATCGGCACGCCGCTCTTCACGATCGTCTCGACCGGCTCGCTCCGGCTCACGCTCTCGGTGCCCGAGCGCTTCGTCCGCCAGGTCACGACCGACTCGATCGTCACCGTGCTGCCCGAGAACCTCACCGGCCAGGGCCTCGACGCCCGCGTGGTGCGCATCGGCCCGATGATCGAGCCCGGCACCCGCACCTTCCGCATCGAAGCCGAGGTCGAGCCGCACGACGGCATGTTCCGCCCGGGCATGTTCGTGCTCGGCACGCTGGCGCTCGGCCTCGAGCCCGACGCCGTGAAGCTCCCGCGCGGCGCGGTGTTCTCGTCGCTCGGCCACGACCGCGTCGCGCTCGTCGTCGACGGACGCATCGAGATCAAGGACGTGGAACTCCTCGGCGAGCACGACGGCTTCGCGATCGTCTCGGGCCTCACGTCGAGTGACGTCGTGGTGACCCGCGGCGGCGGCTCGCTCGCCCCGGGCACACCGGTGCGAATCGAGGCCGCGTCAGCGGGCTCGGCACCAGGGGCCGCGCCGTGACGCTCTCCGAGATCTGCGTCCGCAGGCCCGTATTCGCGACGATGATCGTCACGGCCTGCGTGTCGTTCGGCGTGCTCTCGTTCGGCAAGCTCGGCGTCGACCAATTCCCCGACGTCGAGATCCCCGTCGTCACCGTGCAGACGGTGCTCCGCGGCGCGAGCCCGGAAGAGGTCGAGACCCAGCTCACCAAGCCGATCGAGGACGCAGTCAGCACGATCGAGGGCATCGACGAGCTCACCTCGACCTCGGTCGAGGGCATCTCGACGGTCACCGTGCGCTTCCTCCTCGATCGCGACCGCGATCAGGCGACGCAGGACGTGCGCGACAAGGTCGCCGCCTCGCTCCGGCTGCTCCCCGACGACGCGGAGGCGCCGGTCATCACCCGGCTCGACACCACCGCCACGCCGGTCGCGACGCTCGTCGTGCAGGGCGATCGCTCGCTCCGCGAGCTCACCGATCTCGCCGAACACCGGGTGATGGAGCCACTCGAGGGACTCTCGGGCATCGGCGAGATCCTCATGGTCGGCGGCCGCCGCCGGGCGTTCCAGATCGAGGTGGACGCGATCGCGATGGCCGAGCGTGGCCTGTCGATCGGCCAGCTGAGGACCGCGATCGCGGCCCAGAACATCGAGATCCCCGGCGGCCGCATGCAGCGCGACGGCCGCGAGGACGTGGTCCGCACCGTCGCCCGCGTCGACTCCGCCGAGACGATGGCCGACCTCGTCGTCGCCGAATACGCCGGCGCGCCGGTCCGCCTGCGCGACATCGCCACCGTCCGCGACGACGAGGAAGAGCCTCGCTCGCTCTCGCGGCTCAACAGCGAGAACGCGGTCTCGCTCGTCGTGCAGAAGCAGGCGGGCACCAACACGGTCGAGGTCGCCGACACGCTCGCGCGCCGTCTCGACGAGCTCCGCGGGACGCTGCCCGCCGACGTCCGCGTGACGACCGTGCGCGACGGCTCCCGCTTCATCCGCCGGTCGATCCACGAGGTCGAGGTGCACCTCGTGCTCGGCGGCCTGCTCGCCTCGCTCGCGGTGCTCCTCTTCATGGGCTCGCTCCGCTCGACGCTCATCGCGGCGCTCGCGATCCCGAGCTCGATCATCACCACCTTCGCGATCCTCCGCGCGCTCGACTACACGCTCAACAACTTCACGCTGCTCGCGCTCACGCTCGCGGTCGGCGTCGTCATCGACGACGCGATCGTCGTGCTCGAGAACATCTTCCGCCACGTGGAGGAGGGCCAGGATCCGTTCCAGGCCGCGATCGACGGCACGAAGGAGATCACGCTCGCGGTCTTCGCGACCACGCTCTCGCTGATCGTCATCTTCCTGCCCACGGCGTACATGGAAGGCGTCGTCGGCCGGTTCTGGCGCAGCTTCGGCGTGACCACGGCCTTCGCGATCGGCGTCTCGCTCTTCGTCGCGCTCACGCTCACGCCGATGCTCTGCTCGCGCTGGCTCCGCAAGACGTTCTCGCACGCCGAGAGTCGGACGGGCCGCTTCGTGGAGAGGCTCAACGGGGCGCTCGACCGGGCCTACGGCAGGATGGTCGCGTGGTCGCTCCGCAGGCGCTGGGTGATCGGCGTCGTGTCGTTGCTCTGCGTCGTCGCGATCGTGCCGCTCGGCGGCCGGGTCGCGAAGGAGTTCGTGCCGCAGGACGACTCGAGCGAGTTCTCGGTCGCGCTCACGATGCCGGAGGGTACCGACCTCGACGCGGCCGCGACCCTGCTGTCGGAGATCGAAGGGCGGCTGCGCCACGTGCGCGGCGTCGAGCTCCTCTGGTCGCGCGTCGGCACCGGCCGCGGCGACGACATCACCGAGGTCGAGATCTACGTCGGCCTCGTCGACCTCGAGCAGCGCAGTTACAGCCAGCTCTCGGTCATGGCGGCGGCCCGCGAGGTGCTCACCGACTACCCGGAATTGAGGCCGGTCGTCTCGGCGCTCTCCGGCCTCTCCGGCGGCGGACGCAACACCGAGCTGATGTTCTCGCTCCGCGGTCCGGACCTGGAGGAGCTCGACCGGCTCTCGGCCGAGATGACCCGCCGCATGCGCGAGTCGGGCGGCTTCGTCGACGTCGACACCACCGCGGCCGTCCGCAAGCCGGAGCTGCGCATCGTCGTCGACCGCCAGCGCGCGGCCGACCTCGGCGCCCGCGCCGGCGAGATCGCGACCGCGATGCGCACGATGATCGGCGGCGAGGTCGTGACGAAGGTCCGCGAGGGCGCCGAGCAATACGACGTCTGGCTGCGACTCCGGCCGATGGACCGCGGCAGCGAGCTCGCGATCTCGATGCTCCCGATCGCCACCGCGCGCGGCCTGACCCGACTCGACGCGGTGGCGCGCTTCGAGCGCGATCGCGGCCCCGCGCAGATCAACCGCTACGCGCGCACGCGCAAGGTCGACATCAGCGCGAACCTCTCGGGCTTGCCGCTCGGCTCCGCCGTGGACCGCGTGAACGCGATCGCGGCCGAGATGAACCTGCCGCCCGGCTACGAGGTCACGTTCTCCGGCCGCGCGAAGATCATGAAGGAGACCTTCGCGAGCTTCTTCGCCGCGCTCGGTCTCTCGTTCCTCTTCATGTACATGGTGCTCGCCGCCCAGTTCGAGAGCTTCCTGCACCCGATCACGATCATGCTCGCGCTGCCGCTCTCGCTGCCGTTCGCGCTGGTCTCCCTCTTGCTCCTGAACGACTCGCTGAACATCTACTCGGCGTTCGGCGTCTTCATGCTCTTCGGCATCGTGAAGAAGAACGGCATCCTGCAGGTCGACTACACGAACACCTTGCGGGCCAAGGGCATGGAGCGGACGGCCGCGATCATCGAGGCGAACGTCACCCGATTGCGGCCGATCCTCATGACCACGCTCACCCTCATCGCCGGCATGATCCCGCTCGCCGCGGGCCAGGGCCCGGGCGCCGCGTCGCGCGCGAGCATGGCGAAGGTGATCATCGGCGGTCAGGCGCTCTCGCTCCTGATCACGCTGCTCATCGTGCCGGTCGCGTACTCGTTCTTCGACGACATCGGCCTCGCCTTCACGCGCTTCCGCGATCGGAAGAAGCCGGCCGTGGCTCCCGAAGCGACCCCCGCGCTCGCCGACGCGGAGTGATCGCGCGATCGCGGATCAGTCGCGGCAGAACGCGACGAAGTCCGCGATGCCGATCACGTCCCGGCCCCAGGCGGTGACGAAACGCTCCGCGTCCGCGCGCGTGCGGAACGCGGCCGAGACCACGACGTCGTCGGGCGACCTGCGCAGCGACTCGGCCGCGCCCTGATCGCAGGAGAGCTGACCGACGCCGGCCGAGACGCCGCGGGCTTCGAGCTCCGCGACGAGACCACGGCCTCCGTCCGCCTGCTCCGGACCCACGACCACGAAATACACGCCGATCGCGCTCTCGCCCTGGCCGGGGAGGAACGAGCCGGTCTCGGTGGCGGGCGCTGCGAGCGAGGCCTCGTCGCCGCTCGACGTCTCCGCAGCGGTCGACGACTCGGCATCGGAAGCGCCGCCGCCGCAGGCCGCGAGGGCACCGAAGCAGGCGAGGAACGGGAGGCTGTGCGCGAGGGATCGGATCGTCATCGGCGGAGAGTACGACGCGCGATCCCGGTCGTGACGAATTCGAGCACCCCGGGCTCTCTCCAGCCCGGGGTGCCCAGAAGCCGGATCGATCCTCGCCGAATTCATGCCGACTTCATGAAGCACGCATCGGGTCTTCATGTCGGGTTCCTAGTTTCGGGACGTCTCCCCCCTCGAAGGACGACCCGCCATGAACGCTCGCTTCTCCCTGCTCGCCGTGGTCGCGCTCGCGATCCCGCTCTCCACCGCGCTCCCGAACGCCCGCGCGGACGACGCGCTCAGCCGCTCGCTCTCGCCCTACTTCGTCGTCGACGGAGAAGCGTCCGGCGTCGAGGGCTTCGCGCTCGAAGCGACGCGGGTGCACGCGAACGTGAGCGGCGTGATCGCCGACGTCGTCGTCGAGCAGACGTACCGCAACCGTGGACGCCTGCCGATCCACGCGCGCTACGTCTTCCCCGCGTCGACGCGGGCCGCGGTGCACGGCATGTCGATGCGCGTCGGGAACCGCCGCGTCGTGGCCCGGATCCGGGAGCGGCAGCAGGCCGCCCGTGAGTTCGAGGTCGCACGAGCCGCGGGGCGCACCGCGTCGTTGCTCGAGCAGCAGCGTCCGAACGTCTTCACGATGGCGATCGCGAACATCCTGCCGAACGACCAGGTGGTGGTGGAGCTCCACTACAACGAGCTGCTCGTGCCGACCGACGGCGTCTACCAGTTCGTCTACCCGACCGTCGTCGGTCCGCGCTACTCGCGGAGCGCCGGCGAGGAAGGCAGCGGAGGCGGCAGCGTCCCGTACCTGCGCGAAGGCGCGTCGCCCGACACCACGTTCGAGATCGACGTCGCCCTCGGGACGGGCACGCCGCTCGGCACGGTCCGGTCGTCGTCGCATCGCGTCGACGTGGACCGCACCGCGGCGAACGCGGCGAGCGTCGCGCTCACCGCGGGCCAGGGCTTCGCCGGCAACCGCGACTTCATCCTCGACTACACGCTGGCCGGGGAGCGGATCGCGAGCGGTCTGTTGCTCTTCGAGACGCCGCAGGAGAACCACTTCCTGCTGATGGTGCAGCCGCCCGCGCGCGTCTCGCCCGAGGACGTGCCCGCCCGCGAGTACGTCTTCGTCTTCGACGTCTCCGGGTCGATGAACGGCTTCCCGCTCGACACCGGCAAGGCGCTGATCCGCGATCTGATCAGCCACCTCCGTCCGACCGACACCTTCAACGTGCTGCTCTTCTCGGGCGACGCGCGCACGATGTCTCCGCGATCCGTCCCCGCGAACGCCGAGAACGTGCGCCGCGCGATCGCGATCATCGACGACGAGCGCGGCGCGGGCGGCACCGAGCTCGACGCCGCGCTGCGGCAGGTGGAGGCGATCCCGCGCACGCCGAACGTCTCGCGCAGCGTCGTGCTCCTGACCGACGGCTACATCGCAGAGGAGCGCGAGGCGTTCACGCGGGTGAGCCGCAACGTGAACCGCACCAACGTCTTCGCGTTCGGCATCGGCTCGAGCGTGAACCGCCATCTCATCGAGGGCGTCGCGCGCGCGGGCCAGGGCGAGCCCTTCGTCGTCACCGACCCGAGCGAAGCGGCGGAGGTCGCGTCGCGCTTCCGCCGGTACATCGAGTCGCCGGTGCTCACCGAAGTGGACGTGAGCTTCCAGGGATTCGACGCGTACGAGGTCGAGCCCGCGCGTCAGCCGGACCTGTTCGCGAACCGTCCGATCGTCGTCGTCGGCAAATGGCGGGGCGCTCGCCGTGGCGCGATCGTCGTCACCGGTCGCACGCCGAGCGGTCGGTTCGAATCGCGCGCGGACGTCGCCAGCACCGCGCCGCGTCCGGAGAACTCGGCGCTGCCGCTGCTCTGGGCGCGCAGCAAGATTGCTCGTCTCGCCGACCTCGGCATGGACGGCGAGGACGCGCAGGTCGCCGAGCAGGTGACCGCCCTCGGCCTCCGCTATTCGCTGCTCACCCGCTACACCTCGTTCATCGCGGTGGTCGAGGAGATCCGGAATCCGGGCGGCGTCGGCGCGGACTCGAACCAACCGCTCGCGCTGCCGCAGGGCGTGTCCGAGCAGGCGGTCGGCGGTTCGTACTCGACCGGCGCCGAGCCGGAGCTCGGGTTGCTCGCGGCGCTCGCGCTCGTGTTCGTCGCGGTGCGGATGTCGGCGCATGGACGCATCGGGCGCGCGTCATGAATCGCCGACCGAGCCTCGCGACCGTCGTCGTCGGTCTCGTCGTCGTGCTCGCGGCGCTCGGCCTGAAGGCGGCCTTCGCGCAGGCCGGCGCCGGCGCGCTCTCGTGGGTCCTCACGCCGAGCAGCGAGCTCGCGAATCGGATCGGTGGACTCACGCTCGTGCCCGAGGCCGGGGCCGGGTACGTGATGCATGCGCCGCGGATGATCGTCGGCGCCTCGTGCGCGGGCGTGAACTTCCTCACCATCGCCTGGCTCGCGCTCTACGCCACGATCCAGGCGCGATTCTCGGACGCCCCGCGCAAGCTCGGCGCCGCGCTCGGCAGCGGGATCGCCGCGTACCTGGCGACGATCGCGACGAACGGCGTGCGGATCGCGCTCGCCGCCGAGCTCTACCGACGCGAGCTCGACCCCGCGCTGATCACGCCCGAGGGCGCGCACCGTCTGCTCGGCGTGCTGCTCTACGTGCCGGTCCTGCTCGGGCTCTGTCAGCTCGCCGATCGGTGGGTGAACCGCGCCGCGCTCACGCGCCTGACGTCGCTCCTCGTGCCCTACCTGATCTACCTCGGCGTGACGCTGCTCCTGCCGCTGATCCATCACGCGGC
>Ga0075163_10013886_pt1 | contig 10416 bp, 9 predicted proteins | sample JI1023141ADNA_FD_71478 | JGI IMG/M metagenome (GOLD analysis project Ga0075163, IMG submission 71478) | Wastewater effluent complex algal communities from Wisconsin, to seasonally profile nutrient transformation and Carbon sequestration -... | ecosystem: Engineered > WWTP > Effluent > Algae... | reverse complement strand
GGGATACGAGAGGGATGAACACTGCGGGAGGGCGAGGCGGGATGCGGGGGGAAGCGCGATGCGGATCGTACGGGCGGTACGGAGTACGGAATTGAGGCGGGATGCGGGGAAGTGCAACCTTTACGCGCGACGACCGGGGGATGCGGGGGGTAACCGGGTACTATCACAGTCTCGGCGTTCCTTCTCCTTCTCACTCCCCCTCGGACTTCCTCGCCCTCTCCCTCGATCCTCGCTCCTTCCCCTCGCTCTTCGCTCCTCCGGGCAACCCTCCGGTGGGCGCACGTGACTCATCAACCGTCAGGTATGGCCACCGACCCCCTCACCATCCGCCGCGCCATCAATGGCGATGAGGCGGCGCTGCGCGCCCTTTGGGTCGCGCATGCGCCTCGCATCGATGCGGTCGTGCGCCGGTTGGTCGGGGATCCCGATCAGGCGGCGGACATCGCGCAGGAGGTCTGGATCCAGATCTTCCGTGCGCTGCCGAGCTGGCGGGGGGATTCGCAGTTCTCGACGTGGGCGCACCGGATCGCGGTGAATCGCACGCTCAATGCGCTGCGCTCGGTGCGGCGGCTCGCGAAGATCGAGACGGTGATGGAGGACGACACCGTCGCGATCGAGGACGACATGGACCGCAGCTTCCTCGCCGAGAGCATCGACGAGGCGGTCCAGCGGCTCTCGCCGGGGGCCCGGACGGTGTTCGTGCTGCATGACGTGGAAGGCTATACCCACGAGGAGATCGCCCAGGAGCTGGGGATCACCGCGGGGGGCTCGAAGTCCCAACTGTTCAAGGCACGCGCGAAGCTTCGCCGGCTGCTCGCGCATCTCGTGGATGTCTCCTCGCCGGCGAAGGACCAGGCTGATGTCACATCTCTCGACTGACCGACTCGCCGCGATCGCGGACGACACGCCCACCGCGGACGAGGCCACGCACCTCGCGGGCTGCTGGGATTGCCGCGCCGAAGTGGCCGCCTATCGCCGCCTCGCGCGGATGGCGGCGATGGCGCCCATCCCGACCGAACCGCTCACCGCCTGGTCGGCGCTGGCGCCGCAGCTCCGCGCCGAGGGGATCATCGTCGACCGGGCGCGGCTCGAACGGTCGGGCATGCCGGGCGCGGTGGCGGGTGTCCCCGCGCGCACGCCGTCGTTCGCGGGTGCGCCGGTGATGCCGCTCGCCGAACGCCGGCCGGCGCTGCAGGTGTGGGCGATGCGAGCCGCCGCGGGCCTCGCGCTCGTGGTCGGTGGCGCCGCCGTCGGGCGGATGACCGCCGGCGTTCCGTCCCCGCTCGGGCCCGTCGCCGGCGGTCCCATCGCCACGGCGGCCGCCGCGCCGAGCTTCCGCAGCGCCGACGAGGCGCTCATGGTCCTCACCACCGCACAGCAGCAGTACGAGCGGGCGGCGTCGTTCCTCGCGTCGCAGGACACCACCTCGCGCTTCATCGGCATGAACGAGGACTCGTACCAGGCGCGCCTCGTCGCGCTCGACGAGATCGCCGCCGCCGCGCGCTCGGCGCTCTATCGCTCGCCGCAGGACCCGATGCTCAACCAGTACTATCTCACGACGCTCGGCGCCCGTGAGGCGACGCTCCGCCAGATCGGCGCGTCCGCCCCCGACACGCGCCGGCTGGAGCGTTACTGATGCGCGCCACCGCTCGCACCCTCGTCGCGCTCGGCGCCGTGCTCGTCTCCGGTGCGGCCCTCGAGGCGCAGACGCAGACCGTCCGCATGACCGAGCGGCGCATGCTCCGCTCGGATTCGCTCGTCGATCGCCTCCTCGTGGCCGACGTCGAGTCGGTGCGGCGCACCGTCGCCGCCTGGAGCGAGCGCGAGGCGCAACTGCTCCGCGAACTGCGCGCGCTCCCCGAGAATGACATCGCGGGGCGCCGTCGGCTCGACGAGCAGCTCGCGCTCCACGCGCGCGACGGCTTCGCCATCATGAGTGCCGTGCAGGCGCGCTGCATCGAGGAGGGTGGGCCGCGGCCGCCGGGCTATCTCGGGCTCAACCTCACGAACATGTGGAAGGTCGAGAACAACGAGCCGAAGTCCCTTGGCACCACGGTGACGAGCGTGGAGCCCGGATCGCCGGCGGAACGCGCCGGGATCCAGCGCAACGACCGGATCCTGGCGCTCGCCGGCCTCGACGCGACGGAGCGCACGCCGGATGTGTCGGCGCAGCTCCTGCCGGGGCGCTCCATGACGGTGCGGGTCGATCGCAACGGGCAAGTGAAGGAGTACGCGCTGGTGATCGCCCGCCGACCCGAAGGGTTCGGCGATTCGTGTGGCGAGTTCGAGCGCGCCCTCGTGCCGATGCGCATTGCCGGACCGGGGCGGATCGTCGTCGACGAGCCGGGCACCGGACCGCGGCGCCTCATCCTGCGCGGTGACGAGATCGACCCGCGCGAGGACGTCGGCAACGTGCGCATCGAGATCTTCCGCCCCGGCGCGCAGAACCTCACGGCGGTGGGGTACTTCGGCGGCGCCGAATTCAAGATGCTCGATGCCGATTGGGGCGAGGTGCTCGGCGTGCGCCAGGGCGTGATCGTCAGCGCTGTCGCCAGCGGCACGCCGGCCTCGCTCTCCGGCCTCAAGAGCGGCGATGTCGTCACGGCCGTCGGTCGTGCTCCCGTCGCCACGCCGATGATGCTCGTGCAGATGCTCGGCGCGATGGACGAACGCGAGGCGACGTTGAGCGTCGTCCGGATGAAGGAGAAGAAGACGATCAGCTTCAAGTGGGGCCGGCGCTGATCTACGGGGCGGCGCGCACGCTTCCCGGCGGCAGCTTGTAGACGAGGCGGACCGTGGCGCGGTCCGCCTCGCTCAATTCCCGGACCCGCACCCGCGCCGACATGATGTTCGTCTCGTCGGCGGTGTGGGTGAGGCCGAGCAGGTGCCCCACCTCGTGTCGCGCGATCGCGCCGACGATCGCATCGTCGAGCGGGCGCCCGTCGGGCTGCGTGCGCGCGAGCTCGATCGAGGCCGCGGTGATCCAGCCGTGCTGGTCGCGCACCCACCGCGTGCGCCCGGTCGTGCGGCTCTCGTAGCGCTCCACCCAGGTGACGCGCACGTCGGCGCGCGCCGAGTCCTCCGTGGGGAGGAACGACACCGGGATACCCGTCTCGATCCACGGGTGGAAGCTCTCGTGCACGAGGCGCGGCCAGTCCGCGCCCTCGGGGTCGAGGGTGGCGGTCTGCACCCAGACGGCGAGCGGCGCGTTGACGCGCTCGGGCCAGCGGTAGTTCATCGAGTCACGCTCGGCGAACATCTCGCCGATGTAGGTGCCCGCGGCGTAGGCCTCGAGCGCGAGGCGGATCTCGTTCGCGTCGCGCACCGGGGCGGGGAGCGCGGAGCCGACGACCTCGACCTCGGCGCCGATGTCCTCGGCGGCGCGCAACACCGAGTCGGCGAAGGCGGAGTCGGCGGCCGCATCCCGCACGGCGGCGGCCTGCTGCTGTTCCACCTCGCGCTGGGCCTCGTGCGCGGTGCGGACCCGCAGGCCGATGAGCACCGCGCCCACGAGCACGAGCAGCAGGGGGCGCTTCACGTCTCGGCCCCGTCGAGGAAGTCGAGCGCCGCGGCGAAGGTCGGCTCGGGATGCTCGAAGAACGGCATGTGCCCGGCCTCGGGGATCGCGACCACGCGCGCGCGCGGGATGAGCGCCGCGCTCGCGTGCGCCTCGGCGATGGGCAACGCATCCTCCACGCCGTGCACGAGGAGCACCGGCGCGCGCACCGCGGCGTAGCGCGCGCGCCAGTCGAACCCCTCGCGGCGCAGGCGGGCCGCCACCGCCGCGCCGGTGGGACTGTGCGTCACGGGCGGCGAGAAGGAGCGCATCCCCTGGTCGTGGAACCAGGCGGCGTACATGGTGCGGCTGTACTCGGCGTGCCGCTCGGGATCGGGCTCGTGCAGGAGGAGCGGGTCGAGGAGCGCGAGGAGCGTGTGCGCCTCGGTCGCGCCGCGATGCTCGAGGTGCGCGAGGGCGCTCGCGTGCAGGCGGTCGAGCCATCCGGAGGTCGCGCCCACGGCATCGAAGGTGAGCACGCGCCGCACGCCCGCGACGTCCTCGGCGGCCGCGAGCAGCGCGATGCCGCCCCCCCACGAGTGACCGGCGAGGTCCCATCGCGCGATGCCGAGGGCGTCGCGCAGGGCGACGACATCGAGGACGTCGTGCTCGATACGCGCCGCGCGCGCGCCCGGTGGCGCAGGGGTCAGTCCGCGGCCACGCTGGTCGTAGAGGATCAGTCGCCGGCCCGCGGCGAGCGGCGAGAGGGCGGGCCAGAGGAGGTCGTGCCCGTAGATCATGCCGCCGTTGATGGCGAGGAGCGGCGTGGCGTCCTCCACCGGCGGGCTCATCCAGACGGCGAAGTCGAGTCCCCGCGCGCGGACCGTGTGCCGCTCGAGCGGCGGTGTGCGCGGGCGCCCGCGCCGCCAGGCCAGGTAGCGCTCCTTCGCGCCGGGCGCGGTCACGTGCGGGGAAGCGGCTGGGTGCCCATACGGATGCACGATAATCGCGCCGCTGAGTTGTCGAGTTGACATAGGGGGAGGGGGTATATAACCTCCGACAGGATCGAACCCTCGATCCCTCCCCCGGACCGTCATGAGCCCCGTCGTCGAGACCACCCGCATCCCCGTCACCGGGATGACCTGCGCCGCCTGCCAGGCGCGGGTGCAGCGCACGCTGCAGAAGCAGTCCGGCGTGAGCGACGCGACGGTGAACCTCATGATGGCGAACGCCACCATCTCGTTCGATCCCGCGGTGGTCTCGGCCGAGCGGCTGGTGGAGGCGATCCGGGGGGCGGGGTACGGCGCGGAGATCCCGGCCGTCGAGCAGAACGCCTTCGAGGAGCAGGAGGCGCGCGACGTCGCGACGGCGCGCGAGTTCGGCGAACTCCGCACGAAGGCCATCACGAGCGGCCTGATCGGGGCGGCGGCGATGGCCGCGATGCCCTGGATGCATCACTACGCCTGGGCGCCGTGGGCGCTGCTCGTCGTCACGACCGGCGTGATGCTCACGGCGGGTGCGCACTTCTATCGGCGCGCGTGGGCGGGCATCCGCCACGGCGGGACCGACATGAACACGCTCATCGCGGTGGGGACGGGCGCGGCCTGGCTCTACTCGGTGATCGCCACCGTCGCGCCGGGTTTCTTCACGTCCCGCGGCGTGCCCGCCGACGTCTACTACGAGGCGGTGATCCTCATCATCGCCTTCATCCTCACGGGGAATGCGTTCGAGGCGCGGGCCAAGCGGAACACCGCGGTGGCGTTGCGCGCGCTCGTGCAGCTGCAGCCGCGCACCGCGCGGGTGTTGCGCGCCGGCGTGGAGCGCGACGTCGACATCGCGCACGTCATGCCTGGGGAGATCATCGTCGTGCGCCCGGGCGAGCGCGTGCCGGTGGATGGCACCGTGCTGCAGGGCGCGAGCGCGATCGACGAGTCGATGCTCACGGGCGAGTCACTGCCGGTGGCGAAGGCCGCCGGCGACCGCGTGATCGGCGGCACGATGAACGGTACCGGCGCCTTCCAGCTCACGGCGACGACGCTCGGCTCCGACTCGGTGCTCGCGCGCATCGTCACGCTCATGCGCGATGCGCAGGGAACACGCGCGCCGATCCAGCACCTCGCCGACCGGATCTCGGCGGTCTTCGTGCCGACGGTGATGGGGCTCGCGGTGCTCACTTTCGTCGCGTGGTACTTCCTCGCGGAGACCGCGCCGGTGGTACGCGGCTTCGCGGCCGCGGTCTCGGTACTCATCATCGCCTGTCCCTGCGCCATGGGGCTCGCAGTGCCGACGGCGGTGATGGTCGCGACGGGGAAGGGGGCCGAGCTCGGCGTGCTCATCAAGGGCGGCGAGGCGCTCCAGCGCGCTGGTGACGTGACGACGATGGTGCTCGATAAGACGGGGACGGTCACCGAGGGGAAGCCGACGGTCACTGACCTGCTGGTGGCGCCGGGTGCCGCGCGCGACGAATCACGCCTCCTCGCACTCGTCGCCTCGCTCGAGCGGCGCTCGGAGCACCCGCTCGCCGACGCGATCGTCCGGCACGCGGTCGCGCGGTCGCTGGTCCTCGGCGACGTGGAAGCCTTCTCCTCGGTGACGGGACAGGGCGCAACTGGCGTGGTCGATGGCGTGGCCCTCGCCGTGGGCAACGCGGCGCTCATGCAGGACTACGCGATCGACCTTGCGCCGCTCGCCGCCGATGCCGCGCGCCTCGCGGATGCCGGCCGCACGGCGATGTACGTCGCGGCCGACGGCGCGCTCGCGGGACTCATCGCCGTGGCCGACCCGATCAAGGCGACCTCCCGCGAGGCGATCGCGCGCCTCCATTCGATGGGGCTCGAGGTGGTGCTGCTCACCGGAGACCACGAGCGCACCGCCCACGCGATCGCGCGGGAGGCGGGCGTGGATCGCGTCGTCGCCGGCGTCCTCCCCGACGGGAAGGTCGCCGAGATCAAGCGCCTGCAGGGCGAGGGAAAGGTCGTCGCGATGGTGGGTGACGGGATCAACGACGCGCCGGCGCTGGTGCAGGCCGACGTCGGGATGGCGATCGGCACCGGGACCGACATCGCGGTGGAGGCGGGCGACATCGTCCTGATGCGCGGCGACCTCCGCACGGCGGCGCAGGCGATCCTCCTGTCGCGGCGCACGATGCGCACGATGAAGGAGAACCTCTTCTGGGCGTTCGTCTACAACGTGATCGGCATCCCGGTGGCCGCGGGAATCCTCTACCCCGCGTTCGGATTGCTGCTGAGTCCGGTGCTCGCCAGCGCCGCGATGGCGTTCAGCTCGGTGAGCGTGGTGGGCAATTCTTTGCGGCTGCGCCGAGCGCGGCTAGCTTGAGCGGACCTATGGAACTCGGCATCTACACCTTCGTCGAAGCGACGCCGGACGCGAAGACCGGCGTGCTCATCTCCCCCGAACAGCGGCTCGCGAACCTCATGGAAGAGGTGGCGCTGGCCGACGAGGTCGGGCTCGACGTCTTCGGCATCGGGGAGCACCATCGCCCCGACTACGTCGTCTCCACGCCGGCAGTGGTGCTCGCGGCGGCCGCCGTGCGCACCAAGCGCATCCGGCTCACGAGCGCGGTGAGCGTGCTCAGCTCCGACGACCCGGTCCGGGTCTTCCAGGAGTTCTCCACGGTCGACCTGCTGAGCCACGGACGCGCCGAGATCATGGCGGGCCGCGGCTCGTTCATCGAGTCGTTCCCGCTCTTCGGCTACGACCTCAACGACTACGACACGCTCTTCTCGGAGAAGCTGGAGCTGCTGCTGCAGCTGCGCGCCGAGGAGCGCGTCACGTGGGACGGGAAGCATCGCGCGGCGCTGAAGGATCAGCCGGTCTATCCGCGTCCGGTGCAGTCGCCGATCCCGGTCTGGGTGGCGGTGGGCGGGACGCCGCAGTCGGTGATCCGTGCGGCGATGCTCGGCCTCCCGATGGCGCTGGCGATCATCGGGGGCGGACCGGAGCGCTTCGTGCCGTTCGTGGAGCTCTACCGCGAGGCGTGGGAGAAGGCGGGCCGCGACCTCGCGACGCTCCAGGTGAGCATCAACTCGCACGGCTTCCTCGCCGACAACAGCGCGGAGGCGGAGGAGTCGGCGTTCGGTCCCTACATGCACCAGATGGGGAAGATCGGGCGCGAGCGTGGCTGGCCGCCGCCGACGCGGCGACAGTTCGACGCCGAGATCTCGAAGCAGGGCGCGCTCCTGGTGGGCGACCCCGAGCGCGTGATCGACAAGATCCTCTGGGAGCACGAGCTGTTCGGGATGACGCGGTTCCTCATCCAGTTCAGCGTGGGCACCATGCCGCATGCGCAGATGCTGCGGGCGATCGAGCTCTACGGCACGAAGGTCGCGCCGGCGGTGAAGAAGGCGCTGGGCGCCGCGAGGCCCGGCGCCACCGCAGCGGGCGCGTGATACGCCGCCGCGTGACCTCATGAGCACCTTCGTCCCGAAGCTGGTCACGACGCTCAAGGGGTACACGCGCGCGGACTTCCGCGCCGACCTGACCGCCGGCGTCATCGTCGGCATCGTGGCTCTGCCACTCTCGATCGCCTTCGCGATCGCGAGCGGCGTGACGCCCGACCGCGGACTCTGGACGGCGATCGTCGCCGGCTTCCTGATCAGCGCGCTCGGCGGTTCGCGCGTGCAGATCGGCGGCCCCACCGGCGCGTTCGTGGTGATCGTCTACGGGATCGTCCAGCAGTACGGCGTCGACGGACTGATCGTCGCGACGCTCATGGCGGGCGTGATCCTCGTGGCGATGGGGCTCCTCAAGTTCGGGGCGGCGATCAAGTTCATCCCGCACCCGGTGATCATCGGGTTCACGAGCGGGATCGCGCTCATCATCTTCTCGTCGCAGGTCAAGGACTTCCTCGGCCTCACGATGGGCACGGTGCCGGCCGAGTTCGTCGAGAAGTGGGGAGCGTACGGCGAGGCGATCAGCACGGCCGACCCGGTCGCGGCGCTCGTCGCGCTGCTCGGGCTCGCGATCGTGCTCCTCTGGCCGCGCGTGACGACGAAGGTGCCGAGCCCGTTCGTGGCGCTCATCGTCACGACGCTGGTGGTGCAGCTCGGCGGGCTCGACGTGGAGACGATCGGCAGCCGCTTCGGGGTGATCAGCGCCTCGATCCCGGTACCGACGCTCCCCGACCTGAGCTGGGCACAGGTGCGCGGCCTCGTCGGGCCGGCGTTCACCATCGCGATGCTCGGCGGGATCGAGTCGCTGCTCTCCGCGGTGGTCTCCGACGGGATGATCGGCGCGCGGCACCGGTCCAATGTGGAACTGATCGGCCAGGGCGTGGCGAACATCGCGAGCGCGATGGTGGGCGGCATCCCCGCGACCGGCGCGCTCGCGCGCACGGCGACCAACGTGAAGAGCGGCGCGCGGACCCCGGTCGCGGGGATGATGCACGCGGTGACGCTGCTGCTCATCACGCTCTTCTTCGGGCGTTGGGCGGCGCTGATCCCCATGGCGGCGCTCGCGGCGATCCTCGTCGTGGTCGCGTACAACATGAGCGAGTGGCGCGTCTTCGTCGGCGAGTTCCGCGGGCCGCGCAGCGACGTGCTCGTGCTGGTGACGACCTTCCTGCTCACCGTGCTCGTGGACCTCACGGTCGCGATCGGCGTGGGGATGGTGCTCGCGGCCTTCCTGTTCATGCGGCGGATGTCGGAGGTCTCGGAGGTCACCGAGATCCGGCGCGAGGCGCTCGACGAGGGCGAGGTCACTGATGGCGAGCGCTGCGCGGCGGATGCGCGGGTCCGCACGCTGGGCAACGAGGTGCAGGTCTACTCGATCAACGGTCCCTTCTTCTTCGGCGCGGCGGACCGATTCAAGGACACGCTCGCGCAGGTCGGCGTCCGTCCCAAGGTGCTCGTGCTGCGGCTGCGCGACGTGCCGGTGATCGACTCCACCGGGCTCAGCGCATTGCTCGACGTCGTGAAGCGGAGCCGGAAGGAGGGGACCCGCGTGCTGCTCACCGAGGTGCGCGACCCGGTGCGTCGCGTGATCGAGCGCTCGCGCGTGGGCGACCACCTCGAGGCCGACGCGATCAGCGACACGCTCGACGAGGCGCTCACGCGCCTGCGCGGCTTTCGCGACACGGGTCCCGGGGCTACGATAGACCCCGCCACCCGAATCGTCCCGCCTCACGATCGCCGCGCTCGCTGACCGCCGGGCGTCCGCGGCCCAGGAGGATCCGATGCGAGTCCGACCGTCCGGTTTCGTTCGCTCCCTCGTGCCGTTGCTCGTGCCGTCGCTCGTGCCTCTGCTCCTTCTCGGCTGCGGCGGGAGCGCCTCGACCGGCGGTGCCGCCGGGGGACCGGCGCCCGTGAACGCCACGGCGCGCGATGCGAGCGTGCCGCCGGAGGTCGCGCTCCAGCGGCGCGCGGCCGGCCTCATCGTCACGCGCACGTCCGAAGGGTGGATCGCGGTCCGTGTGCGCGGCGCCGCGAGCGACAACGAGGAGGCGACGCGCCCGCTCTACGTACTCAACGGCAATCCCTTCCAGCCAGGCCCCGGCGGCACGCTCGTGGGGATCGACCCCGACCAGATCGCGACGCTCAAGTACCTGCGTCCCGCCGAATCGGGGCTCTACGGGATCGAGGGTGCGAACGGTGTCGTGGTGATCACGACCTCCTCCTCGTCGCGGCGCCCCACGCCGGCCGCGGCGCGCACGCGCACCGGGACGCGCGTCACGACGGGCGTCCCGCGGACCGACACCTCGAGCACCAGCGCGTCGCCCGCCGTCGGGGTGTAGAGCACGTCGAAGGTCTCGCCCGCGGCGAGGTTCACGTCCGCGGGTGTGGGCGCACGGTCCTCGATCGCGAACTCCGCGCCGTCCTTGGCGACGGGGGTCCACGTCACGGTCCGATCGCCCGCGAGGAGCCGGACGCTCCTGAGCGTGACCGCACTGATGGCGATGAACC
>Ga0075163_10013885_pt1 | contig 10416 bp, 10 predicted proteins | sample JI1023141ADNA_FD_71478 | JGI IMG/M metagenome (GOLD analysis project Ga0075163, IMG submission 71478) | Wastewater effluent complex algal communities from Wisconsin, to seasonally profile nutrient transformation and Carbon sequestration -... | ecosystem: Engineered > WWTP > Effluent > Algae... | reverse complement strand
AGGTCAGGGGTCATGACAAACCTTGTTACAAAAAACCGCATTATGTGGCGATCATGGATAAACTCACAGCGGCTAGACATCTCTTATGCGCCATGTTTTGTCACACTCCAAGGGAGTCTTTCACATGTTCTGGTCCATCCGTTCCACTTGCCAGCAGGGCTTGACACTCGGGCTTGTGGCGTTGATGCCCCTGTTCTCCTACGCAGCCTGTTCGCGGGCCATCCTGGTACCCGTTGCATCGACCGGCCAGAGTGTGATCATTGAGGGCGACACCATCAAGGGCATCTACCCGGACCTGCTGCGTAGCGTGTCTGACAAAGAAGGCTGCACTTTCAACTTCACCGCCGTGCCACGGGCACGCCTGGAAGTGCTGTTTGAAACCGGGCGCGCCGACGTGTTGATTCCGGCCAGCAAAACGCCCAAGCGTGACACCCACGGTGTTTTTGTCCCGCTGATCCAGAACCGGGCCATGCTGATTTCGCTGCAATCCAACCGCGCACCGATTGGCTCAGCTCAGGAACTGCTGGAGCAATCCAACCTAAGGGTGGCTTTGGTCCGCGGTTTTGACTACGGCCCCGCTTACCAGGAATTGGTGGCTGCGCTGGAAAGGCAGGGACGCCTGATTCTGCAGGTGGACGGCCTGTCCGTTGCGCGGTTGCTCAAGGCCGGCACGGTAGATGCCACCATCATGGCGCCGTCCATTGTGACGGGCGCCATGCAGGACGATGACCGCGTGCGCGATCTCATCACCAGCCTGCGATTTGAATCCCTGCGGGAACTGCCGTGGGGCGCCAGCGGCGCCTACATTTCGAACCGCTCGCTCAGTGCCGAGGACAAGGCCGCGCTGCAAGTGACACTGGAACGTGCGGCGCGCTCAGGCGTGGTGTGGAAGGGATTTCAGCAGTACTACCCACCGGCAGTTTTGCAGGGCAGCATCCGCCCGTTGTCGCCCTGACCAATGCAAGCAGTTGTACTGATCACGGGTGGCTCACGCGGCATTGGTGCCGCCACTGCACTGCTGGCTGCCCGGCACGGTTATGCCGTGGCCGTGAATTACACGCGCAACTCCCTGGCCGCTGATGAGGTGGTGCGTGAGATTCGTGCGGCGGGTGGAACCGCCATCACCGTGCAGGCGGATGTGGCAGTGGAATCCCAAGTGCTGGCCATGTTCGCCAGGGTGGACGCCAAGCTCGGCAGACTGACTGCCCTGGTTAACAATGCGGGCGTGGTGGACGTGGCCTGCCGTGTGGACGCCATGGATCTGCCTCGCCTGCAGCGCATGTTCAATACCAATATTCTGGGATCGTTTGTCTGCGCCCGCGAGGCGGTCAAACGCATGAGCAGCAAATATGGCGGAAGCGGTGGCTGCATCGTCAACGTCTCCAGCGCGGCCGCCCGCCTGGGGGCTCCCGGCCAGTATGTAGACTATGCCGCCAGCAAAGGCGCTATTGACACCTTGACGGTGGGCCTGGCCAAAGAAGTGGCCACCGAGGGGATACGCGTCAACGGTGTACGCCCCGGCATCATTGACACCGACATTCACGCCAGCGGCGGCCAGCCCGACCGCGCCCGCCTGATGGCACCCCAGGTGCCCATGCAGCGTGCGGGTACGGCGCTGGAAGTGGCCCAGGCCATTGTCTGGCTCATGGGGCAGGATTCCAGCTACACCACCGGTACCACGATCGACGTGGCCGGTGGCCGTTAAACACTTTTCCCCCAACAAACCCATGGATTTCAAACCGCTCATCACCCTGCTGGCCATAGTCAACCCGTTGGCCATCGTGCCGTTTTTTATCCACTACACCCACGGTTTCTCGCAGGAGCAGCGCCGCCGTACCATCGTCATTTCGTCCTTCAGCGCATTTGTGGTCATTGCCACCAGCGCGCTGGCGGGCCTGCACATTCTGGATTTTTTCGGCATTTCTTTGGCCAGTTTCCAGGTGGGCGGCGGCATGCTGTTGCTGACCTCGGCGCTCAATATGCTGAACGCCCAGCCCGCTGAAGCCAAAACCAGCACCCATGAATATGAGGATGGCGCGGAAAAGGCCGCCATGGGCGCCAGTATTGCGGTGGTGCCCTTGACCATTCCGCTATTGACCGGCCCGGCCACCATGTCCACCGTTGTGATCTACGCCGAAAAGGCCAAAACCTTCTGGCAGTTGTCGACCCTGGTTGGGTATGGCGTGGTAATTGGCCTGGCAACAGCCCTGTGTTTTGCCCTGGCGCAGCCGATTGCCCGCGTGCTGGGCAAAACCGGCATCAACGTCATGACACGGCTGATGGGTTTGATTCTGGCGGCGTTAGCGGTCGAGGTGATGTCCGACGGCCTGGTCAAGCTGTTTCCGGCGCTGGGGCGATAGGCCGGCAAATCGCGACGACGGCGACTCACCGGGCCGGGAGCGAGCCCTACTCGCCCTTGTTCAATTCGATCACCATCTGCGCACTCAAATACAGGCGCCGGGGAATGGCATCCACCATCACATACTCAGCCTGGTTGGAGTGGTAACCAAAGCCGGGCAAACCCATGCCTTCAATCACGGGTTTGCCTGACAGCGCAGCAAAACCGGCGTCCGTCCCCCCGCCGGTCAAAGGCACGACCACGATTTCGTGACCCAGGGTCTTGTAGATGGCGTTGGCTTTGTCAATCAGGCGCTTGCCCTGGTCACCGGCCACAAACGCCGGACGCCCCACCGTGGCCGAGATCTCCACCTTTGCTTCGGGAAGCCGCGTTTGTGCGGCGCGCTCCTTCAGCTTGGACAGCGTGCTGTCCATGTCCTCGTTGCGCATGAAACGCAGATCGGCGTCGATGGTGGCCTCATCCGGAATGACGTTGCGCACCGTACCCGACTTGGCGATGGTCCAGTTGAAGCGCAGACCCCGGGCCTTGTCGTCCAGATCCTGGGTGCGCAAAATCAGGTCAGCGGCTTCAGTCAACGCATTAACACCGGCCTCGGGGTTGGCGCCTGCATGGGCTGCCCGGCCTTTGACTTTGGCGGTGACGATGGCCGTGCCGGAGGTGCCCATGACCATCATTTCTTTCAGAGCGGTTGTGGGCTCGTAAGAGAAGACATAGTCGCTGTCCCGTGCCAGCGCCTGGATCAGCGCGCTGGAGCCGCGTGAGCCTACCTCTTCATCTGAATTGAACATCACCGTGATGGATGCAAAGTCTGCAGAACCGCGGGTTTGCAAGAGACGAATCGCATGCAATACGACAGCGATGCCGCCTTTGTCATCGGCAATGCCGGGGCCAAAAGCGCGGTTGCCGTCGATACGGAAAGGCGCTTTGGCCAACGTACCGGTTGGATACACGGTATCCATATGGGCCATCATCAGAAAGTGCTTTTTGCCTTTGCCTTCGATGCGGCCGGACAGATTGTCCGCACCGCCTTCGACCGTTGACTTGTGGCGCGTCACCTTTGCGCCCAGGGCGACCAGTTCCGACTCCAACAGCTGGCTGAGGGTCTTGATGCCCTCGATGTTGCTACTTCCGGATTCGATGTTGACCAGCTTTTCCAAAGTCTGAACCGTGGCGGCGTGGGCCGCTGTGGCATTCGCCAACAGGGCGTCGTCGCGGGTCTGTGCGAGGAGGCCACCACTTGCCAGAGCCAATGCCAGGGGTAAGAGGGGAAAAGCAAGTCGGAAGGTGTTCATGGTGCGTGGTCGTGAAGATAGGTTGAAGAACGCTGCAAATGTTAGTGTCTGGCCGCGTCTGCAACAATAGCCAAAACCGCCAACCAACAAGCCATTACCGCCATGACATCTGCTTTGCTCCATGTCGACGTGTTTGTGTTTTCGGGCGCCATGGCGGGCGTTTCGCTGTCGGTCATCGACATGCTGCGCATTGCCAATATGGTGGCCCAGTTGCAACAGGGTGCCAGTGCCACGCCGGTGCGCTGGCAACTGCTCAATGGGCGTGGGGCGCCCATCAGCAGCGCCAACAGGATGTTCGGCGCGTATGTGCAGCAGCCCACGGGGGCCGAGACCAACCCGGCCTCGCACCACGTTTGTTTTGTGCCGCCTTTGCATGGGCAAAACATTCCTGCCGTGCGTGCCCAGGTCAAGGCATTGCCCAGTGTGCAGGCCTGCGTGCAGGCGCACCTGGCGCACGGACACACGGTTGCCACTGTGTCAAGTGGCGCCTGGTTTGTGGGCGAGGGAGCACAAACCGGTGGGATAAAAATGGCCCTGCCCTGGTATTTCTTGTCCGGCTTTTGCAGAGATTTTCCGGGTGTGCCCCTGTGCACCGAATACGACTGGGTGGCCGACGGCGCGCTCATTACCGGCGCATTGCCGTCATCAGTGACGTCGGTGGTGCTGGCCATGCTGCGCAACGCCCTGCCTGAAGAACTGGTGCAAGCGTGTGAACGGCTACTGGTTCACCAGAAGGAACGCAGCGCCATGACGCTGCAGACCGTGCAAGAGCAACACATCCGCGCCACCCGCGACAGCGCGGTCGCACGGGCCGTTGCTTGGCTGGACCAGCACCTGGAACAGACCTATTCGCTGGACGCCGTTGCCAGCGCGGCGGCGGTAAGCCCGCGCACGATTCTGCGGCACTTTCAGCAGGTGATGGGCATGAGTCCGCTGGACTACTTGCATGCCCAACGTGTCAAACGCGCGCGTATTTTGCTGGAGGTGACGCTGAACGACATCCCCACCGTTGCGCACGCCTGCGGCTACGCGGACCCGGCCGCTTTCCGCCGCATTTTCATGCGCCTGGAAAAGCAAACACCGATTGCCTACCGCACAGCCAACGCCCTGCGGTCGTCTCGCATGCGCTGGAAAGTGGAGGGCTTGGGGCCTTGAACAGGTTGTTGAAGTCAATCGCACTGGTGACATGCATGGCGCTGCTTGTGTCACTCACGTGCCCTCCCCGTCTTGTCGCCCACGGCGGTTTGCCTTATGGTGCCGCCATGAACTCTACCGACACTATCGATTTCCTGGTCCGCAAAGACCAACTGGGCACCACAAAGCTGCGCACGCGCCCTCTGGCGCCCTTGGCCGACGGCCAGGTGCGGGTTCGCATTGACCGGTTTGCCCTGACCTCCAACAACATAACCTACGCCGCCATGGGTGAGGCCATGCAGTACTGGCGCTTCTTCCCAGTATCCGGAGACGAAGCCGATGACACGGACTGGGGCCAGATACCGGTGTGGGGCTTTGGCACGGTGCAGGCTTCCAACTGTTCCGACATCGCCGTGGGTGAGCGCCTGTACGGCTACTTCCCCATGGCGAACGTGGTGGATTTGACACCGGGCCGGGTCACGGCGGGGTCGTTCTTTGACGCCGCTCCCCACCGTGCCGAGCTGCACAGTGTTTACAACCAGTACATGCGCTGCGCGGCCGACCCGTTCTATACCGCCGACACCGAAGACATTCAGGCCCTTCTGCGCCCGCTGTTCATCACCTCCTGGCTGATTGACGATTTTTTGACGGACAACGACTTTTTTGGTGTCACCGCCGACCCCGCACAACCAGGCCTGATGCTGCTGTCCAGCGCGTCCAGCAAAACCGCCTACGGCACCGCCTTCCAGCTGGCACAACGGACTGGGATTGAAGTGGTGGGCCTGACGTCACCCGGTAACGTGGCGTTCTGCGAAAGCCTGGGCTGTTACCAACGCGTGTTGACCTACGACCAACTGGACAGAATAGCCCCGGACGCACCCGCCATTTTTGTCGACTTTGCCGGCAATGCCGGGTTTCGCAAGGCTTTGCACACCCACTGCAAGGGCCTGAAGTTCAGCAGCTCCATCGGCGCCACCCATGTGGCCGACATGGGTGGTGGCAAAGACCTGCCCGGCCCCAAGGCAACGCTGTTTTTTGCGCCCGCACAGATCAAGAAACGCAGTGCCGAGTGGGGGGCGCAGGGCCTGGGGCAACGGCTGGTGCAATCCTGGCTGGCGTTTACCGCCGCCGTCTCGCGCCCGGAGCAGGCTTGGTTGCAAGTGCAGCAACACCGCGGGCCCGACGCCGTGTTGGCGGCCTACCAGCAGGTGCTGGGGGGCAAGGGTGACCCCAGGACGGGCCACATCGTATCGCTGCAAACGCAAAGTTGACGTCAGCCAAATCGGGCATGATATGCCCTGTTTGTCACCTTCAAAGGCGCCCCCTTGCGATTGGCCCTCCTCTCCGATATCCATGCCAATTGGCAAGCGCTTGACGCCTGCCTGGCGCACGCCCGTGCGCAACAGGCCCAACGTTTTGTGTTTCTGGGTGACCTGGTGGGTTATGGCGCCGACCCGGCCAAGGTGGTGGAGCGCATCATGCTGCTCACCGAAGAAGGCGCCCTGGTCATCCAGGGTAACCACGATGCCATGGCCGTCAACCCGCCGGCAGAGGTCAAAACGGTAGGCGACACCACCGCCATCTGGACCCACCGCCAGCTCAGCGCCGCGCAGCGTGACTGGATCACCGCCCTCCCGATGACGCAGCAGCTGGACACCACGTTGTTTGTTCACGCCAGCGTGAACGAGCCCCATCTGTGGCGCTATGTTTACGACCAGCGCGCGGCCAAAGCCAGCCTGGACGCGGCGGCGGCATGGCCCGAAGTGCGGTATGTCTTTGGCGGCCATGTCCACATGCAGACGCTGTATTACCGGGGCGCCGGTGACGGTTTGATGCCGTTCAAGCCACAACCCGGCGTGGCCGTTCCGGTGCCCAAACACCGGCAGTGGCTGGGCACTGTGGGTTCGGTGGGCCAGCCGCGCGACGGTAATACCCGGGCCATGTACTGCCTGTTTGACACCGATGCCGCGCAGCTCACCTTCCACCGGGTGGCTTACGACCACTTTGCTGCGGCTGCGGCGATCCGCCGCGCGGGCTTGCCCGACTTTTTTGCCAGCCGTCTGGAGGATGGCCGGTGAAACTGCTGGAGCCTGGTGCCGAACTGGACGGATTCACCGTCGACGAATGCATTCACTCGGGCGGCATGGCCCACATCTACCGTGTGCATTACGCCGATAGCCAACGTGACCCCGCCTTCCCCATGGCCATGAAGGTGCCGCGTATGACGGCTGGCGATGGAGCGGAAAACATCGTCAGCTTCGAGATTGAATGCCAGATCATGCAGGTGCTGCAGGGCCGCCACGTCCCACGTTTTGTGGCCGCCGGAGATTTGGAACGGGTGCCCTACCTGGTGATGGAATACCTCACCGGCGAAACGCTGGAGCACTGGCTGGATGGCGAAACTCCCCCCAGCGTCGAACAAATCACCTGGCTGGGTGCTGCGATGGCGCGCGCCGTGCATGCCCTGCACCAGCAAAACACCGTGCACCTGGACCTTAAACCCGCGAACGTGTTGTTTCGCGGTGACGGCAGCGCCGTGCTGCTGGACTTTGGCCTGTCTTGCCACGCCCACTACCCGGACTTGTTGGCCGAGCAATTGCGCAAGGCCGTGGGTTCACCCGCCTGGATCGCTCCCGAGCAGGTGGTCGGTGTGCGCGGCGACCCGCGCAGCGATATCTTTGCGGTGGGTGTCATGCTGTACCAACTGTGCACCGGTCGCCTCCCCTTTGGAGAGCCCCAAACCTCAGCCGGGTTGCGCCAACGCCTGTGGGTTGACCCGGTGCCGCCGCGCAAAATCAAACCCGAACTACCCGCCTGGCTGCAAGAGGTGGTCATGCGATGCCTGGAGCCCGAGGCGGCACAGCGCTACCCATCGGCGGCCCACCTGGCTTTTGATTTGACCCACCCGCTGCAGGTGGCGATTACCGAGCGCGGAACCAATGTCACCGGTACCCGCTTTCGCACCCACTTCAAACGCTGGCTCAAGGCCGCGGGCATGCACTACAAGCCCAGCCCCATCCCGTCGTCGCAGCAGATTGAGGAAGTGCCCATCGTCATGGTGGCCGTGCCCCACATGGATGTCACCGACGTCACGCTGTACTCGCTGCGCCAAGGCGTTGCACGGGCGCTGGGCACACGCCCCGGTGCGCGCCTGGCGTGTGTGACGGTGATCTCGTCCGCATCGACCAGCGCCTCGATTGAAGAAAAAAGTGAAACCAATGTGCACCGGCGCCACCTGAGCACACTGCGCCAGTGGGCGCAGCCGCTGGACCACCCCGGCCACCAGACCTCCTACCATGTGCTGGAGTCGGGCGATGTGGCACAGGCACTGCTGGACTATGCGCGTGGCAACAACGTCAGTGTCATCGTGATGGGTGCCGCCACCCACGGCCTCAAAACCCAACGCTTTGTGGCCACGGTGCCGATCAAGGTGGCGATGGACGCACCTTGCACCATCATTTTGGTCAAGCAGGCCCTGCCTTTTGAGTTGCTGGGCGAAAGCGCACCGGGCGGCGCATCCGATGCCGCAGGCTACTCGGATTCAGGCTCGGAAACGGTCAGAGTGAGAAAACCCTACGCCGACAACGACGTCCCCTTTTAACAGCGCCACCGCCAGCCGCAAACCTTGCGACAATGCCCCTTCATTCATTTCAAGAGAAGGGTTCACCATGAAGGGCAATGTGGCAGCCATCGTGCTGATTCTGTTGGGATCATTTTTTTTGCTGAGTAACCTGGGCCTGATCAACATCAGCCTGGCCGAGTTGTTTAAAACCTGGTGGCCGGTGATCCTGATCGCGGTCGGCATCTCGTTGTTGTTCACACGCGAAAACCGCAACAGCAACCGACCCAAGGACTGAATGGCGCACGCCTTTGAGTCCCTTACCCCCGACGCCGTACTCGACGCGCTGGACAGCGTGGGTCTGCGCGGCGATGGCCGCCTGACCGCCTTGTCCTCTTACGAAAACCGGGTCTACCAGGTGCAACTGGAGGATGGCAGCGCGGTGGTGGCCAAGTTTTACCGCCCCGGGCGCTGGACCGACGAGCAAATCCAGGAAGAACACGACTTTGCCGCCGAACTGATGGCCGCCGAAGTCCCCGCCATCGGGCCACTGGTGCTGCAAGGAGCCAGCCTTCACCACTTTGGCGACTTTGCCTTCAGCGTCAGCCCCCGGCGCGGCGGACGTCCGCCTGAGCTGGACGATGGAGAGGTGCTGGAGTGGATCGGCCGCTTTCTGGCGCGCATCCACACCGTCGGAGCCAAGAAACCCTTCGCCAGCCGACCCCGGCTGGACGCCGCCAGCTTTGGTGTGGAGTCCATGCAGTGGCTGCTGGAGCATGACAAAGTACCGCTGGACGTGCAATCGGCCTGGGCCAAGGTGTGCACAGACGCTATTGAATTAGTAGCTACTCACGCAGCGTTGACGAGGGCTGGAGGCATAAAACACTCTAAGGATTCCGAAATCCGCATCTTGCGCCTGCATGGCGACTGCCACCCCGGCAACATCCTGTGGACCCCCACCGACGCCGCACTGGCGGCTGGCCCGGGTCCTCACTTTGTCGACCTGGACGACGCCCGCTCCGGCCCCGCCGTACAGGATATGTGGATGCTACTCAGCGGCGACCGCAGCCAACGCACCCGCCAGCTCGGCGCACTGGTGGACGGCTACGAGCAGTTTCGCGACTTTGACCGGCGTGAACTGGTCCTGATTGAGCCGCTGCGGACTCTGCGCCTGATCCACTACAGCGCCTGGCTGGCCCGGCGCTGGGACGACCCTACCTTTCCTGTGAACTTCCCCTGGTTTGGCTCCAGCGACTACTGGCAGGGCCAGGTGCAGATGCTGGAAGAGCAGATGGAAGCGATGCGGGAAGAGCCGCTGGTGGTGTAACGACTTCCTCTTTCATGTCGTTGTTCGACGCATGGGAGACATTGCGCGCCGAGGCTGCGGCAGGGGGCGTTCCAGATCCCTCATACTGCCAAATGCGCAGAAATCGGGCTCCGGCCCGCCCCCTGCCACAGCCTGGATGGCTGGCAGATCCAAGACATAAAAGCCTATGACCCAAAATCGCGGAACACACACCACCCGGTTGCCCACTCTGAACCTGGTGGGCGCAGGGCGAGTTGGGCAAACCCTCGCCCGCCTATGGCGCGCGCAGGGCGTCTTTGCGATTCAGGACGTGCGGACCACGTCATTGTCCAGCGCACAAGCGGCCTGCGCCGTCATCGGTGCTGGTCACGCTGCGGAGTCGTTGTCGGACATGCGCGCGGCCGACATCTGGATGCTAGCGGTGCCGGATGCGCTGTTGGCGCACTGTGCGCAGGCGCTGGCCGCCGCAGTATCCGCTTCAGGCGCTGCGCTCCAGCCAAAGCCCATCGTGTTTCATTGCAGCGGCGCGCAGACCGCCAGCGTGCTGGCGCCACTGGCCGACCAGGGCTGGCGCGTGGCCAGTGCACATTGCCTGCTGAGTTTTGCGTCCGTATCGGCGGCGCTGCAGCAATTTCCCGGTACACCGTGCGCGCTGGAGGGTGACGCCAGTGCCTGTGAGGTCTTGCGCCCTGCGTTCACCACAATTGGCGCTCAATGCTTTGACATTGCCAGCGCCGACAAACTGCTGTACCACGCGGCAGCGGTG
>Ga0075163_10013884_pt1 | contig 10416 bp, 16 predicted proteins | sample JI1023141ADNA_FD_71478 | JGI IMG/M metagenome (GOLD analysis project Ga0075163, IMG submission 71478) | Wastewater effluent complex algal communities from Wisconsin, to seasonally profile nutrient transformation and Carbon sequestration -... | ecosystem: Engineered > WWTP > Effluent > Algae... | reverse complement strand
TAACGGTCGCATACCCGCCGTACGCCCGTGCGTGGGCTTTGAGCGTTGGCAGTTCGGGCGCATGTTCGGGTATGCTTTGTTAAACGCATTTTTATTATTTTGACATGGATTTGAACAAAATTTACAATGAGTGCTGCCTTAAAACAATGTCGAAAATGCAAAGCGGCATTGTTGATTTAGTTGTTACATCGCCTCCCTATGACGATTTGAGGCACTATAACGGATTTGCGTTTCCGTTTGAAGAAATTGCAGACGAACTTTTTAGGGTTATTGCTGAAAACGGTGTTTTGGTTTGGATTGTTGGGGATAGCACCAAGAACGGTAATGAAAGCGGAACAAGTTTTAAACAGGCATTGCACTTTCAAAGAATTGGTTTTTCATTGTACGATACAATGATTTATCAAAAAATAGGTACATCATCGCCTCAAAAGCCCGAAATTCGATACAAACAATCATTTGAGTATATGTTTGTATTTTGCAAAGGGAAAAGACCAAAATCAATAAATCTCATAAAAGCGTCAAATAAGGAAAGGAAAAGGCAATTGGAAACGGCTTCAAAGGTTCAGCGCAACGGCTCTATTTTGAAACATACTTACGAAATTGAATCAGAATCTACATTGCCTAATGTTTGGCTTGTTGATGCGACCAACGGAGCGAGAGAAAGTTCAGGCATTCACCCTGCGGCGTTTCCAGAGGTTTTGCCCGAAAGACACATTTTCTCTTGGAGCGAAAAGGGCGATTTGGTTTATGACCCATTTGGTGGCAGCGGCACAACCGCAAAGGCGGCACATAAACTTGAAAGGAATTGGATTTTGTCCGAAATTTCAAAAGAGTATTGCGATGCTGCTGAAAATCGGGTTTTACCTTATTTATCGGTTTGTTCTTTATTTTCTTGCGTTTAACTCCCAGCCTGCCCGCAGTCGCGCCTTCAGCGCGATTGTCGGCGGGCGACAGTTCGCCAATCACAACCACTCACTTTAAAATATGAGCCACACAAGAGTAAAAACGACTTACAGTGTCCAATCGTCGCACGGCGGTACAGAGAAAATGGAACTGTATTGCCACCATAATCACACCACCGATACCACAATATTTTACCATAAAGATGGGAGTGTAGCAGGCATGTGTTTTTCCGAATGGGAAAGCGGCAATGACTTATGGGATGCCATGAACAGATTGTGGTATCCATTTAAGGGAGAGTGGGGCAGCGAATTAAAAGACGGCGTTGAGTATTATTCAAAAGCGCCGTAGGAGGGCTTATTCGTTATGACAAATTTACTAGAACACAAATGCTGCGAATGTGGCCACATTGAAGACCGGGAAGTAAAAACAGCGCCATATTGGATGCGCTGGTGGGTAAAATATTATTCCGTTTGTTCAAAATATGGAACGTTTAACGACACTTGGTGGGGTAAGCCAAGAATAAGACACAGGGTGCTCAATATTATTTCCAATTTCCAATTTCCAATAACATCTCGCTCTCCGCTGCGATTGTCGCTGAATCTTTTAAAAACAGTTTTTACATGGAAAAAAAAATCGTAAAATGCACACGGTGCAAACACATACATTCAACAGCCGACCGGGTTGACATTAAAGGCAAAGACGGATGGCTTCACTCCTCTTGCCCCCAATGCGAGGGTAGGATCACAACGGAACAAACCATACTGGAATACGAAATAGAAGTTAAAAAACAGCAAAAGCATTACCCTGCCTTAAAAGGGGAAGAAATCCGACCAGACTGGATACACGAAGCGTTTAAGGCCGGAACGCCGCCGATTGAGTTTTTGAACGGCGTTGTTTCTGATTGTCGCTGAATCTCCCTATCTTCACCCAGGTTTTTTGGGGTTATATTCTGACCGGCGTTCGCAATGGACTCCGGTCTTTTTTTTGTCCTTTCCACCGCTCCGCCGCGCCGGTACATTTGTACCGCACGCATGACAGCACTCCGCACCATATTCTGGACGCTCGTCGCCCTTGTATTCAGCCTGTTCGGGCTGCTCATCATCGGCGGCATCACCGCCCTCGGGCTGCTGCTCATACTGAAAGACCTCATCACCCGCGCATCCGTACCCACCGACGACACATGAACAACGCATACCTCCTCCGCTCTTATCACCCCCTCTACACCACCGGCGTTTTTGTTGCCTTGGACCGGTACGGCAACCTGCTGCACAGCTGCGTCACGCTGGAGTTGCCATGGCGCGACAACGCCCCGCAGATATCCTGCATCCCAGAGTTTTCGTACACCGTGGATGCCCGCGAAAGCGACAAGCACGGGCAGCACTACCACGTCACCGGCGTGGCGGGGCGCACATTCATCCTTTTTCACCCGGGTACCTACACCAGCCAGTTGCGCGGGTGCATCATACCCGGCAGAAAACTCCTTGATCTCAATGCCGACCAGGTGCCCGACATCACAGGCACCCGCGCCACGCTGGACAAGATGCTGGTAGCCCTGGGCGCTACGTTCCGCCTGCACATCATGTCGGCTCCGCTGGATGGCGGCACGCTGAAGCAAGTGGAAGTACGCGGATGATCTGCTGGCTGTCCTTTCCGCCGGGAGCGCCCGGTGCCATCTTTGTGCGTGACTAAAATTATCCAACACGTGCTGTTGTCTGCCAACCTGCTCTTTTTCGCCCGCTCGGCGTGGCAATGGTGGCAACTGCGCCGGCATCTTAAATCAAACCACGCAACATGAAAAAACTCGGCATCTATTTCCGCCTTACCCTCGCGCTCATTGTCATCACCGCTACCAGCCTCAGCGCGCAGGATGTGGTAGAATTCCCCGACGTGAATACCCTCAGCCCCGAAAACATATTCGAAGTCACCTTCGCGCCCATGTATTCGGCGCTGATCGTGCTGTTCGGCTACCTCAGCACCCTCATTCCGGGCATCAAGCGTTTGAGCCCTTTTGTGCGGGTGCTCACGTTCGGCGCCATTGCCGGGCTGGGCTTTCACCTGTTCGGTGTCAGCATCTGGAAAGTAGCGCTTACTTACCTCATCACCACAGGACTGATCTACGACGGTTTTCTCAAGCCGCTCGGCGCCCTGGTAAAGAAAAAATCCGCCCCAAAAGCCTCCTCCCCTTCGGTTTAAGTTGGTTGGTCGCTATATGCTTACCCGCTGCGCAAAGGCGCGGCGGGTATTTGTCTTTTCCTGCGTACCGCAATCGTGGTACCGTGGACATAAAAAAGAGCAAACACCCCAATACCGCCCCAATCGGCACGGTTTTTAGGTAATCCGCATTGACGCACAAAAGGTTGCGTCGCACCCACCGTCGGGACATAACAACCAAACTGCGCCGTTTTGCTGTTAACCGCCACACTTGCTTCCGCCCCCCGCACCGCCACCCGTCCTGCTGTACACGGATACCTCCCGATACAGCCGGGCCTCCTGCATTTTGTCCGCTGGAAAGAGCGCCTCGACCCAGGCGCACCGCTCCAACTTCCCGGCAGGGGAGTCATCGCCAGCAACCTCTACATCCTCTTTGCGTTCGGGCTGGATCTCATGCCAGAGAGTTACGAGATGCGCGACAACGCAGTGGTAGAGAAACTCACCGCCCGGCTTCCCTTCCAGATCAGCGGCTGCCTTGCCCACCACGATGTTTTCCAATTCGCCGAGCGCGTAGCCCTGTACATGAACGATGTACTGTACGACCAACTCCAGGAAGAAATATTCATCCGCGTCGCCTGCGGCAAAGAAGCCGGTGTGGACGGACACACCACCATGCAACAATTCGCCGTGCGCACCGGTCTGGATGAATACTTCGACATAGAAGCCATCTACCGCAGCCAAGGCCGGTTGCGCGCATACCGGCATTTTTCGATCAAGAAAAAGTAACCGACCATCCCCGATGGTCGGCGCCACACGATACACCACTCCGACGCCTTATAACCCCATCTCTTGCCCGGTCAGTCACACGCTGCCCGGGCTTTTTTGTGGTGGTATGCCGACCATCCCCGACGGTCGCAGCCCGTCCGTGCGCCACCCCTCCGGCCATCGGGGATGACCGGTACGACGCCGGTACGCCCTTGTCCTTTCCCGCCCCCCGCCGTGCCGCCACCTTTGCCCCGCATGGCACTCTCTGGATTCGATAACATAGACATCTGCAACGCCCACGCCCAGCCTGGCGCCGGTCGGCTCGAATACGTCCCGCTCGACGAGGTGGACGTAGCCGCATTTCAGGAAGCCATACTCCAGGATGCGTACAACCAGCAAGACCCCGCCGGCATATCGTCGTGGCACCTGCTGCCCTACGTGCAAGGCTCCGGCTCCTACACCGAAGACCAGACCCAGAACGACCAGGGCGTGTACTTCCGCAACACCATCACCGCCATACTCGCCGCCGACAGCCCCGCCGTGCGCGGCGAACTCAACCGCATGGCCCGCCGCCCCTACCTGCTGCGCCTCACGCGCGGCACGCAGGTACTGCTCATCGGCACTCCGGAACACCCCATGCGGTTCGAATCCCGGTTCGAAAGCGGCGCCGACGGCGGCGACAGCCGTGTGCACCGCCTGCAATGGACCGGCAACACACTGACCAAAGCACCCGGCTACGTGCCGGTATTCTGAAAAAAAAACGCGGCTCCACAGGAGCACAACACGATGAAAAAAGGAAAATACTACGACATCCTCACCACCGAAGGCTCCAGCGAAGCCACCATATTCCTGTACGGACGCATCGGTGAGAACTATGAATACGACCCTGAAAAAGGCTGGCGCGACAACGGTGTGAAAGACATCGCTTTCGTGCAGGAACTCGAACGCCTGGCGGCAGCGTACCCCGTCATCCACGTACGCATCAACTCGCCCGGCGGCGAAGTATTCCACGGCTCCGCCATCGTCACGGCCATACGCAACTGCCCGGCCGAAGTGCATACCTGGATCGACGGCGTAGCGGCCAGCATGGCCGGCATCGTGTGGCTGGCAGGCAAAAAACGCCACATGGCCAAAAACGGCATGCTCATGGTGCACAGCGCCTCCAACATCTGCTGGGGCAACGCGAAGTACATGCGCGAAATAGCCGACACCCTCGACCAGTTCGATACCACCCTGATCATATCCGCCGCCGACAGCACCGGAATGGAGGAAAAAGAACTGCGCGAAAAGTATTTCGACTACAAAGACCACTGGCTCACGTGGAACGACGTGAACGCCGAAGGCTGGCTCTCGGCTACCGACGACTATAAAACCGAGGCACGCCTGCCCGACGACATTCAGACGATGTCGTACCACGCACTCTGCGAATTTTTCAACGAGAAAAAACACCCGGAAGCCTCTGGCTTGCTCGACAAGTTGAAGGCAGCCTGGTCGCATGCCATTGCAGCCGTCACCGGCACTCCCGTCGCCCCCGTGGCGCAGGAGGAACTCACCACTATTCCATCACCCACAGACATTCAAGACATGAATCTGGAAGAATTCAAAAAAAGCGTCGGTGACGGCAGCCTTTCGCTCGAAGAAGTGAAAGCGCACGTCGCATCGCTTACTCCGCCCGCAGCACCGGCCGCACCCGAACCTACGCCGGAGCCCGCTCCGGCGCCCGTCGCTACCGCGCCGGACCACACGGCCACCATCGCCGCATTGCAAACCGAAGTGCAACAACTCAAAGCGCAGGTCACCGCATTCGGCGCACAGCCGGGCGCAGGAAAAGCAGCACCCGAAATGCCGCCGACCGATCTGCCGCAAGCCGACGGCGCCACCACGCCCGAAGCACAATTGGCAGCAGCCAATGCACTGCTGGCCGCAGCCGCAGCCCGCAACGAGGCCGCCAACTTCGTGATTTAATCCGATGCCCGACCGCACCGCTTCGGCAGGGCAGGGCATGACCAACTAATCCGAACACGCAAAAATTTTCAAATCACGCTTCATCTTTTTTCAAAAAATGGACATTACTCTTGATAGCCTGGCGACCATGCTCAACACGCATTCGCGTGTATTCGCCAGCGAACTTCAAACCAAAACCCGCCTGGGGCTCGAACTGGAGCCCATGCTCAAGCAGCGCCAGGCAGCCGGCGAATACTACGTGGTAGAAAACGCCGAAGCCTCCGAGGTACTCCAGCCGTTCCAGGGCACCTTCACCCCGAAAGGATCGCTCACCCACAGCGAACAGAAAATCCGCATCCGCCCGATCAAGATGGACCTCCGGTTCACCGAGGTGGACCTGGAAAAATGGTGGAATTCCTGGATGATCGATCGTTTCGACCCCGAAAAAGACCCGATCAACTGGACCTTCCCGCGCTTCATCACCGAAAAGGAAATCCTGCCGAAATTCAACGACGACCTGAACAACGTCGGCTGGAACGGCATCTATGCCGCACCCACTCCGGGTACCGCTGGCGATGCCGTGGATGCTGTGGACGGATTCAAAAAAGTGATTGCCGACCTCGTCACTGCCGGCACCATCAACGTATTCGCGTCGGGCTCCATCACCTCCTCCAACATCCGCGACAAGGTGGAAGAGTTCCTGGATTCCATCCCGGACCACATCACCAAGAAAGGCGGCAAAATCATGATGTCGCCCAAGCACCGCCGGTGGTACTTCCGCGACTACCGCGCCGAATTCACTTCCCAAGTGGGCCCGTACCCGCAGGAAGGCGGCATGAAAAAAGTAGAGGTGGACGACTACAACGTGTTCCTCGAATCGGTAGCCAGCATGACCGGAAGCGACCGCTGGATTTTCCTGCCGAATGGCCGCGACAATATGGTGTGGGTATCGCGCGTAGGCGCACCGGTGTACCCCAACATGATTTTCAAAACCAACTCCCGCGTGCTCGAAATGTACGCCACGATCTACCGTGGCTATGGCTTCGAATACCCGCAGGAAGTGTGGCTGAACAACCAGGAGTGATTTGGGCTGATCGGTTGCCCGGTGATTGCTTGATGTGGCGCCGCGTGTGCCCCTCCAACAATCACCAGGCAACCGATCACCAGATTGAATCCGATTATCTGACAATCAATAACTGAAAAAAAAATATGCTCACGCTTTGCAACATATCCGTACTGGCTGCCCAGGATTGCCCCTCCAACCCGGCGGGCGTAAAAGGCACCCTGTACCTCGTGCCGGCGAAAGAATTCGCATCGTGGCCCGCTTACCTGGGCACTACCGGATCCGGCGACACCGTGAAACTCGACGGCAACTTTTCCTTCACCGGCGCAGGTATAGGCAAAGGATTCTGGCGGGCTTTCCCCTGCTTGCTCGAAAAAGGGCAGGTCACCTACACCGCCGTGGGCGGCAAGGGCTCCAAATCGCTCGACGTGCTGGGTCGTGGCTACGTCCTGGGCGTAGACGCCGCGCAGTTGGAGTGGTTCAAAAACATGATAAATGCCCCGATGGTAGGCCTGTGGGTGGATAAAAACTCCACCATGCACGTCATCGGGAGCAAAGACGACCCCGCATACCTGGAAGAAGGCGTAGGCGACACCGGCGTAGCCGCCGGCGACGAACGCGGCATCAACTTCGCCATCAAGGCGAACGCCGCATTGCCTGCCATCTACACCGGTACGGTGAACGTCACGCCGCTCGCGTCGTAACCGCCGCAGTACAGCCCGGAGGAATTGTAGCAGCGTAGTAGCATTTGCTACAATTCCTCCTCTTTTTTCACCACCAACCAGTAGCAATTGCTCAATTACAATTTAGCATGGCAAAGAAACCAGGATTTACCACCACTGCCGACCTGCCCGCCGATGTGCAGGAGGAATACGAACTCACTGCCGACCTTGAAGGCGGGCCAGTGTTCGATCTTCCCAACTTCCGCCAGACCGGCATCGACTTCACCAAACTCACCCTCGACCAGGCCAACACGCTCGTATCGCGCAAGTGGCCGGGCATACGTCGCAAACCGGCCCCCGTACCGGCCCCCGTCCCGACCGCCGTACCGGCCATCCCCGATGGTCGGCAAGCCCCCGGCGTCCCCGATGCCACGGTAAAAGCCGGGCCGAAGTAACCCCCCCGCCCCATTGTCGGCGCCACAGCTGTGCCACCGACAATAGGAAGGAAGGTTTGTTTCATTTGTCCCCTTCGCGGCTTGCTGTGGAGGGGCTTTTTGTGTCCGTGCTGCATGTCCTTTCGATTGATTGTTCACCGCCCCACCTTCGCAGGAAAATAACAATACATGGCAAAGCCTGATAAGAGCATAGACCCCGCCACCCTCCACCACATTTGGGAGCACCATTACGGCAGCGACTTCGCCGCCGGCGTGCGCCTGCTGGAAGAGCACAACCCCACCGCCGTCACACCCGGCATACTCCAACGCCTGCAAAAGATAGCTGCCACCGGCAAAGGCCTCAGCCGCTACGATACCGGAAAACTCGCCGATGCGCTCCGCAAAACCGCTGTACCGGGCGCCGTACCGGGCATCCCCGATGCCCCGCCCCCTCCTCCTCCGCTCGCTGTACCGGAACTTCCGGCCGCCGCCGACATCCCCGCAGTAGCCGAAGCACCCGCTACCCCCGAACCCACCCTTACCTCCGAAGCCGCCAAGGCGCTGCACAAAGAACACGCCCACGTGCATGCCCTCATGGTATCCGCCACCGACGACGCCACCCGTGCCGCCCACGCAAAAGACATCATGGAGCGCATCAACCCCGCCCTCGATGCAGAGTACGACCGACTCCGCGCTACCCCGGCCAACGATACACCTGCGGAGGAAAAGCCTGAAGCACCCCTGCACAGCACCCCCGGACCCATCCTGAACAAGACCGATGCCGACAACTACAAAAAATTGCAGTCCGTTCGCTCCCGCATCAGTCGCCTGAAAAAAGAACTGATACCGAAGGCCACCGACCCGAAGCGCAAAGCCCAACTGGAGCAAGAACTGGCAGGGAAACTCGCCGAGCGCGACAACCTCGAAAACGCACTGAAATAAACCACCCTAATCCCCCCGCTTAAACACATGTCATCCAGCGAAGCAACATCCCTCACCCCCGCCGAGCGCTCGCAGGTAGCCGCCCGCGAGCGCTTGCGCGGCATGGGCGAAGTAGAAGTGCTGCGCCTCTGGTATCGCGGCGAAGAGACCTTCGATCTTACCCCCCAGGAGGACGCCATACGCCGCCGCTGGGACTTCGCCAAAGCGCAATTCCTCGGCATGAACACCTACGGCGACACCGTGGACGCGCTCATGCACGAATTCCGCGTAAGCATATCCCAGGCCCGCAACGACATCCGCAACATGCGCCACGCCTTCGGCAACCTCGACGAAGTGCCCAAGGCCATGCACCGCGAGCGGGCCACAATCATGATACTGAAAGCCTACCGCCTGGCAGAATCAAATGATGATTACCTGGCCATGACCCGCACTGCAGAAGCATACGCGAAAATCACAGGAGCCAATGAAGACGAAGGAGATCGCATCAATATTGAAAAAATAATGAAAGAGCGCATCTACGTCGAAGCACTTGACGTCAAGGTGCGTTCCTATCTGCTCAACTTCCTGCAGCAAGGCGGCGGGTCCATTGATTCGTCCAAACTATTCGAAGAAGTGTACGAAGCCGGGCAAGGCAGCGAGTTTGTGAATTATGAAGAGGTAGAAGCGGAAGAAGCCGGGTTAGCACCTTAACACCCATTGACCGGGTGACTCCAAGTCACCCGGTCAATACACTTCCACAACACACCGTTTTTTAAACCAACCAACACAATATGCCAACCACCACCCACAAATTCAACCTGAATGACCCCATGCGGGTACGTCTTACCGATTTCGGGCGAAAAATACTCGCCTCGTATTGTGAGGAATCGCCGCTGCCTCGGCAATGGATATTCCGCCGGCTGACCGCTGCAAACTCCTTGACGCTGCCCGCCTGGCATATCATGCATATATTCGGGCATGCGATGGAATTCGGCTACAGCGAGCCGTTCGGAATGGAAGTAGAATTCATCACCGATACGGCAGCAGCAGCAGTGCCGATACCGCCGCTCACACTGCAATTGGAGATAAAGGACGACTCCCCCGCCTGGGTAAACGCTATGCTCAACGAATTGCTGACCAATACGGTGCCGAGTTATCTGGAAAGAATACGATCAGAAGTGGATGCGCTGGAGCGGGAAAGGGAAATATACTCATGGTACACAGCATTCGACGAAATATTCCAACCCGAAGGCACCTACACCGCAACGAATGTCCCTTCAGGGGAAACGTGGGTCGTGATTGGAGTCGATCGCACGAGAAAAAAAATCTGCTGCGCAGGTTGGCCGGCGACCATAGCCAGTTTCAGCGATATGCGGGACTGGAAATTCCGCGCGAAAATCACCTGCGCCGAAATGCAGTATCGTCGTCAGACCTTTGGCGACGGCTGGGAGTAACCCCCCATTGACCGGGTGACTCCAAGTCACCCGGTCAATGCAAACATTAAAACTTATTTTTTCACACTTATAAACTACATACATGGACGATCAACAAGAACTCTCCTACGGACAAAAAG
>Ga0075163_10013883_pt1 | contig 10416 bp, 3 predicted proteins | sample JI1023141ADNA_FD_71478 | JGI IMG/M metagenome (GOLD analysis project Ga0075163, IMG submission 71478) | Wastewater effluent complex algal communities from Wisconsin, to seasonally profile nutrient transformation and Carbon sequestration -... | ecosystem: Engineered > WWTP > Effluent > Algae... | reverse complement strand
AAGACAGGCAGAATCAAATTCCACAAGTCTCTGTATGATACTTAAATGGCCATTTGCAGCCGCAAAACCGAGTGCTGTCCAGCCTTCATTATTTGTAACAAAGATATTTTTTTTTACGATCTAATAACGAGATGACGGAATCGGTATGGCCCTTACAACTTGCTAGATGCAATAATGTATTGCCATTGGCATCTTTTTCTGAATCCTCACTGCGTTTTTTTGACAACATATTACATTTTCCTATATTCTTCCTCTGTACAGAGACCATCCAAAACCTAGAGGTCAAGGACAATTAATTGCTAATTTAACAGAATTCTCCTTCAATATTGATGTACGAATTTTATTCATATCCTACCAAAAATTCTATTAAAACAAATCAATTACTAACAGCTAAAGCTTGGTAGTTTGGTAAACGCTTGCAAAGCTGATGTAGGCTTGAAAGCTAACGTCTAATGCGGCGTTGCAATTGCCGTATAAGAATCGCAGCTTCGCCTGCTTGCCTGCCTCGTTGGTCAACAGGTATCTAAGAGCACTCGCAGTCGAAAAAATGCAAAATTCTCTAGTGAGCTCACCTATCTCCGAATATGTCAGTTGACCCCATTTATGGAGGGTACTGCCATAGATCAACCAAATGGCGGCTAAAGGCACGTACCTTAACATTGGGCCTTATAACTTGCCCTACTGTAGGGTCCGGTCGCAGCTGCAGCGTTTACGAGATGAATAGTTTGCGGCGGCGAGATGTGTGAGCTTACATCTACATCCTCACCGCTTTCTATTTTGGGCTATTGCTAACTCCTTGAGATGTTTGTAACTGAGGTTCTAAAATTTCGGATTTGAATTTTTCAATCTCATTTATTTTTTCTCTAACAGCATTCCTTTCTTTCGAAGTTAAGTTTATTATATTTTTCCTGCATTCTTGCAATAGTAGGCCTAATTCATCCCGCATTGCAATCATGTCTTCATCACCAAAATCTTGAATCTCTTTGCAATAATTTTCAGCTTTTCTCACAAATTCTCGAGAATTAATAGGTGAGAACATCCCTCGCTGAGTTAGTATTCCTGCCCATTGAGGTTTATTCTCAAACTTCTCTTTTGTTTGCTGCAATTGTTGTACAGAAGAGGAAGTTGATATTTTTTCTTCGAGCTTATCTTTTTGTATGCTGAGAACATCTCCACCCAGTTCAATATCTGTAGTTGCTTCAGACTGAGATGCTTCAGCAACTGCCGAGTCAATAACAAACCTTCGATGCTTGGGAGGAGCATAATCAGGATGTGCGCGATCTTTGTCTTGTTCTGCTGCGGAAGCCGCAATAGATTTATCTAGCATTTCCTGATGCGATTTTTCAGAGCGTCGTATTTTTGTATTAGCTTTACTTCCCGGTTTTTCAGCTATAGCCGCAGCAAAAGCAAACAGCGAACTACTTTCAGGTTGATTGACAGCCTCTTCTCGAAGGGTTTTTAATTCCTGTAGCTCCTTACTTAATAAGTTAAGCTTCTCTCTAGAAGCTTCTAATTCAGTATTTAGCTCCTTTCTTATAGTGTTAATGCTTCGAGAACTTTGTTGTTCCAACTCAGTCAACTGCTTCTGAGTATTAGCAGATGTGTCCTCAATCTTCTTAATAATATGTTCCAAGTAGGCAGTATAGTCTTGTGCCCAATTAGCTATAATAGTTCTACCACTATTTTGATTAAACATCTCTGCAAGGACATTTTGCAACTGCCTTATATTATTACTATCTTCTTGCGCTCCTGTTTGAGAGTGTGACATTAAATGTATATAACCTTTTTCCTTATCTACATGATACGCAGGTAGCGTTTTAATTTGTTCCGCTAACTCTGAATTTTTGACATAATCTTTGTAAAAAGGTCTGTTCTGATGTTGCTCGTGAAATTCTAGAAAAGCCAATACCAAAGGAGAAAAATTAACAAGCGGCAACCGTTGAGCCAGTGGAGTAGAAACGCTATTTTTTACGAAATAATGAGTCTGAATAGCATCTTTTAATCCTTCACTCGTGCTAGTATCAAATACCAAATGGTAATTTTTTTGCTGTTTGCTGTTTAACAATTCCCACAAATTTCTGGGTTCTTTACCACCAAATAATCGCGTAAGCGAAACTTTGGAAGGTGAACGCGTTAATAAACCCCATACTTTTCCTGTCAAACCACTAACAAGTTGGACAGGTTTGGTTACGACCAAATCGAGAGTATGTGAAACAGGGTGATCTTTTAATGACAATAGTTCTTCATAATCTGCCAATGGCCAGTCTTCCATTTCAATCCAGCTATCGTCTTCAGGGTATCCAGTCTCTGAATTAAATAAAGCAAATAGCGCCTTACGGTCATGAGAGGCTAGCAAATAGGATTCAAATGTACCCAAAGGAATATCGCGAATGAGACGATAAATCGTTCCTGGATGACTATGTGCTGTATTCACTAAATTGGGGGAAGAAAGAAAAGAGATAATATTGAGTTTTTTCACACCAATTTGATGTAGAGGATTATGGCTTTCCCATACTTGTATCACTTCTAAAGAGCCTGGACTGTCAAAAACCACAGCACTGGCTTCAGGATAATGTAATCCAAAACCTCTATGGCAAGCGTAAACTGACATTTCTGCCAAAAATCCTCCTAACGAATGACCCGTAAAAGAGAGATGATACCCTTCTTTTTCTACTAATTCTTTAAGTGAGGCTTGTTCTTTTCCTTGGCTTTGCATTAATGCTCCTAAGACCAAAGGATCAGCGCCTTTATTAACAACACCACGAGTATCCGCTAAAAGCGTTTTCACCCGGGAAGGCAAAGTACCCGCATGAGCAATGACAATCTGCTTTCTAGTATGATGAATAAATATAGCTCCGACATAACCGCTTTCTAATTTTCCTTCAGGATTCTCAATAATCTCCCAATCTTCATCCAATTTTGAACGCAATGATTGTTTTTTTTCAGCCTCTTTTTCTAAATCTAAATATGCGTAATCACTCATAGACGCATATTCATAATAACTAGGAACGATTGTATTAGTTGGCATAACGAATTCTCCTTTAGGATTAAGTTGATCATTGCTTTTTGAAACTGTATTGTTAGTGATGGTATTTAATTTATTTTCACTGTGCCTGATGATGCGATTTTCTGCATGACCATGATTGAATGCAACAGCACTTTCACTGATATTAGTATTTTTGCTTCCGGCATTGTTGCCCACATTTGAATTACTTTCAATGCTAATGTTATTATTTATAACAGTATTTGTTTCAGTTTCTTTTCTTCGATTTTTTGCTCTTTTCCTCGAATTTTTTGTTTCTTTGGTTTGAGAGCTTTTGCTCAGATCTGATGGAGACAATCGCTCGATTATCTCTTGTGGAAACACAGGTAAACGTAGATAATCTGTGTTTACTACAACTTGATTTACTAGAGATTCAATTTTCTGTTTTTTGTCAGCGCTTAATGGAAAAACCTGGTATTTATAATCTTCGAAATAACAAATTCCTTCTTCATTCAAATAGAAAGCTTTTCCAACTAAAAGATAACGAAGAATGAGCGTTGTCATTAAATGACAAAATCCTTCTTCGCTTTTTTCAAGCAATTTCATAGAAAATTTAAGAATAGATCGAGTAGGAGTTTTATTCAGAAATAGAAAAAGTGAATAACTATTAGTTGTACCGTCAAGTGCGAGCTCCTCAAGAAAAGCAGTGCAATCGCGATTGCAAAAACTAAGCTCTGAGACTAATTTGGGTAAAGACCCCATAGCCAACATTTTCGGTGAAAGTTTTATAAATTCTTCATTGGAATAAGTAGCGTGTATAACTGCATTGAATATTGTTGGACGCTGATAATCGGGAATAGATACGTAGTAACAAGAAAGGATTAAAGCTATATGTTTTTTAATTTTTATGGCAGTTATTTCATTAAAACAACGTAAAAAAAGCGCACACAACTGTTCTTTTACTGTCGCAAAAGTTTTAAAAACAAAAGGGGTTGCGGGTGAAAACAATTCCGCTAAAAATTCTGAAAAATCCTCTGCTTCTGATTCTAAATCAGGATTTTTTAGAAGTCTTTCAAATTCTTTAAGGATAAGATTTAGGTTAGTCAAATCATGAGGTGTGTTTTGTGTCTTTAAAGAACAAATCCAGCATAAGAAAACAGTTAATTTTTTCTTCATAGATCCATTTTCTTCAAAAAGGAACGGCTCAAAGAAAGGGGCGACAAATTTTATCTCTAATTTCTGCAATAAAACTCGAAATTCAAAATCTACAGACTTAACATCTTCCTGCAATTTTTGCAAAATTGGTGGCGTTAAAATGTTAATTGCATTTTTGGAAGAATCCAATATAAAAAAATTATTCATATTCCAAGAAAGATAATGCCCTTCTGATTGCTTCAATAAGAGGAAAACTCCAAGTTCATATGCATTGCCAAGAATACTCGCAGCAGCAATGCGCTCAGATAGCGGTTTATCTTGAGTCAAAAGACTTTGATACATTGTTTGCCTAAATGCTACAGTATCTATTGTGTCTTCAGGAGAAGCGCCTGAGCATAAAAAAATGGCCGTAATAAGCGCACTTTCCTCAGAAAGCGTAGAACACTCTCTATATTTTTGCCTAAGTAGTTCAAGAGAAAGGCATTTTTTTTGGTACAAAAAACCCATGCGCTGAATTAAATCTTGCCGAAATTTCAATTCAGTGCGATTCTGCGTTATTTTTAAGCGAATAAGCCTTTCCAGCAGTGCTTCGTCTAATCGCTTTGGCAAGGGTAATCCTAATCGGAAGAAAAAGTCTAAGAATTTTTGTAGTACAATACTATCTGACAGTTGAATTTTTTCACAAAAAAAAGATTGAATATGATGGTTAAGAAAAACAGAAGGACTAATTTTTAGCTTGTTTATTATCTCACTTTGTTCATGCAGTAGTATCAGACTAAAAAAAGGTTGAAACATGTACTCAAACCAACTTTCAACATAATTCCACAATCCTTGTGGTAACTCATCATTGATTTCGGAAGCTTCATCAAGACAGCGTATGAGCAACAAAAAACGACCGATTTCTGTCTTGTCCTCTTCTGCCAGAAATATTGACAGAAATTTTTTAAAGGCTAAAACATCCCTTTTGCCTGCCAAAGTTCCAGCCATAAACCACCAAATAAATTCATAATGAGGCTCAAACCGTTTTTTTCTCAAGAATGTCTCAAGTGACATGCCACCGGGTAATAACCAGGTGTGCGAAAAATTAGATTGATTGCGAATTGATGTATAAGATGACTGAAAGCATTGTGCCAAAAAGCGAGCTGCAAAATAATCCCTAAACGTTAAATGATTAAAATAATAGAGACTGACACCATCATATTCATTCTTGGAATTGCTAGGACGAATGAAACCAAACGATTTTTGCTCTAAAAGAAAATTACGTTCATTCAAATTCTCATTAGACTCTCGAAGATACTGACAAGTCGGGCTAACATTCAAAAATACTTTGTTAGTAGATGCGCTTTGGTAACCAAGATGTTCAAGAAATACCAATAGCAACTTACAGCTTTCCAAAATTAAGGCATCATCCATATCACCTATTTTTTTTCTCTGCCCTTCCCTTTCCAGATAACGATGACACAGAGATCTTGTCACGACTTCATAAATAGCAGTAACACTGTAATATCCCTGTGGAATGCGTTGTTTCTCCCAAGCACTGCAAAAAAGCTCAAGATTAATGGGGATGCGGCAAATTCCTGCGACATTACGGTTTTGCTTTAAAAAAGATAATACATGTTGTGGCTCTTCAGGTTTCTTGTCTGGCAAGTACTGAAAAAAGTCATGAACATATTTTTCAATATGTGCATCTGCAAAACCCGTAATTTCATAAGAATAGTTGGAATTAAAACCGTATTTCTGTTTCAATCCTGATACATTGTAAGGTCTTGAAGTCAGAATGATTTGCTCAGAAGACATAAAATCTTTCAAAAGCTCAGAAAGTTTTGGCGGAATCTCTTCACTTAGCTCATCCAATCCATCTAGAATCAAAAGCACTACGCGTTTTTCAACCGCATGGAATAAAACATCGCCCAGAAGTTTTTTTATATCTGGAGACAATTGCTTAACTTTAGTCAAGGACAAACATTCTCTTTCTATCACATCAATGATGTTGCAATCCTTTTCGGGATAACGCTCTGCCGTTAAATTGCGTAAAGGAATGCGAAATACCCAATCATATTCGTTGGATACACGATTTCCATCAACCGACCATAAATAACATAAACGTTCGCTCAATGTGGACTTGCCAACACCTGCAGTTCCAAGCACTAGTACTTGGCAAGGCGTATTTTTAGCGCCTATCGGCATTAATGAATCTGGAGTAATTAATCCTAATTCATGACCATAGAGCTGGGTAGATACCTCATAAATATCCTCTGTTTGAGGCATATTACCTGTTAACTGATTTTGGTAATTAACTCCTGGCAAAATAGATAAAGTCACATAATGATCCCTAATAGGCATGGGATTATCGGGATAAAATAAGCGTTTGATAAAAAGATTAGAACTATAATGTTCTTTCAAAGCTTGCTTTAGTTCTTGAGAGGAGAACTGTTTGCTCGCCTTATTAACCTTCTTCTTTTTATGGTTTAATTGAAATTTTGAAAAAGGATTTTTTTCAACGTTGTGAAATGGATTTTGCGTAGGAATTAGAGAAACGGAGGTTTGCGCTTTTTCTGTTGTTTTTTTGGAAAACATGTATCAAACATCCTTGCTTAAATAAAACTAATTAACGATCCAACAGAGTGCATTAAACATGCTATCAGATAAACAACTAATGAACAGAAATTGAATAGTTTTGTGTCAAATTTTGATTCTATTATGCAAAACTTTAGAACATTAAAAACCCTCAATATAAGCGTATCGACAAGCTCATTTACAAATCAGATGACGCAGATGATTTAAGTTATCTATAATATTTTAGATAATAATACAATCCAAAGCTACACAAAGCAATTTTTAAACAAAACTAAGCAACATGCTGAAATTTAGAAAAATCTGTGTAATTTGATCTTTTTAAAGTAGATTATCGGTGGGGAAGGAAGAATTAATCAGTCAGTGCATCAGCAGATGTTTTCAAAAACATATCATATCACCTGCTGAAAGTATTGGAGTCTAGCGTTGACACATACTATTGCACATTTCAGGAAATCACCCTATAACACCTACACATTAAAAATGTGTCTCTCATAAACAAGGCAGAAAGATGGGTAAAATTTATGGCAGTCGTGAAGTCATCCAGATTTTAAAGGCGGATGATTGGCAGGAAGTTAGAACTACCGGCAGTCATCACCATTTCAAACATCCCAAAAAAATCTGGAGTAGTCACCATTCCACACCCACAAAAACAAATTGGCAAGAATTATTTAACAGTATTATGAAACAAGCCGTGCTAAAAGGTAACGAAATATGATTATTGAGTATATTGGATTGGCTGAAAAAGTCAGTGATGGGTATTATGTTTTTTTCCGAGATTTTCCAGGTTGCGGTTCAGCTGGCACAACTTTGGATCATGCCAGAAAAAATGCCAGAGAAGGGTTAATTGCGCATATTGAATTGATGCTGGAACAGCAAGAACCCATTCCAAGGGCCTCTTCTTTGGATAAAATCATGAAACTGCCAGAGGCAAAACACTGCATACCCCTAATTATCGGCATCATATCCCCTTCTGGCAAAGCCCAGAGAATCAACATAACCTTGGATAGCGGATTGCTGGAGGCGATTGATGACATGGCTGCCAACCAGCATAAAACTCGTTCTGCTTTACTCGCAGAAGAAGCTTCCCTCCCCTGCTCCTGGCAAGCGCAGTTATTATTATGACACTAAAATTCGAGGGCTTGGCATTGCCATTACAAGCGCTGGTTCAAAATCTTTCATTGTATACCGTTGGGTAGACGGCAAACCGGAACGCGTCACCTTGGGGCGCTATCCTGACATTTCCATAGAACAAGCCCGACGTAAAGCATCCGAGATAAATGCCGTCTTTGCCATCGTTTTTAGACTTGTGGGTAATTGAAAGGTTCGTCGGACGCTTACCAATGAAATTATATCGGAGAAGTTAAAAAAAGCGGCCACGACCATCGCTCTTAACAATAGCCGCAAGGTGGTTTGAGACCTATCTCTGGTGATCGATCTCGGTGGGTCTGCCACCATCTTTTCCGCAGCTTGCTACGGCATACCCCCGTTTCTGTAATTTAACCCATTATTAAGGAGAAGAGGGCTTTTGAGGAGAGGGATCATAGTGAATAGTATCTGAACCTGGACTGTCAGGATTTTCAGCAGATGTTTCATTACCACTGGACAGCGGCAATGCTATACCGGTAGATCGAGTCTCTGTCAACTGAGATGTTGCCATGTCTGAACCAGAAAAAAACAGATGTCGCGAGACAGATTGGTAGTCGATATTACTCGCGCTTGGGTTGTAATCTGGGTTTGTGGGGTTATAAATAATTTGGGCTTTTGGTAATTTTTCTTCCAATCGTTGTTTAGAGCCAACATGATCTTTCGGCACCGCTTGTTCATGCAGGTTGCGCGCAACCTGATAATCCTGAGGGACTAATGTAGATATACCTACTTCTTCGGCAGGTGATAATTGTTTAGTTTGTTTAACTATGGTTTCTAATTTATTTCCAACAGATTCTCTTTGAGTTCTTTCTTGAACCGAGAGAATAGTTTCACTTGCAAGTGTCTTTAACTTTTCAGATGTATCTTTATTCAATGACTTTGCTGATTTAGCGCCTCTCCAATGTCCTGTATCAATCAAAGATTGAAATTTTTGACTAAACGTATTTAACTTTTTTTGCGCCTCTTTGCTGCCTAATTTTGCTGCCATCATGTACCATTCATGCGCTATTTGTTTATTTTTAGATACACCCTTACCTGCCTCATAACATTTTCCTAAATAAAAAGCTGCAAGAGGGTGGTCTTTTTCTGCAGCTTGCGCAAATAATTGCATAGCTTTATTTAAATCTCTTAGGGTTTTTTTTCCTTCTAAATAGAGTTTCCCTAATTCAGTTTGAGCATTTACATCTCCTTGTTCAGCTGCTGAGATAAGAGCTTGCAACATATTTGGCTCACCTTTAGCACCTCGTTGCGCTAATAGCTGAGCGTTCGGTAAGGAAAGTCCTTGTGCGTCTTTTATATTGGCGTCTTGTGCATCCAGCTTAGCTTTTCTAGTGGTGCTCCAGAGCAACTCAAAAAAAGGGGTGTTTTGTACTTGGGTAACGCGCCAATAACGGACTGAAGCATCGCTATGGCCAGTGGCTAAATAGGTTTCTCCATTAGTTAGGTTTTGTTTCCAAGCGAGACTATGTATATTAGAAAAAGTATTTAAATTAAATAATTGACTTTTAACACCGCTGGCCACACGTTTCTTGTACAATTCTCCTCCCTCCACATTCCATAACAGGATTGTCTGGTCAAAACTCCCAGATGCCAGCTGTTCGCCATTCGGGCTAAAGCTCACACTACTGACGTGATAGGTGTGGCCATATAATATCTTCTGCAATTCGCCCGTCTCTACATTCCATAAGCAGATATTGCCGCCCCGACTCCCAGATGCCAGCTGTTCGCCATTCGGGCTAAAGCTCACACTATTGACGTCACCTCTGATGCCCTTGATGGTCTTTTGAAATAAGGTCTTTAGCAATTCACCTCGCTCCACATTCCACAACCGAATGGTCAGATCATGGCTTCCAGACGCCAACAGCTGGCCATTCGGGCTAAAGCTTACACTCATGACAGAAGCCGTGTGGCCATCTAAGGCCTTTAGCAATTCGCCAGTTTCGACATTCCATAACCGGATTGTGTTGTCCCAACTCCCAGACGCCAACAGCTGGCCATTCGGGCTAAAACTTACACTCATGACAGAAGAGGTATGGCCCTCTAAGGTCTTTAGCAATTCGCCTCGCTCTATATTCCATAACAGGATGGTATTGCCACCTCCAGACGCCAGCAGCTGGCCATTTGGGCTAAATGCAACGCTCCTGACCCCGCTGTGGTTTAAGGTCTTTAGCAATTCGCCTCGCTCCACATTCCATAACAGGATAGTATTACCCCCAGACGCCAGCAGATCGCCATTCGGGCTAAAGCTTACACTATTGACCTGAGAGGTGTGGCCCTCTAAGGTCTTTAGCAATTCCCCTCGATCGACATTCCAGAGACGGATTACATTGTTACGATAATCACCACCACCTCCAGACGCCAGCTGTTCGCCATTCTGACTAAAGCTTACACTATAGACATCACTGCTATGGCCTTCTAAGGTCTTTAACAATTCCCCTCGATCGACATTCCACAACCGGATGCTTTTGTCATTACTCCCAGAGGCCAGTAGCTCACCGTCCGGGCTAAAGCTTACACTATATACATCACTACTGTGGCCTTCTAAAGTCTTTAGC
>Ga0075163_10013882_pt1 | contig 10416 bp, 7 predicted proteins | sample JI1023141ADNA_FD_71478 | JGI IMG/M metagenome (GOLD analysis project Ga0075163, IMG submission 71478) | Wastewater effluent complex algal communities from Wisconsin, to seasonally profile nutrient transformation and Carbon sequestration -... | ecosystem: Engineered > WWTP > Effluent > Algae... | reverse complement strand
TGGTTGATAGATCTAGATATCTTGCGCAACTCTACGATGTTATTTCGTACCTGGAGTGTGAGGGTTACATGCACCATAACCTGCACACCGGATGCATTTCAGTCTCCAGGGATGTGGGAGGAGAGTGGAACGCTATGCTTACAGACTGCAGAGATGTGGGATGGGGCGATACTTGGTACAGATGTGAAGAGAGAGTACATTCAGATATTACTTCACATTCTTCCCCCGTGAATGCTGGAGTAATTTCATCCCGGCATCGTGCACTGCACCCCTCTCACTCCGCTGCCGCGTGGTCGCTGGGAATTGTCACAGTGGAAATACTATCTGGCGCCTGCTTCTATTCCCTCGCAAGTGTGGGAGAAAATGGTGAAGTTACTCCTGGAGCTGTGAACTACAGAGTTCAGTACCCAGAAGTGGCAAGTGCGATACATAGGGTGCACTGTACAAAGGGTACTGCAATTGTCCAGTGTTGTGGAAGGAAGAATAGAGATGCAATTGTGGCAACTTTCACAATGCCACCTTCGTACTGGTTTCAGCTGATACCAGTGGAATGTGTGGGATGGTATAATGTGCTGTGTAAAACGCTTGGTCCACCGAGGGAACGTGCAAATCACTTTTCCAAGTTACTAGCGTTGGAACCTCTCTCGCACCTACTGGAGAAGAGGTGTGTAGGGAGATCTCGTGAACTTCAGTGTGAAAATGATGCCGAACAGCGGCACCTGGATCACAAGTTCAAAATTGAAACAGATGCAACCCTGGAACTGCTGCTACAGAAGGCACCATTTTACGCACAACTGCAGAAGGAGAGAAGGATGTTAACTCGCTACTACTTCGGTACGTATTACCGTGGCGTATTTCTCACACCCCACTGCAGAGGAAATGGTGCCAGAAATGCCCACATTGTAATGAGGAGTAGATGCATTCCCTATGCACTGGGATGCTACAGACTATCCTGTGCAATTACAGGCATCGATCTCGATGAAGAGAGTGTTGAAATGATTCTGCAAGAGTGCGGGGAAAGTTGCACAAGTAACCAGGTGCAAAAGGATGTGAAACTTAGCCACATCTACCTTGGGAAACTGGTTGAAGTAATGGGTGGAAACTTCCTTCCTCAATATAGGCCTGCAATATAGAAGTTTGGTTCCACAGGAACTCCGATGTTGTACAACATCAGAATTGATACTCATTTTCGGCACATTTTCAGGTCTTATCTCACGTTGTGGTACTGCTCTACTCTCCAGCCACTTCATCCTGAAATTGTGAAGTTTCTCCTTGCTGCTGCATTACCACCACATTCAGCACGTTATGCGAGGCTGTAACAACCTCCACCATTTGTCCATCGAAGTTCATCAAATCCCTGCGAAAGTGGTTGAAGTTTCTCGCTGGTGGTAACTGCTGAAATGTGTTCACAATCTTGTCCCAGAGATGGGTCACTCCATAGTTCGAGAGGAGATCGTGAAGATACTTTCCATCTGGCGCCCTAACTTCCCAGTGTAAAGTTTGTCCCTCTTTCAGAAGTTGTGAAGATGGTACTTTCTCGTACAATGCCCTGCACCTTTCGAAGTTGAGTGCAGTAGTATCACGTGGCGCAATTGCCCCTACAACTTCCTCCAAATTTCCATGCTTCATTATCAGTGCAAGGCCCTTCTTCGCACCTATGCCTCTAACCCTCTTGTTGTAATCACAGCCGCAGAGAATACAGAAGTCCAGAAATGAGGCGTTACTAATACGCATTCTCTGTAGTATGTACGGTAGTCTCACCACTCTGTAGTAGTTCATACTTTGGCCTCCATTCCCATCACCTGGTATTTCAGGACCCCATCCCCGCAATATCACCGGTGCACCGTGGGCAAGATTATCACTGTCAGTGGAGAGAACAGCAGCAACATATCCCTCGATACATAGGGAGGAACAGAGACGTTCACCATCAGTGTTTGACTGCAGCACCTGAATTCCCAATTCACCGAAGAAGTGTATTGCCTGCTCCACTGAGTTTTGAGGTATGTAATTTAGCTGCAACATTAGCTTGCGAACTTCACGTAGTACCTCGCGGCCTTCGCGCAACAAATCCCTTGACATCTCTGCCTGAATTCTCTGTATTATTTTCTGCTTCGCTGCTGCACGCTCCTCCCTCGTATTTGCCTTCTCTTCCGGCGCAGGGCCATCAATTACAAGCACAGGTGTAATTCCATTGCACATCATGCCCAGTATTCTGCGAGTTAATTCCTGCAACCACAGGGTATCAATTTCCTCCTCATTCAGGGGATGTGTAACAATGTTGCGTGAGTAAATGAGACTACTACGTACAACTGCCCTACATGCGTACATCTGATTGTGAAAGTCTATTGCAACCCTATATCCTCGCAATTCCAGCGGTGAGAGTAGCTCCTTTCCAGCATCGTACTCGTGGTCCAGCAAGTGCCAGAGATCCTGTATGGTCATGTGGGGATATTTTGCAAGGGCTAAGTTGCAATTTGCAAGTACACCTTAGCCGTTGAAATTTGCACACTTCCTTAGTAGTGGGGGAATGCAGAAGTGAAAGATGGAATTTGGGTCCCACACCAGCACGGAGAACAATTCACACTCACCGCAAACTACATGTGATGAAAGTGTACTACTCACCCTCATCTTTGAAGAGAGTTGCTACATCAGACTTCACGGTGGAAGGAAGTACGCGGTGAATGAGGTCTACATTAGATCTTCAATTCGCAACATTGTTGAGAGAGTGGAGGGTGCGGTGGTGGTACGGGAATGGCAACTTCGCTTCACCAGCACACTGCAGGCACTGAAGTCCGCATTACAGGTTATTTTCCTCTCCTCTGGTCGCGGTGGTGTTGACACCATTCCAATACCCCTGAGAGCGGTGCTGCTCGAAATTCAGAACCAGGAATATCACGAAATACTGGAATCTAGGGCTTCAGAACTAGTTCGCTATGGTAGAACTCCACTGCTACTCACTACTGAAATTCTACAGCAGAAGATGCAGAGGTGCAGAAGTAGGGAAATGCAAGCCCTACTTGAGAGATTTACAACGGTGAGTGTGGACATTGCTCACAATGATATGTGCTATAAGGTGGTGCGAATGTTGGACAGCAAGGAGAGCGTGAGAAGTACATTCAGAACTTCCAGAATTACCTTCTACGAGGGCTGCTACTACGTGGGACTATTTCGCATGGAGGGAACGTGCGCCACTTCAGATCTCAAATTCGGTGCCGAAACCCCCATGTTGTGCGAGATGGTAATACCCAGGGATGATGGTGTGCTAATTTCAACACAATCTTCGGAGGATCTCCTGCTGGTGGATGTGAAGCCAGATATACTGATAAATCAGGCCACTTCACCAAGGGTTTTGTACTCCACACTGGGATGCTGCTATCAACTTCTTCAACGTAGGAATGAAGGTACATTTCACCAGTGTGACACAGTTGTAGAACTGCACCACAAGTACAAGAGGGAATACAATACCGTATTTTCAACTTCAGATTTCTACAGGCGTGCAGAGAGGGAAATGGACGCAGAAATGGCACCACACTTCCCACATCCAAGAACTGAAATACTACATTGCTGTCCCTTCGAAGTTGTGGCCTCTTGCTGGGCACAGCAGCGTCCAGCAACACCGGTGAGAAATGTCCGCAGCACAGCACCACAGCAGCAAGTTGAAGTGAGAAATGAAGATGATGAATATGGGCCCAGACTTCTCGAGATAAGTAATTCAATACAGCTGCTGCGAGAAGAAGTGAGAAGAATTACCACAACCACCCCCAGAAATATTACCACACATTCCACAGAAAGTACATGCTTCGCAGTTCCCACAGAAGAAGGTAGAAGTGCAGAAGTGGAAGAAGAGCCATCCATTACTGCTGAAATTGCCAGCATTGTTCCCTAGAATATTGGTGCTGTGATACTCCAGATGCAAATGTGGGAAATTGGTCCCTGAAATACCGAAATGCAAGAGGGGATGTACATCCCTTCTACTGTTGTAATTTCAGCCTGTAACTATGGAGGTTACTTCTCACCTCTGACATGCTGCTGCTGATGCCTGCGACACACCGCGAAATAGCACTCTGCACCACCAATGAGAAGTTGTTGTTCGGAATTCACACTTCTCACTGTGAAAGATGCAGGTAATCTTGAAGGTGGACCGTGATATCCCTGCTTTCTCAATTCCTCCAGGCACTGCAGGCAACATCCCACAATCTTGCTGTACTGGTCTGCATATGGTAATAACTCCAATACTCTCCCCAGCGGTCTTCTTCTGTAGTCACCATCGAGACCGCAAACGTAAACGTGCAGATGCTGCTGCTCAACCCAGTGCAATACTTCTTCCACCAGGTCTGGAAAGAAATTACCCTCATCCACCCCCACAACCTGATATTTTGAAACATCAAGGCCTGCAAGTTTCTCCACCTTGATACTATGAACCCTGGAAGAGAGAGTGAGTAGTGAGGAACAATGTGAACTGAAATTCAATCCATCGCCGCCCCGAGTTTCACGCGTATCACCCTTGTAATTGATGTACAAGACATCCATGCCCAGATCTGCCATTCTCGTTAACTCTATCAGCAGCCGTGAAGTTTTACCAGCAAACATAGGACCCAGGTACAGTTCCAAATAACCATCGCGCTCCACTTCACTTCGATAATTCTTGCCCGCACTCTCGGCGTTGAAATTTAGCATCCCCTCCTCCATCTTCTGTGCAATATTAACTTCGGTATCTTGGCACAATTCCCCATCAGAACTCCACGCAGAATTACTCCTCGAACTTGCCCACACTCCAACTGAAGAAAGTGATGATGTACTGCCCATTTCCATTTGAAACTCTTTCAGCACTACATAGGATTAGATTTCAAAGGTATCAATCTGCAAGACTAGCACTTCGAAATGGATCCCAGTAAGGCGCCACAACTTACACAAACAGCCGTTATCACACTACCAAGTGTAAATCCCTCCAATGTATTAACCAAGTATCAAGGTATGCACTACACCAACTTGGTGCTTGCGCGTACAGGCGGACAGCAGGTAATTGTGAACAACAATCAGATGTTCAAGCCTGTGCAAGGAAATAGCCCTGAAGAGCCCAGCTTTTCATATGTTAGGCGCAGCGGTGTCGAGGTTAACTTCATCACCACAAATCAAGACCTTTTCGAGGGTGTACAGCAGGCCGCGAGAACAAGACCACTAAATTGCGACTGGTGCCGGTGGCCACTTGGAGATGAGTACATCGGTACACCTATTGATATGAAAGTCCACTACAACCAGGATAACAAGGCAGTGTATACCTTCGTTTGTGATGGTAGAGGGGCATGCTGTGATGAGGCCTGCAGTTTGGCACACTTCCTCCACACCAGCGGTGGTATTGAAAGGTTCAACATTCAAAGGCATCAATCTGAATATCTCATTCACACACTTCACAAGTTGAGAAATCCCCAGGCTGTGATGCTGAAACCTGCACACGATTACCACTTGCTCTGTATCAATGGTGGGCCCATGTCACGCGAGCAATACAAAACAGACCAGAAGAACTACATCCGTGATACAACAACCGTAGTGATAAAGTATGGGAAAGCGATATATCAGCAGATGAAGGTGCCACAACTCTGAAAGTGAGGGAAAGTGCAGCAAATACAAGGGATGTACATCCCCCGTGTTACAACCTAATCTTCTGCCACATCATCAAGCCAAATGCGCAAAGTTACAACAGCAGAATTGTTTGTGAAGTTATTCCTACTACTGTTGCTCTGCTGGTGGTGGGCACCACTTGCACTGTTCATCTTTCTTCTAGATCTTGCCAATGATCGCTACAACTTTACAGGCATAATCAGCAGCAAGATATACTCATACTTTCTCCGTAAAGTGATGGGTAATTTCGGTAGTGCAGTAATGCAGATCTTGAGCAAGAATTGTGAAGGTGAAAGTGGTGAGGTTTGCGAAGCTATAGTGATGGGGGAGTGTATGTTCATTCCCTTCAGGCATTGTGGCAAGGAGTATCAAGTTGCAGTACCGTACAATAGACGCTGGAATAGGGGCACACTCTTCGAAACACATGGTGCTGGTAACGTTGGTAAAATTAACTTCCACCCCTGCCTACCAGTACTGCTGACACCCAAGAAAATGGGTTTCGAAGCCATCAGTATCACAGAACCTACCACATTCAGCTCCCACATTTACAAAGGTAATGAAGTTGTACTGCTGCCTGCAGAACGTGCCACTTCCACAAGGAGAAATATAGAAAGTGGGAACTGAGATGATAGAATGTGAAATTACAGCACATCAAGTGAAGAAAACTAGGGTGGTACCACTCCAGTATTGTGAAGTTAATGTTTGCCTTGCAGTGATGCTGATATCCTGGCACTGCACATTTCGAGCGCCACTGAAGCGGGAATGTCCACACTTCAGCACAGAATTACAAGTACATACTCACGTGGTATTCCACAGTAGAAACTTCAACAAATTCAGATGTAGAATTGCAGACATATATCCTTCGCGGTAAACTTCAACACTCCCCTGTAAATGAGAACTGGTGGTGCGTATATTAACTCTGAAGATAGAGATGTGGGAAGTGGCCTATATCAGCGCCGCTCTCCACGCCTAATGCAGAGGGCAATGAATGAACTTTCACAACAGGGCATTACTCCAGAGAATACCGCGAAAGCCATTGCGGAAGCAGCCACCGCAGTTTCTAGCCGCAGAGTGGTACTACTTGGAAGAAGTGCGAAACGTCCTTCACAATCATCACCCTGGAGTGGCACTTTACAGCAGCAATGCGGAGTATATCACCTGGAGGATGAAGGTGAAGTTAACATGCACATGCAGCCTAGAATTTCCCTACAAATGGAGGGACACAAGCATTTGGATGTACATTTGAGCGGTAGAGGGTCGCACATACTACTGGTGAATTGTGAGAACTTGAACATCGAAATTAGTACAGCACCACTTGCAGGAATTTACATGCTGAGGTGCGCGAAATGTACTCTCACCATTTCAGGCGCATGTGGCCTACCATCCCTCGGACTAGAGAATTGTGAAAGCATTTCACTATATCTCACACTGCAGCAGGGATTTCTACTCACTAACTACGGCTCAATATCAGTGTCCATCAATGGTAGTAACACCAGGCTAAATCCCCTTGAACACGGCAGCTGGATATTAACTTCGCGAGGTGGGCACTACCACCGCCTGGTGCACGGTAGTCCAGATCCCACGTTCACACTACTCAACCTGGTGCAGTGAAACGGGCAATATTTGAAGTGAGGCACCTCACTCCAGCACTTCGAAGATATGCCCCTATTACTGCCCGCAATATCAAGTGTGGCAGTATCAGGAGTTTCGGGAATCCAAAGTATTGCAGTATTGAGATCCAATTTCACAGCATGAATTACCAACATCAACAACAACAAATTCCAGCCATATTACAGGGCACTGAAGCTAATGATGTCACCAAACATCCATACGGACCAACCCTCACTACATGGCCTGAAATACAGAATAGAGGTTCACCGTACCACCCTCTCGCACCAAGGGCAAGTAAACCTACCGCAATTCCAACAATTGGAAGTTGCTGCTATCCGATATGCAGATCTGGTTCTGTGCGCAGGCGTAATGCTGAGATGTTGAACTCCCAGAATTACAACGTTAGCAACTGGGATGGTGTGTGCGTTGGAATTCTAGGTCCTGCAAGATTCTCCATTGATACATCTTACCCCGTAACTTCCGGGTATAGCAGATGTAGTCTAGATAGTGGAGTTGAAGTGCAACAACTCTGGTGTAAGAAGGTGAAATCTGGATGGCCACTTGTTATTGAATACATTGGTACATTACTGGGCGTGAATAATAGCGGTTGCCACTGGGGTAGTTACAAGGATGATATGGTAATGTTAACCCGCTTTCCAGGCAAGTTATTCACACTTGTCGAGTATGAGAAGAAGAAGTTGCTAAATTCCTCGCAATATGCCTCATTCTGCAAACAAGTTGCCCTCGCGACACTGCAGCTGGTACTTGGTGGGCAAAAGAGGATTAGCAGGCGTAACTTCATTGTCACAGAGTGTGGTGAAGTTCACGCCTGCAGTAACATGGTACGTCCATCGAAGAGAGTTGCAGGGGAGCACATCGAAATTTCCTCCAGCATCATTGGGCGATACTTCTCACATGCTGGAGGATTATCATTTCTCGCTGAAGTGCTGGCAGAGGTGTGCCCAAGTTCAGATTTGAAATTTGAAATTTACTCCAGCGCATATTCCTACCACCTTGCCCCAGAAGATTCTGAATTCATACAGCAGATGCTATTACTCAGGAATGCCATACTCAGTGGGCAAACCGAGAGCATTTTCGGAATGAGTGCACAAACTCCAACCACCAGCCCCAGTTACAACACAAATGTACAAACTGGCGCCGGTGTACAGACAATACCAGCAAATGCCCCACTTTCACAGCCAAAGCAGAGAAGTAGATCTGGATGTACCAGGGTAGTGAGAAGGCTAATGGCAAAGGTGGCAAAGTTATCCATTAGTAGAATTGGAAATAACATCACATTACACCTCGCATGTGGTACCACACTCACCATACCCATTGCAGAGGGAGAAAGTGCAAATTTGGAGCTGCAAATTAGGGGTGAAGTGATAACGGGTGCTACTGCAGTACCACCAAGTGAGAAAGAGGTGCAGAAATGTGAAGTTATTCCAGCACCAGTATGCAGTGGAAGTGAAGTTCAAGTTACAGGGGATGAGAAGGACGAAGTAGTAACTACAGAGCAGCAGGCTATATCTACAGCAGTGGGTCCGCAAAGTATTCCAGTTTACATACCTACAGTAACTGCGAAAGTGGGAGTGCAAAATTCCCAGGTACAGCAGGCAACATCCACAGCAGAAGTACGTGAAGTGAAGCAGGTGAGAAATATGGTTCAAGTTACGCCCACTACTTCACATACTACAGCTGCAGTAACTAGTAATCCCGCATCCATGCGTGATATCCCTGAGAAATTCACAACTAAATTCTCAGCACCACTACTACCGCAACGTATGATGTTTACGCAGCCAACTTCACAGAGTCGTCCAACACAGTCCAACATCACACCACCAAGGCAAACTGCGAGAAAGACACGTGAGAATGATAGAGCAGGGTTAATTGCTGAAATAATTGGTAATTCCAAGTGAGGTTTCAGGTGTGCAGTGCATCACAACTCAGGAGAAGTACTTCCACTGGATGTATGTATGGTTATGGGTGATGTAACTTTCTCAGAATTACTTCATGTAATTGCCGCGGGAAATGGGGGCTGAAGTTAGGAGTGTAGTGGTGAAGATAGAAGCGACAAACTACCAATTCTAACATCGCTGCTACTTTGAACTGCAGCACCAGAGGGAGTGAGAAGTGAAAGTGTGCCCACATCTGCGGAAGAAGATCTAGGTTGTGGTATCGTTGCAGCACCCTTCTTCGCTTTGGTCCTCTTTTCCCTGTAACGATCACTACCCCAGAGTAGGAAGTACACCAGCGCAATTAGCAGCAGTGCAACGCCGATAATTACAAGGCGTGAAATGTTCTCTCTGGTGTCAAGTTTATCCTGGGATTGTTGGGCCTTTTCCAACTCCTGTGCGAAGGCGGAATCTGGATCTGTTGCTATTTCGCATGGTACGGCCAAAGTTGGTGGTGAAGCCTTGGGATCTGGGTTTGCAATTGTGCACTGGGTACTGGAGCAGGATTCATTGATAGAAATACTGCCAATTGATGCTTCAACTCCAATGATGGTGTTATCCTCGATAATGCAAGAACATGATGCTGTACCTTCACCTCCAGATCCACAGTTACCACAAAGCTGGTTTATCGAAATATCACCAGAGAGATCACTCGATACCAGATTCACCGCGATATCATCAATCAAACAAACAGTTTGAGTGCAGAGGTATGGACTACCATCACCTTCCACCATTGGTATGCTGCCGTTGCGATTACATGTTGGTGTGCATTCCTTGTTGATTTGATACCTATTAACATAGGGGTCGTATTCGTGATCTGGTAAGTAACAACCACACCAATTTGCAACCTGGGGATAGTAGGACAATCTCTGGGTACTATAGATTGAACAACTCTCCATTAGTCCTTGCTGGCATATTACGGGCGTTGTACAGCAGAGTTGATAGAGAAATTCCTGAAAGGGGTTATATCCCGCGGTACCGGGGGTGGCACCGATGGTGAATCCATTTGTGCTATACTTTTCAAATACCAGGGACATTAGCTGCTGTCCCCACTCTGCTCCACTTGCAGAAAGACTACCAGAGGATTGGTACGGTGTGCAGCCATATTCTGATGAAAGAGAAATATCGGCAGCATTGCATCCAAGTCCAGCGTAAAGGTTACGTTTCAGGGCATATGGGCACGACATGGGAGTCTCTTCTCCTGTTGCAGGGTTATACCACCTCTCCATCC
>Ga0075163_10013881_pt1 | contig 10417 bp, 6 predicted proteins | sample JI1023141ADNA_FD_71478 | JGI IMG/M metagenome (GOLD analysis project Ga0075163, IMG submission 71478) | Wastewater effluent complex algal communities from Wisconsin, to seasonally profile nutrient transformation and Carbon sequestration -... | ecosystem: Engineered > WWTP > Effluent > Algae... | reverse complement strand
GGTAAATGCTTTTATTTTTTTCATAATGTGTATGTATTACATAATGAAGCAGAGTAGGGGAGTGGGCAAGTACTTCGTACTAGAAATAAGCAATAAGATATAAGAAAGATCATTCTATCTACTTATTTCTTTTCTCTTTTTTCTAGATGCGCAGCATCTAAATATATATATCTCTAGGTTTCGCTCCATCCTGAGGTCAAATAAGACCTTGCTCTTCTAGTATATCCATGATGCGTGCTGCACGAGCAAATCAAACTCCTAATTTTCTTTGGAAGAGAGTAGCTGATGCTTTCTTGGTCTGTTTAATAACTTCTATTGCTTGTTGGACGAGCTCATCATCATTACCGTCGCCTCCACTGAAACTGCCTGAGAAACCAGCTCATACATTCTTCCCTGCTAGTATTCACATCAACTCTTTATTATAGATATCTTCTTCTGATATTCATTTCATATATTTATCCTTGATAGATGCAACTATTTCGTCGATTTCTTCAGTAGTAACTAAAGGTCATTGCATACGAATAGGCATGTTGTTTGCAGGATCCATATACAGGAGATCTCATCTTCCTAAGAGTTCTTCTGCTCCCTTTATATCGAGAATTGTTCTACTATCAATTTGTGACACGACGCTTAGAGCAATTCTTGTCGGGATATTGGCCTTAATAAGACCAGTTACTACGTCTACTGAAGGTCTTTGTGTCGCTACGATAAGATGAATCCCTACCGCACGTGCTTTCTGGGCGATTCTTGTAATGCATAATTCAGTGTCTTTTTTCGTGTTCCTATTCATCATCAAATCAGCTAACTCATCTATTATTACTACGATTCTAGGGAGACTATCTGGTCATGCTACTTTCGCATTATACTCATCTAATTTCTTCACTCTCTTTTCTTTTAGGAGGCTATATCTTCTTTCCATTTCTGCTGCAGTTCGTTTCAGTATTTTTAACGCTTTCTCTGGCGCTGTTTCTACTGGCGCTAACAGATATGGTATCCCATCATACATTCCTAGTTCTACTTGTTTCGGATCTATCATAAGAAACTTTAATTCTGATGGGCTATTTTGATAGATAAGAGAGAGGATGAAGGTATTTATTGCTATCGATTTCCCTGATCCCGTCGCTCATGCCACAAGCAAATGTGGCATGCTTTCTAGTGACTTCCATTGCGGTTTCCCATCAATTCATATTCCGAGAACTAAGTTGGTAAGATTCTTATTGATGGCTTCACTGAAACCATTTGTCCCCATGATTTGTCTAAGACGAATCAGTTGCGGCTGTGGATTAGGTATTTCGATACCTACTGTATCAGTACCAGGAATAGGAGCAAGTATTCTCAGTGACTTTGTCTTTAGAGCTAATGTAAGATCTTTTTGATAGCTTTCTATAGATGATATTTTGATTCCTTGTTGTGGTGCTATTTTGATTTGTACAACTGATGGTCATACATTGAATCACTTTATATCAATAGGGATAGAGAACTCTTCGAGCTTACTTTGCAGAGCAGTTGCCTTCTCCATTAGGTAGCTTTCATCTGCAGAAAAGGTGCTTGCTGATCAAGCTTGGAGGAGTGTAATATCGAATGTAGGCTTATCTTTCGGGAAGGTAATAACTTTTTGTACTTCTTTCTCTTGTATCTTCTTTTCAACCTTATCTTTAATAGTTGCTTTTAGCAAAGATACAACGCCTCATGTTTTGTCTCCATTTTTTTTAGAGACAACGGCACTAGGTTCTTCCTCTTCCTCATCTTCATCATATTGAGCTTCTTTAGCTTTTTTAGCAAGCTGTTTTACTTTTTGCTGGTTTGCGCTAGGTTGTCATCCGCTGAGTGATATTCTAGGAAGTCTTGGTATAGCCATATTCCATGAGAGGAATATCCACACAAACAATGCTAGTGTCATAACGACTATGATGATTTTTATAGCTCCTGAATTAGCTTCTCCAAAGACGCTTTGCAGTATCCAGAGGAGCGGCCATGATGCATATCATCCATATTTGATGCATTGTGCGCTATCCAGAAGTGATGTGTCTCACGAAAGGAGTGGGAAATTAAGAAATGCAGATATGAGAATAGCCGCCAAAACGCCCTGTTTAATAGTGGCTTTCAACATGCCATCTCTAGCAAATAACCCAATAGCACTAACAATACATAATCCAAAGAGGACATGCATCCCTTGTGCTCACATGATAACAGCAAAAACCTTTTTAGCTATGTTAAGTATTGGCGATCCTTGTGCGAAAAAAAGTGCGAAAAAATACAGTACTCATATAACAAGTAAGAGTATAGCAATCTGATTCTTTGATAGTGATATCGTGCGACGTGTTTTTTTCTTCCTCCTTTTAGTAGTAGCCAAAATTATCCCTTATCAGGTAAACGTCTATCACGTTAGTCATTTCCTCATCGTTTGCAACAATAAGCCACAGATATATTCTATAATTATATTGACATCATTGCTATTTTGGCTACTATACTTTCCATGAATAATGACCCAATGATAGCACCTCAAACATCTTACATAGAACTCCATTCTTCATCTGCGCCAGCTGATTCGCTGACACAAGATGATTTTCTAGTAACGATCCCGAAGTCAATTCATATTCCTGTTAAGGTAGCAGGAGTGGTTTCTTCTACGGTTGGTTGTCTAGCTCTCCTGCTGTCTGCAACTGCATGAGTGTTGTATGTCATATCTCCCATGGTATGATACAAAGTTCGCAAAACAAAGAATCAGCTTATAGAGAATTTAGATGGGACGAAGACGATTCATTATAGTTCGTGAGATTCTACAACTGATAGATTTCTAGCACTTGCCAATGGATCAATCACACAAGAGCAGTTTGATGCTTTTGTAGCTGAGTATGGAGACGAGGACACAGTGGTTGATGCAGCTAGTACGAAGCGTGTAGAGGATATAGCGTACTTGTTCAAAGATGACACAGCTTTCGCAAATATCTTACGAAGACATCATCAAGCTGCAGGTAATCCACAAATAGTTATGGAGGCATATTCATTCTTATGGAATAGTCCAAATCCGTCTAGAGTCCAGCATGTTGCTCATAGAAATCAAATTCGTGCACAAGATCTTTCTAGACGCCTTTTCCCGCCATTTAGTGATACAGCACTAAGAAAACGAGTAGATGCTGATGCAATAGATACAACTAGATATATTGGTCACAGATGAAATGATGTTGATGCGCCAAATTATTTGTGATTTCCTCGTGATACATATTTTCAGGCAGTTTTGGTAGATAAGATGAAGTCAGAATATCCGCATGGAAAGTATATGATAGAAAACTGATGGCCTAGAGTTCGAACAAAAGCCGCTTGAGACTTCATTAAATCTGGCTGGTCTCGAGATAATACATATAGTAAAGTGAACGCACCTACCTTAGAAACCATTGCACATAAAACTGTGCAACCTGAGCAAGAAAAAGCATTTGTCGATGAATATACGCAAAGCACACGATGTCAGCGTGATATTGCTGAGTATACTTTGCAAAGTGATCGCAATGATGCAGAAGTGCAATGGCGTCTTGCTATTTTGCACGGCTGATTTTTTTCTAGATACTCTAATCAAGCTGAAGCGGAGAAGCGACTTCGCCTCGCTGCTCATAATGGACATCCTGATGCAATAAAAATGCGAGAGAAGTATAAAGTTCTCTATAACGTGAAGGAGTAATAATCGCATATTCATGTCATTCTTCGTACAATAGTATCACCTCTTGACTTTGGGTGCTATTTTGCTAGGATGGTAGATACGATTGCTCTTAGTAAGGAGATATATAGTATAGAAGATCAATAGTTTTATTGTGTTATGCGTATCAATGTTTCAGTGGATTCTTAATAGTATTGCTGGTGATTATAATCAACGTCAGATAAATAAGCTTTTGCCATTAGTTAAGCGTATCAATGACTTTGATAGTCAATGGGACAGTTTGTCTGATGAAGAGATAAAAGCTAAAACTCCTGAATTTATTGCGAGAGCGGAAAGGGGAGAGTCTTTGGATGATCTTTTACCAGAAGCTTTTGCTGCTGTGAAACAAGCATGTAAGAGAATGAAGGGAATGGAGCTTCAGGTAAAGTGACAAACTATTGTGTGGGATATGGTTCCATATGATGTTCAGCTTTTGTGATGAGTTATCCTTCATCATGGTACTATCGCGGAAATGAAAACAGGTGAGTGAAAGACCCTTGTCGCTACCTTGCCTATCTATTTGAATGCACTTTCAAAGAAGTGAGCGCATCTCGTAACAGTGAATGACTATCTAGCATCTCGTGATAGTGAATGGATGTCTCATTTGTATGGATGGTTAGGACTTACGACAGGATCTATTACGAAAGGAACGCCACTGCACCTTCGTCGCCAAGAGTATGAAAAGGATATTACATACGTGGAAAACTCAGAATTGGGATTTGATTATCTTCGTGATAATTTAGTGAGATCAAATGCTGATCGTCAGCTTTTGCGACGTCCATTGAACTTTGCTATCGTAGATGAGGTAGACTCTATTTTGATTGATGAGGCTAGAACACCGCTTATTATCTCGTATCCTAGTGATGAGCCTACAGAAAAATATACATTCTATAGCACAATAGTACGCCAACTAAAACCGTGTACTGGTAAGAAAAAAGTAGCGAAGGGGTTTCTGGGAGAGATGATGAGTAATGAAGAAAAACAAGAAGAAGATGGAGATTACTATATAGATGAGAAGAATAAGAATGTGAGTCTTTCTGGTATGGGAATTGAAAAATTAGAAAAAATGATTGGTGTAGAAAATCTCTACAAGGATTTGTGATATGACGAAATTCACCATATAGAAAATGCACTTAAAGCTCGAGCAGTATTTGAAAACAATAAAGATTATATCGTGCAGAACGGAGAAATCCTTATTGTGGATGAGCATACTGGGCGTACTATGCCATGACGTAGATATTCAGAGTGATTACATCAAGCTATTGAAGCGAAGGAAAAAGTAGTCATTCAGAAAGAATCTAAAACAATGGCTACCATCACATATCAGAACTTTTTCAAGCTCTATGATAAGATTTGTGGTATGACAGGTACGGCAACTACAGAAGGAGAGGAGTTTGAAAAAATCTATAACCTAGAAGTATTAAGTGTGCCTACAAATAGACCTACAATTCGTGTGGACCAGAACGATAAGGTATTTTTCAATCAGAATGGAAAGTGGCAAGCAGTAGTGGATTATATTCGCTTCTATCATGATGCTGGAATACCTATTTTGATCGGTACATCGTCTATTCATACGTCAGAATATGTATCAGATATCCTTCGCAAACTTAGTATTCAACATTACGTATTGAATGCGAAATTTCATGAAAAGGAAGCAGAAATTGTTGCAAACGCTGGTAAACATAAGAGCGTTGTCGTAGCTACAAATATGGCATGACGTGGAACGGATATTAAGCTAGAGAAAGGATTGCATGAGAAAGTTGCAGTATGATATGCACAATGGGCATTGAATAAACTCAAGGGAGATACATTTACAAAGACAGCTCCAGTAGGAGTATCATATACAGTATATTCTACTCAAGAGTACGACTACACTATAGAAGGACTCAAGCAAGTATTCGGTCTGTCAGATGAACAAGTTCGTCAGGCGACTGGGCAGTGGATCAGTACAGATTCATGCCGTGTAAAAATTGTTCTTAATACAAATAAGAAACAGACGCAATGAGCTGCAATAGCAGAGATTATGCTTTCTCCTTTGGGACAAGATAAGCCAGAAGTAACGAGCAGAGATCTTCATTATGGATTATTCATCCTAGGTACAGAAAAGCATGAATCACGTCGTATAGATAATCAGCTAAGAGGGCGTGCAGGACGTCAAGGAGACCCAGGATCATCAGTGTTCTTTGTTGCACTTGATGATGAAATCATGCGTAAAATGGGTGGTGAAAAGATCCAAGCTGTAGCTAAAATGCTTTTGCCGAAAGAACAACTTGAAAAATTAGAACTTACGCAAAGCCAGTTTACAAGCTCTATTCAGAGAGCACAGAAACAAATGGAAGGATGGAACTTTTCTATCAGAAAACACTTGTTTGATTATGACTCAGTGATCAATCGTCAAAGACAACGTATCTATGCAAAGCGTGATGAAATGCTTGCACAAGAATGATATGACGCATCGACAAACACTGGTCCTATGACTCCAACAGTTCGTGAAGTACAATGATTCATTCCAGAAGTAGTAGATACAATCATAGCTCAGCAACTTGCTCTAGGTAGCGATACGCCAGCTATTATTGAAGCTGCGCAACAACAATTTGGTGTAGCTCTTCCTGCATTTACAGCTGTAAAAAAATGACCAACACTTCGTGATCACATAATAGAAAACATCACACAAACATATGCAACGCTTGTAGCACAATGAGACCAACGTGCAGTAGATGCGACTATTCGTATGATATACCTGAGTACTATTGATAAGTATTGGGTAGACCATATCGATGCTATGCAGTATCTTCGTGATAAAGTATGACTCTATGGATACGCACAACAAGACCCACTTATTATCTATAAACAAGAAGCATTTACGAAGTTCCAACAGCTCCTTACAACAATTAAACAAGAAGCACTGGCAGTAGTGATGAGAACAAATTTTGCAGGCGCTAGTACAAACCAAGTACAGTTCAGTGAAGAACAATATGATGCTTCTATGATAGATAAACTCCAAGAAGCTGCGGCAACTATCCCTGAATACTCTCAACCGACCGCTGCAAAACATACTGGGTCTCCATTTGCTCAAGCATTCGGGACTACAGATGATATCCAAGTGATAGATACTAGCAGTCAGAAGCTAGAAGCTAGAAGTCAGAAAATATATGGAAGAAACGATGTAGTGGTTGTTATATGACCATCGTGAGAAGAAAAAGAGATGAAGTATAAGAAGGCTGAAGAATTGTTAGCGAAATGACGAAGGATAAAATAGTATAAGTGTCACCCCGCACTTGATGCGGGGTCTAGATCCCGGGTCATGCCCGGGATGACAGGGTAGAAGCTATGAACAATTTACTTATGTACCATGCTCATGCAGGACTATATGCCGATGGTTGATCCTAAGCAATTATGCTCAGCATTGCAGTTGTGTAGTGTGAGGCAGAGAGATAATAGATACTATGTGGCTATTAAAAAGCTAGATGGCTCACTAGGAGAGATCTCCTTTGATGAAGTTGCAAACGCAACGACATATGAATGAGCTCCACTGGTAAGAACGTATAGCTCTGGACATGGTTTTTTCTCTGATGATTTTTCTCAAATATACTTAGTAACGACACAAAAGAAATGAAAGGAACAAGTGCAATTTACTGGTTGATCGCCATTGGAAGATGCAAATAAGGATGTCGTTATTACTGATGGATGAGAGATTAAGTTCCATTTAGGGAAGATAGAAGAAAATGCCCTGATCCGTGCGAAAAAGAGAGTGTGAGTCGATATTATAGACCACCGAAATGATCTTCCCTTAGTAGATCGAGCGCTAATGGAAAATAAAGATGAAGAAGGGAATACGTATCGAAGACTTGTTTGCTTATTGCATTATATTGTGAAGACATATGAAGGTGTTTTGACACCACAGATTGGTGTGGAAGAAGTCATATGATGACAACGATATGCAGTTAGTGATATTCTTGAAAGAAAGATCCCTAATCTCGCGCCTAATGCTGATATCATTGTGAAGAAAGCATTAGAGATAGTAGCTAGAAGCTAGAAGTGCCGTCATTCTGAGCGAGAGCGAAGAATCTCGTGAATAACTATTTAATATATAATATATAAAGAAAAATGTTTATCAAAGAAATATATGAAAGTGACATATGACTTCCTACTACTGCAGGAGTAGATTTTGCTACTGTGCCAACGAGAATGGCAGTTAGGGGAGTAGTGAAGAATAGCGAGGGAAAGATCGGTGTTATCACATATGATATATATAATGGAGCTGCATTGCCATGATGAGCAGTAGATAGGCAGTGATTAGAAGAGGCATTTAAAAGAGAGATCCGTGAAGAAGTAGGCGCAAATATCACTGATATTCAACCACTTGGAATCGTGAGAGAGTATAGAGTATATCATGATAAGCCAGTTATTAATCATACTGTCGTTTTTTCTGCATCAGTGACCGGAGAATTAATGCCACTTTCTCTTTCAGAAGATGAACAGAAAGAATGACATGCAGTAAATCGAGTTACACTTGATGAAGCGAAGTCTCTTCTTAGAAGTGCACTATTAGAAGAGCCATCGTATGGAGCTGCATTTGTACTCAATAGAGAACTTATGATCCTAGAAGAGTATACTACTTTTGGGGGTGGCAATTCAAAGATGAAAGATGCAGAAGAAATTGCTAAAAAAGCTCAGTATGATTATATCATGCTTAAATCTGAATTTGATTCATATGTGAGGAGAATGGAGTCTGATGAGAAAGAAGGAAAGGTTGGTGCTCTGATAGACGTTGCGAAGAAGCTATTGCCCATTGTGGACCAACTCGGTCAGTCAGTAAGCCATATTCCAGCCGATTTAGACAGCAATACTCGAGCCCAATGAGTGAAACTAACATATGATAATGCAGTCAAGACGCTCCAAGGTTTAGGGATCTCTCAGATACCAACGATAGGAGAAGAACCTAATATAGAACTTCATGAACCACTTAGTGTAGAACCTACTGATGATGAAGCTCTCAAAGGTAAAATTATTCGTGAGTTCCAACCAGGATATATCTATGAGAAGAACGGTACTACAAAGGTTATTTCTGCAGCAAAAGTAATAGTAGGACAATAGAAGACTTTTTGATAACTAGAAGCTATCACAAAATGTGGTAGTTTTTTTGACAAATCAGAAAAAATGGTTATTGTAATAGTACACGATGGTCATTATCTTACTTGATATGTGTGTAAAAGAGGTGTTGTAAGCACAAAAACATACAAAGCATAAAGATTGAAGGTAGCTTCGTCATTGGCTTTTGTGTTGGGGTGCAAGGCATGATGTCTTGGCAAAGCAAACCCCTGCCGCTCGTCGGTTGATCCTTGAGATCCTTGCGTCGCCTCTTCTACACATATATCTCCTCTCATGGTACCTATGACAAGGTACTAGGTTGATGACTAAGTCCCATATTGTTTGGGAGGTCGGTCTCGTACCGTACTTGCCTTCTCACCTCGTCGTGGGGCACTTACCACCATATTCTTAGTCCTTGTCATAGATAGTATGAGAAAAAAAATAACGCACCATGGAGTGCGTTTTTCTATTATGTGAATAGCTATTTTCTTATCCTGTTAATCCAATTTTTGTCTCATTGATGCCTCCTGTACTTTCATTTTTCGTTAGAATGTATTTAGATTTGTTCTTGAAGCCAAAACGCTGGTTTGGTGGCAAATTGCCTCTATCTCACCATGGTTCTAGTGTGTCATATTGAAGAAGTGCTTCTATATTTTTCTTTTGTATTGGGTCATTTGTTATCGCCCATGAAAAAAATGCATAATCACCAGTTCATAAGAAGTTCCATTTTCAGAACAATTTATGAAGTAATGTTTTGGTTGCTTCTATTTGCTTATATGTCTCTGAGTTCTTGAATGTTGTTTTTTTATTGAAACTTTTTTGGTGAGCTAATTCATAATTGTGTTCTATGTTTGCCATTCTGTCGCGAATGATAGTGCTAACAATGTCATATTTTTCTTTGATTATCTCATTGAGTTGCGTTGCTTGTTGTGCTGTTACTTCTCACCTACGAATACTACTCATGATACTAGCTAAGTCATGTGATGTGCCGAGTGTTTTCTGAAATACCTGCGCATGATTTTCGATGAAAGAAATTACATGTTCAGGATTTTGACACAATGTAGGAATGTGTGCATTGAGCTCTGCCATGATAAACTACACGAAGATAAATAATACTAATTATATATTATTTAACAATAGAGTCAATAGATGAAAGAAGGGTGATTCCTATGGTAAATTTGCAGCGGTTACGCTTTTACCAGCTTCGCAGTTGAATGTTTGCCCGCGCTTTTCTGCTTCTGCACGATATGCGGCGAATACATTGCTTGCATTATATGATACTGATCGTTTATTTGATAATCATACAAGTACGAGATAGACATTACATGAAACTGTAGTAGCAGGATTGATTCATGCACCAAAGAATCTAGCAGCATAACCAGCTTTGAAATCGTTATACAGTGGGCTAGTAGCAGGGAGATTTGCGAATGTTACTGATCCGCTTGGAGCTTTGAGATTATATGCTTTTACCAACGCTGGTACTACTTCTGCAAATGATAGTGCTTTCGTAGCATCTCTTCCTTCAGTTGATGGTACAGGAGGAATTACTGCTTCTGTTTTCACCTCTACAGCATCAGTTTTTTCTGGTGCTGGAGTTTCTACTTTCCCTGTTGTGTCTTGCGTGTTTAGTATCTT